>Ga0272442_10001296_pt1 | contig 38328 bp, 35 predicted proteins | sample SSMForm2O_FD_200262 | JGI IMG/M metagenome (GOLD analysis project Ga0272442, IMG submission 200262) | Marine sediment archaeal communities from Little Sippewissett salt marsh, Falmouth, MA, United States - SSM-Form-2O | ecosystem: Environmental > Aquatic > Marine > Wetlands > Sediment ... | reverse complement strand
CACCGTCGTTCGGATTCCTTCCTCGAGTACGACGATTCCTTCATCCGCCAAGCGTCGCCGGTCGCGCCGTGGCAAGCCGCCGATACGGAGCAACCGATACCTCCAAGTTTTTGGCTCATTCACCGGTAATCCTCTCTCTCCCCGCTCCGACGGTAAACGCTGTTGATCATTGTATCGCCCGCCGCCATGCGTCCACGAGTTGCATGAAGCCGTGTGTTGCGGTACGGTTCCGACCCGCATCTGTGCTACTCTCGGGAGTGAAGACGATGACAACCCAACAACGTACTGGAAGACAACGAGTGCTGATGCTCGTTGCTCTGCTCGTGTGCATCGCCCTCGCCGCCACGGCGATCTCGTATGCTCTCTGGAACACCCTGCCGACCGCCGTGTCGTCGGATGTGGATGCCACAGATGACGTCGCAGAGGCGACAAACGATTCCGAGCAAGCGCAAGTCGACGCGACCCCTGCGGTCGGATACACCGTCGGGGCAGCTGCTCCGGACTTCACGTTGACCACCCTTGACGGGGAGGCCATTACGCTGTCCGATTACCGCGGCAGCGTTGTACTCCTCGACTTCTGGGCCAGTTGGTGCACGCCGTGCAGAACATCCATGCCCATGCTGCAAGAGCAGTGGAAGCTGTACCGTAACCAGGGCGTCGTACTGATCGGTGTGAGTCTCGATCGGACGGAATCGGACGCACGCTCGTACATCGCATCGACCGGATTCACGGAGATGATCACGCTATGGGAGTCGTACCGAGCTGCCCAAACCGTCGCCCTGGCGTACGGCGTGAGCGGCATCCCGCGAACATTTCTCATCGACCGTAACGGCGTGATTCGCTTCGCAAACCATCCCGGGTACTTGACGACCACGCGAATCGAAGCATCGCTCTAGGCGCCTCGTTCCTCCCCCTACGCCGCGGTATACTCGGACAACCGATCCACAAGACTGCAAGCCGCGATAACACAAAGGAGGAACCGGTTTGGACACACGCACCGCCTACAGAGAACACCTCGCAGAGATGGCCCGCTTCGCCTCCGCCCTCGCCCTCCTCGGCTGGGATCAGCACGCCCACATGCCGAAGAAGGGTGGAGTATTCCGCGCTCAGGTCACGGCCATGCTGGCCCAGATGCACTTCGAACGCGGCGTTAGTGACGACCTCGGCCGATACCTGGACGAACTCAAATCCGACACAAGCTTGAGCGAAGCGGAAGCCGGAAGCGTTCGCCGTATCGGCAAGGAGTACAAACGCGAGAAAGCGATTCCTCCGGCTCTCATTGCCGAGGTCGCCGCAGCACGATCGGAGGCTCAGCAGGCATGGGCCCAGGCGCGGCAGGCATCCGACTTCAGCATGTTCAAGCCGCACTTGGAGAAGATGGTCGACTACGGCCGACGCTTCGCCGATTACTATACGTACGATGAGCATCCGTACGATGGGTTGCTTGAAGGATTCGAACCGGGGATGACTGTGAACCAGCTACACGAGATTATCGAACCGCTTCGCGCCCAGACCGTTCCGTTCCTCAAGAAGCTGCTCGATGAGGGTGAAGCTCCCGATCCATCTCTCCTGACCGGTACGTTTGACGTCGATGTTCAACGCAAGCTGGCTCACCGCGCATTGGAAGCGGTCGGGTACGACTTCGACGCCGGTGCGCTTGACGACGTTCCGCACCCATTCACGACGTCGATCGGCCCGGACGACGTTCGCGTCACGAATCGATATGCACCGGACTACCTGGGCTCTGGCCTGTTCGCCGCACTGCACGAAGGCGGACACGCGATATACAACCAGGGAATGCCGACGGACCTGTTCCTCCTTGGAATCCCCGGCGGATCGTCGAACGGAATCCACGAATCCCAGTCACGAATGATCGAGAACCAGATCGGTCGCAGTCTACCGTTCTGGAGGTTCTTCCAGCCGATCCTCGCGGAGTACTTCCCGCAGTTCTCCGATGCGTCGCCCGACGACCTGTACCGGGCCTCGAACCACGTATCTCCGTCGTTGATTCGCGTGGAAGCGGACGAGGTCACGTACAACTTTCACATCATGCTGCGATTCGAACTCGAGGCCGGACTGATCGATGGGTCCATCCGTGTCGCCGATCTTCCGCGGCTGTGGAACGAGGCGATGGAGCGATACGTCGGTGTGGTTCCCGAAAACGATGCCGTGGGCGTGCTACAGGACGTCCATTGGTCGATGGGGGCGTTCGGCTACTTCCCGTCGTACATGCTCGGCAACCTGTACGCGGCACAGCTGTTCGACACGTTGCGGCAGGGCCGTCCCAACCTCGACGAGGAAATCGCATCGGGGGACTTCACCGGACTGCTCGGTTGGCTCCGTGAGCACGTCCACCAATACGGTGCGATCTACGAACCCACCGAACTCATGACCAGAGTGACCGGCAAGCCGCTCGATTCCTCACACTTCGTCAACTACATTCAGGATAAGTTCTCGGCGGTGTACAAAGTGAAGTAGCATCGCCCGTTGGGGACAAGACGAGAATAGGACAAAGGCGCCCGAGCGTTGTCGTACGCTCGGGCGCTTCTCTTGATCAGACTGGATTCGCTCTCTACTGAGAGCCGCTCTTCCCCCTCGATGGCTTGCGCTTGAACCGGCGTTTCGGCTTCCGCCTGCCGCGCTGTGCCGATAGCGGCAGCTCCTGACGTTTCGGCGGTTCGTACGTACACATCCGCGACAGCGCATCGTGAATCGTCTCCAGCTGGTACTCCTGGGTCTTCTTCGTTACCGCAATGGCATCGAACAACTCCGCGCCCAGCTGCTCTGTCCAACGCCGCATCTGTACGAGACACGTGAGCGGATCCTCGGATGGTTCCGAGGCCACCGCAACGCAGACTACAGGCTTGCCACGCAATGCGCTCTTCTTGTCGCCGGACTTCGTGGCCTCGCAACGGCGCAATCGATCGAACAACGCCTTCATTGCCTCCCCCGGTTCGCCGAACACCGTCGGGGCAATCCAGGCGAACGCTTCCGCCTCGGAGAACATTTGCTGTAACTCGGCAAACGAATCCGTCAGCGAACACCGGTGTTCGGAGCGACACACGCCCCACCCGCCATTGCAGATTGCACACCGCTTGATATCGAAGTCATTGACGTTGATCAATCGTGCCGGGCTCCGCCCGTCGATGATGCCTTGTCTTGCCGCATTTCCACACACGGCGACGGCGTCACCGGACACCGCACTGCTCATCAGGACCAGAACCTTCATCGGTCTCCTTTCCCGTTCGCGCGCAAGACGCAAACGCCATATCCTACCCGTTCCGCAGCGCAGACAGCACACGCTCGGGCGTGAATGGTGTCATGTGAAGTCGAACTCCGACTGCATCGTAGATGGCATTCGCAATTGTCGGAATCGGTCCATTGATCCCGATTTCGCCCACCGACTTCGCTCCCATCGGCCCCGTCGGCTCGTACGATTCAACGAGAATCACATCCAACTTAGGGCAGTCCGTCGCACTCGGAATCTTGTACCCAAACAGACTTGGATTCCGCACCCGTCCACGGGAGCTGAATACCATCTCTTCGGTCAGAGCGTAGCCGATACCGTTTATGATCGCGCCTTCCATCTGCCCCTCCGCAAGCTGCGGATTAATCGCCACCCCGCAGTCGACGGCGGAAACATAGTGCAGTACACGCACGCTCCCGGTATCCGTATCAACCGCAACCTCGGCGAAGTTCGCCAGGAACGGCGGAGGGGATTCCGTCGGAACGCACGATGCCGTCGCGGCAATCTGGAACTGCTCGGACTCGTACATCGCTCGCCGGCAAACCTGCGCCAGGGTCACCCGATCGCCGGACGACGAAACGACACAGCCGTCGGACAGGGTGAGTGATTCCTTCGAAACGGCGAGCAACGGAGCCGCCACGTTCACGATCTGTCGCCGTACGTCCTCCGCCGCTCGTTGGACGGCCGTGCCGGATACGTAGGTCGTCGATGAAGCGTATGCCCCAACGTCGAACGGTGTGATGTCGGTGTCGGACGACGTCACGATCATCGACTCAAGCGGGACCCCGAGAACCTCGGCTGCAATCTGCGCTAGGATCGTGTCCGACCCGGTCCCGATGTCCGTCGCGCCCACCAGAAGATTGAACGATCCATCCTCGTTCATCTTGATCGTCGCCGCGCCCATATCGATCAGTGGGATTCCCGATCCCTGCATCATCACCGACATCCCAACACCGTGTACCCAGGAGCCCGACCGCTCTCGGCGTCCGCGCTTCTCCGGCCAGCCGATCCGCTTGGCACCGAGTTCGATGCATCGCGACAACTCGCAGCTCTTCACCGTCTGGCAAACGCCTTCTCGCCCCTCCCCCAGTTTCTCGAAGATCGGCGACGTTTCGCCCACTCGGATGTGGTTTCGAATCCTCAGCTGTACCGGATCGATCGATAGGCGCTCCGCGAGTTCGTCCATCGCCGTCTCCAACGGGAAGTACCCCTGCGTCGCTCCGTATCCGCGGTACGCCCCCCCTACCGGCATGTTGGTGTACAGCGCCTGCCCGTAGAAGTGGACGTGCTGCGCCTTGTTGTACAGCGGAAGCGTCTTCGATCCGGTATTCGCCAGCACAGTCAGCCCGTGTGCTCCGTACGCACCGGTGTTCGAGATCGCCTCCATCTCAAGAGCGTTCAGCGTGCCGTCGCGACGCGCACCAAGTTTGACCCGAACGCGCATCGGGTGTCGGGTACGGGACGACACGAACTCCTCACGGCGCGTCATCGAGAAGATGGCCGGGCGTTTCGTGTGAAGCGTGACCCAACCAACCACGGCCTCCAGCAGCACCTCCTGCTTCGCGCCGAACCCGCCGCCGACCCGCGGCTTGATGACACGGATGGCGTGTATCGGAACGCCCAGAACCTGTGCGACGATCCGTCGTGCGTGGAACGGAACCTGCGTGCTGGTCGTTACCACCAGCCGCCCGTCGCTGTCCAGACGGCTCATCGCGATGTGCGGCTCAATCGGCGTGTGCTGCGCGTACTGCGTCTCGCACGTCGTTTCCACCACCGCGTCCGATGCGGCGAACGCCGCCTCCACATCGCCAACGTCGATATCCACGTCGGCCGCGATGTTGTGTAGTGCGTCGTAGATCCCGGTGGCGTCTTCCTCGTCGTGGATCACGGGCGCGCCGTTGCGCTTCGCGTCGTTAATCGACAACACCGGATCGAGCTGCTCGTACTCCACCTGAATCGCCTCGAGCGCCAGCACGGCGATCTCCTCCGTCTCTGCAGCCACGGCGGCGACGCGATCTCCGACGAACCGAACCTTGTTGTCGAACATCCGCGTGTCGTACGGAGACGGCTCCGGGAACCCCTGGCCCGCCGTTGTGTGACGCGTCGGCGGAGTGTTCTTGTGCGTCAACACACACGCTACACCTTCGATTCCTTCCGCCTCCGTCGTATCGATCCGGAGGATGCGTGCGTGCGCGTGCGGGCTTCGCAGGATCTTGACGTGTAGGACCCCCGATAGATCCACGTCCGCGACGAACTTCGGCTGCCCGGTGACAAGGCCTACGCCATCGACCTTCCGTTCACTCCGACCGACCACGTGGAATGCGGGCTTCGATCGATCACTCATCCCGATCACCTCGCATTCGGGCCGCTGCATCTTGGATTGCTCGAACCTGTTTCTCGTACCCGGTGCATCGGCAGAGGTTCCCGGAGATCGCCTCGCGAATCTCCGACTCCGATGGGTCTGGGTTGTGCGTTAGGAGATCGATCGCGCTGATCACCATCCCCGGTGTGCAGTATCCACACTGCACCGCTCCGGCGTCGAGGAACGCCTCCTGAACCGGATGCATCGCACCCCGATCGGATACCCCCTCGAGTGTCACAACGTCGGCGCCGTCCGCCCGGGCCGCAAGGACCAAACACGAGTTGACGGCGCGCCCGTTCAACAGCACGGCACACGCGCCACAATCCCCGGAGCCGCATCCCTTCTTCACCGACATCAATCCATTGCGTCGCAGCAGGTCGAGGAGGCTCTCACCAGCGCGCGCCGGCCATGTTCGCGGAACCCCGTTCACGGTAAGGGAGATGTTCATTGCCCGTCCTTTCCACCGGCGCTGGCGGCCCGCTCGAGGCATCGCGACACACCGACGCGCACCAGCTGCCTTCGGTACGCGGATGTCGCTCGTGCGTCGTCTCGAACGAGGACGGCATCCGCCGCAGCCGATGCGACACGCTCGATCTGTCCCGCCGTCAGTCTCTGCCCGACGAGCAGTGTCTCGATCTCCTCCACGCGTCGTGCAAGCGCGGGTGTCCCGCCCACCGCCAATCGTGCGGAGCGACACACCTCGTCCACGATATCGACGAGGCACGCGCAATTGAGCGTACTCACGTCGAACGTCGTTCGGACGAACGTCTCGTACGCCGCCCGGACGGTGGACTCGGGACGAGGGATGTGCACCGCCGTAATCAACGCCACGGCATTGCTCGACCGATCGTCCAGATACTCCGCCAGTCCGATCGTTCGCTCGCTCCCGTCATACAGCGCAAGACGGGCGTCCAGCACGAGAAGCGCCGGGATCACATCCGACCATGGGTGCGCACTCGCGATCGTCCCGCCGATTGTTCCAAGGTTCCGCTGCAGTGGAGACGCCACGTTTGCCAACACGTCGGAGAAGAAACCGCCGATCAGCGACAGGACTGCCTTCGATTCCCGTACCTGCGTCATCGTCGCCGTCGCACCGATCACCAGTTCCGCGTTCTCCTCACGAATCGAAGAGAGGTCGAGCGCGCTCAGGTCGATCACGGTCGACACCGCGGGCGGCGTGTACAGCGTTACGTCGATTCCACCGGCAAGGTACCGCGTGGCGTCCGATTTCTCCCGTCGCGCCGTCCATGCTGCAGCGACGCTCTTCGGATGAACGACTTCACGAATCTTGTTCAATGCGTTGTAGCACCTCCCCGCGCTCCGCAGGAAACGGACCGCGTTCTCCTGTCCCGATTCCTCGGAATCCCAGCGACGGTCGCGTCTCAGGTTGCCTGACAGTCAGACAATAGACTACTCTACCGGAACGATCCAAGCGCGTCCACGAACGGTCGGCAAGCGCCTTCCCGGAAGACGTGCGGAAAGGAACCACACAAAGAATGAGACGCACAGTCATCGAGCCGATTACCATCTGGGACGGACACGATACCGTGTTGTCCCGCGGCCGCCTGGTCATCGACGATACGACAATCACAGCGTTGCAACGTTCCGACGAACCGTTGGACAACCCGCCTTCCGTTGGCCCGGTGCGCCGCATCGACGGAGACGGGAAGCTTGCCCTTCCGGGCCTAATCTGCTGTCACACGCATCTGTACAGTGCGCTCGCACGGGGTCTCGCCGTGCCGGACTACGCGCCGTCCACGTTTGCCGAGATTCTGGAACAGCTATGGTGGCGCCTCGACAAAGCGCTCGACGCGAACACGCTCCGTGCCAGTGCACAGATCGGCGCGATGGAGGCCGCGCGATGTGGCATTACCACGCTCGTCGATCACCACGCCAGCCCGAATGCCATACCCGGTTCGCTGGACGTCGTTCGTGACGAAGTCGTCGAACGCGTCGGCCTTCGCGGCGCATTCTGCTATGAGCTGTCCGACCGCGACGGTCCGGAACGATCGAGACAGGGCATCCGAGAGAACGTCCGGTTCCTTGAGATGATTGCGGACACGCCCTCCAATGTAGCCGGTCATTTCGGACTGCACGCGTCGTTCACCGTGGACGACGAAACGTTGGATGCGGTGGCATCCGCGCTGCCGGACGGCATTGGAGTCCACATCCACGTCGCCGAAGGACCGGAAGACGAAGCGCAGTGCGAAGCCGTTCACGGACAGCGAATCATCGATCGGCTCGATCGGTACGGCCTACTGCGTCCGCGTTCGATCCTCGCGCACTGCTTGCATCTGACGGAACAGGAGAAGGATCGCGTTGGTGAACGGGACGCAATCGTGGTGCACAACCCGCGCTCGAACATGAACAACGCGGTGGGGACGTTCGACCTCGATGGGTTCCTCGACCGAGGTATCCTCACCGGCTTGGGAACCGACGGTCTAGGAGCGAATCTGCTCGCCGAGTTGTTCACCGCCGCCCTTCTCCAGAAGCACACGCGCGGCGACTCCCTCGCCGGGGGGTTCGACCGACTCGACGCACTGCTGTTTCGGAACAACCCGCGTATCGCCGAGCGGCTGTTCGGTGTGCCGTTCGGCCGCCTCGCGCCCGGTACACCGGCTGACGTAGTACTCCTCGACTATGCAGCTCCGACACCGCTTACTGCCGATACGATCCTCGGCCACCTGCTGTTCGGCGTCGCGGTGCACAGCCTGCGCGTGTCCGACGTGCTCGTCGGCGGTCGATGCATCCTGCGTGAAGGATCGTTCGCAGACATCGACGAACAGGCTGCGTACGCCCATGCGAATGAACAGGCGGAACGGCTCTGGAGCCGTGTACGATCGGAGGTCGAATGACCGACCGAATGCGACCGCTTTCGTTCGAGACACTCCTCAAATGGATTCTGACGGAGTATCGAACGAGCCAGTCCATCTTCGGGATACCGAGTGACGCGTTCTACCGGCCGACGCGGGAGCCGGCATGCGCCACCGACCGAATCGCCGGAGGGCATCTGACAACGCCGATCGGACCGGCCGCCGGCCCACACACTCAACTTGCGCCGAACATCCTCAGCGCATGGCTGTGCGGCGGACGGTTCATCGAGCTCAAGACGGTTCAGGTGATGGATGAACTCGATGTCGCCAAGCCGTGCATCGACATGGCGGACGAGGGATACAACGTCGAGTGGTCTCAGGAGCTTCGTCTTCACCAATCGGCGTCGGAGTACATCAAGGCGTGGGTGCTGATCCGTATCTTGCGGCGCGTTCTCTCACTCGAAGACAGCGTACCGTTCGGGACCGTGTTCAACATGAGTGTCGGCTACAATCTCGAAGGAATCCTTAGTCCACCGATGCAATCGTTTATGGCGACGCTCGAAGACGCCTCTGCCGAACTCGACACGATCCGGACGATCCTCCGCAGCCAATGGCCCGAGTTCGCCGACATCGATATCCCCAATCGCCTCGTAAACAGCGTGACCCTGTCGACGATGCACGGATGTCCGCCGGACGAAATCCAGCGCATCGCCCAGTATCTGATCGAGCAACGTGGTTTCCACACGACTGTCAAACTCAATCCGACGCTTCTCGGCAAGGAGCGTGTCCGCGCCATCCTTCACGACAAACTCGGCTTCCGGGAAATCGAGATCCCTGATGCGGTATTCGACAACGATCTCGCATACGATCGAGCGCTCGAGTTGATCCGCTCGCTCGCCGCCTCGGCGACGAGCAGCGGTCTTCAGTTCGCGGTGAAACTGAGCAACACGCTGGCCATGGCAAATCATCGTAGCGTGCTGCCCGGAGACGAAATGTACATGTCGGGCCGGGCACTGTATCCGATCACCGTCGAGCTGTTCCGCACCCTCGACGACGCGCTGAACGGCGAACTCGCCGTGTCGTACTCCGCTGGGGCCGACGCAGAGAACGCCGCCGACCTGTTGGCGGCTGGCGCGCTGCCGATCACCGTCGCCAGCGATCTACTCAAGCCAGGCGGCTACGGCCGACTGACGCAGTACATCGAAACGATTGGCACCGCCATGAAGCGGGACGGAGCGGAAACACTGGACGCCTTCCGCGCTGAGCGCCGCGCCCGGTTGCGGGCACTGGCGGACGATGCACTCTCGGCGTCACGATACACGAAAGCCGCCTCTCCGCACGATCTTCCCAAGGTGTCCAGCCCACTCGAGCCGTTCGATTGCATCGAGGCTCCGTGTATGGAGCCGTGCGCGGTGCACCAAGACGTTCCCGAGTACATCGGATGGATCGCCGCCGGAGACTACGACCGAGCGCTTCGCACGATCCTGCGGAAGAATCCGCTCCCCGCGATCACCGGATACGTGTGCACCAACCTGTGTCAGACGCGGTGCACGCGGAACAACTACGATCAGCCGGTCTCCATCCGTCGACTGAAGCGGTTCGCCGCCGAGAAGGGTACGGCGAGTGCCATGGCTCCCGCCACAGTAGACCATAGCGTGGCCGTCATCGGAAGCGGCCCATCCGGGCTCGCTGCGGCGTACTACCTCGCTGCCAGCGGCGTCCATGTTTCTGTGTTCGAAGCCAAAGATCGCCCCGGCGGCATGCCCGCACTGGCTCCGACGTTCCGTCTTCCCGACGCAATCGTGCAGCAGGACATTGCCCGAATCCGCTCACTCGGCGTCGTGATCACCTGCAACCGCCGCGTCGATAATCCGGCTGCCTTGCTGTTCGAAGGGTTCGATGCAGTGTACGTCGCTTGCGGGTTCGACGACGACGCTAGGCTGTCGATCCCCGGGGCGGATGGCAACGGCGTCTACGGTGCGATTGACTTCCTTGATCGCGTGGCCCACGGGACACCGCCCGATCTCGGACCCGACGTGGTGGTCGTCGGTGGCGGGAACACGGCGATGGACGCCGCCCGCACCGCCAATCGCCTCATCGGACGCCCGGTCACCGTTCTGTACCGTCGTACGCGAGCCGAGATGCCTGCCGAAGAAGAGGAGATCAGCGACCTGCTGCTTGAAGGCAATGTGCTCGAAGAGCTGGTTAGTCCGGTCGAGATCGTTGTGAAGAGCGACCGTGTCGCCGGGGTACGTTGTGTCCGCAACCGTCTCGGAGACCCGGACAGCGACGGGCGGCGACGCCCCGAACCGATTCCCGACTCGCAGTTCACCGTATCGTCACAGACGGTTCTTCTGGCGACCGGGCAACGCTCGCAAGTTGACGAGCTCCGCGCTAGCGGCGTTGCTGTAACCGATACAGGCACGATTTCGATTGACACCGACACCGGCAGGACAGCGGTCGATCGCGTATACGCGGGCGGCGATGCCGTCCGCGGGCCGGAGACAATCATCGCCGCGTGTGCCGACGGACGACGGGCCGCGCAGGCCCTCTGCACGTCGTGGAACGTTCCGTTCGCACCGCTCGCTGATCCGCCTGCAGATCGAGCGGAAGACGAAGACGTTCTGTGTGTGCACCGCATGCGGCGCATCCCGTCAGTCCCTATTCGCTCCCTGTCTGTCAAGGAGCGTGGCGGGTTTGACCTTGTCGAGCAGACGCTGACCGCGACGGAAGCCCGCGACGAGGCATCTCGCTGTCTTCAGTGCGCGACGCTCTGCGACAAGTGCGTCGACGTCTGTCCAAACCGGGCAAACGTCTCATTCCACAGTCGCTTGGTCCACGCCGAACTCCCGATCCTCACGCCGGGATCCTCCGGGCCATGCGCGGTCGACCGGGAGACTGTGACGATTCGTCAGCAGCGGCAGATCGTTCACATCGACGACCTGTGCAACGAATGCGGGAACTGCGCTACGTTCTGTACGCACGATGGCCGGCCGTATGAGGTGAAACCGCGGTTGTTCCTCGACCGCGCGTCGTACGAGGCAGAACAGGCCAACGCGTACCGACTCGACGAAGAGACAACCCTCCACCGCCGCGAGAACGGGCGGGACATCATCCTTGCACGTGTCGCCGGCGGCTATCGATTCACGGACGGTTCGCTCGTCATCGATCTCACCGACGACCTCGCCGTACAGCACTGGTCCGGTTCACTGCCCGCAGGAATTGAGCGCTACTCACTTCGCCCGGCCGCAGAGATGGCCGTGCTTCTGGATGCGCTCTCCGGCGATTTGGCGTACGTCGTAGCCGCCGGTTCGTCGTAGGGCGGCGCAAAGAGAGAAGGAGAAGACTGATGGGACAGCCGGCCGCGCTTCGCTGTATCTCATGCGGCAAAGAGTATGACCCCTCGCAGATCGACTACACGTGTCCCACGTGTGGACCGCGCCGCGGAACCCTCGAGGTTCTGTACGACTATGACCGTCTGAAGAAGCAACTCTCGCGGACCACGTTCGCAGAGAGCGGTCTCGAGTCGATGTGGCGTTATCTACCGCTTCTTCCCGTCGTGCAGCCGGAGTTCATCCAACCGCTTCGCGTCGGATGGACGCCCGCGTATCGGTTTCCGGTACTCGCAGAGCGCCTCGGCCTCAAGGAGCTCTTTGTCAAAGACGACGGGCAGAACCCGACGGCATCGTACAAGGATCGAGCCAGCTCGATCGTCGTCATCAAGGCGCAGGAGCGAGAACGAGAAGTGGTTACCTGCGCATCGACGGGGAATGCAGCCAGTTCGCTCGCCGGCTTCTCGGCGTCCACCTCGCTTCGCACGATGATCTTCGTACCCAAGCGCGCCCCCGAAGCGAAAGTCGCACAGCTGTTGATCTACGGGGCTCAGGTGTTCCTCGTCGACGGTTCGTACGACGATGCGTACGATCTCGCCGCTCAGGCCGCCGACGCGTTCGGCTGGTACAACCGATCCGCAGCGGTGAATCCATACCTGGTCGAAGGGAAGAAGACCGGCGCGCTTGAGCTTGCCGAGCAAACGAACTGGAATCCTCCCGATGCCGTGTTCGTCGGCGTCGGCGATGGATCGGTGATCAGCGGCCTGTGCAAAGGATTCGACGAACTGGCGCGCCTTGGCCTGATCGACAAGGTGCCTCGCGTCTACGGCGTACAGGCCGAAGGCTCCTCTCCGATCGAAGCGGCGTTCCGCGCATACGACGGAGCCTCTGACGTACCCATCCACGACATCGCCGCATACACGCTTGCCGACAGCATCTGCGTCGGCAAACCGCGCGACATCGTCAAGGCCGTAACGTACGTCCATGCCAACGGCGGCGGGTTCGTCACCGTCTCGGATGAAGAAATCCTGACAGCCCTTCGCGACCTTGCACAGCAGACCGGGGTATTCGCAGAGCCAGCGGGCGCCGCGGCGTTGGCCGGTTTGCGCAAGGCGGTCGAGAAGCACAACATGTCCTTCGACAGCGCCGCGATCGTCGTATCCGGTAACGGGCTCAAGGACATCGCCTCCGCGCGCAAGGCCGTTCGCGCGCAGGCCGTTTCGATCCGGCCGCTGCTGGAGGAGGTAAAGCGATACCTGTGAACATCACGTTGACCGTCAACGGAAACCCCGTGACCTGCACGATCGACGCGGAGACGCGTCTGCTCGATCTTTTGCGCGACACGCTCCATCTGACCGGAACCAAGGAGGGGTGTGGCGAAGGCGAATGCGGCGCGTGTACCGTTCTGCTCGATGGGCGGCCGGTCAACTCTTGCCTCGTCCTTGCAGCGCAAGCGGAGGGGAAAGCGGTCGAGACGATCGAAGGTCTGGCCCCCGGGGCCACGATGCACCCGATCCAGCAAGCGTTCGTAGACGCCGGCGGCGTTCAGTGCGGCTTCTGTACCCCTGGATTCATCATGTCCACCGTTGCGCTACTGCGTCGAACAGCTCAGCCGACCGACGAGGAGATCCGTACCGCATTGGAGGGGAACTTGTGCCGCTGCACCGGATACGCCAAGATCCTCGAAGCCGTTCGGCTTGCAGCAGACCGCATCAGGGAGAGCACCCCATGAAGGCGCAATCCGTCACAGTCGATCCGCTCGTCCTGGCCGCCGGTCTCGGCCGTCGCATGGGCGCGGTGAAGCCACTCGTCGAGATCGACGGCGTTCCCGCCATTGTCCGGGTTCTCCACTGTATCGAAGCGGCCGGCCTTCATTCGCCTCTGCTCATTTTGGGACGAAGTCATCGTGAGATCCGAACGGCAATCGGCAACGTGGACTACCGAATCGAGCTCAACCACGAGCCGGAACGCGGTCTTGCATCGTCACTGGCCATCGGACTCGGCGCGATATCCGGCCGCGCGGACGGGGTTCTGCTCTTCCACGCCGACATGCCGTTCATCCACTCGGAGACCGTAGCACATCTTGCGGCTTCCCTCGACAGCGCCGATCGGATCGTCGCTCCGTTCGACGGAGTACGCCGCGGCTTCCCGCTGTATTTGAATCGCTCCACGTTCCGTGAACTCGTCCCGTCGCTGCACGGCGACATCGGTGCCCGACGGTACATCGCATCCCATCCCGATGATGTGCGACTGGTTCCGGTCGACGATCCGGGGTGCTTCTTCGACTTCGATTGGCCGGAAGATTTGCTGAGATACGGAAAGGAGTCCGCGTGCAGTACGTACGCATAGCATCCGAGGCCGACCTTTTGGAGGTTATCGGACAGCCGGGCGCAGTACTACTGTCTGGAGGGACCGACCTTCTCGTCAAGCTTCGCTCCGGCGGGGCGTCGCCGGACACACTGCTCGATGTCTCGGGCATACCCAGTCTGTGCGGCATGCAATGGGTTGATAATGCTCTCCGTATCGGTGCTGCAACGCCGATTGCCGACATCCTCGACGCGCGTGACGTCGTCGAACGGCTTCCCCTTCTATCGTCCGTCCTGCAGACCCTCGGTTCCGTTCAGATCCGAAATCGTGCCACGCTTGCCGGCAATCTCGTCAACGCCTCGCCGGCCGCGGACAGCGCCATCGCGCTTCTGCTATACGATGCCAACGTCGAACTCGTTGGCACGGACGGCAAGCGGTGCATCCCGGTGTCCGAGCTCTTCGTCGGCCCAGGTAAGACCGCCCTCCGGGCGAAGGAGTATGTGCGTTCGGTGGGGATTCCACTCCCACCACATCCTCACACCAGCTTCTTCCACAAAGTGGGGAAGCGGCGGGCGCTGACGATTGCCATTGCGTCCGTCGGATCGCTCCTTGCCGTGGACGACGGGCGGATTGTCGAGGCCCGGTTTGCCGCTGGATCGGTTGCTCCAACGCCATGTCGCCTGCGCCGGGTGGAAGAGATCGTGGCCGGGCGCACGCCGACACCCGATCTCGTAGACGACGCGATCACGGCGGCTCAGGCCAACGTCTCGCCAATCGACGACGTTCGGGCTACCGCCGCGTATCGGAGAACCGTCGTCGGCGAGCTGGTCGGTCGTGCACTTCGCACCGCCGCAGCCCGCTGACCGACACGCGAGGAACACGACACGCGTGGCATGTTTTCGTGTATCCTGCCTGCGGGGAGGAAGAAAATCATGATGAAGCGACTTCGATTCGTCGGCGCGGTACCCGTCGTCATCGTTCTGGCGCTTGCCGGAGGGTGTTTCCTGTTCCCGAACAAGGCTCCCGAAGCGTCATTCACGGTCATTTACGATGTAACCGAAGATGCCATGGTGGTGGATCTAGACGCCAGTTCTTCGGTCGACCCCGACGGAGACGAGATCGTAACATATCAGTGGGCGTTCTCCGACGATCTCGATATCGTCGAACCGCAGGCATACAGCACACACACCACGAGTGAAGTCCTGCGAGTTCGCTGCCCGGTGCAGGGGGAGTACACCGTGACACTCGTCGTGCGAGACGCGGAGGGAGCGAACTCAACCCCGGTGACCGGCACCATCGTCGTGCCAAACGTGCCCGTCGAGCCGATGCCGTAATAGAGCGGCCTACACGTTCGGATCCAGACGCTTTGCGTAGTACGTGATGTCGCTGTGGCGCACGTAGCCAAGGCGTTGAAACAACGCCTCAGATTGGTCGTTTCCCGCCTCGATCAAGCACGTTACTATGTTGATCCCCATTCCATGGAGCCGCTCCTCGACCGCTGCGATGAGTCGCCTGGCGATCCCCCGATGCTGTGCAGTCGGATGAACACACAACCGATTGATCCACCCTTTTCGCCCGTCGTGGGTTCCGAAGACAACGCCGACGACGTCTGCTTCTTGCTCCGCGATGAGAAACACAGAACAAGGACCACACAACTCTGCCTCAATCGCCTCACGACGGTCCCTTCCCAATGGGCGGAACGGCAATCCAGCCGCTGTCCACAACCCCGCGACCGCGTCGTAGTCGTCGATCACCATCTGTCGGATACGCACCGGACTCGTCGTCGACATCCCCGACAGGATACCGCGTACTGCAGCCCTCTGCAGGCCGCCCACCTGCACAGAGGATGGGACAGGCTTCCCTCGCGCACGAGTCGAGCGACCCCCGTATACGACCGTCCGGCCGCCTACACTAGAGTGTCGTGAAACGAGGCAGTGCATGAGACGACATGCAGTACGAGTAACGACTCTGATCGGGCTGTCGCTGGCGGTCTTCTGCGTCGCGGCGACGCCTGCCACGGCGCCTGTGTCGCTGGGATTCGGCGTGAGCGTGCCGTACGAATGGCCGGTCGACTGGACCGGTTCGTACTCGTATGTCTCGCTCGAACTGCTTCTCACCCGTAACCTGACCGTGTTTGCAGATATCGGGACGTACCCGACATCCTTTCCCGACGGGTTCGAAGGGGGGGCATCCGTACTTGCCAAGGCGTGGATCGGCCAAACCGCGTTGTTCGCCGGTGGCGGCTTGTCCATGCAGGCGCGAAGCGTTGGCAGCGCATGGTCGTTCAAGCCACATCTCACACTGCGCGCAGGATACCAGATCTGGCTGCACGAATCGTTCGCACTGGTGCTTCACTTCCGCACGCTCGATCCGCTCCCCGTCACGTGGACACTCTCGCCGGAGGTGTCCCTCGGCTTCTCCCTCGGGCTTGGTCAGGTCCGCCCGAGCGCACCGCAGTACGACGCCTCCACCCTTTGGATCCTGGTCGGACTCGGTGTCGCCGCACTGATCGCCTTCCTGCCCCGGAAGTAGCGATCTCTTCGCTCACTTCGCCTTCCCAACAGCCGTTTCACCCTCTTCACAACCGCTCCGCTCTGTGCTATACTGGGCCGACATCGAACACCTTGTGTATTGATTGGCCGTTATGTGACGTCGGAGGGCCCGTGGGTCGTCCGATTCTGTTTGGATACTGAATCAGATCGTGCAGTATGCAGGAGTCGTGAATGAAGGAACCCAAGGCAACAATAAACCTGAGCAAGAACCTGAGCACGCGACCGGACTCGGACCATGAGACGGCCGCCGAACGACCGTCGCGTTCAGACAATCCGATCCGTACGTACTTCGGCGAGATCAGCCGTGTGCCCTTGCTGACGCGAGAAGACGAGGTTCGCCTTGCCAAGCGGATCGAGTCCGGGGACAAGCGCGCGAAGGAAGAACTTGCCGAAGCGAACCTGCGCTTGGTCGTGTCAATCGCCAAGAAGTACCGAGGCTGCGGCCTTCCGTTCCTCGACCTGATTCAGGAAGGCAATCTGGGATTGATGAAGGCGATCGAGAAATTCGACTACACAAAGGGATACAAGTTCTCGACGTATGCAACGTGGTGGATTCGCCAAGCAATCCTCCGTGCCATCACGAACCGATCCCGTACGATCCGCGTGCCCACGCACATCAACGAACTGATTCGCAAGATCTATCAGGTCGAACGGAACCACCTCAAGGAGAACGGAGAACTTCCCACGCCAGAAAGCCTGGCTGAGGAACTCGAGACGACTGTCGAAAACATCATCAAGGCGAAGAAGACGGCGCAGAGCATGGCGTCGCTCGATATGCCGATCGGCTACGACGACGATGGATCCGTTCTCGGCGACTTCATCGAAGATGCCACCGTCGAATCGCCGGAGCGAGAGACGTTCGAACATCTCCTCGTTCAGGAACTCGAACGCGCGCTCGAAGAGCGCTTGACGGATCGAGAGAAGCGCATTCTCGAACTCCGATATGGGCTGAACGACTACCAGCCGAAGACTCTCGACGAGGTTGGCGCAGAGTTTGGAATCAGCCGCGAGAGGGTCCGCCAGATCCAGAAAGAGGCGCTGGCGAAACTTCAGAACTCCGATCTCAAACAGCGCTTGGAGTGGTTCAAGCTTCTGGCGGAAGCGGCGTAGCGTCCCCGTCCAGTTCTTCCTGATGGCCGCAGTTCTTGTTCGTGCACTGTAGGGCGTCTCGCTTCTCCACAAGTACGCCCTCATCACATGCGGGGCACGTGCGGACCGGCCGATCGCTCGTCGCGAAGCGGCACTTCGGGTAACGGTCGCAACTGTAGAACGTTCGACGGCGCTTCGTTGAGTACTTCTCGATCAGCGTCCCCTTCTGGCAACTCGGGCATGTGACTCCGGTAGAGATCGGCGCCGTCTCGCCACAGTCCGGGTTCGTGCAACGATAGTATCGCCCATACCGACCCGTGCGAATCTCCATTTCGGCTCTGCACGTGGGACATGGGATATTCGGCTCGCTGTGGTTCGTCGCTTCTGCCAGCGCCTCGCGCACGCGAGCGCCATTCTCGTCGTACTTGACTTCCAGGTTCGGAGGCAGATTCACGGTATTCCGGCAATCCGGATAGCGAGAGCATCCAAGGAAATGCGAGCCTTTCCAGTATCGCACCTCCATCGGCGCGCCGCACTCCTCGCACACCACGTCGGACGGAACCTCGAACAGCTTTTCTTCCTTTGCCTCAAGGCGCGTCTCCAGCGCCGCAAGACGCTCGGAAAACGGCCCGTAGAACTCATTGAGCGCATCGAGCCGGGAGATCTCTCCCTCCTCGATTCGATCCAGGTCCTCCTCCAAGTGAGCGGTGAATGTGGGGTCCACGGTCTCCGCGAAGAACTGCCGCAAGAAGTCGGCGACCATCATCCCCAAGAGGGTCGGCCGCAGACTCCCCCCCTGACGTACTGCATAGCCGCGTTCCTGGATCACGGAAACGATCGCCGCGTACGTACTCGGGCGTCCGACCCCTTCGCGCTCCAGTAGGTTCACCAATCCCGCCTCACTGTACCGCCGTGGCGGCTCGGTGTACTTCTGCCGTTTCTCGATTCCCGCCGGTGAGAGCGACGTGCCGCTCTCGACGCCTGCCGGCAGCTCCGTTTCGCTGGATCGTGTGTCCGGAAGCACCTTGAGAAATCCGTCGAAGCGAAGTGTGCTTCCGGACGCTTCCAGCGTGTACGGGCCGGACGTAAGAACGATCTTCCACGGCCGGTATACCGCATCGGCCATCTGCGTCGCCAAGAACCGGTTGTAGATCAACGCATAGAGCTTCCGCTGCTCGCCCGATAAGTACGCGCTCACCTGCTCCGGCAGTCGAGCGACGTCCGTCGGGCGTATCGCCTCATGCGCATCCTGCGCCCGCTTCTTGTTCTTGAATACTCGCACCTTCGGCGAAAGATACGTCTCACCATACGTTGACTGGATCAGCTCCCGCGCTTCGTTCACCGCGTCATCGGACAACCGAACCGAGTCGGTTCGCATGTACGTGATCAACCCTTGCGTTCCTTCGGGAAGATCGATCCCCTCGTACAACTCCTGCGCTACGCGCATCGTTCGCTTCGGCGTGAATCCCAGTGCAGACGACGCCGTCTGTTGCAGCGAGCTTGTGATAAATGGAGCGGCAGGCGATCGCTTTCGCTTCTTCTCCTCCACGCTGTCCACCATGCACGGCGTGGTCTGCAGAACGTGCTCCACGCGATCGGCGTCTTCCGCCAACTGCATCGCAATCTTCTCGCCATCCTCCCGCGTCACCGATGCCGTCCATTGGTCCTCGTCGCCGAACACCGCATCGACTTCCCAGTATTCGGCCGGCACAAACCGGGAGATCTCCGCCTCGCGGTCGCATAGGAAACGAAGAGCAACCGATTGCACCCGCCCCGCAGAAAGCCCGCCAAACCGGTTCCCGGCAATGGTCCGTGATAACAGCGGACTGATCAGGTAACCCATCAATCGGTCGAGGATCCGTCGTGTCCGCTGCGCTTCGACCTTGTTCGTATCCACTTCCGTCGGGGAATCGATTGCCTCGAGGATCGCGGGCTTCGTGATCTCGTTAAAGATCAGCCGGGAGAACTCCGCGTCGCTGTTCGCGCGATGCAGTACCGTGTACAGGTCGTAGGCGATCGCCTCCCCCTCCCGATCGTGGTCGGTTGCAAGGAATACGAAGTCCGCTCGTTTCGCCGCGTCGCGAAGCTGCTGGATCAGTTTCGTACGTTTCGTCTCGAAGACCGGTTTGAATTCCTGTTCCAGCTTGACTCCGAGGTCGTTCTTCGGCAGGTCGCGTACGTGCCCCTGCGACGAGAGCACTTCGTACTCTTTTCCCAGGTACTGACCGATCGTACGTGCCTTCGTCGGCGACTCGACAATGATAAGCTTCTTCAATTCCTAAGGCTCCTTCCGAGGTATCATTCTACCGACGAGGCCTGAGACGCCCATTATACCGACCGACCATGCGATGTCGAGAACAGCGGATTCGTCTGGCTACTCCTGACTCTCCCGCCTACAATCGAGGGGGAGGAGATCAAGGATGAGACATGTCGTGTTCGAGGGGCTACCCGCCGTAGGCAAGAGCGAGATTCTTGCACTGCTGGCGCGGTCGTACGCGCGAAGCGTTCGCGTCCTGCCGGAACTTGTCAAGGAAGTCGTTCTGCGCCATCACTTCGACCTGTTTCGGGACCGCCCAGAACTCACTGCGGCATTACAGGACGAGATTCCCCGCCGCCGTGAGGCCGTCGAGCGGATCTTGCGCGAGGGCTTCGTTTGCCTCGAGGAATCGCACCTCGGCGTCCACTACGCGTACGCAACGGCGTTGGGAGATACTGCCTTCGCCGATGCATACCCCGCACTCCGCAATACGCTGCCGCCCCCCGACGCGTTCGTCTACCTCGATATCGAACCGGAAGAGTCCGTCGTACGCCAGGGTGCTCGCAGCACGCCCGGGTTCCACGTTGACAGCTCCACGCTCCACCAGGTCGTCAGTGAGCTGATGCGGTGGCATGAAGAAGGTTCCGTTCCCCGCTTCGTTGTCGACGCCAATCGACCACCCAGCGCGATCGTCGCCGACATCGAAGCCTTCTTGCACCTGCCGTACGGAGCCGCAATTGATTCCCTCACAAACACATTCGACGTGCTGTTGCTTCTCGGCCGCCCGGCAAGCGGAAAAAGCGAATTGATCGACTACCTCGAACATTTACCCGCCGACGTTCGCGCCCAAACGCTTCACATCGCGCCGTTTGCCATCATCGACGACTTTCCGATCCTTTGGGAGAAGTTCATCGAAGACGACGTATGGGAGGCGGTCGGCAGCCCCCGGCTTCACTCCAAGCGCTGCAACGGCAACTACGCGGTGACGGATGACCACATGTGGCCGTTCCTCATCGATCGCATCGCCAATCGAGCCGCCCCGTGGACCGAAAACGAAACAGCGCTTGACCGCGCGACGCTGATTGTCGAGTTCTCGCGCGGAGGAGAAACGGGATACCGCGATGCGCTGCACCGCCTCCCGCCGTCGATCCTCAAGCGAGCTGCAGTTCTCTACGTTTCGGTATCGTTCGAGGAATCGTGGCGCCGAAATATCTCACGATATGTAGAGAAAGAGAAAGACGGCATCCTGACCCACTCCGTTCCGCGCGAGGAGATGGAGCGAACCTACGGCATCGACGACTGGAAAACGATTACAGGCGGGCGCAGCGCCGGCACGCTTTTGGTATCCGGTATCGACATCCCGTTCTACACAATGAACAACGAACCGGAATCGACAGATCCCCACGTACTAGAGCCCCGCTATCGCGCGGCGCTCGACACGCTCCACTCGCTGCACACGCGCGTCTAGTCAGGCAAGACATCCGTGAAGACGCGCAGCAGATTCTTGTAGCACACGCCCTCGATCTGCCGATCCGACAGACCGGCCACAGCAAGCGCATCGGTCAGCTTCGGGTAGTCGGTAACCCGCTCGATCGTCTGCGGCATCTGCAGGATTCCGTCCAGGTCTCCCCCCACGCCGATGACCGCCTCCCCACCCACGTCGATTGCGTGAAGAACGTGCCGCGCAACCCAGTCGAGCGGAGGCCGCGGAATCGTCGGAGCCACCTTCTTGAGCACTTCAATCCGTTCGCGGTACTCCATTCGATCGGCTCCGATCTCCTTCGTCACTGCCGTCCAGCGATCCATCGCGTCCGGACTGAGAAACCCCGTCGCTAGGTTGATACCCATCACCCCACCACGATCGGCAAGCGCGCGGATCATCGAGTCCGTGAGGTTGCGCGGGTGATTGCACAATACCCGGCAGTTGGAATGGCTGGCGATAAACGGACGCGTCGATTGAGAACACACCGCATCGAACGCCCGATCCGATAGATGCGATACGTCAACCATGATCTCCAGTTCTTCCGCGAGCCCGAGCAACCGCTCCCCTTGGCCCGTCAGCCCGGTGTTCCGACCCGCCGACGACCCGCTGAATGCGTTGTCCTTCCACGCAAAGATAATGTCTCGAACGCCACGATCGTAGAACTTGCGGAGGGTTTCCGCTCGCCCCTCGAGCGGATCGGCGCCCTCGAGCCCGAGGACAGCAACCGCCGGGCCGCTGTCGAACGCTTCCCGAAGATCCCTCGCAGATCGCGCCAGTCGGAGCCTATCGCCCGAGCGTTGGATGGTGTCCTCCAACGCATCGATCATCGCGTACGCCCGCGCCCGATGGGTTTCCGGACGCGGATCGCTAAGAACGTAGCAAGCGAACAACTGAGCTCGGACGTCTGCCTCGATCAGTCCGGGAACCGAAACGTGCTGTGCGGCGCGGTCATCAAGCAGATCGACTTGCTCGTCGACCGCCTTCATCAGGGCATCGCAGTGCGCGTCGAAGAACGGGAATCGCAGCCGGGTCATCGATGTCGATCTCCCGCGCGGGGTTCCTGCACGATTCTCTTCACGAGATCACGCCAAGCTCTCGACCCACTGCAGCGAACGTCTCGATGCAGAAATCGAGATCGTCCCGGCTGTGGGCAGCCGACAGCATCACGCGAATGCGCGCCTTGCCACGCGGCACCGTGGGAAATGCGATCGCGGTGGCGAAGATCCCTTTCTCGAACACAGCTTTGGAGAACGCCCAAGCGGTCGGCGCCTCGCCGAGCATGACCGGAGTAATCGGCGTTTCGCTCTTCCCGATGTCAAATCCTAGATCGGACAACTGTTGTTTGAAGTACTTGGCATTTTCCCACAACCGCTCCACCGGCTCGCCGCTTCGCTCCAGGATATCAATCCCGGCAATGCACGCCGCGACATCCGCCGGCGTGGCAGCAGACGAGAACAGGAACGGTCGAGCCTGCTGACGTAGATATTCGACAATCCGTGCGTCTCCGGCAATGTAGCCGCCCATGACTCCGAATGCTTTCGACATCGTTCCGCACTCGATGTCCACTCGGCCGTGTAGCCCGTAGTGATCGACGATTCCACGCCCGTTGCGCCCGAGGACCCCTTCGCCGTGCGCGTCGTCAACCATCACCATCGCATCGTACTCTTCCGCAAGTTCAACGATCGCGGGGAGTGGAGCCAGATCCCCGTCCATCGAGAACACGCCGTCGGTTACGATCAGCTTCTTGGGGATCGATCGGTTCTCTTCCAGAACCGCACGAAGGCCTTTCGCGTCGGCATGCGGATAGATGCCCCGTTTCGCCTTTGTCAGTCGAATTCCATCAATGATCGACGCATGATTCAGTTCGTCGGTGAAGATTACATCGTCTGCACCCATTAGGAGCGGGATCGTGGCCAGGTTCGTGTTGAGCCCCGACTGCACCGAGAGCGCCGCTTCGGTCCCTTTGAACTTGGAAATCCGCTTCTCCAGTTCGATGTGCAGCGACATGGTACCGGCAATCGATCGAACGGCTCCGGGCCCCACACCGTACGCGTCAATCGCGTCCTTAGCCGCTTCACGCAGGCGCCTGTCGTTGGCGAACCCGAGGTAGTTGTTGGAGCACATGTTGAGCACACGCTTGCCGTCGATCACAACCCACGCGTCGTTCGCACTATCGATCGTTCGGATCGTGTTGTACAAACCCTTCTCACGCAGATCGTTCAACGCTTCGTCGATAAACGCCAGCTTGTTCACGTTTCGCCCTCCTCGATCTCTTCGCTCCTCGGCCACTCACCGTTTCGCTAGCCGTCTTCACCGTCCATCGCATCCAAAACTCCGTACGCAAACCGTAGATGGGGAATCGTAATCGAACCGCCCACGACCAGCGCAACGCTCAACGCTTCGGCAATCGCTTCACGCGATACTCCGTGTGCTCTTGCACATCCGAGATGATAGTGGATGCAGTCATTGCAGCGAAGGACAACAGATGCGACAAGACCGAGGAGTTCTTTCGTCTCGCAAGAGAGCGCCCCGGCTTCGTATGCCGTTCGGTCGAGCGAAAAGAACCGTTTCGTTGTGAGATCGGCACTGTGGAGCACACGCTCGTTTTGCTCTTCACGTCTTCGTGCAAACTCGCCTGTCATCTCCGGCATCGCCGCCTCCTTGGGGCACTTGCTCTCCGCCCAAAGCGGTCTGCCCTGCTGAAGTAAGGTACGCCTCTGCCAATCGGAAGATCCGCCGTGTCTCGTCGTGCGTTAGCGTCCTGTTCGCCGCCTCGCCATCGAGCCACGCACATGCCGTGTGTTCGCTCGACAGACGGACGTCGTCCGATTCCACCTCGGCCAGGTAGTACACCACAGTCTTCGATACACGCTGTCCGCTACGCTGGATGTCATACTGACTGACAACGCGAAAGCCAGGTAGCGGCTGCACGTCGGTGAGCGCTGTTTCCTCAGCGAGCTCTCGCCGCGCAGCAGCCAACTCCGGCTCACCGGGCTCAATTCGCCCTTTGGGAAACCCCCAATGACCGCCACTCCGATGCCGCAGCACGAGGATCTCCCACCGGCCGTTCGCACGGCGCGCGATCACGAATCCGGCGGCCCGTTCCGCGGCCTGCCGGCTAGGTGATGTCGACTTCGTGGTCACTGCGATCGTACACGCGGGGGTGAAGGCCCAGGCTGCGCAGCTCGCGCAACAAGACCTTGAACGATTCGGGCAGTCCCGGCGTCGGGAAATCCTCACCCTTCAGGATCGCCTTGTACAGTTGGATGCGCCCGCGGGTATCGTCGGACTTCACTGTCAGCATCTCCTGCAGCAGTGCCGAGGCCCCATACGCCTCCAAGGCCCAGACCTCCATCTCGCCAAGACGCTGCCCACCGAATTGCGCCTTCCCACCCAGCGGCTGTTGCGTGATCAGCGCATATGGACCAGTCGATCGTGCGTGGATCTTCTCGTCGGCGATGTGCTCCAGCTTCAAGATGTACATATAGCCGACAGTGATCGGACGCGTATACGGGCGGCCGGTACGGCCGTCACGGAGGACAACCTTTCCGTCGAACTCATCGCCCGCATCCAGTCCTGCCTTCACTCGCTCTTCATGAAGCTCGCTGAGGATCTCCTCCTCTTCCGCACCGTCGAAGATCGGTGTCGCGACTAACTCGCCGCGCAACTGCGCCAGCCAGCCGAGGTTCGCCTCGAAGATCTGTCCGAGGTTCATACGCGACGGCACGCCCATCGGGTTCAGGACGATATCGACCGGCGTTCCGTCCGGCAGAAACGGCATTTCCGCCATCGGCCGAACCGTCGAGATTACTCCCTTGTTCCCGTGACGTCCCGCCAGCTTGTCTCCAAGCGAAATCGTCTTTCGCTGTGCGACGAACACTTTGACCAGCTCGTTTACGCCCGCGTCAAGCTCGTCTCCCTGATCGCGGGAGAACCGCTTCACCTTGATAACCTTCGCTGTGCCGGCAACCGGTCGCATGCGAAGCGACGTGTTTCGCACGTTGCGTGCCCGTTCACCGAAGATCGATCGGAAGATCTTCTCCTCCGGCGTCGGTTCACTCTCTCCTCGCGGCGTGATCTTCCCGACAAGGATGTCCCCGGTTCGAACCACTGTCCCTTCTCGCACGATGCCATACTCGTCGAGGTTCTTAAGATCCTCCTTCGAGATGTTCGGGATGTCGGCGGTAATCTCTTCCGGGCCGAGTTTCGTCTCCTCGGCCTTCACCTCGAACTCCTCGATGTGGATCGAGTCCAGAAGGTTCTCACGTACGAGTCGATCGCTGATGACGATCGCATCCTCGTAGTTGTACCCTTCGAACGGCATCACCGCTGCAAGGAGGTTCCGCCCAAGTGCCAACTCGCCTCGATCGCTCGACGGACCGTCCGCCAGAAGGTCACCCGGCTGAATCTCATCCCCTTCTTCGACGACCGGGCGCTGATGCAGAATCGTGTCCTGGTTCGATCGCTCGAAGTTGACCAGCGGAAATGTCGTTTTCTTTCGCCCCTGCTGCAGCACGATGTGTGCAGCGTCAACCTCCACGACCTTTCCTGTCGTGTCTGAAACGAGCAGCATTCCCGAATCCATCGCCGCCTGACGCTCCAGACCGGTTCCCACAAGCGGAGCCTCCGGCCGAAGCAGTGGAACCGCCTGGCGCTGCATGTTGGCTCCCATCAACGCGCGGTTTGAGTCATCGTGCTCGAGGAACGGAATCAGTGCCGCGGAGATCCCGACCAGCGCACGGGGGGAGATGCCGATGTAATCGACTTCCTCCGGCGGGACGAGGAGCACTTCCTCTTTCCCGGTCCGCACTTCGATCCGCTCGCCGAGGAGCTGCCCCTTGCTGCCGACCGGCGAGGTCGCCGGGGCAATCGTCGCCGTCTCCTCGTCGTCCGCCATCAGGTAGACAATCTCTTTCGTCACACGGCCCTTGACCACGCGACGGTACGGAGCCACGAGGAATCCATAGTCATTCACGCTGGCGTAGCACGCGAGCGATGTGATCAGGCCGATGTTCTGTCCCTCCGGCGTTTCGATCGGACAGATGCGAGCGTAGTGCGACGAGTGCACGTCTCGAACCTCGATCTTCGCCCGCCGCTTCGTCAAACCACCGCCTAGAGCATTGAGTCGCCGCTTGTGCGTCAACTCCGTCAGCGGGTTCGTCTGCTCCAGGAACTGCGAGAACCGGCCTGTGTAGAATAGCTGATTGATCGCACCTTGCACCGTACGCGTCGAGATCAGTCGTCGAATGGTGTCCTTCTCGTCCAGCGCGTACTTCGACAGCTTGTCCCGCGCAATACGCGCCATGCGCACAAGCCCGGTGCGTAGTGCGTTTTCCGCCAGCTCTCCGGGAAGGCGGATTCGCTTGTTCGCCAGGTGGTCCTTCTCGTCGAGAATCACTTCGTTGTGCGGCGCCTCCGTAAGCACACGAATCGTCCGCACGATGTCCGCGAGGTAGAGCACCGGCTGCGTAAGCTCGAGTCCCAGCTTGCGATTCACCTTGAATCGCCCGACCTCCGACAAGTGGTAGGTTGCCGGGTGGAAGTACAGGTTCTCGATGTACTCGCCCATCTGAGCAGGAGACGAACGATCCGACGGACGCAGCTTCCGATACACCGCTCGCAGTGCTTCCTCCTGTGTGACCGTCTGATCGTCTTCCAGCGATTTCTGGATGTAGCGGTTCACCAGGCGGATGGTCTTCAGCTTCTTCATGCCGGCCAGGTCCTGGATGTGTGCTTCCTGGAGCGTCTGACCAACCTCGAGCAACGTCTCGTTGCCCTTCGCCACATCTTGCGCCACCAGGTACCCCACGTACGGCGCCAGCCGCTCGGCGCTCGCCGCGACGTCAAACGAGTAGTACCGGCAAATCCGCTTCGCATCGAAACCCAACGCCTTGAGCAACACGGTCGCCGGTACGCGCCCCTTGCGATCCAGGTTCGCGCGCATGCGCATCCGTTTTGTATCCAGCAGGATCTCCAGCCACGCGCCAACTTCGGGAAGAATGTGACCCTTGTACTGATCCTGGTCCTCGAGCGTGAAGTACACGCCCGGAGCGCGTGTCAACTCGTTGACAAGCGCATTCTCGGATCCATTGATGATGAACGTTCCTCGCGCCGTCATCATCGGGAAGTCACCGATGTACAACTCGGTATCCTGAAGAACCTTCCCCTCCTGCTTCAGAACCGCCGAGACGCGAAGCGGCCGCGAGAACGTAAGATCCTTGTCCTTGCATTCCAGTTCGGAGTTGCGCGCTTCGCCGAAATACGGATCGTTGAGTTCAAGCGTCAGCCCATCCTTGCCATGTCCCTCGATCGGGCTGATTTCATGGAACGCCCGGGCGAGTCCCTCCTCAACGAAGATTTCAAACGACTTGCGCACGTCGTGCAGCAAGTACGGGGGAGGCAGGATCTCCTCGATCTTGCCGTAGGATCTACGTTCACGCTGTTTAGTAGGCATCTCGTATCGCCCTCATTTCCCAATAGGGCGGCAACACCCGAGTAATCGGGTGTTGCCGAGAACTTGCAAAAGGAGGATAACTCGTTCTACTGCAGTTCGATGTCAGCTCCGGCCGCCTCGAGTTTCTCCTTGATGCTTGCCGCCTCATCGGCTCCCACGTTTTCTTTGATCGTCGCGGGGATCTTGTCCGCCAGCTCTTTGCATTCCTTCAGGCCCATGCCGGTGATCTCTTTGATCTCCTTGATGACCTGAATCTTCTTCTGGCCGGCGCTGGTCATGACGACTTTGTACGTGGACGCGGCTGCGCCACCCGCACCCTCTCCGTCCCCGTCCGCCGGAGCCACTGCAACGGCAACGGGCGCCGCCATCGCAGCAGAGACATTAAATCGCTCTTCAATCATCTCGACCAGTTCGGCGAGATCCTTCACCGACATCTCTTCTATCTGCTGAAGGATATCTTCCTTCGCCATCGTTATGCCTCCTCTTCCTGCTGCTCTCTTTGTTTTCTCACTTCACCCATCACCACAGCCAGTTCGCGAATCTTCGCTTGCAACACAACGGCAATCCCACGCATCGGCGCCGACAGCACCATTGCAAGTTTAGCCAGGAGTTCCTCGCGCGTCGGAAGACTTGCAAACCTCTTTACTTCCGCGCTGGAAACAAGGTCTCCCTCGAATAGACCTCCGCGAACCTCGTAGTTCGGTGCGTACTTCTTGCGGCACTCCTCACTCACCTTGAATGCGACAGCCGGATCCTCGTATGCCAGGGCAACGCTGATCGGCCCTTCGAAGAACTCGACCAGGTCGTCGAGTCCTGCCTCGCTGGCGGCGAGTCGTGCCAACGTATCCTTCACCACACGGTATTCCAGCCCCTGCTTGGTGAACTTCTCTCGGAGCTCGACCATCTCGTTGGCCGAGAGCCCGCGATAGTCCGCCAGAACGAGGGAGACCGCGCTCTCAAACCGTTCTTTCAAACGGGCGACTTCGTCTATCTTCGTTTGCGTCGGCATCTAGCACTCCTAGCCCGTAGCCTCTACGAGGGCATTAACTGCTCCCATTTCCAGCGTGATTCCCGGCCCCATCGTTGACGCAATGCTGACCTTCCGGATGAAGCGTCCTTTGATACCCTCTTCCGGGCGGGTCGCAGCCAGGCTACGGATCATCGCTTCCAGGTTCTCCTTCAGCGCAGCGCCATCGAACGAAGCTTTCCCGAAGATCGTATGCACGACACCGTGCCGGTCCGCACGGAACTCAACCATTCCCTGCTTGAGCCCGCCGATGACACGACCGATGTCCTTCGTGACCGTTCCGGTCTTCGGACTGGGCATCATGCCACGGGGGCCGAGCACCTTTCCCAGGCGCCCTACAACCGGCATCATGTCGGGAGTCGAGACAACCTTGTCGAACTCGAACCACCCTTCCTGGATCTCCTTTGCAAGATCCTCGCCACCGACTCGGTCCGCTCCGGCTTCCTGGGCTTCCTGAACCGCCTCGCCCTTGGCGAACGCGATAACGCGAACGGTCTTTCCCGTTCCGTTGGGCAAGCTACAGGTTCCGCGAATGCTGACCTGGCTGGCGCGGATGCCAAGCACGAACGTGACCTCTGCGGTTTCGTCGAACCGGGCCGTCGCTCCGTTCTTGAGCTTCTCAATGGCATCATCAAGACCATACGTGAGCCGTGGCTCCACGAGTGCGGCGGAAGACGTATATCGTTTGCTGTGCGTCACGCCTCGATCACCTCCACACCCATGTTTCGGGCCGTACCTTCGATGATCCGCATCGCCGATTCGAGCTTGTACGTGTTCAGATCCGGCATCTTGCGCTCTGCGATTCGCCGGACCTGTTCCCGCGTGATCTTCGCCACTTTCGTCCGGTTCGGTTCGCCCGAACCCGACTTCACGCCCGCGGCCATCTTGATCAGTTCGGCCGCCGGCGGCTGCTTCAGCACGAAGTCGTACTTGCCGCCCATGTATACCGAGATTACGACCGGGATAATCACCCCGGGCGTCTCGGACTTGGTCGCATCGTTGAACTTCTTGCAGAAGTCCATGATGTTGAGTTTGTGCTCACCGAGGGCGGGTCCGACCGGAGGTGCTGGCGTCGCTTGCCCTGCAGGAATGTGCAGGTTGATCTTGGCGATGATGTTCTTAGCCAATCGATCCTCCTCCCCTTTCTAGTGTTTTTCTACAGCTTCTCAATCCCGTCGAATCCCAACGTGACGGGGGTCTCTCGACCGAAGATCTTCACCATGACCGTGACTTCTTCGGTCTCTTTGTCAATCTCTTTGATCTCGCCGGTGAAGTCCGCGAACGGCCCTTCGACGATCTCGACGACCTCGCCTACGCTGAAGTCGATTTCGATCTTCGGCTCGGTGGAACCGGCGACCTCTGCACTCACTGCGGATGCTGCCGCCGCGGACGGAATCGGCATCAAGCCCGCCTTGCGCTTGATCAGCTTCATCTCCGGCCCCTCAATCGGCGTCGGCTTATAGCGACTCCCGACGTAGCGCACGGCGCCCTTGAGACCGTCAATCAGTTCCATCATCTCTGCTTCGTCGAGCCCCATTCGTCCGAAGACGTACCCCGGGAAGAGGCGGCGCTTTTCGATTCGCTGGATCGATACGACTCGCTTGTCCTTGTACTCCTTGACCTTAAGCAGGCCGGACGCGCGGCTCGAAATCTGATCCTCGGTCTCAATCAGATCACCCTTCTTCAGCGTTCCGCCCTCGCGCAGGCGGCCGATGACCTTCTCGGGAATGATCCGTTTCTTCTCGCGGCCGTCGTCGGTCTCCAGTGTCACACGCCGGACCTTATCCCGCAGGACGATCGTTCCACGATTCGTCACCATAAACCGCTCGTCGCTGTCCGACGTCAACGGTACGCCGTTTCGTATCTTCTCCCCAACCCGTATGTCACGCCGTAGGCGCTTGTCCACCGGAACGAGGTACATCTCTTCGTTTCGGTTGGTGAGTTCCACGATCACGCGCTGCATGGCCTCGAGTTCCGTAATCTGCGAATCCGCTTCCGCATGCCGCGGAGGCTTTCGCGCAAGCACGTCACCGCGCTGCACTCGCTCGTTCGGTTTCGCAACGAGGTCGTAGTCGTACGGGATCCGGTACTCGATGTTCGAGCCTCGCCGACTCTTCGAAGTAATAACCTCCTCGACCGGGACGAGGAAGAACGTCTCTTCCCCATCGACGGTGAATTTCTCCACCGCCTTTTCCCAGTTGCGCTTACGGATCCGCTCGTTGAGGTCTTCCTTGATCTTGAGCTCAGATCCAGCGTAGGTCTGGATGGCATACCACTTCTTTAGGCGCATATTCGATGGATTACCCCGTTACTGTAAAGAGCTTCAGGATCGTCCCGAGGATCCCGTCGACTCCCCAGATGTACAGCGTTACGATCACGACCAGAATCAGGATCAACGCCGTAAGAGAGATGACTTCGTTGCGGGTCGGCCAGCTAACACGAGTGACCTCCTGCCGAACGCCTCTGAGGTAGTCCGCAACTCGATTAAACATACCGTCCCCTATGTCCTCCACTTGATTCCAGAGGATGCCTGCCGGACCAGCCGGCAGACATCCTCTTCTCGTACACGTCGATACACTCAGCCGTCGCACGCGGGACGGCTACAACCCGCCACTACACCTCTTTGTGCAGCGTGTGTTTCCGATCCCACTTGCAGTACTTGTTCAATTCCAGCTTCTCGCGCCGGTTGTTCTTGTTCTTCTTCGTGTGGTAGTTCCTACGACCACACTCGGAACAGGCGAGTGTCACGTGGACTACGGCCTCTGCCTTCTTTGCCATGACGTATTACCCTCTCTCGACCGAGCCTACTCGAAGATGTTGGTCACGACGCCGGAGGCGATCGTCTTGCCGCCCTCGCGAACAGCGAACCGAAGACCCGGATCCATTGCGATCGGGTGAATCAGCTCGGCGTTGATCTTCACGTGGTCGCCAGGCATTACCATTTCGACCCCTTCGGGAAGGACCATCGTTCCGGTGATGTCCGTCGTTCGGAAGAAGAACTGCGGCTTGTACCCGGTGAAGAACGGCTTCTGCCGTCCACCCTCGTCCTTCGTCAGCACGTAGATCTCACCTTCGAACTTCGTATGGGGCGTAATCGTCTTCGGCTGTGCAAGAACCTGTCCGCGTTCCACCTCGTCCTTGTCGATACCGCGCAGCAGAACACCTGCGTTATCGCCAGCGATGGCGTAGTCCAACGTCTTGTTGAACATCTCCAGGCTCGTCGCGACCGTCTTCTGGATCTGATCGTGAACACCGACGATCTCGATTTCCATTCCGGGGGTGATCTTTCCACGCTCGACACGACCCGTGACGACCGTGCCACGCCCCTTAATCGAGAAGATGTCCTCAATCGGCATCAAGAACGGTTTGTCCTCTTCTCGATCCGGCTCGGGGACGTACTCGTCGACGGCCTTCATCAGATCGATGATGCACTGCGTGTCCGCGTGGTCGATCTGATCCATGTTCTCCATCGCTGCCAACGCAGAGCCACGGATAATCGGGACCTCGTCGCCCGGGAATTCGTACTCGGACAGCAGGTCGCGGATCTCCATCTCGACGAGGTCGATCAGTTCCGGATCATCGACTTGGTCGATCTTGTTCAGGAACACGACGAGCGCGGGAACGTTCACCTGGCGTGCCAGGAGGACGTGTTCCCTCGTTTGCGGCATCGGTCCGTCGGACGCCGCAACGACGAGAATGGCGCCGTCCATCTGCGCCGCACCGGTAATCATGTTCTTGATGTAGTCAGCGTGGCCGGGGCAGTCGATGTGCGCGTAATGGCGATTCTCCGTCTCGTATTCGACGTGCCGCACGTTGATCGTGATACCGCGTGCCTTCTCTTCCGGCGCGTTGTCGATATCCTCAAACGCCATGCGCTTCGCGAACCCACGATGCGCAAGAACGCCGGTGATCGCCGACGTCAACGTGGTCTTCCCGTGATCGATGTGTCCGATCGTTCCGATATTCAGGTGAGGCTTGCTCCTCACAAACGCTTCCTTGGCCATTCGCCAGACCTCCCTTAGCGCTGCCAATGGGCAGCGTCCTCGTTATCGTTCTAAGGTAAACGGGCTCAGCACGAGCCTTAGCCCGCGATCGGAGTCGAACCGATGACCTCCCCCTTACCAAGGGGGTGCTCTACCGCCTGAGCTACACGGGCGTTTCGAACTCCGCTCGCGGAGTGTATCCGAAACCGTTTCTCCTTCCAACTGGAGGGGGAGGGATTTGAACCCCCGTAGGCATCCGCCAACGGATTTACAGTCCGCCCCGTTTGGCCGCTTCGGTACCCCTCCGCAACAAGCGAACGAGAGCCAGCGGCCAGAATCGAACTGACAACCTACTGATTACAAATCAGTTGCTCTGCCAATTGAGCTACGCTGGCATCTCCCGATTCAGGCAAATTGTACCGGAGTGATTTCGCCGCTTCAACCCAGGATCCGCAGCTTCACGGTCCGGTTTCGCGGGCCGTCGAACTCGCACAGAAAGATGCCTTGCCAGGTGCCCAACTCCAGTCGCCCGGCGTCAATCCCTATCGTCAGGGAACTCCCGACCAGCGTTGCTTTGACGTGCGCCGGCGAGTTGCCCTCTGCGTGCGTCCATGCCCCATCATCGGGAACCAACCGGGAAAGGTACGCGAACAGGTCTTGCATGACCGATGGGTCGGCCGCTTCGTTGATCGTGAGCCCGGCCGTCGTGTGAGGGCAGAAGACGGTGCATACGCCCGTGTCGATGCCGTGTCGGTTGACTTCTTGCTGAATCCGCTCGGTTAGATCGACCGGATCTTCCCTACCGCTGGTTCGAACCGAGAGCTCGATCACGGTACTGCAGTCAGGCGCTTCTCCAGCGCCTCGCGCAGCGCCTCCCGGTCCTCGACGTTCTGGACCCGGAGTATCACCGTGCTCAGTTCGCCGTCCGATACATCCTGTGCCAGACTCAGGATCGTCGCGTTGTGTTCCTGCAGAACCGAGAGAACGTTGTACAGGTCGTCGCTGCCGCTTCGGATGCGTACGCTGAGCCGCGTTCCGCCTTGCCCGATACCAAGCGCACCGGACAGGCCGCGTAGCACTTCGGATTGGCTGAGTACGCCGACAAGTCGTCCGTCCTCCACGACCGGAAGAAGCGACAGCCGGTTGTCGAGGAGGATCAGAGCCGCCTTCTCCAGGGTGTCGAGCGGCTCCACGGCAAACCGGGCGGAGTGCACGATCTTCTCGACCGGATCATCCCACGCGGTTACGCCGCGCAGGGTGGCCCGTGTAACGAACCCCCGCAGCGTGCCCTCTTCGTCCGCTACGAGAAGCAGGCCGAACCCGTGTTCGGTCATTACATCCCGAACGGCCGACAGGTGCGCCGTCGGAAGTGCAGTGACGGCATCTCGATTCATGAATTCCGCAACGATCATTCTTCGTTCTGCCGTGCCTGAGCGACGACCTTCTCCTGGATGTTTCCCGGCACAGCCTGATACTTCGCGTATTCCATCTGGAACACAGCTCGGCCCTGAGTGCGTGACTTAAGGTCGAGAGCGTAGCTCATCATCTCGGAAAGCGGCACCTCCGCACGAATGACCGTGATCTTGCCCGCAGGATCCATGCCAAGAATTCGGCCTCGACGCCCGTTGAGATCACTGATGATATCGCCGGTGAACTCCTCGGGAACCCGTACCTGCACGTTCATCACCGGCTCAAGGAGGGTCGGATTCGCCTTATCGAACGCATCGCGGAATGCGCTCCGTGCCGCAATCTTGAATGCAAGCTCGGATGAATCGACCGGATGATAGCTCCCGTCAAATACGGCGACGGACACGTTGGTCACCGGGTACTTGGCGAGGTTCCCCTCCTCCATGGCCTCGACTACGCCCTTCTCGACGCCCGGGATGTACTGCCCCGGGATCGATGCACCCTTGATCTCATCGAGGAACTGATACCCGCCTTCGCCGTCGAACGGCTCGATGCGCAGCACGACTTCGCCGAATTGGCCGCGGCCGCCCGACTGCTTTTTGTGACGGTACTTCGCCTCCGCCTTCTTGCGGATCGTCTCTTTGTACGGGATCTGTGGCGTATGCGTCTCCAGCGACACGTTGTACCGGTTCTTGAGCCGTTCGATGAAGACGGACAGGTGAATGTCCCCCATCCCGCGCAGGATCTGTTCCTTGGTCACCGGGTCCCGCTCGACCTGGATCGTCGCCTTGGTTGTCGACACTTCACGCAACGCCTCCGACATCTTCTCGACGTCGGCCTGGCTCTTCGGAACGATCGTACGCGAGTACACCGGCTGTGGGAATGCAGGCATGTCAAATGCTGCACCATCGATACTCGTGGCAACCGTATCGCCCAGCTTCAGATCCTCGGCCTTTCCGATCGCGATGATCGAACCCGCCGGCGCCTTCGGTTCTCGCTTCTGCTTCGTTCCCTCCAGCGTGTACATGTCACGAATCTCGATCTTGCCTCCGCCACCGACGACGACCAGACTCTTCCCTTCTTGCACGGTTCCGTCAAGCACCCGTGCGTATGCGAGTCGTCCAAGGTATGGATCATTTGTCAGATCGAACACGATCGCCCGTGTCGCTGCCGCGGCGTCCAACGCCGGTCCCGGCACCAACCCGGTGAGAACCTGCGTCAGGGTGTCGAGTCCCTTCTCTTCCGCGCCGGACGCGCAAAGCACGGGAATCAACTCGCCCTGTGCCACCCCGATCGAGAGGCTTGTCGTGATTTCCTCAGTGGAGATCGGCTCCTCCTCGAGGAACTTCATCATCAATTCGTCGTCCATCGTGGACGCTTCCTCAATCAGCGAGCTTCTCGCGTCTTCCACTGGGCCCGCCAAGTCGTCGGGAATCGCCTTCTTCCCCTTTTCTGCGAAGTACACCGCTTGATTCGCGATCAGATCGACGACACCGACAAACGCGCCGCCTTCTCGAATGGGGAGCTGGATGGGGAGCAGCTTGCCCTCGAAGTGATCCCGCAGGGACGCAATGGCCTTCTCGAACGAAGCGTTCTCGCGATCCATCTGATTGACGAGGACAAGCGTCGGGCGCTTTGCCGCGCCGGTGAGGTCCCAGGCGCGTTCGGTGACGACTTCCACAGCCTTCTCGGCGTGTACGACCAGCAGCGAGACGTCGGAAACCGGAACCGCCTTGTACATCTCCTCGATGAATTCATCGCCGCCCGGCGTGTCGAGCAAGGTCACCGTCGTGTCGCCCTTGGTGAACGCCCCGTACCCGATGTCAATCGAGTATCCTCGGTCCTTCTCTTCCTGGGAGGCATCGAGCAGGATCTGCTCCTTGATCCCCGCTCTCTTCATCAATGCGGTCGCCAGCGTCGTCTTGCCGCAACCCGAATGTCCAACCAAACAAATGGTCCGCAACTGACCCATTCCATTGCCCCCTTGGTGAATTCAGAGAAGTCCCCGGCAGTATATCGCTGGTTTTTCGAGAACACAAGGCACCTGATCGCCCGCAGCGCACGTGCTACACGCCAAACGCTACGCTCGCCGTCCACCGGCTTGGGGCGCCGCCGGGAGCCGGAGGATTCGTCTCTTGCGGTTGATTCCACCGCCACGTACCCTTTCGACTGTGCAGTCTCACGCACACGCATCACATGGATGAGGGGAGATCGTATGCCGGTTCGCCTGTTGCTGGGAGACGAGGCGCTCGCCCAAGGAGCGATTGATGCGGGGTTGTCCGGTGCATACGCGTACCCGGGCACACCGTCGACGGAGATCACCGAGTATCTGATTGCCAGTTCCGAAGCTCAAGATGGGCGCATCGTCGCCCGATGGACTGCAAACGAGAAGACGGCGTTGGAAACAGCGTTCGGCATGAGCTACGCCGGCAAGCGCGCGATGGTCAGCATGAAACACGTCGGTCTCAACGTGGCCGCCGATCCGTTCATCAACTCCGCCATTGCCGGCGCGAACGGCGGATTCTTGATCGCCGTTGCCGACGATCCGTCGATGCACTCGTCGCAGAACGAGCAGGATTCACGCGTGTATCTCGACATGGCGTTGATCCCGTGCATCGAACCTTCCGACCAACACGAAGCGTATCGCGCTCCTGCACATGCCTTTGCGCTGTCGGAGTCGATGCACCTTCCGGTTCTGATTCGTCTTACTACGCGGCTGGCGCACTCGCGTGCCGCTGTCACGGTGTGCGAAGACGTCATCGACCGACCTGCGTTTCCCGTTGCGGATCAGCGATCGCGCTATGTTCTCCTCCCGAGCAACGCACGAAGGAGCTACGCCGCTCTCGTCGACCGACAGTCCGAATTCGTCGCGGCCAGCGAATCGAGCCCGCTCAACAAGCTCTCGATGGCGGGCGATCCGTCGCTGGGGATTCTCGCGTGCGGTATCGCTGCGAACTACGTGATGGAAGCGTACGACGGTGCGTGCCCGCATCCGCTGCTCAAGCTGTCGCAATACCCGATTCCGCTGGCGCTCGTCGAGCGCCTGCTCGAGACGTGCAAGCGCGTGCTGGTCGTAGAAGAAGGGTATCCGTACGTGGAGGCAAAACTCCTCGGCCTGCCCGCGCGAACGCAGCCGCTGGTCCAAGGCCGACTCTCCGGGCATCTGCCGCGCACCGGCGAGCTGACTCCACAAATCGTATCGAACGCCCTCGGCCGAACCGCTCGAAAAACGCGGCCGACTTCCTCGGTGCCGAAACCGCGGCCACCCGCGTTTTGTCCGGGCTGTCCGCACGCCGACACGTGCAATGCCCTGAATGCGGTCCTGTCCGAGGAACCGAACGGCCGTGTCTTCAGCGACATCGGCTGCTACACGCTGGGAGCGCAGCCGCCGTACGAAACGATCGATACCTGCCTCGACATGGGGGCGTCGATCACGATGGCCAAAGGAGCATCCGACGCCGGTCTGCGGCCGGCCATCGCGTTGATCGGGGATTCCACGTTCACCCACTCCGGGATGACGGGACTGCTCGATTGCGTGAACGATAACGCAGATGTGACCATCGTGATCGTTGACAATCTGACCACGGCGATGACCGGCGGGCAGCCGTCAGCCGCCGAGAATCGGTTGGCGGCCGTGTGCCTCGGTCTCGGTATCGCCGACGACCACATCCGCGTTCTCGAACCGCACCCCACCCGGCACAACGAGAACGTCGCCGCGCTTCGCGAGGAGATCGCATTCCACGGACCTTCCGTGGTGATCGCGCAACGGGAATGCATTCAGAAGGCACGGAAGAAGGCTCGCCAGGCTCGAAAGGAGTCCGAGTGAAACGTGACATGATCCTCGCCGGCGTCGGGGGACAAGGACTCCTGGCCCTGACCGGCGTCATTGGAGCGGCCGCCCTGCAGCGGGGCCTCTACATCAAACAGTCGGAAGTGCACGGCATGGCACAACGCGGCGGCGGAGTACAGAGTCACCTGCGATACGCAGATCGGCCGATCCACTCCGACCTGATCC
>Ga0272442_10001295_pt1 | contig 38341 bp, 26 predicted proteins | sample SSMForm2O_FD_200262 | JGI IMG/M metagenome (GOLD analysis project Ga0272442, IMG submission 200262) | Marine sediment archaeal communities from Little Sippewissett salt marsh, Falmouth, MA, United States - SSM-Form-2O | ecosystem: Environmental > Aquatic > Marine > Wetlands > Sediment ... | reverse complement strand
CGCCCCGCGCACGGGCAGACGCGACCTCGTAATCAAAGCGGCCGTCGCCCTGCTCGCCGCCGCGCTCGTGTGCTCGATGTACCTGTTCGGCTTCTTCGATATCCTCACGGCCGGGCCAAGCTGGGTGCTGAAGGGCGATCCCATCCTCAAGCAGGTGGTGGAAACGATGCCGCTGTCCTGGCTATCCGCACAAGAGAACTTCTCGCGGCTCGTGGTGTTGTTCCCGGTTATCCTCGTTCTCGTGGTGCGCAGGTCGTGGAAGGAGAAGCGGATCGAAGCCGGCATCCTGTTCGCGACCTGGACGCTCATCCTCGGAGTGTGCACGCTGGGCAAGGAACGGTTCGCGGACATGTTCTCGGTGAGCGCCGCGATTCTCGTGGCATTTGCGCTGGAGTTCCCGTTCCGCGTCGCGCCGCGGGACGACCCTGATAAGGGCCGCACTCCCGCAATCACCATGGCCCTCGCCCTAGTCGTCCTCGCGATTGCCTGGTACGCGTTCCGACCGGCAATCGCGTGGCACAGAATGTACGCCTACAGTGCGCCCCGACTTTCGCCGCAGCCCCTGTACAACCTGTGCGACTGGTTCCGCAAGAACACCGAGCCGCCGCGCAGGAACCGGGACGGCTCGCAGACACCGACCTACAGCGTGATGGCCGGCTGGCAGCTCGGCAACGCGCTCGTATCCATCGCCAACCGCGCCAATGTTGCCAACAACTTCCTCGGATGGGAAGAGAACCGCGAGGCCAACCTGGCGCCCTACCGGTTCGCGGTCGCAGGGAGCCGCAAGGAGGCGGAAGCCATCCTGCAGGCCTACGGAGTCAGATACATAGTCATCGGCGAACCCGTCATCTCCGGCGGACTCGCCCGGGCCGTTGACGTCCTCGGCCTGCGTCACGACGACTTTTTCACCAGCAAGGGCGAGCCGGGCAAGGAACACTACGAAACGCTGCCGCGGGCCATGGCATCGACGGCTGTCGTCCTTTACATGGGCGACGGCATGAGCATGCCCGGCTTCAGACTCGTGTACCGGTCAGACAAGGAGATAACCATCGCCGGCCGACGCATGCCCGCGCAGAAGATCTTCGAATATTCGCCGAGCTCGGTCACGAACGCCATCCAGGGCTCCAGCGCCGGGCCGGCGACGATTAGGCGTAGTGACCTAATTCAGAAAGAGCTGCGATGAAAAACAGGTTCTGATCATCGCCCAGTGTGTCGGCGAATAATTCAGGTTAGCCCCTGGAATTTCCGCCACGGCGGTAATTCCTTTACTTGCCATCCCGGCGTCCGAGTGTTAATCTCACATGTCAAATACGAGAAATCGCTATGTACGTCGAATACTACAAGCTCAAGGAGTTCCCGTTCAACATAACGCCGGATCCACGGTTTCTCTATTTTGCACCTCACCACAAGGAGGCGTATGACCATCTACTTTACGGCATACGCCAACGCAAGGGGTTCATAGAACTGACCGGAGAAGTGGGATCGGGAAAGACGACCCTTTGCAGGGCAGTGCTCGCGGAACTCGATTCCGATGTGGAAACGGCGCTGATCCTCAACCCGTCGCTCACCGAAACACAACTCCTCAGGGCAATGCTCAACGATTTCGGGCTCGATGCAAGCGGCAGAGACCGCCTGGCCTACATCGAGAAACTTAACGAATTCCTGCTGCAGAAGAACAAGGAAGGCACAAATGTTGCCCTCCTCATAGACGAAGCCCAGGACCTCTCCCCCCAGGTCATGGAGCAGGTACGGCTTCTCTCGAACCTCGAAACCGACCAGCACAAGCTGATACAAATAGTGATGTGCGGCCAGCCGGAGCTGAAGAAGAGGCTCGGACGACCGGATTTGCGACAGTTGCGGCAACGGATCACGGTGCGATACGACATTCCGCCGTTGACATTGGAGGATACTATGATGTATATTCGTCATAGACTCTGGGTCGCGGGGGCCGACGAAACGCCCGTTTTCAATGCGGGCGCTGTACGGGAAGTGTTCAAGTACTCGAAAGGCAGCCCGCGTTCCATAAACGCGGTGTGTGATAACGCACTGCTCGCCGGATACGTGGGCAAAATGAACACCATCGATGCTCGCTGCGTGAAGAAAGCCATCCGGCAGCTGGAGGGCACGAGATGAGTCTCATCCAGGAAGCTCTTCGCAGACAGCAGGAAGAGTCGGGAAGCATCCCCGCAGAAGGCACTCCGCCGCCGGTGCAGCAACCCGAGCCACCTCCCCCGCCACCGAGCGCTCGCGGTCCGGCAGCGGACGCGACATCCCCGCCTCCGCCGCCACCCACAGCGGGTGGACCGCCGCCTCCTCCACCCCCACCGCCCCAGGCCACGCCCCGGACCACGCCTCCGCCTGCCCCGGAACAGGCGCCCGGCGCCGTCGGTGAGGCGTCCCAGGCCGGGGCCCCCAAGGCTCTTCCGACGATCATAGGTATTGCAGCGCTCGTACTCGTTCTCATTGGCGGCGGTGTCTGGATGCTTCTCTACGCATTCCAGCAGTGGCAAGGCGAAGGGGAAGGGGAAGGCACCACCGAGAAGGAGACCACGACGGAACCGGACGACGCGGGGGAAAACACGGAGCCGGTTCCCGTAGTGAACAACAACGACAACAACGACACGGATTCCGGCAACACGACGGTTGCCCCGCAAAATCCACCGGACTACGGTACGACCGAGGCGCCGCCGGATCCCATCAACGCGGCCCCACTCCCGGTTGAATGGCCCCTGCTCCAGCTCACGGCTGTTGTCGGCAGCGGTGCGAACGGATCCGTGATGATAAACAACGAGATCCTCGGCGTGGGACAGACGATCGAAGGCGCGAAGATCGTCGCGATAGGCAGACAGGGAGCGTGGCTCGAGTACAAGGGCGAGAAACGCTTCGTGTCGGTGGAGTTCGTATCCCAGTAGTGGAACGTGCGTCGGCCCGAAAGCGCGCTACTCTTCCTCTTCCGCTTCCATCAACGCCTTCTCCGCAACGGCTTCCTTGCCGCTCTCCACGAGCTTGTCGAATTCCGACGGCATCGCCAGGAAGAAATGGCACGTCTGCCCGGTAATGGCCTCGACGTCTTTCCGAATCTGCGTGTTGTAGGGGTTCAGGATCGCCACGAGCACGTCTTCGCCCAGGGTCTCGAACGCAAGTGCTCCGCACTTCACCATGAATTCGTCTGGAATCTTCTCGAAGATATCGGTGCGCAACTCAAAACAGGAGAGCGAGATGATCGGTGTCTGGCACTGCTTTGCTATGTGCCCCATGATCTTGTCCAGATTCTTGAATTGCCGTCCCTCGAGTACGTGCAGAACGGATATCGTGTGCTCCGTTTCGCCGGAGGACATGTCGGTCAGGTCCTGGACGACGCTCGCATATTCCTCCTGCGTGAGTTCATCGGCCTCCATAAGGTTCCAGGCGCACGACAACTCGTCCGCCATGTTGAAGACCGCCCGCACGCCCTTGGGCATGCCCCTCTTTTCGGACTTGGGCGCTTCCTTCTTGGCCTTGGATGTCTCGACCGGCTCCGGACCGCCAAGGGCCTCTATCTGCGCGACCAGCTCTTCCGCGTCCGGATCGTCCGCTGCGTAGCCCTTGATCTTCTCCAGTAGTCCCTGCGCCCCCGCCGCATCACCCTCATCGACGTAGACGCCGCCGAGACGAAGAATATACTCCTTCGCTTTCGCCAGGTCCCCGATCTGCTCGTAGGCGTCGGCCAGCGCGTCCAGCGAAGCCCTGTCGTTGGGCATCGCTTCGAGTATCTGCTCAAATGCCGCTATCGCCGCCCAGACTTCCGACTCAACATCGCCGCCTTTAGCCATATTCCACCTTTATCAGCTTTGCGATAATTCCAACACCACCGACCATTTCCAGTCAAGGAAAATGTGTTGCCCGTCGCGCACTTCCCCGCAAGGAACCGATTTCATCGATTTTACATTGGCAACTGCCCACGTTACTGGCATAATTGCTGCTGTGACGTACTATGACCAATCGGTGCGCTGACAGCACCGCATCATTTGGCAGGAGGCCGGACCATGGCTAAGAAAGCTGGCAAGATATCCGACATCCTTGTGAACAAGGGCGTTATTGAAGCCGACGTCCTGGCGGCCGCGGAAGAGGAAGCCAAGGAGAACGGCGTAAGACTGGAAAAGCACCTGATCGAGAAGGAGCTGGTCAGGAGCCACGACATGTGCCTGGCGTTGTCGGAGTACCTGGGCATTCCCCCCATTACCCTCGGCCATTTCACTCCCCCGCCGCAACTGCTCGAAGTGGTGCCCCGTGAAGTAATGACCAAGAGACTTGTAATTCCCGTGGCCTGTTTCGGCAAGAACCTGACCGTGGCCCTCGGTGACCCGTTCGACCTCATGGCCATCGACGAGGTCGCAACCCAGACAAACATGCGGGTAACTCCCCTTGTGACATCCGAGACCGAGGTTAAGGAGGTGCTCGGCAGGCTCTTCGCGCAGTCCAGCGAAAGTCTGGACATGGAAGAGCTGATGAAGGACGAAAGCGACGTCCAGGTCATGGAAGATGACGACGAGGAAGTGAGCCTCGACGAGATGCTCGAAAGCGCCGAAGGCGCGCCGGTCATCCGGATGGTGAACATGATCCTCGTGGAAGCGCTCAGGACGGGGGCGAGTGATATTCACATAGAGCCCATGGAGAAAGAGGTGCGCCTGCGCTACAGGATCGACGGCTCGCTCTCCGAGCGGCCCGGCCCCCCGAAGAACCTTCAGTCGGCAGTGATCTCCAGAATCAAGATCATGTCCGACCTTAACATCGCCGAACGACGCATACCGCAGGACGGCAGGTTCAACATCAAGGCCCTGGGCAAAGAAGTCGACCTTCGTGTCAGCATCCTCCCAACGGTGCACGGTGAGAAAATCGTCATGCGTACCCTGGACAAGAGCTCGCTGTCCCCGAGCCTGGCCTCGCTGGGGCTGGACGAGGTGTCGCTGAACGCAATGCAGTACGCCATAGGACAGCCGCACGGGATCATACTCGTCACGGGGCCGACCGGAAGCGGCAAGACCACCACGCTGTATTCGTGTCTCCAGGACATGAACACGCCGGACGTGAACATCATCACCTGCGAGGACCCCGTCGAGTACCAGCTCGCAGGCATCAACCAGGTGCAGATGCACGCCGAGGTGGGCCTCACCTTTGCATCGGCACTCCGATCCATACTGCGTCAGGACCCCGATATCGTGCTCGTCGGCGAAATTCGTGACGGCGAAACCGCCGAGATCGCGGTAAAGGCCGCTCTCACGGGCCACCTCGTGTTGAGCACGCTTCACACCAACGATGCGCCGGGCGCGGTGACACGACTCATCGACATGGGCATCGAGCCGTTCATGCTGGGCTCCTGTCTCGTCCTGGCCCAGGCCCAGAGGCTCTACCGCAAGCTCTGCACGGCCTGCAGGAAGCGCGCGAAGATCGACGAGCAAGTCCTCAAGATGAACCATATCGACCCGGCAATGTTCGAGGGAGCCAAAGTCTATACCGCCGTCGGCTGTCCCAGATGCTCCAATGGATACAAGGGCCGTGGCGCGATCATGGAGGTGCTTCTGGTCAATGACGCAATTCGTGACGGTATTCTCAGGGGGCTGAATACGGGTGAGATCCGCGGACTGGCGGAAGCCAACGGAATGATCTCTCTCAAAAGCGCCGGACTCGAGAGGGCCAAGGAAGGCCTGACGAGCATCGAGGGAGTCCTTGCCGTCACCGGTGGTGAATAGGAGGTAACAGCAACATGAGCCCAGTACTACGCGACGTTGGAAAGGCGGCTCCGAAGGCTGCGGCGAAGCCGGGCAAGCCGGCGGCCAGCCCCGGCGCAGCCGCCACAAAAGGAAAGAAGAAGGTACCTGGAGCGCATAAGATACAGCTTGAGCTTTTGCCCGGCTTCTCACGCCAGCTCGCGGCGATGCTGTCGGCGGGCATGCCCATCGTTGCCTCGCTCGACGCGCTCGAGGAACAGGCCGACAACCCGAACTTCAAGGCCGTCATCGCACGGCTGAAGGCCAGCATCGAGAACGGCGCCGCTTTCTCCGAAGCGCTACGCCAGTTCCCGTCGGTCTTCGACACCCTCTACGCCAACATGGTGAAGGGCGGCGAGACCGGCGGCCAGCTCGCGGAAACGATAGGACGTCTTGCAGGCTTCCTCGAGGCCAGCGCCAAGCTGCGCCAGAAGGTCAAGTCCGCGATGATGTACCCGATCATCGTTCTGTGCATCGCGATCACGATCGCAATAGGCATGATCCTGTTCATCGTGCCGGTGTTCGGCGAGATGTTCGCCGACTTCGGCGCGCAGCTTCCCGGGCCGACACAGAAGCTTTTGGACCTCAGCGCGTTCATGCGCAGCAACGGCCTCTACATCCTGATCGCGCTGATAGCAGGTGTGATCGGGTTCAAGAAATGGAAGGCCACGCCCAACGGCGCATATTCGTTCGACCAGTTCGTGCTCAAGACACCCGTCTTCGGCGAGCTCAACAGAAAGGTCGCGGCCGCCCGTTTCGCACGGACCTTCGGTCAGCTGATCCGCAGTGGCGTGCCCATACTCAACGCGCTGGAGATCGTTTCCGGCGCCACCGGGAACCTGGTCGCCGGCCGCGTCATCATGAAGTCGCGCGAGGCGGTCGAAAAGGGTGAGCCACTCTCCAACGCCATGGTCGAACAGACGGTGTTCCCTATCATGCTCGTCCGCATGCTCCAGGCAGGCGAGAAGACCGGTAAGGTCGACGAAATGATGGACAGTATCGCCGATTTCTACGACGACGAGGTCCAGGCCATGCTGGACGGCCTCACATCGCTCCTGGAACCCCTGCTTATGGTGTTCCTGGGCGTCATTATCGGCGGTATCGTGCTCTGCATGTTCCTGCCCATATTCAAGATGGGTGAGGTCGTCGGCAGCGGCTGATCGCCCTCCCCCCCTTCCTTCCTCGCCGAATCGGCGAGGAAGGAAGGGAGATTCCCTATTTTTAGAAAGCTAAAATTTGAGAAAATTTTGGCTTTACATTCCTTTGGTCGGCAAAGTACGCTCACATAAATGGGGATTTGCTGCAATTGCGGCTGTTTGCCCGGGTTTGCAGCCCTTCGGGATTATGCCCAGAATACTTCTAGTTGACGACGAGGCGAGCATTCTCAGTGTCCTTGGCACCCTCCTCAAGGCCGAGGGATACGAATGTGTTCCGGCATTGGCCGGCGAGAAGGGCAAGGAGATGCTCCTGGCCGAGGAGTTCGACCTGATGATCTCGGACATCAGGATGCAACCCATCAACGGCATGGAACTGCTCAAGGTGGCCCACGAGGAACGGCCCAACATGGCCGTTATCATGCTCACGGCCTACGGGTCGGTCGAGACGGCCATCGAGGCGCTGAAGCTCGGGGCTTTTGACTACATAACGAAGCCGTTCAAGGTCGACGAGCTCCTCATCACCGTCCAGCGCGCGCTCGAGTACAACAAGGCAATCAACGAGAACGCGGACCTGAAGGCGCAGCTCGGAACACGCTACCATCTCGAGAACATCGTAGCCGAGAGCCCGGCCATGCAGAACGTATGCGAGATGATAAAGCGCGTCGCCCCCACCGACACCACCGTCCTCATCTACGGCGAAAGCGGAACCGGCAAGGAGCTCGTCGCCAGGGCGATCCATTCCTGCAGCCGGCGAAAGGACCAGAAGTTCCTCGCGGTCAACTGCGCCGCCCTGCCCGAACCATTGCTCGAGTCGGAAATGTTCGGCCACGCCAAGGGCGCTTTCACAGGCGCGGCAACCGCCAAGGAAGGCCTCCTGGAAACCGCGAACGGCGGCACGGTATTCCTCGACGAAATCGCATCCATGCCGCTCAGCATCCAGGGCAAGTTCCTTCGCGTGCTCCAGGAGAAGGAAGTGCGCCGTGTGGGCAGCAACCAGGACATCCCCATAGATGTGCGCATCCTTGCGGCAACCAACACCAAGCTGGAATCACTGATGGAGGAAGGCAAGTTCCGGGAGGATCTCTACTACCGACTCAGCGTTATCCCAATCGAGATAAAGCCGCTCCACGAGAGGCCGGAGGATATCCTCCCCCTCGCATACAATGTGATCACCGCCGAGACACCCGAAGGACAGGACCCGCCCGTGCTTGAAGCCGAGGCCGCCGCGATCCTGGAGTCCTACGCGTGGCCCGGAAACGTCCGCGAGCTCGAAAACGCCATAAAGCACGCCATCACGTTCGCATCCGATAACAAGATCACCAAGGAAGTATTGCCCCCCAAGATAGCCGCTACCCCCGTGAGCGCGTCGAGCCGCTCCGCCAGCAGCAAGCTCGACGCCTCCAAATGCAAGTCGCTCAAAGCCTTCATACGCGCCAAGGAGAAGGAGTATCTCCAGCAAGTTCTCTCCCACAGCGAAGGGGATAAGGAAAAGGCCGCCAAAGCCCTCAAAATCAGCCTCGCAACCCTCTATCGGAAGCTCCCGGAAGAACCCGAATAGAACCACACCACACAAAACCGCCCATTTTGCATTTTTGCACCCCACGAAACGCACATTCCCACCCAAAACCCCTTTGTCCATTGAAAAACCAACAGATCCAGCGCCAATCACGCTTGTTTCTCATCAATGATCCTGCATTCGCAGTTACGCAACTATGAGAACACAGGTGCCCTTAGTGGCGTTTCGCAGCCTTACCTACATCGCCAATTCCCTGCAAACACGGGACTTTCGCGAATTGTGACGTCTTTAGATGGGTGGTCTGTCGCTTTGGCACGTTCATTGCTACCAATAAGACCGGTATTGATCGAGGTTTCGTAAAGGGCAAGGTCGCAGCCCACAACCTGATAAGGAGGAATGCGATGAAGAAGAGGTTAGGTTTCACGCTGGTAGAGATCATGATCGTTGTGGCGATCATCGGCCTGCTGGCAGCTATTGCGATCCCTTCCTTCGTGAAGGCTCGTAATACATCACAGCAGAACGCCTGCATCAACAACCTTCGCCAGATCGATTCCGGCAAGGAGCAGGCGGCTCTTGCTCAGAAGTGGGGCGACACGTCTCCGTCCGTTACAACGGTAGTCAACGCCTACATCAAGGGCAACACGACTCCCGAGTGCCCTGCGGGTGGTGCATACACGTATGGAAACATGGACGTCAACCCCGCCTGCAACTTTGCTGGTTCAACCACGCATAAGTTGAAAGACTGATCCCGTAGAGCAATCTATAGGAACGAACAGCCCCGCGCTTACCTGCGGGGCTGTTCTGTTTCTATGAACGGTTGGCCGTCCTCGTAAAGCCGGCGCCTTTCCTCGATTCCTCCCACTCCGGTTATTCCGACTTCCCGCGCCGTCGCCAGCGCGTTGCGAGCTTCCTTCGCCGCCTCCCCGTATCGACCTGCCGTCGCCATCGCCGCTGCCCGAATATCGTGCAGTCTCACCGTCACCACGGGATCATCGCTCGCCAGGCCGTTCAGCAGCTCAATCGCCTTCCGTCCGTCACGTACGGTGGGGTCGGCGCACGTTGCCAGCAACCACGCGAAGGCCATGCGTGCATCCAACGATTGCGCTCCGGACAGCCGCATGCCTTCGAACTCCGCCTTCGCCTTCGCCCAGCTCCGCTCTTTCAGGAAGCTCGCGGCCAGGCAGAACTTCGCCTTCTCGTTCCCCGCCGAGCGACGCAGGACTTCGCGCCATTCCTTCCTTCCTGCCGCCACGTCGCCCCGCTTCTCCAGCACAATTCCCAGATTGTTCCGCGCGCCGCTGAAATCCGCATCCACCGCGAGCGCTCGCCGGAAGAGACCCTCGGCCTCGTCCAGGTCTCCGGCAAGCTCCTTTGTGACGCCGAGGCCGTTCAGGGCTTTTCCCCGTACGTAGTCCGACTTCGCCCCCTTCCCCACGCCACGTAGATCAAGGTCCGCCAGCGCTTCGACAAGCGTCCTCTCCGCCTCTCCGGTCCTGCCCTCGGCCAGGAGCGCAGCGCCAAGCGCCATCTTCGCCCTCGGGTTCTGCGGCCGTACCGCGACCGTCTGACGCCATATCGCCACCTCGGACCGGTAGTCATGGTTCCGCCTCAGCGTGAGGCCGGCGAACGCAGCCACCACGCAGAGAGCAATCGCCCCTCCCGCCCAGGCAGCCCTGCGCTCGCCCACCGCCCCTTCTCCCAGGCCCCGCAGCAGGCAGCGCCATGCGACGACGACCGAAAGCGTCACCACACCCGCAAGCGGAAGGTACATCCTGTGCTCGAACGCCAGGTCACTTACAGGGATTATGCTCGAAGTGGGTGCCAGGGTGATGAAGAACCACGCGCCCGCCAGGCCCGCGGCATGTCGTCGCCACACCAGCCACACTGTCGCAGCACCAAGCCCCCCGACAACAATTCCAGGCATCAGCACGTCGAGTATCCCGGAAGCAGGCGGCCAACCGTAGTCCAGGCACAGCGGATGCGGCCAGAACACCAGCCGAAGATAATGCGCCACAACGCCGAACTGCGACATCAGGTACCTGATCGGCGAAACGCCCGCCGCCTTTCCCTCGGCCAGCACCGGCAGAAGCGCGTCACGCACAGTCGGCAGCACACTGACCGCCAGCAGGAACAGCGCCAGGCATGCCGCCCATGGATACCTGCGACTCCACCGAAGCAGCCTGTCGTCGCCCGTCATGCGGCCGTGGAGGACAATGACAAGCGGAAGCGTGAAAATCGTTTCCTTCGACCCAACGCCCAGAACAAACGCCGCCGCGCAAACACCATACCACCCAACTCCCCCGGCCCTGATCCACGCGTACACACACAACAGGTAGAACATCCCCATCATCGACTCGAACCGCTGGCAGATATACGTCACGCTTTCCGTCTGCAGCGGATGCACCAACCATATCGCCGCCACCGTAAACGCCAGGAGTGTGGCCTCCACTCCCCCTGCTCCCCCTGCTCCCCCTGCTCCCCCTGCTCCCCCTGCTCCCCCTGCTCCCCCTGCTCCCCCTGCTCCCCCTGCTCCCCCCTGCTCTTCCTTGCTCTTCCCTGCTACCCCCTGCTTTTCCCTCCTACCCCCTGCTCTTCCCTGTATTTCCAGAGCTCGCCGGAGGATGCCGAACAGCAAAAGGGCTGCGGCGAGGTGGATCATCACGTTCGTCACGCGGTAGTGCACTACGTTCAGCCCCCCGAACGCATAGTTGAGACGGAAGCTGAGCTTGGCGATGCCTCGGAGGCGCCAGTCCGGCAGTGATAGGTTACCGATATTCGGGTTGGCCGTGATCATCACCTGGTCGTCGAATACGAACGCCTTCGTGAAGCTGTTCGAGTACGCGGCCAGGCCCAACAGCACCAGCGCGAGGGGAAGCCATTTCTCCCGGCATTTCATCGGGGAGATGCTAACATACAGGAAGTACGTAGGGAAGTGCCGACGTCCTGCGACCACGCACCAAACGGGCTTGGAAGCCCGTTCTACAACTCCCCGTAGCGCGGTCTTCCAAGGCCGCGCAGTCTCGCCGAGCACCAAACGGGCTTGGAAGCCCGTTCTACAACTCCCCGTAGCGCGGTCTTCCCTTGGCGCGCCGTAGCTTCTCAGCGAAGGCGGCAAGGCCGCGCATCCGCCCAAGGACTGAACGGCGTTGGAACGCCGTTCTACGTAGATGTGTTGCATCAATCACCGGAAAGCTCTAACCTACGTTGCATGAGCGAAAAGAATGATCGTCGCATACTGGTACTGATCCCCTGCCTCAACGAGAAGGGGCGCATCGGCAACGTCGTGGCATCCGTGAAAGAAGCCATGCCAGGCTGCCGGGTGGTGGTGGTAGACGATTCGTCGTCCGACGATTCCGGGCGCGAAGCACTCCGCGCCGGCGCCACGGTCCTCAGGCATTCCTCGAACCTGGGCTACGGAGCGTCCCTCGAAACCGGCTACCGTTACGCCGTCCGACACGGCTACGATGTCGTGCTCCAGATGGACGCGGACGGACAGCACCCGGCATCCGAGCTGCCCCCGCTGCTGGGCGCTCTCAGCGAGGAATCGGTCGACGTGATCCTCGGTTCGCGTTACTCATCTCCCGACGCCGCCGCCGGCGTCCCCCCCGTCAGGCGGTTCGCACACCGGCTCCTCTCCGGGATGCTCTACTCGCTTACCCGGCTTCGACTGACTGACCCCACGTCCGGGTTCCAGGCGCTGAATGCCCGCGCATTTACCTTCTTCGCCAGCGGCGTGTTCCCGTGCGACTACCCCGATTCCGACGTGATACTCATGGCCCACATGGCGGGTCTGCGCATTCGCGAGGTGCCGGTGACCATGCTGCCCCGGGCCAGCGGCAAGTCCATGCATTCAGGACTGCGCCCCGTCTACTACGCAATGAAAATGCTACTCGCCATGTTCGTCGTATTGCTCAACTTCCACGCGTGGCGGCGCTGGCGGAGGAAAGACCGGTCGGCAACTACGGATAAGGAAAACGACAAATGACACTACTGCCAAGACAGTTCGTTGCATCGATAGCGCTCAGCATCTTCCTGTTCGTACTCATCATACGCCTCGTACAGAAGGGCCGGCTCGACATCGCCTACTGCTGGTTGTGGCTCTTCATAGGAGCCGCCATCCTGCTGATCGTTCTGCGCTACGACTGGCTCACACGGGTATCCGCGGTCATCGGGGCGGTGGCCAACACGACAACGCTGTTCCTCTTCGGTTTCTTCGTGCTGCTCCTGATGTGCCTGCAGTTTTCCCTGGTAATCTCACACCATCGCAGGCAGATAAAACAGCTCACCCAGGACCTGGCGGTCCTTGGTGCAAGCGACCGCTCCGGCGCCGTGGCCTCACGATCCGCGCCGCGCCCGGAACAGCCCGCCAAGTAGGTATTTCATCATGCCGACGCCTATCCTGCCCAGCCTGCACAGCTCACGCGGGCCGCGTATCCGCAGTAGCGACTTCAGGATGTAGGAAGGACGCATGTAGAACATTCGGTGTGCATCGCGCACCACCGAGACAAGCTGTTCCTCGGTCCAGTTCCCGGATATCGCAACCGGCCTCAGCTTGTCCTTGTCGGTCACGTTCTGGGCCGGGATCTCCCTGTACCACCCCTTCTCAACCGCCTCCTCGTAGAGGGGCGTCCCGGGCAGCGGGGAGAGCACGCTGAACTGGGCGTAGTCGGGATTCAGTCTGACAGCGAAACGAATTGTGTTCAACGCGTCCTCCGGTGTCTCGACGGGAATGCCAAGGATGAAGTAGCCCATGGTCTTGATCCCGGCCGCCCGCGTCCGCGCGAACGCCTCCACGGCCATGTCGGGAGTTGTCTTCTTCCTCAGGTAATCCAGACCCGCCTGGTTACCGCTCTCGACGCCATAGGCAATCATATCGCACCCCGCTCGCCTCATTGTTTCCAACATGGCGGGATCAACAATGTCCACTCGTCCTTCGGCTTTCCAGGTCAGGCGGTACTTGCGGGCGATCAACCCCTCGCATATCTGCTGGAGCCGGTCCGCCTTGAGAGTGAACAGGTCATCGTAGAAGACGATGGTCCTTGTCCCGAAATCCCGTACCAGGAGATCGATCTCGGCCAGCACGTTCTCCGCCGAACGCGCCCGCCAGCTCGAACCAAAGACACCCTTGTCACAGAAAATGCACGGAAACGGACACCCGCGCGAAGTGATCATGGTGGCCATGTTCCCGGGGCGGCACAGCGGGTAGCGGTACCGCCGCACAGGCAACAGCTCGCGGGCGGGGAAAGGAACGGCGTCCAGGTCCTTGACCGGATCCCGGGCGCCCCCGATCCCGTTCCGCGCGACGAGCCCCGCGATAGCAGGTGTGCTGCTCCCCTTATCAAGCGCCTGCAACAGTTCCACGAACGTCTGTTCTCCCTCGCCATAAACGGCAAAGTCGAGGCTCGGGTTATCCTTGAGCACGGACTCCCTGAACGCCGTGGCATGGGGACCACCCAGGACGGTGTAGCGGGCGTGGGGCCTCGCCGCCTCGATGGCGCCCTGCACGGTGTCGAACACCGGCGTCATGGCGGTGAAACCGATAACGTCGTAGGGCCCACCCGCCGCAAGCCTCTGTGTGAAGGCCCGGACATCCAGGCCCTCGGCGAAGGCGTCAAGGATGGAAACCGGAAATCCCGCCTGCCTGGCCGCCGCGGCGATGTAGGCCAGCCCCAGCGGCGGAACCACTATGGCCTCGTGGCCCTTGCTCCGGGCAGGCGCGTTGACGAGCAGGATTTTCATCTCAGAATCGACAGGGCCGCCTTGGACTTGTTGACCAGGTCCCTGAAACCGGTGACCTTTCTGAGCCGTTTCCAGAGGTAGCTCGGCCTGAAGTAGTACCTCCTGTAAAGGCTCCTGATCGTGGCGTCCAGGGCTTCCTTCGTAAGATGCGGGTAGGATATGAACGATTCCTTTATGGGATCGATGGGACGGTAGGACGGCTCTATCATCCACCCTTCCTCCCCGGCGATCCTGTTGAAGCGCGTGTAGGGGAACGGCGTGCAGACCGAAAAGAGCACGTAGTCTACATCCAGCCGAAGCACCTCGCGGAACGTGTGCTCGATCGTGTCGGCCGTCTCGAGCGGACAGGCGCCGATGAGGATATTCAGTTCCGGCTCGATACCGGCCCGCTTCAGGTTCTCCACGGCGGGATAAATGTCATCCACCTTGTGCCCCTTGCCCACATAGTCCAGGATCTCCTGGCTGAACGACTCGATACCTATATCGATGTAGCGGCACCCGGCCCGCGACATCTCCGCAACCATGTCGGCATCCTGCAGCATGTCGGCCCTCGCCAGGCAGGACCACTCCAGCTTCAGCGGGGCGAGCCCCCGGCAGATCGCAACCGTCCGATCGATTCCCCACACGAACTGGTCGTCGATGAACGACACCGCCCGGTACCCGCCGCGCGCCAGCGTCCTGGCCTCCTCCACCACGTTCTCCACGCTTCTCAGTCGGACCGGCGGCTTGCGAAGGTGATCTTCGGTACGGCGCTTGAACTCGATTTCACGCGCGAAGCTCTGGGAATTGGGCACGCAGTAGTAACACCCGAAGCTGCAGCCACGCGACGCCACCATGGTGGTGAACGGCAGGGCGGAGAGCTTGGGGTTGTGATACCCGTGCGAACCCAGCATGCCGCGGTCGGGGAAAGGCAGGCTGTCCAGGTCGTCGATCACCGTTTCGCCGTCACGGTGGATGACTTCTCCCCCCGCCATGTAGGAGACGCCCGGTAGGCAACCGGGAGACTTCCCTGCCTCCATTAACTCCAGGAGGGGAACGACCCGCATTTCCGGCTCGCCCCGGATAACAACCGAGTTCGGGTCGACAAAGTCCTCCGGTGCCGCGCTCGGCTCGGTTGCGAGAAAGACGAAACGCATGTCGGCATGCGCACGGTGCAGGATGTCCCTGGCCAGCAAGTCGGTCTTCTTCGAGAGGAAGACGGTATAGAAGAAAACCACGTCGAACGCCTCCGACAACGCGAACCGTTCGAAGTCTCGACGATCCAGGCCCTGGATCGGAAAATCAATTATGGATACGTCGTGGCCGGCCTGTTGAAGAACCGTTGCCGGGTAGAGGATGAAGATGTTCGGCTGGGAATATATCCCGTAGTTACACCCGAATATACGCTCCGCGGCGGGCGCGTCGTCGAGCGGCGGAGGGATGAGAAACAGGATCTTCACTTCAGGACCTGGCTCCGACGGTTCCGCTGTTTACGTTGCTTGCGGGACGTTGCCCGATCCCGAGAACGAAGCGACGGTAGATCCGCGCGATGAGAGCGGACGGCAGCAGCAGCAGCGACGCCTCCGCGACAAAGCGGACAACGTCCAGGAGGCCCGGCCTGATGTGCAACAGGAGCACCGCATCCCTCTTGACTCTGAGGGCGGCCCCGAGCACCTGCCTGGGTCGCCGGAAGCGCGTTGCACCGTCGCTCACCCTGTACTTCAGCACGACCTCGTCAAGGGCCGCCAACCTGCCCGCCCGGCTCAGCTCGAGCCAGAAATAGTAGTCCTCCGCGTATATGTACCGCTGCCGGTAACGGATACTGTTCCTTTCAACCACCTCCCGCCGGATCATCACGGTGGGATGGAGCATCGGGTTGCTTCGCAGCAGCAGCCGAGCGTCCGGCCGGCACTTTCTGATATACCCGAGCTCCTTTCCTGCGGAGTCAATGTAGCACACCGCGCCGCCGAGGGCCGAAACCCGCGGCGACGCATCCATCGCCTCGATCTGCCTGGCCAACCGGTCCGGCAGAGCGATATCATCCGCGTCCATGCGAGCCACGTAGCAGCCGCGACACGAGTCCAGGCCCGTGTTGAGCGACGCCACGATGCCCTCGTTCCGGGGCTTGGTCAGAACCCGGATGCGCGAGTCCCGTGCCCTGAACTCCTCCAGGACTTCGGAAGAGTCGTCTTCCGATCCGTCGTCGACAACCACAAGTTCGAAATCCTGGAAAGTCTGGAAAAGAATACTGTCCAGGGCCTCCTGCAGGAAAGCACCCGCATTGTGGCACGGCATCAACACCGACACCCGTGGAGTGCCGTTCTCTTGGCAAACCGTCATTCGATGCCGCCTACCCCTGTGTTCATAGTCTCTGCACAATGGCCGGAGGATAACACAATTCACGCGCCCATGTCGAGAAGTCGACCGACGGTCAGCAGCTTCCGCCTTCAAGCAGCTCGGCGATGGGCCGCTTCGCGCGCAGGGCGCGCGCGCCCTCCCGTCCGCCCGCAAACAGGCCCGCGGCATACTGGAGCTGACCCTTGTTGAACGTAAACAGCCCCGCCAGAGTCCGGGCGACGATCTGCGCGGCCAGGGTGTAGTAGTAGCACCCCCGGCTCAGTTCCCCGTGCGATTCCACAAAGTAGAGCCGCCACAGCGCCATCGCCCGGCCGTAGAACTGCTGCCGGCTGTCGGACGTGTGATCCTGGACATGCTCGTGCATGACACGCGCGGCTGCGCACACGTACAGAGGGAACTTCTTCCCCACGGGGTAGCTGAAGACCAGGTCTTCGCAGACCGCCCAGCGACAATTCAGCTCCCGGTGCCTGAAATCCCTGAGTATCTCCTTGCGCCAGGAAGTTGCCCCGCCACAGAGCCACTGGGTCTTCAGATCTTCGCGCACCGGGCTCGTCTGCACGTTGTAGCCGGATCGGAATACCCGGCCCTGCCTGGGTATCCCCAACCCTATCAACGCCTGCACGATCACAAACCTGTAGGGAGCGTTGTTGACGATGTTGAACGCCACCCCGGCCGTATCCGGCTCGACGCTGTTCCACAGCTCGAGAATGCGCTCGACGGCCTCCGGCTCCAGGACGATGTCGTCGTCGAAACTCGCGACAAGCCGCGTCGCGTCATCCAGCCGCGCAATCCCCATGTTGCGCTGGCGGATCTGGCCGCCTTCCTCCGAGTGGTAGTAGCGCACGTCCAGCTTTCCCGAGAACTCCTTCACCACGTCCTCGACGGACTCGCCGCTGGCAACCACGATTACAGGGCCGCACCTGACCGTCTGGCCGGCGATGCTCGCAAGCAGCTTGCGCAGCTTTCCCGGACGCTCCCTGGTGGGAACAATGCACCCGAGATCCGACGGCGTGTAGCCGGTTCTGGCCCCCATTTCGGTCCCCTGATCTTTCACCCTAATCTTTCGCCTTAATCTCGCTCCGGTCCTTCCCCGTCGGCCGACACAGTGCGATCGGTGAATGGCCTGCCGACACGGTAAAGCTCCAGCCGGCTCCGGATGCCCTCCGGTCCCCCGTCACGAGGCACATAGCCCATTCCATCGTCCCCCCCTGCGCCCCGCACGGACGCAAGCGCAAGTGCCCGCTCCGCCGTCCTCACAGCGTCCTCGAACCGCCTTGCCCGCGCATAGGCGGCCGCCAGCAGGTCCAGTCCGCCCACGCTTCTGCCGCCCGTCGCGTCCGACACCTCGGTTGCCAGCCGCACGGCCTCCCCGCCGTCACACAGGTCCGTCTCCGGACACGCCGCCAGGAGCCAGGCCAGGCCATGCCTGGCGTGCAAGACGTCGCCGGGGCACTCCAGCGCACGGCGGTAGGCATCGACCGATTCCCTGAACCGGCCCCGGCTGCGCAAAACCAGACCCTTCATCGAGTGCGCTTTCGCGTAGTCCCCGTCGATAGCGATCGCCGCTTCACATGTTGCCAGCGCATCGCCCGGTTTGCCGAGCAGAAACAGGGCTACCGCCAGGTTACAATGCGCCACCCTGTTGCGCGGGTCTGCTTCGATGGCTCTCCGGTAAGCACCAACGGCCTCATCCATTTTCCCGCGTGCCGCCAGGATCCGCCCCAGCCTGTCCAGGGCCATCGTAAGGTGATACTTCCTGCTCCTGTCCCCCGGCATCGTTTCCAGCGACTCCACGACGCGTACGAGCCTCGCGGCCGCCTCCTCAGCCTCCTCGTAGTCGCCGCGATCCATCATCGCGGCGATCAGCCATTCGTGCGCACGCAGGTTACCCGGCCGCTTCGAAACAACGTCCCGCCACATTCGCTCCTCGTCATGGTAGTCCCGGTTCCTGTCAATAGTCATGATAATCAGCGTTCCAATAAGCAGGCACCCCAGGACCACGGCCGCTATGGAGAAACCGGCCTGCCGGCGCGACGAAAGCAACCCGTATGCTCCCGGCACCACCACCGCGACTACACCGGCCAGCGGAAGGTACATCCTGTGATCGAACGCGCAGTCGGCCACCGGAATGAAGCTGGACGACGGTACCAGCGCCAGGAAGAAGAACACCGCCGGGAAACCCAGCGCGCGGCCGCGCACGAACGCCCACACCGCCGCCGCCAGCAACAACGCCGGCACCGACCCGGGCAGCACCGTCTCACGCCACGACCCCACCACTGGCCAGGCATAGTCGAAACAGGCCTGCGTCGGAACAAAGACCGTCCGCAGATAGTGCAGCACAACTCCCGCCTGCGTCGCCAGGTAGCCGGCCGGCGACATCAGCCCCGCGGTTACACCCGCGGAATATGACGACTCGTGGGGTGACAACAACAGCGCCGCCAACACCAGCCAGGTAGCGCCGAGCCCCGCATACAGGTAACGCCGCCGGCGTAGCGCCGCGAGAAAACCGCCCGACGCGTAGGCCCTGTCATAGAGAAGCACCGCTACCGGCGCCGTAACCATCACGGGCTTGGAAAGCATGCCGAGGGCGCAGGCCGTCACGGCTGCGCCGTGCCAGCCGGCCCGATACGGCGGAGGCCCGCCGCGCTCCAAATCCCTCGAACGCTCTGGAGAGCGGCGGGCCTCCGCCGCATACATTCCCCGCGCGGCACAGTAGAGCGTGAGCAGGTAGAACATCCCCATGAGCGTTTCCGCACGCTGCACTATGTACGTAACGCTCGCCGTCTGCAGCGGATGCACCAACCATATCGCGGCAACCGCGAAAGCCGACAGCTCCGCTCCAACAGCCCTGCTTCCCTCCGCTCTTCCCTTCTTCCCCCTGCTCCTCCCTGCTCCCCCCTCCTCTCCCCTGCTCTTCCCTGCTACCCCCTGCTCTTCCCTGCTCCTCCCTACTCCCCCCCGTGCTCCAAGCGTCTGGCGAACGAGCCCGTACAACGCCAGGCCGGCAACCAGGTGGATCACCAGGTTCACCGCGTGGTAGCCCGCCGGCCGGAGCCCACCGACAACGTAGTTGAGATGGAATGTGGCCTGCGTCAGCGGCCGCGTGGAGTTCCGCACCATCTCCCCGAAGTCGCCGATATCCGGGTTCTCCACGATGCTCGAATGGTCGTCGAGCATGAACACGCCCCGGAAGCTGTTCGCATACGCCACCACGCCAAGCAGCACCAGCCCCAGCGGCAGAAACCACCGCGAATCGCTGCTGAATAGTCTACCCCGCATCCTACGCCCTACATCCCACATCCTACATCCTACACCCAGCATCCAGCATCGGCGCTTCCAAGCGCATTCTGCATCATTCTTCCCTGAAGGCCTTGCCTTGTTCGTACAGTCGCAGCCGCCCTTCGATATCTTCCGCCGCCGTGGTGCGTCCCGGCTCGTCCCTGGGCGGCAAATCGGACGGTGCCTTGCGCGCCAGCTCCAAAGCACGCTTTGCGGTTTCCGCGGCCCCGTCGAAATCCCCGTTCTCCGCCAGGGCGGCCGCGAGCAAGTCGAGGCCCCGGTGACTCCCGAACCGTGTTGCCTCGCAAACCCGGCGCGCGAGCCGCACCGACCGTTTCCCGTCACGGATACTCTCGTCCGGGCACGTGGCCAACAACCAGGCAAGATCGTACTGCACCGCTGCCGAATCCGGGAGAATCCGCATCGCCTCTTCGTAATGACGCAACGCATCCGCGTAGGCTCCTTCCTCGGAGAGCATGAAGCCGAGAAAGGCGTGTGACTTCGCGTGCCGCGGGGCGACACGTATCGCCCGCCGGCACGTCTCGGCCGCCTCGGCCGGCCTGCCCGCGAGATACTGCGCCACGGCCAGATTGCAGTAGGTTGACGGATCGTCCGTCCTGGCCCCCAGCGCTTTCCTGTACTGCACAACGGCTTCATCGAATCTGCCCTGCGCGGCAATGGCCTGGCCAAGCTTGCCAAGCACCATCGGGTAGAAGTACTCACCACTCGTGGCTCTCACCCTGTTCCCCCCGATCCCGGGATCGCCGCCCTCGATGCGTGCCACCAGCCTGTCGGCCCTCTCTTCAGCCTTGGCGAATTCACCCCGTGCCACAAGGCTGCTTACCACCCCGAACTCGGCGCGTACGTTGTTCGGACGTCTGGCCGCCACGTTCGACCACATCCTGTACTCGGACTCGTATGCCGTGTTCCTCCTCAACGTCAGTAACGTGAACCCGACCACAACAGCAACGGTCAAGCCCGCTTTCACCGGGGTGGCTCGGCGGTCGCCGAGCAGGCGGCCGGCTAGACGAAACAACGTCGAGACGCCCAGGACCACCACCGCCGCCAGCGCCAGGTACATCCGGTGTTCGAATGCGGCGTCCTCCGTTGGAACGATGCTGGAGCTGGGCGCGAGGGTGACGAAGAACCACGCGCCAAGAAAGCCAACCGGCATCCGCCGAACGAGCGCCGCCAGCGTTCCAAGTACCAGCCCGAACACCACGATCAGCGGCAGCAGCACATCGCCTATCCGGTCGGCGAGAGGCCAGCCGTAGTCCAGGCAGAGCGGGTGGGGCACCACGGAGAGCCGCAAGTAATGCAGGATCACGCCCGCCTGGGTCAGCAGGTATGACCACGGAGGGATCCGCTGCAGGAGATCATTGCCCGGACCAAAGTACCACACGATCCCCCTGTAGAACGGCACCAGCAGCAAGCACAGGCCGGCCGCCAGAACAACGGGGACCCAGCGCCGCCGCCACAATGCACGCACGGCGGCGTTGCCGCGGAATACGTGGTCGTACGCCAGCAGGACCGCGGGAACCGTGAGCATCACTTCCTTCGTCCCCATTCCCAGAACGAACGCCGCCGCGCACACGCCGTACCAGAAGATACATGATGCACGATGCATGATGCAGGATGGTCCCTCTGCCCCATCCTGCATCCCGTATCCTGCATCCTGCATCGCATCCGCGGCCCTGATCCACGCGTACACGCACAAAAGGTAGAACAACCCCATCAACGACTCGAACCGCTGGCAGACATACGTCACGCTTTCCGTCTGCAGCGGATGGACCACCCATATCGCCGCCACAGCGAACGCCGTCAGATCAACCTTCGTCGACCTACGACCCCCTGCTCCCCCCTGCTCCCCCAGAATGCGCCGGACGATACCGAACAGCAGCAGTCCGGCGATAACGTGGATCGCCAGGTTCGTGGCGTGGTAGTCCGCAACGTTCAGTCCACCCAACGCGTAGTTGATCCTGAACGTCAGGTCCGCCACGATTCGCCCCCGCCATTCCAGGGGCAGGATATGCCGCAGGTCGGGCCTGCCGACAATCACATGCGCATCGTCGAAGATGAAAGCAGTCGAGAAGCTGTTCGAGTAGGCAATCACCCCCGCCGCCACGATGACCAGTGGCAGCAAACGCACGCCTATCGTCCCTCTCCGCCACGATTCACTACTCACGATTCACCATTCACTCTCTCTTCCCCAGCTTCGCTTCCACCGCCGCCAGCTTCGCTCGCACCTCCGCGTGGCCCGGGTTCACCTTGAGCGCGGCCCGGAAATGGTCCGCGGCGGCCCCGTAGTCCTTGAGCAGGAGATGGTTGAGCAGGCCGAGGTTGGCGTGGGCCCTGAAGTAGTTCTGCCGATGCGAGTTGGCCGGTATCATCGCCCGCAGGTCCACATCCCCGCGCTGGAAGCGTGCCATGTCCTCATCGGGAATCCTGGCGAGCACCTCGTTGTACTGCATGATCGCCTCTTTCGCCTTGCCTGCCTCCGAGAGTGCCACGGCGAGATCGTTGCGCGCACGCAGATTGTGCGGCGCCTTTTGCACAACATCACTCCACATGTTCTCCTCAGTCTGGTAGTCGCAATTGCGCAGGTACGTCATTGACGCCAACACCACGATGCCCGCTAACCCGAGCCCAGTCAGCAACCGCTTCCTTATCCGATCCCGCAGGAGCGCGTGAACGGCGAAAACGACAACCACCACGATCCCCGCCAGCGGCACGTACATCCTGTGATCGAACGCATAGTCGGCAACGGGAATGATGCTCGAGGACGGGGCGAGCGCTACGAAGAACCACAGGCCGCCCATACCCAGTCCGCTGCCGCGCGCGTACAGCCACACGCTTGTCACCAGCATAACCAACAGCGCCGCGCCCGGCAAAGCAGCTTCCGAGGCCGATGCCGCCGGCCACGCATAGTCAAGACACAGGCCCGCGGGATAGAACACAAGCCCCAGGTAATGCGCCACCACCACGCACTGTGTCTGCAGATACCCCGCCGGGGACAGTAGCCCGGCGCCGAACCCGGCCGATGTCGTAGACTCGTTGGGTACGGCGAGGAGCGCGGCCAGGACCAGCCACGTCGCGGCCAGGACCAGGTACACGTGTCCGCGCCGGCGAAACAGGTCGCCGAACGACTCCGCAAGGAACACGCGGTCGTACAGCAGAACCATCACGGGCGCCGTCACCATCGTCGGCTTGGTCGCCATACCCAGCGCACAGGCGACGATCGCGGCCGTGTGCCACCTGTTCGGCCGGCCGGATCTGAAGCTGCGCGCCATGCAGTACAACGTCAGCAGGTAGAACATGCCCATCAGCGACTCCGCGCGCTGAACGATGTAGGTAACCGCCGCCGTCTGCAGCGGATGCACCAACCATACCGCCGCAACCACGGCCCCCAGCCCGGCCGCGTCGCCGCCGTATCGCTCCGCGAGCCCGGGTAGCCGAAGCGTGCGGCGAACGATCCCGAAGAGCAGCAGCCCGGCGATGAGGTGTATCACGAGATTCACCAAGTGGTAGTCGGCCGCCTTCACGCCGATTTCCGCGTGATTGCCAAGCTTGTGGTTGAGGTAGAAGGACAAGCCCACCACCGGCCGCGTGGAATTGAGGACCTGTTCCCAGAACCGCCCGATATGCGGGTTTCTCGCGATATTCCGGTAGTCGTCCAACAGGAAGCTGCCCGAGAAGCTGTTGGCGTAGGCCAGGACGGTAATTGCCGTCACCGCCAGAGGAAGGACCAATCGCCGTAGGTTAGTGCCCATTCCACTCGTCAACCTCATTCTCTCCCTGCCCCGAACCATCGTAGAAACTGTTGCTTCCCCAAACAAGGTCAAATTGGTTAACATGCGCTTGCTGAATCGAAATAGCGGCGACGCAACATACGAGTTGAATCAATCACACATGCAGGAAATCATCAGTGTGATGCTGGATTGGGAGTCCCTGTCTCCGAGACGGCATCCGACATCCAGCATCCGGCATCCAGCATCCAGCATCGACAGAGCATAAAGATGGCCAGATTCATCAAGATCCTTGCTATCACGGCCATTGCGTCCTTTTGCCTGAGGACTTTCTCGGACAACAAGGCCGATGTGGACCTGTGGGGCAATGTCGGTTTCGTCAAGGCGCTGCCCTGGCACGACGGGTTCCACTACACCAACGCCTTCTCCTTCACCGAACCCGACCGTCCGTGGATAAACCACGAATGGCTGTCAGAATACATCTTTCACGTTGTGCACGCCGGCACAGGAAACACCGGACTGCTCGCACTCAAGCTGCTCCTCGGACTGTGCGTGATGGCTCTTGTGGCCGCTTCCGTCCACCGCACAACCAAGCCGGGGCCCCCGACCTTCTTCTATCTCCTGCTCGTCGTCTGCACGATGGGGTACGGGTACGGAACACGGCCCCATCACTTCTCCTACGTGCTTTACTCGCTCATGCTCTACTGCCTCCAGAATCACCAGCGGAACCGGGTCGTGATGCTGGTTCTGTTCCCCGTACTGGCGGTCATCTGGGCCAACCTGCACGGCGCCTTTTTCATCGGACTGCTCTTGCTGATCGCGTTCGGCGTCCTGAGCCGCTTCGACGGCGAGGACCGGCCGCCGGCGTGGCTGCCCGCCGCCGGCGTCGCGCTGTTCCTCGCCGTTACCCCGATCAATCCCTATGGACTGCGCCTGTGGGAATTCATATTCCAATCGGGCGTCAAGTTCCGCCCCTACCTGAGCGAATGGGCGCCATTCAACCCGATGCGCCACTTCGCGGACCACGCCGACTTCGTCGTACTCGTGCTGATCTCGCTGCCGGCAATCGTCTTCTCCAGGAAGCCCCGCAAGCCCTCCCACCTCGGCATTCTCGCCCTCTCCCTGGCGGGCGCGCTGCTAATGCGCAGGAACATCCCGCTGTTCGCGATCACAGCCGGTTTTCTCGTCACCGAACACATCGAGGACGCTGCCCGCAAGCCGCTCGACAGGATCGTCTCGGTTCTCCCCCAGCCCGCCCTGGCCGTCGTGCTGTGCTGCTTCACGATCCTGTCCGCGTGGTTCGCGGTCACATTCGACAAGGAGGCGCCGCTCGAAATTGAAGTGTCCCGCGAGAGCTTTGCCGTCGACGCAGTGTCGTTCATGGAACGGAACGGTATCAAGGGGAACACCCTCGCGTTCTTCGACTGGGCAGAGTACTGCATCTGGCACATCCCCGGCTGCCCCGTGTTCCTCGACGGCCGATTCAGGTCGGCGTACGGCGTGGAAGTCATCGACGACTACTTCGAGTTCCTCTACGCCGGCCCCGGCTGGACCAGGGCGCTTGACGCCTACCCGACAGACATCGTTCTCCTCCACAAGGGCAACCCCGCCTTCGCCGCGATGGCGTCCAGGAAGGACTGGGTGCTGGTTTTCAAGGGCATCACCGCCCGGCTGTTCCTGAAGATGTCCGTCCATGAGAAATTCATCCGCGCGCTTGCAAAAGGGCAGGTCGCAATGGTAGAGCAACAACAGGAGGCGATCTTCCCGTGACGGACCCGCAGCTTCTCGTACGTCTTGCACGCGCGTACTGCTATGCGATCGCGCCGTATCTCTGCCTCTACCTTGCGCTGCCGCACAAGCGTGGCGGAATCGCGGAACGGCTGGTGCCCGGTCTCGCGGTCGCGAACGCAGCGTTCATCCTCACGGCCACGCTCGTCTGCGAGCTGTCGTTCAACCTGTATCACGTGGCGCACCCCGCCATCGCGGCCGTGGGTGTCGCACTCCTGCTCTACCGCTGGCGCCTGTCGGGATGGGCAAAGCCCGAGATGAACACATCGCCCTCCGTCTACATATTCCTGGGGATTGTCCTTCTCGCGTTCGCGGTGCGGCTGGTGCCGATACTCGCCGGTGGCGAATCGCTCGGCGGCGGCGATGCACGGTTCCATAACCTGCTCGCCCGCAAGATCGTGGTCGGTGGCAAACTGTCAGAAGACTGGACGCCCTTCGCCGACATCGGCGTAATGTATCCGCAGGGCACGCACACGTTCGTGGCGTTCCTGGCAGTCGGCGCGCGTTGTTCCGTACACCACGCGCTGAACTTCCTGTTCCCCGTCGTGGGCGCGCTGACGACCGCCGTCATCTACGTGCTGGCGCGCGCCCTGTTCCGGTCCGACGGCGCCGCCGCATGGTCGTCCGCGTGCTACGCCTTCCTGGCCGCCTGGGGCAGCCTCGACCTGTACCGCTGGGGCGGACTCCCAAACGGCTTCGGCATGCTTGCGCTCTGTACAATGCTGTACCTGCTCCTGGAGCACGGCTGCTCAACCCGGACATACGAGGAATCTGTCATCCCGGACAAGGCCTGCCCTGAGCCTGTCGAACGGACCGAGGGATCTCAAGTGCCAAAGGCGCTTGCCATTGCTATCCTCGTGCCGTCCATCCTGCTCACCCACCACTACACACTGATCGTCGCCGGCATCATGCTGGTGTCGGTCGCCCTCTTCACGGCCGATGCGAAACTGCGCGGGTTCACACTCCTGGCAGCCGTCCTCGCCGCCGTTCTCGCCGCACCGCTGCTGTTTCTGCACTACGTGCGTTTTGTGGGCGGGCTGGGAGAAACCGGCGTTCTCGTATTCAGGGAGCCCATACGAACCGTCCTGTTCTACGCGCAGCACATGGGGCCGGGCCTGGTGGCCATGTTCGCGTGTGCGCTGGTCCTGGCGCGGAAGGCCAAGTGGAACACCGGTCAGGTGGCGGTCCTGGCCTGGTTCACCGGGCTGTTCGCCGCGTTCGTGTCCCTGGAGTATATCTGCCGCGGCGTGGTGCTGGCCGCCACGGGCGGCGCCGATTGCTTCTCGTGCCTCACGCCCAGCAGGATGGCAACGGACATGGTCTACCCGATGAGCATTCTCTCGGGGGCAGTCGTGACATGCAACGCGTGGAAAAAGCACGCGAAGTTGTGGACCGCCGGCATCGTGGTTCTCGGCATCGCCACTTCCGGCATGGCTGTTCGAGACCAGCTTCGCGTCGGCGTCTTCCCGGAATACCGCGCGGCCGCCCAGTGGCTGCGCCGGCATTCCCGTCAGAACGCGATGATCGTAGGCAACCTGCCTCACCTCGAGTACCTCTCATGGCGCGAGACAAGCGCCCCGCCGCTGCCCGCCTCGGAGCAACGGAACCACCCATCCGTAACCTGGAAGCGCGAAATGGACTCCTTCGATTCGTGGCTTGAATGGGAGCGAACCAACCGCCGGCCTGTCTACTTCGTCCTGCCGCCCCACGAGAGAGGGCCGGCCTCCCTTAACGAGCTCTTCTTCAACGGACATGTAAGGATCATATCCACCCGGGAACCACCCAAGGCCGTCGAACCCGGTTTCCGGCCAAGGCGATGAAAAGAACAACCAACGCTGCAATCCGGAAGGGGCTCACTGCCCTGATCCTGGTCTGCCTGGCGATAGCCCTGGTGGGCAGTACGCTGTTCATCATCTTCTCCGACTTCCTGGCACGGTTTGCGACGGATGCGTTCTGAACAAACACTTAACGAGCACACTTAACCGAGTGAGTGTAGCGCTTAAGACCAGTGTAGCCGCATAAGTGTGGCGGTGAAGTGTGACTGAAATTGGAGGCCGGCTGATAACCACGGGCAAGACACGTGTTTCCGTAGTGCTCGCCATTCTCGTCATTGCCGCCGCGTGCATTACGCTCTACAGGGACAGGTACTCGGCGTCAAACCTGGACATCGTACCGGACTCGGTCGAATACACGGTGGCGGCGCATCACCTTGTCGCGAGCGGGCAATACAAGATAGTCGTTAACGGGCATGACATGCCGCCCCGCTATCCGCCCTGGTTCTCGCTTTTCTTCATCGCTCCGGCATACGCCGTGCTCGGGCCCAACCCCGGCAACGCGATCTTTCCCGTTACCGCACTGGCCGTGCTCGGCTTGCTCCTCGCGTTCGTGCTCGGCCGTCGGGTCGCCGGCAATCTCGGCGGGGTGCTCGCGGCTCTTGCGTTGCTCGCGCTCCCGCTTTACCGACACTACGGATCGATCATGATGACGGACGTCCCGTGCACGGCGCTCCTCCTCCTGCTCTGCCTCCTCTACCTCCGCCTCCACCCACCGGTTTCCTCCGCTACCCCCGCCATTCACTCGTCCTACCGCTTCCTCTCCTATGCAGCAGCCGGACTCGTCGCCGGTCTCTGCGCGGCCATCCGGCCCCCGTTCATATGCGCCGTTATCCCCTTCCTCGTCGCCGCGCCGCTCGACCAATCTCCGCCCCGCAGGCTCCTCAACCGGGTGCTGCTCCTTCTGCCCCCGCTCGCCGTGGTGGGCGGAACCATGGCGTGCAACGCCGCCCAGTACGGATCGCCGTTCCGCAGCGGGTACCATTTCTGGTGCCCCGTACCGTACGACTTCCCGCGGCTCACCATGTCACTCCGCTACCTCGCGCCGAACGGCCTGACGCTCGCCGCAAGCGGACTCGGTGCATGCATCCTGCTGAGCCCGGCGGTCGTGCTCCTCCTCCGAACACGCGTCGAACAATCCGCGCCCGCCGCCTATGCCACCGCGAAACGGATGCTGCTCTTCGGCTGCCTGGCCGGGTTGCCCGCCGTGGTCTTCCATATGGTCTACTTCTTCCCGGATCCGCGCTTCTTCTTGCCCACCGCCTGCATGCTGCTCGTGCCGGCCGCGGGTGTCATTGCCCTCTGGTTGCCGTCACGCCGGCGTGATGTGATTGCCGGCATCCTGCAGGGGCTGGTTCTCGCCGCGGTTCTCGGCGCGCGCTTCTCGCTGCCCCGTGACGAGCCTGCGCGGCGTCTGGCCGCGGACCGCATCTCCGACAACACGCGAGACAACTCGGTTATCGTATCGTCGATCGATCCCGCGTACCTCGAGTTCATGGTCTGCCGTGGCTCGGACAGGACCGTTCTGCCGACATCGCGCGCCGTTGAGTACGCATCGAAGGTAATCGCCCCCACCCGGCCGGCCTCGCTCCCGCGGCCGGATCATTGGACCGACCATGACCGCGCCGCTCTGCTCGCGCGGGGCGGGATCGATCCCGTGCAGCATGTCGCCATGGGATCACCGGCCGTCATCTCCAACGCCCTCGAGCGCGGGATACCCGTCTACCTGGATACAAGTCACCTCTCCTGGCACGAGGTCATGTGGGCTTCCAGCCTGGGAAACCACTTCACGGTCACGCGGAAAGCAGAACACCTCCACGAGCTGCAGCCAAGGTAGCGCGGGCAGCCGCACCGTCCCACCTACCTGTAGAACGGCCTTCCAAGGCCGTTCAGGCCGTAGAACGGGCTTCCAAGCCCGTTCAGCGTCAGACAGGGATACGCGTCTCTACACGACACCGCCACAGCACTATGGTGTCACTTCCGTTCCATCACCACATACGGCCCGAAGTTGGTGACCGTCACGAAGTTCGCGGCGATATGCTCGTCCAACAGCCGCACCCCGCTGCTCTCGCCGCCCTTGTTGGGCTCCGTGTTGTCGAAGTCGCCAAGCACGACGGTGTTCACACCCGCCGATTCCAGGTCCTGGACTATCCTGCGCTGGCACGCGGCCGTGGTCGCCATCCCGGGGTGCAACTCGTGGTATCTCGTCGCACACGCGCGCTCCGCCAGGAAGTAGAGCACGACGTCGTTGACGGCAATCCTGTCGTGCCGCCTGTTCCCCACGAAGATGCTCTCCTCGGGCGGCACCATGTTGCGCACGTACCGAACAAGATCCGGATACCACTCCTTGTCCGAGGGAAGCCGCACGGACTTTCCGCGCCGGTCCAGTACTACCTGCGAGCCGCCCCCGCGCGCGAGTCCCACAACGTTGACCAGCTGGAACGTGAGCGGCCTCAGGAATGTCACGGCACACAACGCCGGCATCGCGAGATAGACCCAGCGCGCCGCGCCGCCCCACACCCCGGAGCGGAACGCGTGAGCGTTCCGCATGTCCCCGGTCAAGAAGCCAAACAGCAGGATCCCCGGGAACATGGCGGGGAAGAGATGCGTCACATCGCTCCGCACCGCGGCCTGCCCCATGAACAGCAAGCCCATCAGCACGAACAGCAGGACACGCGCCGAACGCAGGCGGTATCTCGCCAGGCACACCGCGCACATCAGCGGCGTGAAGTAGAACGCCATCGTCTGCAGGCCCGGCGCCGGGTACGGCAGGGAGCGTACGGCCGGGTATACCCGTGCCGGAAAGCTCACCAGGTCGCGCAGTAGAACATCCGCGGGCACCACGAGCAAGAGACAAACCAGCGCCGGGCCCAGGACGGTGAATCCGCCCACGGCATAGGCCACCACGCCGCGCAGCCTGTCGCGAACGGGCCCCGCACCCTCCACGGCCAGGAGCACGACCCCCTGGGCGATGGCCGTGTAAACGCCGATATCGTGCCGGTACAACACGGCCAACCCGGTAAGCACGCCCGCCAGGACCGCATCGCGTCCCCTGCGCGCCTCAGCGAATGCGAGGAGGGCCACGCAACTTACAAGCGACAACAACACGCTGCAGGGCATCGCCGGGGTCCTGCCTTCGAATGACGATACCCACACCGCCGCCAGCATCATAGCCAGCGCCCCTACGGCCCGCCCGCCGCGACGTGCGGCCAGCGTAAAGACGGCAATCACGGCGCCGACGAGCATCAGCGCGGTGAAGACCCGGCCCACGATCAGCGAGAACCCGAACATCCCGTAGACACCCGCGAGCGCATAGAACTGGCCGGGCGCGTAGATGGTCCAGAAATCGCGGTACGGCATGTCCCCCTGTGCCAGCCGTAGCGCCCCGTAGGCGGCTACCCCTTCGTCGTAGACATTGAGACCGTGATCGATGAAAAGGAAAAGGTGGAGCAGGGAAAAGGCGGCGAGGACGAGCGCGACGGTCGTAAGACCTTTCTTGCGGCTCAGCACAGCTTCTCCCTCCCGGACGCGTAGGATATCCGTTCGCAGCGCGGTCTTCCCTTGGCGCGCCGTAGCTTCTCAGCGAAGGTGGCCAGGCCGCGCATCCACTGCGACCACGCACCAAACGGGCTTGGAAGCCCGTTCTACATTCCCTCCCCCGTAGCGCGGTCTTCCAAGGCCGCGCATCCACCGCGACCACGCACCAAACGGGCTTGGAAGCCCGTTCTACGGTTTGCGCGCCACGACCACCAGCGTCAACCCCTGCCACGGCAGGATCGGATCTATCAGCCGCGCCAGCGGCACCAGCACGTTGAACACCTTCAGCTGCAGTTTGCCAAGACGCCTTCTGAACAAGACACGGTTGGACACGAATCGCGCGGGAACCGCCAGCTTGTTCATGGTGAAGGTGCTTTCTACCGAGAAACCCACGGTGTCCAGCGCGGCCGTGAGCCCCTCCACGTGGTAGCGCCTGCGGCGCCCCAGCGACTCGTCGATGGCACAGAAGCGCGATGGCCCGGCCGGCACCGAGAAAACCGCGCATCCGCCCGGCTTCAGCACCGCCAATATATGCCTGAGCGCTTCCTTGTCGTCTTCCATGTGCTCGAGCACGTTCGAGCACAGGACAGTGTCAATATCGCCCATTCCGGGCGGGGCCTCCTCCGCAACGTCCCATTTCGTAACCTCGATATGCCGCCGTCCCGCGAACGCGTTCTCCAGGAACCGCACGTTCTCGTCCTCGCTGTCAGTCGCTATGATCCTGTCCTGCATGCCCATCGCCCGTACGTTGCTCCCGATGCCCGATCCCACCTCGAGTATCGTGCCGGAGAGGCGAGGCCTGATCCTGTCCACGAACCAGCCCGGGTAGGCGGTGGCCCGCTCCATCGAACGCTGCGCGCCTTCCCTGCAGTGCTCGTTGTACAGGTCGTCGATCAGGCGGAACTTGAGGATGGTCCAGAGCGCCTGGAGCGCGTCCCTGAACCCAATCTTCTTGCCTTCCAGGTACGTTCGCCCGCTGTAGCTTATCGATACCTCGAATATCCTCAAGCCGCGCTTCGCGACTTTCGCCGTGATCTCGGGCTCGATGCCGAACCGGTTCGAGCGGATCGGCATGGTCTTGAGTATGCTCATCCGGAACGCCTTGTAGCACGTCTCCATGTCGGTGAGGTTGAGATCGGTCATCATGTTGGAGATCAGCGTGAGGGTCTTGTTCGCCACGCTGTGCCAGAACAGGAGGACGCGGCGCTGGTCGCCGGTAACGAACCTGGAGCCGTATACGACGTCCGCCTCGTTCTCGAGGATGGGCGCAAGGAGCCGCCCGTACTCGTTCGGGTTGTACTCGAGGTCGGCGTCCTGGATGATCGCGACATCGCCGTCGGCTTCGCGGATCGCGCTGCGGATCGCGGCGCCCTTCCCCATATTCATCTCGTGCCGCACGATCCGCATCCTCGGCTCGCCTTCGGCGTACTCGGAAAGGATCTCCCACGAGCCGTCGTTGGAACAGTCGTCAACCGCGACCACCTCGATTTCCGCGTCGCCCGGCAGCGGCGCCGCGAACACGCGGTCCAGGATCTCGCGCAGCGTCGAGCGCTCGTTGTAGACGGGCATCAGGACGGACAGCTTCATTGTTCTCCCCCTTCGGAGTCGGACAGGTCGGACATGTCGGATTTGTCCGACGTTCCGGACTCGATTGTCTTCCTCAGCAGGTGTTCCAGCGGCGCCGTGAACTCGGCCTCGGCGTAGATCTGGTAGGCGAACATCCGCGGCCACACGGCCGCGAACACCCGGTTTATCCACGTCAGCAGCCGCGCAAAGGCGTTATCGCCCAGGGCCTTCACGAACGGCGCGGGGATTCCCCGCATTTTCACGACCCTGTAGCCCTCCTGTTCCAGCAGGCGCCGGAACGACTTGAAGGTGAACAGGCGCGTGTGCGTCAGGTCCAGAATCCCGCGCTTGCCGTAGTTGAACTGGCCCGCCAGCAGGCCCAGGCGCATCGGCAGGAACCCGATGTTCGGGGCCGTCAGGATCAACGAACACTCCTTCGAATAGCATGCTACCCTGAGCCTGGCCAGCAGCGTTTCCGGGGAGCCGAGATGCTCGAGGCAATCGAGGGCGAGGATGTGGTCGAACGTGCCGAGGTCGCCGGGCAGATCGTCGTCGAGGTCATGAGAGATGAATCTCTCGAAGTCCTCCTCGTTCACCGGCACGCGATCCATGCCCGTAACACGGCAGTCCTTCTTGCGAAGCTCGCCCGCCACCAGGCCCCGGCCGCAGGCCAGGTCAAGAACCGTGCTTCCCTGCCGTACCGCGTCAATCGCCATGCTGTGCGACGACACGTAGCCGAGCTTCAGATCGTAGGCTTTCTCCTCGCCCCACACGTCGAACTTCCGGTCGTAGAACAGGCCCATGCCATGGACCTTGCCGGCCAGCGTCGTCATCACCACGTGCCACGCGTAGGCCAGGCCGTTAACGTAGCATATCTCGTCGCCGTAATACGTCGGTATGGGCAGCTCCTTGATGCGCAGCTCCCTGAGAACGAATTGGATGATGATCTCGGTATCGAAATGAAAGTCTTTCGTGTTGTACTTGAACGGCACCTTACTCAACGCGTCCACCGAATAGACCCTGTAGCCCGAGTGGAACTCGGTCAGCTTCGTGCCCAGCAGGCAGTTCTGCAGCACGGTCAGGATCCTGTTGCCGACGTACTTGTAGAGCGGCATGCCGCCCTTCAGCGCCACGCCCTTCTCCATCATGCGGGAGCCGAAGCACGCGTCGGCCTCGTCTGCAAGTACCGGCGCCACGAGCCCGGGCAGCTTCTCGGGCGCGTATTGACCGTCACCGTGGACCAGTGCCACCACGTCGAACCCGTTCTCCACGGCGTACCGGTAGCCGATGCTCTGGTTGCCGCCATAGCCCTGGTTCTCCGGCGTGCGCAGCACGGTTACGGGGAGCCCGGCCGCCGCCCCGCGGCTGTCCCGGGCCTTCTCGAACGTCTCGTCCTGCGACGAATCGTCGATGATCAGCACTTCCGTAGCGTCCGGCAGCTCCGCCACCGGTATGCGCGAGAGAACTGACTCGATGGTCTTCTCTGCGTTGTACGCGACGACAAAGATGAGCAGTTTTTTGGAGTCCGACAAGCTACGCTCCCTCCGAGGTCACCAGAACCTCAGGCAAGAATGCCTGGGGTTCTTGATCCGCATTCACAGTGCCGCGGCCATTCGTGGCTGCGGCCCTCTGCCGTGATCGCCTCCGTTAATCCTCTCGTATCCCGCCCCGCATCGTCAAGAATCAACCGATTGCCGAGAACTGAACGGCGTTCTACTGCCGCTTCACCGTAGCGCGGTCTTCCAAGGCCGCGCATGCGCCCGCGAACTGACAGGATGTTCTGGTCTTGGTTCTCGCGGCGATCCGTTCTAGACTATGGTTATCACATGAAAGTCCGCCTGAAGCTCTTCCTGAAACGGCTCGGCCTCGTGTTCGCCGGTCTCATGGCGTTCCTCGTTGTCCTCGAAATCGTACTGCAGCTCGCCCACCTCGCCCTCCGCCCCACCTCTTCCCGAAACCCAAAACCCGCAACCCAGAACCTTCCCACCATCCTCTGCCTCGGCGACAGCCACACCTACGGGGCCGGTGTGGATGCCGCCGATTCATATCCGGCCCAGCTGGGAAAAAAGCTCGCGGCCCGCGGCTGTTCGGTCAACATAGTCAACCTCGGCGCGCCGGGCACCAACACGTCCCAGATCCGGCGCCGGCTCCCCCAATGGCTGCGCACCCACGATCCCGAACTGGTGATCGTCCTCGCCTGCGTGAACAACTGCTGGAACATCATGGATGCCGACTGGTCCGACGTGCGCGAAGGCCTGGACGTGCGACGAGGAAAACGCGCAGCCGTCTGGCTGCAGTCGCGCCTCCGTACCGCCCGCGCCGCGGCCATCCTACACCAGCGTCTCACCATGTCCCGCGAAAACGGCAACGAACGCGTGCTCGACCGGCAAGGCGGCCACGTGATGCATAAGAAGAACGACCTGTGGGACTCCGACAACCAGAAACGCCGCCTCGCCATCGCAGGAATGCACAGGGCCATGCGCGACCTGGCCGCCATCGTGAGACAGGTGCGCGAAGCCGGTGCGGAACCCGTGCTGATGACCTATGCCGCGCGGACGGACGACAACTTTTCCGACCAGAACCTCGGCCTCCGCCATCTTGCCGCGGCGATGAAAGTGACGCTGGCGGACAACGACAAGGCGCTCCGCCCGATCTTCACGAATGATAGCGGCGAAATCGACGAACAGGCGTTCGAGACCCTGTTCAAGCCCGACCTGCACCTTGCCCCCGGCGGCTATGACAAGGTGAGTGACAACATAATCAAGGTTCTGGAAGAATCGGGATTGTTGGGTAGGTTGAAACAGGGTGGGAGCGGGACAGTGAATAGTGAATAGTGGATGGTGAATAGTGGTGGGAAGAAGTTGGTCTCTACCATTCACGATTCACCATTCACCATTCACTACGGCACGGCCATGATGATGGACCAAAAGCTGAATCTGTCAACAAGGCGCCAGACCAGGATCTGCGCAATGGCTGTGGCGGCGTCCCTGCTGATCTTCATCGTACTGCGGGCGCGCTGGATCGGTCACCTCCTTACCTGGGACGAGGCCATGAACCTCTGTGCCGTGCGCGCCCTTGCCACCCTCTCCCACGACCACTTCTCCAACTGGTTCTGGCGGCACCCGCCTCTGTTCTCCATCCTCACGCTGCTCCTTCTCCCCCTGAAATATGGCTTCGCCGAACGGGTCGAGATCCTGGCCCTGGCTTTCGGGATACTCAACATTATGCTCCTGTTCCTCCTCAACCGGAAAATCTTCGGACGAACCGCCGCCGTGCTCAGCGTGTTCTTCCTGGCCGTCATGCCCGGCAGCATGTTCTTCGACGTCTGGGTGAAACGCGACCATCCGGTCGCCACGTTCGGTCTAGCGGCGATCCTGCTGCTCGTATCGAAACGCCCGCTCTGGGCCGGGCTCTGTCTCGGGTTCGCTATGCTCACCAAGGAGAGCGCGGTGTTCTACGCCGTCGCCGCCGGCCTGCTCTGGCTCTTCGGCGCCGCGGGCAAGCGGGACTGGAAAGACCTGCTCGCGCTTGTCATAACCCCCCTGCTCGCAAGCATCTGGTGGTACCACCTCTCAACGGTCAGCGCCGAGCCCGGCGCGGAGGCGGCAACCGGGCTCGACCGGATCCTCGGCAGCGCTACGGAACACGCGCGCCTGGCAATGGACGCCGACTCAGGCTGGGGCCGGCCGTGGCACTTCTACCTGAAGCTTCTCGGTCCCCAGCTGGGATACGCGGGAATTGGAATGGCGGGGATTGGTGCGGCAGTAGTCGTATGGGCATGGAGACGCATGCCGGATGCGGCGGAGGCCCGCCGCTCTCCAGAGCAGACGGCCGTGGCGACGACTTTGGAGCGCGGCGGGCCCCCGCCGCACTGTTTGCGGACCGCGATGTGGTGGCCGTTGGCGGTGCTTGTTCCGTCCTATCTCGTGCTGTCACTCCTCAAGAGCAAGGTGCCGTGGGTGCCGATGTGCATGTTCCCGGCATGGGCCACGCTGCAGGGCGTCGCGTTGGCGTGGCTGCTGCGCCCCATCCCCGGAACGGAACGCGTAAGCGTTCCGGCCTGGCTCGACAAGACACGTTTCACTCTCGCCGCACTTCTCCTCGTCGCATCGCTGCACTATGCCTGCACGCGGGACTACGACACGATGCTCGAAGATATCGCGCCCGGTCAGCGCCGCGGTGCGCGCTGGTCCCGGAACGCAGCCGTGGCAATGAACCTGGCCGCGAGGGACGACGAACGCATCCTCCTGACGTCGTTCCACTACTGGCACGGCATTGCGCCCGGCCAGGCATGTCCGGTGTTCGCCTACTACTACACTCGACCGACCCCCATACTCATGAAGCCGCACGAGACTCCGTTCACCGATCTCGTGGACGGGATCAAGGAACACGAGATCGACTGGGCGCTACTTTCCCCCATGCCCGGCGACAAGGAACAGGAGATCTTCGGCGGCTTCGTGGAAGAGCTCAAGCTGAAGCCCGTGAAACTCGAACGAGCATGGTTGTTCAGGACCACGAAGGTGCGGGAACGGAAATGATGCAGGACGGTCCGGGCACCTCAGGCATTCTTGCCTGAGGTTCTTCGGACCTCGACGCAACACCGCAGGCAGGAATGCCCGCGGCACTCAGAAGGCAGACACAGCGGCATGAGAACAACACGGTTTCCATCCACCATCGTCGTCATCGCAATGCTGACCTACACCGTCATCCTCTGCACGGCATGCCACTCCAAGTACCTCGCCCTGGAGTACGATGACTTCGATCTCGCCGTACATTCCCAGAGCGTATGGAACATCACGCGGGGCTCGGGCAATTGCTCTATCCTGGGTATCCCCTTCCTCGGCAACCACATGGTGTTGATATTGTTCGCGCTGGCGCCGCTCTACCCGGTCTTTTCCTCGCCTCTCCTGCTGCTGTATTGCCAGACACTGGTCCTCGCCGCCGGGGCCTGGGGTCTCTACCTGATGGGCAGGAAGGAGCTGGGCCCACGCTGGGGGGCGGGCCTCGCGGTCGCGTATTTGGTTTACCCCCCCCTGATACTCATGAACCTCTACGAGTTCCACCCGATAGCGTTGGCCGCCACCTTCCTCGTATACGCAATCTACTTCTTGAAGACCGACAGGTTCCGACTCTACATGCTGACCCTCGCGCTCGCCATGCTCTGCCAGGAGAACGTCTCGCTCATAGCCGTTTTCCTAGGCCTCTATGCGCTTGTCTGCCGCAAACCCCGCAAGTGGATACTGGTCCCGGCCGGCGTCGGCATTGCCTTCTTCGTGATCGTGGTCGGATTCATCACGCCGGCACTCAACGGGAACACCGTCCAGTTCCTCCGCATCTACTCGCACCTCGCGGGCGAGCCGGGCGGGAACGCGTCGGCCGGCGCGGTCGTGGCCGGGATGCTCGCGCATCCTCTAAGAACACTCCGGCATTGCGCGCATCCGCTAAAGCTCAACTTCCTCAACTCCTTGATGGCGCCGCTCGGCTACCTGAGCCTGGCCGGACCGCTCGCGCTCATTCCCGCGCTGCCCGTGCTGGCGCAGAGACTGCTGTCCGACAGGGTCAGCGAAGCCATGATCGTCTACCACTACCAGGCCGAGCTTATACCCTTCGTGTTCGCCGCCGCCATATCCGGGATCAGGAACCTGCGCAAGCTGAAACGGAAACTCGTCAACATCTGCGCCGTTCTGCTCCTAGCGGCATTCCCGCTGCTTGCCCTCATCACAAGCGGGGTCGTGCCTGCCGTCGCGGAGGCCGTCACCGCGAATTCGCGGCAATCACCCGTCACACGTGAAGCCGGGGAAGTCATCGCCGACATACCCGACAACGCCTGCGTGGCAGCCACCTTCCAGTTCCTGCCACGGCTGGCCAACCGCAAGGAGCTTCACTCGCTGCACCATATCTATCACGGCAGGCACACACTCTCCGACGTGCCCTACCCGCCGCCGGACAACGTGGACTACGTCGTCATGGACACGAACGACAGGATGACTTTCCTCGACGGCGCCTTCTACAACAGGGACGCGTACAGGAACATCCGGGCCGTTCTCGGCACATCACGCTGGGAGCTGGTCTCGCAGCTGGACAGCTTCCTCGCGCT
>Ga0272442_10001291_pt1 | contig 38407 bp, 31 predicted proteins | sample SSMForm2O_FD_200262 | JGI IMG/M metagenome (GOLD analysis project Ga0272442, IMG submission 200262) | Marine sediment archaeal communities from Little Sippewissett salt marsh, Falmouth, MA, United States - SSM-Form-2O | ecosystem: Environmental > Aquatic > Marine > Wetlands > Sediment ... | reverse complement strand
GTGGGATCCGGTGGAAGATACAGAGATCACCCGGTTGCCTCTTGATGACAAGATAAGAAGCATTCGTTTTTCCCGGGAAGGTGTGCTGGCTGTTTGTACGGAATGGGAGACAACCCTATGGGATGTACAGACAGAAAGCCAGCTGCATACACTTATCTGGGAGGATGAAAACTGGCGTACAACAAGTACAGCGTTCTCGTCAGACGGGTCAATTCTCGCGAACGGAACAGGGGCGGGAAATATCCTTCTGTGGGATATGAACACTGAAACCATACAACATGTTCTTCCAGGTACCGGGATACCTGTAATATGGTTAAGTTTTATGAATGATGGGGATCGGCTGATGGCGGTATATTGGGATGAAACCAGCGCGTATGAGGATGGAGAAGCGATTATCTGGGATTTCCAATCAGGCGGTTGGAACAAAACGCAAACACAATTGCCCGAAAGCCATGGATCATTCGATTCGTTTCAGATCTCTCCGAGCGGTCGCTTTACAGCTGTTATCAATCCCGCAGATACAACCTGGGGTCAACCTGGCTTGGGCGTTTACAGGCTGGATAACGGCCAACTGGTGTGTCTGTGTGATGACCTGAATAGTTATGTGGGTCTCCTGGCATTCTCCCCTGATGAAACCATTTTGGCTGTGGAAATCGACCCCGGTGTGGTTCTATGGGATGCGGAGACAGGGGAAATCCTGAAAAAGCTGCGGAGGTTTGAAGGTGACATCCTTCAGCTATCTTTTTCTTCCGATGGAGCTGTACTGGCTGTGGCAACCACAGAAGAAGTCACGCTGTGGGATCTTACGGCGCTGTATAAGAGATAGGAGTAGTTACGGTTTGCCGGAGCTTGCTTGTACGGTGCAGCCCAAGTTTTTTTTAAAGCCTATTGGGGCATCATACTGCTGCTTTATTATGCTGAGCGGTAAGGATGCGTGCAGGGTATTTCGATACTCTCTCCGGGTTTGAGGGCTTGCAGGGGATGGCAGGTGTGAGAAGCAGGAAGCAGGAACCGCTCTAACAAGGAACGACCCCTGCCGTGTGCAGGGGCCGTATGCTATAATCTCCTGATGCCGAAGGTGGGAATCGAACCCACACTCCCAAGGGAACACGAGTTTGAGTCGTGCGCGTCTGCCAGTTCCGCCACTTCGGCGTAACGGTAGTATAGCTTATCGCGAACGATACGGTCAAGATAAAATTAATTTGGAAGGATAAACACCCCGATACGAAAAAATCGGCGGTGCGAACGGGTAAGAACTGCATGAAACTGGGTATTTTTGGTTTGCCTGCCAGTGGTAAAACCACTGTCTTCAATGCTCTCACAGGGGAGAATCTATCTACAGGGACTATGTCCTCTGCCGGACGGCTGGAAGTCCATACTGCTGTAGTGGACGTGCCGGATATCCGGCTGGATAAGCTATCTGCTTTTTATCATCCAAAAAAGACAACCAATGCAAAAGTGACGTATGCCGATATAGGCGGCCTGGAAGCAAAGGCCGGGACTGAGGGAATCCCCGGGCCGCTGTTGAACCAGTTGTCCCAGATGGACGGCCTTGTCCAAGTGGTTCGCACTTTTGAGAACCTAAATGTCCCGCATCCTGCCGGCTCAATAGACCCCAGGCGTGATATCGAGACTCTTGAAACAGAATTTCTTCTCAACGATATGATGGTTGTAGAGCGACGGTTGGGTAAACTTGCGGAGGAGTTGGGTAAAGGCGGCGGCCGTGACAAAGCGGTTATAGATAGGGAAATCCAGCTGTTTGAAAGTTTACAGGAGCTGCTGGGTGATGAGAAGCCGCTGCGGGAAGAGAATTTTTCAGAAGAGAACAACCAGATTTTATCGGGATTCGGGTTGATGACGAAAAAACCGCAGTTGATTCTACTCAATGTGGATGAGGGAGAGGCCCGCAATGCTGAGGAACTGGTTGGCAGTTTGCCGCGTGGTATACATGCGCTTACTTTGCAGGGTGCGCTTGAAATGGAAATTGCCCAGCTGTCATTAGAAGAAGCGGCAGAGTTCCTGGATGAGTATGGAATTGAACAGCCCGGACGCGAACGTGTAATCCAGGCTTCTTACGACCTTCTGCAGCTGCAGTCTTTTTTTACAATTGGTGAAGATGAAGTCAGGGCCTGGACAATCACCCGCACTGCAACGGCACTTGATGCCGCTGGAACAGTCCACTCCGATCTGGCTCGCGGTTTTATCAGGGCAGAAGTGATAGACTGGCAGGAGTTACTTGATCTTGGCGGTCTGGGAGAAGCACGCAAGCAGGGGCGCCTTCGCACTGAAGGGAAAACCTATCTCGTTAAAGATGGTGAAGTGGTGCATATCCGCTTTAACATTTGATCTTAAGGAGCTGCAGATGACTGAGACATACAAACAGGACCGTTGGGAGTTGAAAGATCTTTTTACCGGGTTCGATGCGGAGAAGGTATCAGAGACGCTGAACGAAATCGAAGCTCGTCTTACAGAGTTTGAAAAGCATAAGGATACGCTTTCTGCCAGTATTGGCGCAGATGCGTTTTTGGCTATTCTGGATGAGTATGACCATCTGATACGGCTTCTCTCCCGCCTGGTAGGGTACAGCCACTTGCGCTTTGCAGAGGATACCCAGGATCAGGAAGCACAGATGTATCTGGCAAAGTTCCAGCAAAAAATCGCAGAATCCGACAACCGTTCGCTGTTTTTCAAGTTATGGTGGAAGGATCTCGATGAAAAGAATGCAAATCGATTGATGGATGCTTCCGGCGATTACTGTTATTTCCTTGAATATCTGCGAATTCAGAAGCCGTTCACTCTGAGTGAAGCTGAAGAAAAAATTGTCAACCTGAAGGATGTCAACGGCGCACATGCATTGACACGGCTTTATGACTCAATCACAAATCGCTATGTATACAAAATGGTGATTGATGGCGAAGTAAAGGAAATGACACGGGGCGAGCTGGCAGTGTTTGCCCGCAGTACCGATCCGGATCTGCGTGCAGCATCGTATCAGGAAATTTTTCGTGTGTATGAGAATGATCTGCCCATTCTCGGACAAATTTACCAATCCCTGGTCAGTGACTGGTACAGTGAAAACGTTGGCCTGCGCGGGTTCTCATGTCCGATTTCTGTCCGCAACCTCGGCAACAATGTGCCGGATGATGTTGTCGATACCCTGCTCGATGTGTCACAAAAGAACGTAAAGCTGTTCCAGGAGTATTTCAGACTAAAAGCACGCTGGCTGGGTGTTGATAAGATCCGCCGCTATGATGTGTATGCACCGGTAGTGCAGTCGGATAAACGCTACACGTACCAGGAGGCTATCGATCTGGTGCTCACCAGCTACAGACGGTTCGAGCCGGAAATCGCTGACCTGGCTGAACAGATTTTTACTTCGAAGCATATCGATTCCGAGGTTCGCAAGGGGAAGCGAAGCGGTGCGTTCTGCGCAACGATTGAACCCGACCTTCTACCGTGGGTGCTGACCTCATACCAGGGCCGGGCGGATGATGTAGCTACACTTGCACACGAACTCGGCCATGCCGTTCATTCGATGCTCGCTGCGGATCACACCGCACTGACACAGGATGCCTCACTGCCGCTGGCTGAAACCGCTTCAACGTTTGGCGAAATGCTGGTTGTCGACCATCTGCTCTCACAGGATCCTGATCCGGAAGTACGGCGGGACCTGCTGTTCCGCCAGATGGATGACAACTACGCCACAATCATGCGCCAGGCGTACTTTGCGATCTTTGAAAGGGATGCACATAAGCTGATCAGAAAAGGTGCTTCGATCAACGACCTGAACGATGTCTACATGAAAAACCTTGAAGATCAATTCGGCGATTCTCTGGAAATCAATGAGGAGTTCAAACTCGAATGGTCGGTTATCCCGCATATTTTTCATACCCCGTTCTATGTCTATGCCTATGCTTTTGGACAGCTTCTTGTGCTTTCACTCTACCAGCAGTATCGCAAGGAAGGTGATTCCTTCAAACCGCGATACCGCAAGATACTGGCAGCAGGAGGTTCTGCTTCTCCGGCCGAAATCCTTACGGAAGCTGGAATCGATATGACGTCTGCAGCGTTTTGGCAGGGCGGGTATGATGTCCTGAAGGGTGCGCTTGAGGAGTTGAAGCAGATTCCAGTTGAGTAATCCACCATATATCTCTGTTTATATCTTCAAGGCAACAGAGATAGTGTCTGGTTTGATAGTAAGCTGCCGAATTTTTGGCAGCTTTTCTTTAACCGATATAGAATCATAGGGAAGGTATTGAACGGATCCGATAAACAGGATAATCCAAAGTTGCGATTTCTAAAGGACAAGAATGCTATGAGCTGGAAAGATTTACCCTCGGATGTAGAGGAAATTTGTTCGTGGAGTTGGGAAAAATACGAGCCGTATTTTATTGAATTGGAACAGGCATCACTGGCCCAGGATACTGTCGGAGAATGGCTGAGTCGGTGGACAGCTTTGATGAGCCTGATTCTGGAGCTTGAGGCGTCGTTATTGATTGCAATCTCGGTTAATACAGCTGACAAGGAAACGGAAACAAACCTGGAACGCTTCCTCGATGAAGTCTTCCCTGGCGTTCATGAGGCGGAGCAGCGATTGATAACGCGATTCCTGGAAACGAATCTGCAAGTGGAGGGGTTTGAAATTCCACGTATGAAGATGGAGGCTGATGCAAAGATATTCTGCAAGGAGAATATTCCTCTGCTGGCCAAAGAGAAAAAGCTGGTAAATCAGTATGATAAACGTGTAGGGGCACAAACTGCATCCTGGAATGATGAAGAAATGACCCTTACGCTGCATCGCAGCAGAATGCTTCATGAACCACGTGATACCCGAGAGAAGATGTGGCAGGTTTCTGCCGATAGATGGCTTGAGGATCGGGAGGCTTTTAACGAACTCTGGGGAGAGCTGCTGGACCTTCGCCGGAAGCTCGCAGAAAATGCCGGCTTTCCTGATTACCGGGGCTACCGCTGGCTTGAAAAATACCGCTTCGATTATTCACCTGAAAACAGCAAGTCTTTCCAGCAGGCGATACTTGAGGCAGTTGTCCCGGCAGCGTCACAGATCTATGCCCGGCACGCAGCTGATGCAGGCGTGGACTGTATGAGGCCCTGGGATCTGGATGAAGACCTCTATCCTGTTCAGCTGCCGCTTCTCAAACCATTTTCCTCGGTATCTGAGATGGAAGTGAAGTCTGCTGAAATTTTCACCAGGATCGATCCTGTCCTGGGTAGTTATTATGGTCGTATGCGAGAAGAAAACCTGCTGGATCTTGAAAATCGAAAGAATAAGGCACCGGGCGGATATACAGAAATTCTTATGAACCAGCGGCTTCCTTTTGTATTTATGAACGCAGTCGGGCTTCATGATAATGTCGACACCCTTCATCATGAAGCCGGACATGCATTCCATGTATTTGAAAGTGCTGGTTTACCATACTACCAGCAGCTTGACGTACCGCTGGAATTTGCGGAAGTTGCCTCTATGTCCATGGAACTGATTGCCATGGATTACTATGGGGCGGATCGGGGCGGTTACTATAATGCTGACGATGCAGCAAGGGCTGTTCGGGAGCATCTTGAAAAAACCATTGTCTTCTGGCCATATATGGCTGTGGTGGATGGATTCCAGCACTGGGTGTATGAGCATGCCGATGATGCAATGGATGCGGGCGCGTGTGATACGGTGTGGCTGGAGCTCGTTGAGAAATTCATTCCTGGTGTGAACTGGGACGACCTGAAGGAATCGGCAGAAACAGGCTGGCACCGCAAACTCCACATTTTCGCTGCACCTTTTTACTATATCGAATACGGCCTGGCACAGATGGGCGCAGTACAGCTTTGGCGTAATTCTTTAAAGGATCCTGCCAGGGCGCTGCAGCAGTACCGGTCATCGCTGGCCCTTGGGGGTACAGCAGCACTTCCGAATCTGTACAAAGCTGCCGGTGTCAGGCTCGCTTTTGACAGAGATACGATGACGGAACTGGTTGGCTTTCTTCAATCGAGGATGGGATAAGAGAAGGAACCAGGCTGTGGGTAATCGCAGTGTGACTTATCCGCAGGCCAGAAGGATTCGCATCGGTAAGAATAGGTCTGAAAATGCTATTCAACACCGGGGCTTTCCTTATGCCACCAGACAGTGTTATGTAAAACTATGCTGGACAAGATGAAACCAGATACTTCGAGTTTATGAAAAGATATTTATGAGATTAGATACATTACTGAATCTGGAAAAGAACAACTGGAAACGCACGCTGATTATTATCTTTCTTGCACAGCTGGCTTCCGCAGTCGGCTTTTCAACCATATTCCCGTTTCTACCGTTGTATGTGGCAGAACTCGGTTCATCAACCGGCCTCAAACTCGAATTTCTGGCCGGTGCGGTATTCTCTGCACAAGCGCTGACAATGATGCTGGCTTCTCCTTTTTGGGGCGTGCTGGCGGATCGTTATGGACGGAAGGTAATGGTTGTACGTGCCAATGCTGGAGGTGCGATAAGCATTCTCCTCATGGCATTTGTCCAATCAGCCGAACAACTGGTCCTGCTTCGCGCCCTGCAGGGCCTGCTCAGTGGGGTTATTTCGGCAAACAATGCCCTGATCGCGTCCATAGCTCCGAGGCGTCATACCGGATTCGCCATGGGGTTGCTCCAGGTTGGCCTGGGTGCAGGCTTCGCTCTTGGCCCGCTGCTGGGAGGACTCATTGCTGATTGGTACGGATATCGGGAAGTGTTCTACGTTACTGCTGGCCTGCTTTTGCTGAGCAGCCTGCTTGTACTTGTGGGTGTCCGGGAGGACAAGGAGCCATACCGGGCAGAAGGAAGCCATGTTCAATTTTTCCAGGTGTGGAAACAGTCATTAGCAAGACCAGGGGTCAAAGCAGCCTATACCCTGCGCTTTCTGGCTTCATTGGGGCGTATGCTTCTGGTTCCGGTTATCCCTTTGTTCATTGTTACGTTGTCGGCTTTGTCATTCAGTGAGAACACCTTTACCGGATTGGTGGTCGGAGTCTCCTCTGCTACTACTACGGCAAGCGCAGTGATACTGGGGAGATTGGCGGACCGGGTTGGAAGCCGGAAGGTGGTGTTAATCTGTGGGATGCTGACCGCTTTGCTGTTCATTCCACACTATTTTATTGTTGAAGGCTGGCAGATACTCTTGCTCCAGGCATTGGTTGGGATCGGTGTTGGCGGGATAACTCCGGGCATCAGTGCGCTGCTGGCAGGTTTGAGCCCTCAAGGTGAGGAGGGGGCAGCCTTTGGGATAGACAATGCCATTAATGCAGCAGGAAGAATGGTTGCCCCCCTGGTTGGTTCTGCAGTGGCGGTGTGGTTTGGGCTCCGGGCAGTTTTCCTGGCGAATGGGGTGATCTATCTTCTTGCAGGATTGCTTACTGCTGTACTTCTGCTCGGTCAGCGGCGTACTGGCAGAGGGCGGGAAGAATTCACAAAATCAGCTTAAGCCAACAAAACAGAGCAATAAGAGGCTCCATGAGAAAGAAACCGGATCAGAACAAGATCCTTAGTGGTATTGAGCGGCTTCCAATGGGCAGCTTATCTCCTTGCTCGATCAACTGCTTCATTTGATCCATGGCTGGAGTAGGTATGCCGCTTTTATCAACAAGGTCCTGAAATTCCATCTGGAGGTGTTCTATTTCGCTTTGAGCTGCATCAGCGTGTCTGTCGAGTGCTGTTTCCATCAGTTCGTGGGAGAGCATCTTCTTCATAATGAGCAGCAAGACCGGTTCGGGCAGCCAGGACAGGTGGCGAAACTTCCTTGGCAGGATCGGGTACCCCAGAGCTTTGAGGGCCGCAAAGCTCTCTCTCAGCGAGCGGATATACAGAACCAGTCCATCCCGGGTTTGAATGAGCTGTAAGCGATCTCCGCAAACTTTAATTGCCCTGGCAAGTGTGGGGAAAAGCAGCGCTGCATGGGACTTCAACCATGCGTCCATATCTGTATGGATTTCTGCGGTGAAACCTGGTGCACTGGCAAGTATTTCTGCGACCTGGCGAGTACGCGCAGTAAGACTCCCGTCAACTTCGCCAAAAGGGATGGCAGCTGTGTCTTGCTCCTGGCCAGCAATGCAGTGGATCACATTCCCTTCACGATACCCCGCTGCATTTGGGAAACCAATTAGTACCCGATCAGGATCCAGAATTTTTGTAAGATCTCCTGGCCCGGCAGCGTTGTTGCCCAGAAAAAGGAATGAAGCCACATTCCGGTTTTGTGCCAGGGTTGGAAGAAGTGCAAGTTGATGGTTTTTTCGCATAACGATCAAAACAAGATCGTAATGATCCTCTGGATTGAATTCTGAAACTGCTGGAACCTTGTCAGTGCTGGTTTCTCCGCTGACCACGTCATGCAGAAGTATCCCGTGTTCCCTGATCTGGAGTAAGCGTTCTCCGCGAGCCAGAATTGCTACATTTTGCCCACCCTGGAACAACCGGGCTGCAAGGACGCTGCCAAGCGGACCAGCTCCAATGACCAGCACCTTTTTTTCTCCATTTTGTCTCTTTTCCATGGTCTGCCATCCTGATTTTTTTCATACTGAAAATGAGGATTGGAACCGTTCTAATATCTTTACCCTCACACTATCATACACCGTTTGAATATGACTTCAGCATACCGCATTCATAAGTCGAAAACATATGAGAATTTGGGATATGTACATTTTACTTTCTGGGAGATGCGAAAATTAATAAAAAGGTGTACAAAATAGGGGAATAGCACCACTGCTCCTGATTGGATACAGGCGCTTAGATTACGACTGACGAACTGCTTTCAAGACGAAGGACATTATGCTGGATAGTAAATTATGTGTAGTGAACAGACTATAATTGGAAGGTGGAGTACTGCTGCTGTTATTAAACATTGGTTACAAAAATTTTTATTGAATCAGTTAAAGGGCTGATAAAACTGTGAGCGATAATGACAAACGTGTAACCGGATTTGTTGTACCTGTTGGCAATGGTGGTGTAGGTAAAACAAGCCTGGCCAGGGTTCTGCTGGAGTACAGCCGGGAACTGGAAGGCTATGAAGCATTCATAGAGACAAGGGTTACGAAAAATCTGGAATTCGAATTTGTTCCTATTGTATGGGAAGAAAACGGAAAACGGTTTAAGGTCATGGCGCAAATTCTGGTTCCGCCCGGCCAGAAAATTATGGAGGATAGGAAAAAGGGGCGTTCCTATGAACAGGTTATCGATATATACCGCTTCCATATAAAACGCGCGGATGTGGTTCTGCTGGTATACAGTATTCTTGAGGAAGACAGCTGGAAAGATATTCACTACTGGGTAAATGAAGTCTCAGATTTGATTCACGATTATACGCAGTACATTCTTCTGGGAACACATCTGGACCAGGTTGACCAGCGAGCTGTAATCTGGGAGGATATTGCCGGTGAACGTGGAAGACTGATGGAGCTTCTTAAGGAGGTTACTCCCTCCTGGAAGGGCTCATGTGAACTGTTGGAGGTTTCCAATCGAACCGGGAAGAACATTGGCCGCCTTCGTGTTTTGCTTGCTGAAGGAATCCTGAAAGCAGGCCAACACATCTGAAAAATGGAACAATTGAACAAAATATTCTACTGCCCTGCGATGAATAAAATAGCAGGGCAGTAGTCGTTTTTTATGGAACAACTTGGTTAGAAAGTCAAATCAACTATTGAGCTAGCGAAGACCATGGATGTATTTTTCCATTTGTTCGATGGTAAATTCCAGCTCCTCGATGACATCCTTGACAATATCCCCGATGGAGATCATCCCTACGAGTTTATCGTTCTCAAGTACTGGAAGATGGCGGATATGATTATCTGTCATCAGGGTCATACACTCGTTGACAGTATGGCTGGGAGTAATTGTTATCAGCTCTTTCGTCATGACATCCTTGATGGCGATATTGTTGCAGTTGATATCCAGCATCCCGACACGCAGTGCATTATCACGTTCGGTGAAAATTCCTACCGGTTTTCCTCCTTCAACTACAACAAGGGAACCGATATTGTTTTCTCCCATTTTTCGCAAGGCATCAAGGACAGATGCTTCAGGTTCGATCGTATGGACCAGGGAACCTTTTTGCTGCAAGAGTTTCTTTACGGCATTCATGAGTACTCCTTCCTTATTGAAAAATGAATAAATTGACGATAAATAGGCCTGTTTCGGCACACCTCACAGGAGGATGAATTGTGCAGAAGCCATACTGCTGCTTTGTTGAATCGCAAACAACAGTGCAATCAATAGAATCAGGGCGGACATGATATATACGACCGCCAGGGTTAATTTCTGGTGCATGGTTTTCTCCTATCACCCAAGACTGAAGCGCTCGGTTCGTACCATAGCCATTGGGATATCCAGCTTCTGAAGTGCATTTTCCACGGCATCCATCATTGGCTCAGGTCCGCAGATAAAATATTGTAATTTACGGCGTTCCATTGGGAGATACTTGTCGAGTATCTCAGGAGTCAGGAATCCAACTTCCCCTTGCCAGTTTTCGGGGGGATTTTCAAGAACATGAACCATGGTCAAATTGAGTTTCTGTTCAAGTTCGGCGATTTCTTCCCGGAATGTTATTGATTCCCAGTCACGGTTTCCATAGAAGAAGTGGACAGGCCGCTGGTCATTCCGATCGGCCATCGTGCGAAGAATGCTGATAATGGGAGTGACGCCGACGCCGCCGGCAATAAACACAAACTCCTCCATATCAGGATAGCGATCGATCGTAAGAGCACCGTGGGGCCCGTCTATATAAACTTTTTCGCCTTCTTTGAGATTCTTGACTGATGCAGTGAAATCCCCGAGCTCCTTGATGGTAAAGCTGATTGTGTCGCGATTTTCTGCACTTGAGGACATGGAAAATGGATGTTCCACATGCTGGAAAGGGTTCATATGAACCGTTATCCATGCAAATTGCCCGGGTTGAAACTTCATGGTGGAGTGTCCATCCGGTATGAGTACCAGGGTCCATGAGTCGCCCCGCTCCGTAATTACTTCTTCGATTCGATAGGATTTGCGCATTTCCATCCATGGCTTATATATCCTGGTGTAGGCCAGCAGTCCGATCCAGAAGAAGGCATACCCGATCCACAAAGCCCGTTTCCAGGGGATACTGGTGTAATGATTAACCAGAAGGATATGCCCGAAAGCTCCGCCGACACCCAGTGTGGCCAGAAAACCGTGACTCAGCCTCCAGGTGTCATATTCGATTTTCAGTTCCTTGCGCCAGATTGCTGTAATGCCAAGCAGCATGACAGCGATCACGGATGTTACTGCCATCCTGGCTCTCCACGGTGCAGAGAGTACATTCAACAGCTGCAGTGTGGATGGATCTATGATGAACAGGATCAGGGGGTGGGCAAGGATGAATAATAACGATGCTGTGGAAATCTGTCGGTGGAAAAGGTAGATAATATCACTGCCGAACGGCTCCTTGACAGGTTGGAACCGGGCAGTCAGGACAAACTGGAGTGTCATCAATGCAAGGCCTGCAAAACCAAGAGCCACGGAAAATTCACGCCAGAACTCGCGGCCGGGTAAAGACGGGCCGATGAACATCGTTAGAAGGAGAGGTCCAACTGTGAGAATGATATACAGCAAAGCCCACAGGGATCCCTGTATAGTGCGCTTTGTTCTTTCCTGGAGGGGTTGAAATATTTTTTTCATAAAACTGCCTTTATGTTTATGAGGTTTGATTATTTATGATTCGTGCTGGTATACATCGGCAAGCATGCGTATAAAATCGCGCCGCTGCAGAACCCCCACTGCTTCGCCGCCCTTCTCCGGGTTGGCTGTAAGAACCGGAAGTTGACTTAACTGCAGCTTGATCATGAGTTCAAGTGCATGTCCCAATGGTTCGTTTTCCTGTATCCATACAAACGGTGACCGCATAATGGTGTCAATCTTTGTTTGATTGCCAAGTTCCTTATACATCTCAGGCAAACTTGCCGGTACGGCCGGGATGTTGAAGATCGAGTGGTATGTGTATGCGCTTTGTGGAAGATGATCCTCCTTGATGAAAAGGTCTCTTTCCGACAAGGCTCCAAGGATATTATGATCCTGGTCTTCCACAATAACCAGATGTGCATCTTCTTTCAGCATAAGGAAAGCTGCTTCCGCTGCAGATGTATCAGCCGTGAGTTTGAGGAAACATGGCTGCATATACTCTTTCACTGGCGGCGTATCCTCAGAAATCCGATCCACAGGAAGGGAGACTTCAGCCAGCCAGCCGCGCAGCTGCAGGACCGGATTGACAAGATTCTGGGAAAGAATAGTCAACACGGCAGCACTGAAAAGGGCAAAACCAAGCTGTAATGGATCGAGCTGGATTTCGCGCGGCCAGAGGAGCAGCGCTGGAAGGATCAGGAAGATTGTGCGTCCAATACTTTGCAGCAAGCCCTGGCGAAAAGCTGAGGAGTCGCTGTACAGTTGACGTTTCAAGAAAACGACGAGCAGTGTTACGCCCAGGCCGGCCGCGGTTTCAAGGAACAGGGTCAGTGTTAGCGGGATATGCAGCTGCCAGCCGAAAAACAGAAGTACCAGAACAGATGCGAGGTAGACACCTTTGCTGTCATCCATCGGCGCCGGTTTTATCTCTCCATGCCACAACTCGCGCCGTATGCCGTAGGTGATATATACGGCAATTGCCAGTGCAGAAGCGGCGACACTTGAAATACCTGGAAGCAATCCGATTGCATAGGCAAGGTATCCGATACCAATGCTCAGTACAGCACGGGGCCATCCTTCAGGGAGGCGAAGGGCGGTGACTACAGCCAACCATCCAAGAACAGCACCTATGCCGGCTCCATAAAGCAGTGACAAAAGATTACCGTCGGGCTGTTCAACACTGGGAGCCAATTCCACCAGTACAATAGCCAGGGCAAGAGCGCCAAATTGACCGAGATGGCTTGGATCCAGCTCTTCTTCGCTTGCTCGCCAGATCATGCTGGCAACCAGTAAACCGAGGAGAATTGCTTCGGTAAGCGGGGTGCTGCCGATCAATACAAGCCCGGCTGCAATACCAACTGCGGCCATCACCCATAAAATTAGTTCACGTATATTAGGACGCCAGCGGGCAACAACAAGCCTGCGCATCACCTGCCAGAAGAGGATTGGAATAAAGAAGAAGCTGGCTATTTCCCAGGGAAGCTCAAGCGGGGTCGCCGGGGCGATAAAACTGAGCAGGATTCCTGCTCCAAGGATATACCAGACCCATATAGGCAGCCGAGGCCGGGCTTTTAAAATTGCCACCAGAAGCAGCAGGATGATCAGTGTATGTTCCAGTATCTGCATGGTGATCTCCTTTACCGTAACCAGAAAAACAGCTATTGTTTCAGACAAAATCAATAATACATTCGTTTTAATTGTACAAAAACTGGACAGCTTTTGCGTAAGATATATGTTAGAAAACCGCTGCTGTTTGACTTGATCGTGAAAGATTGTTGGTGTTTTGAAATTTAGAATCTACCAGGTCGGTTAAATTGGTTTGCGGTTCACTTCTAAGGTATCATTTTTTCTCTGCAGATGGAAATATCCTGGAAGGACAGGTGTGTTCAGGGAGAAATACTTTCTGCATAATAAATATCAGCTTCAAGGATAATACCGCTATGTATGAAGTGGTGTACAAAGTAGAGATTGCCCTGCGAGTCGAGTGTGGGTTCGCCGGCAAATTGTGAAACGATCAACTCCGGCTCGCCCCAATCTTCTCCATTCCATAACGAACGAAATACTGCAGGGGAACCCTGCCATGTGCGTGTAAACCAGAGAGCAGATCCATCCGGGGTGAGGTAAGGCCACCCATCCATTTCTGCAGAATTAACAGCGTTTACATTTTGTGGAGGCTGCCATTGCCCTTCGATCTGATGGGTTACCCAGATATCGAAGCTGCCCTTTCCACCGGGCAAATCAGCGTGGAAGTAAATTGTCTCTCCATCTGCGGAAAAGTGAAGTTCCCCGATACCGACCTGCTGGTTGAGTTCTTCCCCGGCATTTACCCAGTTTTCTGCCGTACCCAGTCTGAAATCGGCTGTGTACATATCAATAGAACGGTAACCGCCGATACGTGCGGAACAGAACCAGAGAGTTTGTTCAAAAAGTGTTGGGCATCCATTGAGGGCACTTTCGCCGGGATCGGCCAGCTGGAGGAATACAGGTTCCGCCCACGCAGAATCCGGGCTGCTTCGGGAAGTGTAGTAGATACCTGTGGATCCGTCATTTAACTGCTGTTCGGCCGGAATCAAAGAATCCGGTGTAAAGAAGAAAAAGAATTCTGTTCCATCCGGTGTGATATATGGAGAATCTTCAGATCCGGCAGTATTGATCGGCCCGGGCAAGGGTACCGGTTCCACCCATTCTGTGCTGTGCAGGATCGGTGGAGCAGGGTCTGTCTCGGGGCCTTGTTTAATTGCATCGGCTGGAATGGCTTCAACCCGGGTGAGTACAGGAGTGGGGGTGGATGTGTGCGCGGGGGAGATGGAAGGGTTACTGCATGAGGCTAGAGCAAGAAGGAGTGCAGAAGTGGTCAGCAGGCTGACTATCTCAGAGGCCCTTTCCCGGCATTGTCTGGTCATTGTTCGGCACTTTCCTCTTCGAGAGTATGCAGAATAGTGGCCGCACTGGATTTTAGATCTTTGGAAAAGGCAGGGGGGAGAGTGAGAGAGTACTTATCGACAAGCTCTGAAGTCTGGGTGCGGATCAATTCGTCGATATCTTCAGTATATAGAATCTGCGCCAGCACACTCGCAGCCCTGTTCTTGTGATGATTTTCAAGGTCCATACGGGCGTTGAGCAGGAGCAGTTTTGGCAGGATAGTAACCGTATCTGTATCCAGGGCTGTTTGAAGAGCGCGCGAAAGGTGCATGCGGGCAGCGCCGTATTTTTTTGATAAAAAGGAAATTTCCGCAAGGTTGCCCAGACATGCGAGCGTGGACCAGGTATTGGCAATTTCTTCGCTGATGGACAGGCCTTCCTCGAAACAAAAACCTGCGTGTTTATAATCGCCGTTTTCTATGGCTATTTCACCCAGGTTGCTGAGTGCAATGGATTCCCCATAACGGTCGCCGTATTTTCTGCAGAGGTTGAGGCTTTCCTGATAAGCAAAGGCAGCATCATCCAGCTTTTTCTGCATGTGGAATACTGTACCAATATTGTTGAGGTGAACAGCAGCACCATAATGATCCTGCATGGTACGGCTGATCTCCAGGCATTCACGGAAAGTTTGTTCGGCGTTCTCCAGGTCTCCCTGGAAGCACAGCAGATCAGCAAGTGAATTCAGGCTGGAGGTGACTCTTCTTGGATCGCCGCTGGCTCTGGCGTGTATGATGCTTTTTTCAAGCGCCATTTGAGCCTGTTCGATTTTCCCTTTTCGATACAGGATTTCACCGATCAGGAATGTTGTTAAAGCCAACCACCAGGAATCTTCCTGCTGCTGGAAAACGGGCAGGGCAGCGTTACATAGTTCGAGAGCATGGTCATGCTGACCGAGATTGATTGCGACACCTGCCTGCCGTACGGAACAGGCTGCCTGATCAATCGCAGTGCCGGCCTCCTTGAAGAGGTTTTCAGTACGTTCCAGGGATTGTACGGCTTCCTCATATTTGCCCAGGCTGCTGGAAAATACACCATGATACAAGTTAAGCCAGCCTCTTGTTCTGTGGAAGTCACGGCTTGTTGGCAGCGTCGCAGGGATATTGAATGTGTTCAGGCCTTCGTGATAGCGGCTTTGCAGATAGTAATAACGGAAAATACAATGCATGGATTGTTTGATCAGATTCTGGTTCGAGGTAAAAAGAGCCCATTTCCAGGCGGCTGTGAAGTTCTCTTCGTCTTGCTGCAATATTGAAAGTGCATCCACGCGTTCATGGCTTTGAAGTGCTGAGCAGCTATTTTCCAGGATACCGGTAAAAGTAGAAGCAAAATTCTGCTGCAGCCTGTTCTGCTCTGCCGGGTCCTGTTCCAGCTTCTCAAGAGCAAACTGGCGAACCAGTGGGTGGAATGCATAACGTTCTCCATCGTGGACCAGGAGAGAACTAGCCAGCAGGAGGTCCATGTCTTCCTGTGAGGATCCTGTAAGAGAAGCTGCAAGGTCGGGGTCGAAGGAACCATGGAAGATAGCAAGCCTTTGCAGGGCCTGGCGGGAATCATTGTTCAGCAACTGCCATGAATGTTCAAAGGTCGCACGCAGGCTGCGGTGCCGCGAGGGTATGTTGCTGACAGAGGAAGAAAGTGAACCAAGGTTGGTGTTGATCTGCAGGTGTATCTTTTCCAGGCTGCGGCTGCGGGCAGCAGCAGCTGCGAGTTCGATACCAAGAGGAAACCCCTCGACCAGTTTACATATCCTTGTTATTGTGAGGAGATTGGCCTTGTTCGAGGTAACCGGATGGCCCAGGCGGGTACAGCTCTGCAGGAAAAGATCAACTGCCTCGGAGGAGGCGATTTCGTCTGCCAGGGCAGAATCTGCAGGCATCGAAAGGCTGCCGAGTGTATATGTCCACTCCTCCTGAATCTCCAGCTGTTTGCGACTGGTTATCAAGAGCTGCAGCTTGCGGGTGCGTTTCAGAAGCTGGCTGATAAGATCTGCGGACTCCTGGAGGTGTTCGAAATTGTCAAGAACGAGGAGAATGTCCAGATTCTCCAATACCTGAAAGATTCTCTCTTCGAGGGATTGATTCTGCAGCGGTTGAATTTCCAGATGTTTGGCGATAAGGGGCAGAATGCGCTCCGGTGATTCAACAGCTTCGAGTGGGATGAAATAGACACCGTCTCTGTACAAGCCGACCTGCTCCCGGGCCAGTTGATCGGCTAATCGTGTTTTCCCCACACCTCCGGGGCCGAGAATGGTAACCAGACGAATATTACTGCGGGTAAGGAAATTGCTGAGATCATCGAGCTGCTGCTCTCTGCCAATAAACGGTCTGCTTTCTGCGACCAGGTTGGTTTCTGCATGTGGAAGATCATGGTAGTGCACGTTTTCAACTGACCCGCTTCGCAGCTGTTCGAAGAGTTCCAGGGTTTCCCCAGAAGGGTCAAGATCCAGGGTCTCTTTCAGATATTTTTTCCCGGAATGGAAAATGGAAAGCGCAGTGCGTTTCTGTCCGGATTGGGCATAGAGTATCATCAACAGCCGTCTGGTGTGCTCATCCCATGGCGCAAGCTCAAGCAGCTTTTCTGCAGATTGCAGGACCTGTGGGTTTTGTTCTCGCCGCTGGTAGTATTCGAGAAGAGTCTCAAATACACGTATAGCCTGCCGGTGGATCGATTCGCGCTGCAGCAATGCCCATTCCTCAAAAGGTTCACTATCTTTGAGATCGAAATCCTGCAGGAAAGGGCCTTCGTATAGTTCGGCTGCCTTTTTCAAACGACGTATATCGATTCTGGCTTCAGTTCTTGTCCCTGCTCGAAAAACAGCTTTTGAAATGCTTGTGAATGTCTCCACATCAAGGTCCAGCCAGGAATCCGGGATCAGGCCGATACTTTCACGGCTGGTTTCAAGCAGAGGTTCTTCATCTTTGAGATCATTCAGGGCTTTCCGCAGGGCTGTGAGTGCCTGACGCAGGTTGTGAGCTGCCTTTTTCGGGGGTTGTTCAGGCCACAGCAGCGCGGCAAGCTTCTCCCGGCTGTGAGTATGCAGCGGCTCCACAGCGAGATATATAAGCAGGCCCCTGGCTTTTTGTGATACCAGGTTCACAGCCCGGCTGTTGAAGGAAAAGCTGGTTTTTCCGAGAAGTTTGATATGAAGCTTTTGCATATTTTTCCGCTGGTTTGCCTGCTGGATAATACATAACAGTTTAGCACAGCTTCACATTCCCCGCGATTGACGGTTTGTTGACGGATGGCTGGTAGGGTTTTTACAGGTAGAGACGATAGATAGGAAAAATCAACGGAGAACGGGAAAAAATCATGGCGAATTATTTTTCATATCTACTCAGGATCTGGAATCAGGAATCCGGAACAGATCAGGAATGGCGGGCGACACTGGAATCAACCGCCACACACAAGGTGTATTGCTTCAACAGTTTGAAAAGCCTGACGACATTTCTTTCTGAATGCCAGGATAAAGAGATGGTTGAAGGCTTCGAAGAAAAGGACACTCATTAAGTCCACGCTGTTCCTTAGAACACAATCACCGGAGCAGGAGGAAGCGTGGAACAAGGCTCATAAAGAGTCTGAAATGAGAAATCATGATCAGAAAAGACAAAGGAGGAAAGATGTTTAAACGAACTGGTTTGATCATTATGCTGTTGGTCGCAGGGATGCTGCTTGCGGCTTGCGGTGGGGGGGCAGCTGCCGAAGTTGAGAATGTGCAGGCTGCAGTTGAGGAACAGGATGCTGCCGTTGAAGAAGTAGCGGAAGTGTCTGAGTCTCTTGTGTCAGAAGCTGAAGAACCTTCCACAGAGGAATCTGAGGAAGGCGAAAGCGCTGAGGAGATTCCGGTTACAGGTGCAGAGATCGAGCACCAGGTATTTCCAGAAACATTCATCCTGGCATCTCTACAGCGTGTTATTGACTGTAATACCGGCCGCAGGGCTGCAAACGAAACGGATCCCATAGTGGCACCGGAATGTGACGAGTGGAATATCAACCGGTATGAACGACCGCTCGACAGCAGTGGAGAAAATTATCTGCCAGCAGTCGACATTCTTATCACAGAGTTGGGGCAGGATTCGGATTGGATATATGCCCAGACGTCGTTTTTCAAATCAGGTGATGAAGCCCCTGTTCTTTCCGGAAGCTACGCCCTTGAGATCGATCTGAACCTGGATGCGCGCGGGGATTTGCTTGTGCTGGTGAATAATCCTGCAGCGATAGAACCAGGAGAATGGGGTGTTGCAGGTGTTCAGGTCTGGAAAGATGCAAACGATGATGTAGGAAGCCAGACCGCAGTGCTTGCTGATGAAGCAGCTGCTGGCGATGGATTTGAAACCATGCTGTTCGACTCCGGTATGGGTGATGATCCTGATCTGGCCTGGGCACGGATAAGTCTTGACGACCCCAACATCGTTGAACTTTCTTTCAAAAAGAGCCTGCTGGAAGGGCACGATGTGTTTTCATGGTGGTCGTGGGCGAGTGCAGAACAATTCGATCTTACCGCTTTCGACTACGATGATAACTATGGAGAGGACGGCCTGACCAGCCTGGATAATACCTGCGCATGGATGTTCGGCCAGGCACCGCTCGATCTTCCTAATATGTGCCAGGCGATTGCTCCGCCTGAAGTGGACTCCAGCGGCAAGAAGAGTGGAGACAGCTGCTCACCTCCTCCTGGAGGGTGTCCGCAATGGCACATCTGGATTGAAGCGCTTTGTGCTTGTGTTGAGTTCAATTGATAGTTTGTTGGGAAACCAGGAATCTGAAGTAGCATTAGTGTAAGCCGGCGCGAAAAAAATTACACGGATTAGAATAGAAAGCCGCCACGGGTTTCCCGGGGCGGCGTTTTTGTAATAATCATACGGCAGAAGCTTTTTTATATTTACCTCCATAAGTGTAGAACGACCAGCTAAAAGGTGGTCGTTCTCATCGGGTATATTCAAACTCAGGGGCGGAAGCGCGGGAACCACCCCGCAGGATCGTCTAAAGGCAGGCCTTCACTCGTTCCATCCATATACAGGATCTGCAGTTCACCCAGCGACATGAAGTCCGATGTCACCATCAAACCGCTGCCATCCGGCAGCCAGGCATAAGGGGGTGAACCCCAGCCAATGCCGAGACGGCCGATCACCGTACCGTCCGTTTCATACAAATACGGTGCTTCAACAAGAAAATCTCCCGGCGAGTGCCGGTTGGAAGCAGCCATCAGGAGCATCCCCGAGGGGGAAAAGGATGGATAGTAATCGAAGCCATTTTCGCTGCTGTCGATCAACAGGCTTTCCTCTCCGGTTTCAATATCAATTACGTAGAGACCATCGAACTGGCGGAAAACCAGCAGCTTGCTTCCATCCGGGAGCCAGGCGGGTGTGGTGCCAGATGCAAGGAAGCGTTCGGCTTGCAGCGAAAGATCAAGCAGATGGACCTCTTCGCTGCCCCGCTCCCCCTGAACATAGGCAATCAAACGGCCATCAGGTGAAAAGGCAGGTAGCGTATCCCTGGTGTCGTTGTGTGTCAGCTGCTCCCAGTCACCCGTATCCATCTGCATCAGGTACAAATCCTGCTCGCCGTCCAGATCAGAACTGAGGGCAATAAGATTTCCCGTCGGATCCCAGTCGAAGCTGTCGATAAAACTGCTGCTGTCGGTAAGGCGGGTGGGTTCGGTGTCAGAGAGAGAAGCCAGAAAAAGGTCGCTGGTATCGAAGTCTTCAGGGTTGCTTCTGTACGAGATGTACGCGAATTCTCCTGAAAGGTCGGGCGCGGGTTCGATTTCTTCGGGCTGAGCAGCTTCTGTTTCCATGAGAAGGACCGGCTCCGGGCATGTCCAGGTTTTACATCCATCCAGGGTTTTACACAGGAAGCGGGTGCCCTCATTTTCGAAGGTGGCGAAAATGATTTCCTGGCTGACAACGTCGTATTCAGCATCCCATTCCAGGTCATCAAGCAGCTCCCAGCGTTCTCCTCCATCAACCGATTTGGTGATCGTGATGCCGGTGGCGATTATCGTGTTATCGGGCAGGTAATACAGATCGCCGCCGGGATACGACAGGACAGACCAGGTGTTTCCACCATCAGAGGTCGTGTAAAGGTAGGAGAATTCGAGCTCGGGATCAACGGTCTTGCAGTAGAGTGCCACCATTCCGCTGTTGGAGCTTTCAAGGTTCGGGCTGTGCGTGTAGCACAGTGCTCGATCAAAAAGATCGGGCTGATCTGGCGGTGGCGGCAGTTCGATGTTCTGCCAGGTTTGTCCGCCATCTTCAGTCTTTTGAAAGAATACACTTGCGGAGACACCATGGCTGTCATGTGTCATCCAGCCGTTCCGGGCATCGACGAAGTCCCAGCCTGTTTTGCTGAAGTTTGCGAAGCTGCTTTCTTCATTGGGGTCGAACAGTTTTGTCCACATCTCGCCACCGGAGGATGTATGGAATAGAGCCTCCCATACCTGGCTCATACCGGCTTCTATACTTCGCAGCACCCAGCCGTTCTGGCTGTCAAGCGCAAAAAATAGCGCGCCAATCACTCCGGAAGGCAGAGCAGGGGCCGGTGTCCAGGTCACGCCGGCATCCTGCGTGGACCATATATTCGACGATCCGGTAAACACCACCCAGGCGTGCTGCGGATCGATGAAAGCTGCGTCGGCCTCCAATGTTGTTCCCGGGGAAGGTACTTCGGGCGGAGATACATTCACCCACGTGTTTCCACCGTCGTTTGTAAACAGTATCTGATCTGAAAGATTGTCAGTTTGCCCGATTGCCCAGCCAGTTCCGGTGTTGAACATATGGATAGTATGGATATTGACCTCTACAGTAGTTACTTCCGTCTCAGGCAGCTCTTCGGTGGGAGTGGAGGAAGGGGATTCGACCGGCGGCGGTTCGGGAGTTGATGTGGGTGCAGCAGTTGTAGAGGTGGAAGTGGTACAGGCTGCCAGGATCAGCGCTGCCAGAATTGGATAAAGGATGGGAAACTTCTTCTTCATGGAGAGTCCTCCTGAATTTCAGAACGCCTGAATCGGCACCGCGTCAGCCCGGATCATACCGGAAGCAGAAGGCCGGTTAGGAAACTGAGCAGGTTCAGGCCGAGGCTTAATAAGAGTGCCTCATGGAACTTGATTGTTTGCCTCTGCACAATAAATAACACAACCGCTTCGACAAGCCAGATCAGAATTTCCGCTGTCAGGATCACAAAACCAATGGCGTTAAAACCGAATATTAATGCGATAAACAAGAGGACTGGCACAGTAAGCAGGTTTGCCAGCAGCACGAATGTGCCAGTGGTTGTGAGGTTGCGTTTGCGTAATACAGCATAAATCAGGGCGGCCGCACATTCGACCAGGACTGTCAGAGGGACTGCGGGAGAGATGACTGTGCCTGGTAAAAAGAAAACCAGCGCTGCAATCCAGACCAGGAAAAACGGCACCCTGGCGTTCTGGAAGGTGAGATCTTCTTTGCTGGACCTCCTGCTGAGGATCACAAGAAGCGTACTCCCGCCAAGGACAACAGCAGCACCGGCTACCAGTGCAAATATTGCAAGAATCACCATCCCGGCACCGAAAGAGAGCTCAAAGTCCATCGGGTTATCCTCAGCAGCCGGAAGAGTTAGAACGTCTTCGAGAAGCCCCGGTTCAGGGACTTCGATCAAGAGCGTGTCGGATAGAACCGTAACGGGGTAGATTCCTGATTTGGTGTATTCAATAGGACTGCTGGAAAGAATCCGGCCGCTGGCAAAGGTGAGTTCGAGTTGGAAATACGTGTTATAGCCATATGCCATTGAAGTGCACAGGTCACTGGATTCGCAGGTGATGTGCTGCGGTCCTAATTCTTCAAGTGGATGAGCATCTGAACACGATGGGTCGGAGCATGTGTACAGGACAACGGCTGAAATTTCCTCGGGTGTCCCGGATTGCCAGCTGACAGGAAAATTCATCCACGGTTTGGGGCCAATATCGGCAGAAACGCCAATGTGCGGTATCAAAAGGGAAAAGATAGATACCAGGATGATAACCAGACGAATATTCTTCCGCTCTTTTCCAGCCATTGTGTACCTCGTTAATACAGCGGTTTGAATGGTATCTGCAGAATACACTAAATCCAGAGAGAACAAAAGCAGCGGATATCGAAATCTTCACTGGACTTGTGATCGGTTTGGAGGAATATATTTGAAGGGGAAGGCGTGTCTTTTAAGTAAAAAGGAGATATTACATCATTTTTACATCTTCTGAAGAGGATCTGAATGGCTCAACGATATCTTGAGAGCAGGAAAAAATGTAGGAAATCTTTCACACAAGTATGGAAGGAGAGCTATCATGAAGAAGACACGATTATTTACCCCAATCCTTGTCCTGATCGTCCTGGTACTTACACAATCTGCCTGCGGGCTGTCGGATGTACTCGGCGGCGAAACATCAGGGGAAGCCTCAGTAAGCAGTGATACAGGGGAAGTGGATATTGGAACTCCACCTGAAGCGAGTGATGCTGATCAGGATGCGGGAACTGTTCCTGGTAGTGAGGCGATCACTCCGATGCCGGGCGGGAATTCCCAGGGGGGAAACAACCAGGGTGGAAACAATCCTGGCAATCAGACGAACCCCAATCAAATCCAGAACAACCCGCCAGCACAGAATGCAGGGTGCACAAATGGATTTGAGCTTGACGGTAATCCTCTGATTTCTTCAGGGACTGAACTCGAGCCGGGAGAAGATTTTGAAGCCGGATGGACGCTCCGCAATACCGGCAGCTGCACATGGGACAGCAGTTATGAACTTGTGATGATCGGTGGTGATGACATGGGCGCCTCCTCCGCACAACTCTCGGGAACAGTTTCACCTGGCGACAGCGCCATGATCACCGTTGAACTTGAAGCACCGGCACAGGACGGTTCCTACCTCACTGCCTGGAAGCTGGAGGACGGGAGCGGCTTCCGCTTCGGAATGGACAGCCCCGTCAATGCACCTCTTCGGGTAAAGATAGAGGTTGTATCATCGAGCGCCTCAACACAGCCGGAAGTCGAGGCAATACCCAATATCGACATGAGCAGCTTCCCCAACGTTTTCGACAACGGTGTCGGGGAAACCATGACAGGTAACCAGTGCTATGACTTCGAATCCGGTGCGGTTGTCTCATGCAGCAGTACAAGTGCTGATTTCCGGTACAATTTCGCAGTAGGCCAGGGGGGCGAGTTGACGGGCTTGAACGGCACAAGGTTCTCTGCAAGTTTTGGAAGTGCTCCCTCTGAAGAAGATCTTTCTTCTGCCACCTTTTATTCTGATCCGGTCCCTCTGGCAGAATCCGGACCATCCGGACGGTACTACGGTTTCACTACAGAGATCGATGGTGATACAGCATACGGCTGGATCCTGCCCACCGCATACAATCAGGGCGGCATTACCTTCTCATACCTGGTATACGAGCCGGATACTTCACCCATAGCAGAAACTGTTCCGGAATTAAATCTCTCACTATTCGTGATGACCTCTGAGGAACAGGAAACCGTGATCGCAGACCGATGTTACGATCTCGAGGATGGCGTAAAAGCGACATGCAGCGGAACAGATGCGGATATCAAGTATACCTGGAGTGCCGGTACAGGAACACTGCAATTTCTCAACGGCACGCAGCAGAGTATCGGGGATGATGAGACAGAACCGGACAAGGCAGCCTGCCAGGCAGATTCATACATGAGCGGGTACAACTTCATCTATGAAACACCGGCCGATTACAACTGCTTTACCACCTATGTTGATGGCGATATGGTGTACGGCTGGTATCGTGTAACGGCTTATAACAGCGGAGGCATGACATTCGACTACCTGATCTGGGAACCGTAGCGAGAACCAGTAATGAATACACCGGGGCAGAGATAATTCTCTGCCCCGGTGTATTTTTTAACGACATAAATTAACTCGGCTTAACCCGGCTTAGCCGGGTTAAATTAAGTTTACTCAAGGAAATGATACGAAGGGTATCGACTTCAAATTTCAAAATCACTGATGGAAAAGAGCTTCTTTATTAATTGCCTGCTGCCAAACATATGGATGTCAAGACCCACATCATATACACAACGAACTATCGAAGGAACCGTGCCTTCATCAATTGCTTCACCGAATAAGAGCGGTCCTGAATGATGGTTTTTATCGGCCAGGATTAAAGATCAAAAACTTCAGTAACTCGAAAGTGAAAAAGACAATACCCGGCTTCATATGAAGGTGCGGTCAAAGGACATGCAGCCACAGGTAACACAGCAGCAGGATGAAAGTGAATCCAATCACTGCGGCCAGGGCAGCCAGGCACTTTTCCAGCCAGCTTCTCAGTATCCTTTCTTCACGGACAGTACTGCTGCTTGATAGTGCTTCTGCTGTTCCGTCGGGGTATATTATATTTATGCGGTGTGAATCAGTTTTTTTACACTCTTTCTTCTTTGAATTGGATACGATTCGTAATTTCTCCATGTTGTCCCCCTGGATAACTCATTGTTTTCCTGCGTTCCTGTAAAGGAAACCCTTGTACGCAATACCAGTATACGCTCAACTGTGGGCAGAATGGCTGAGATATACATGAAAGTTTTTACTTTATATCAAGGATCTGAAGGATATTAAACAAAATTCATCAAAAATGGCTTAGAATTGTTTTGGATATCGATAGCTTTTTAAGGTCAGGCATGGAATTATTGGCTGCAAGCTGGGAATATGGTGTTGAGCATGGAGAGGAGTTGTTCCGTGCAATCCTTGACCATCTCTGGATGGTTGGAAGTGCTGTCGGTATTGCTTTAGCAGTGTGTTTCCCAGCCGGTACTGCGGCAGCAGGGTCTCGTAAGCTTTCTAGTGCGTTGATGAACTTTCTGGCAGGAATACGGGTTATTCCGAGTCTGGCGATATTGTTTTTGATCGTCCCGGCCCTGGGATTGAGCACGCGTTCTGCCGTTTTCGCACTGACAGTTCTTGCCATGCCGCCGATCTTCCTGAATACAAATGCTGCCTTCCGCACTATCGATGGGGCAGTACTGGAATCAGCAAGAGGGTTGGGTATGTCAGAACAAGGCCTCTTCTGGCAGGTTAAACTTCCGCTTGCTCTGCCTGTTGTTCTGACAGGTGTCCGCACAGCTGTTGTGGAAGTAACAGCAAGTGCTACGCTTGCTGCCTTTGTCGGCAGCGGCGGGCTGGGGATCTACATCACACGAGGTTTTGCACTGTATGACCTTTCGATTCTATTGGTTGGCGCCGTCCCTGTTGCGTTATTGACGCTGATACTTGAGAATCTGTTTTCCATTACACAGAAAATCGTCTCTCCACCAGTTCATGGATGATAGTAGAAAAGGAGATAAAGCAATTATGAAACGAACACCTGGAATGATGCTGGCAGTATTGCTCGTTTTTGTCTTAACCGCCTGCGGCGGCGGTGCTGAGGAAAAATCAATGACCATCGGCTCCAAGGATTTCACGGAACAGTATATTGTTGCTGAAATGTATGCACAGGTGTTGGAGCAGCAGGGTTATATTGTCGAGAGGAAATTGGGATTAGGCGGTACGCCTGTGGCTCAGGCAGCCATGGAATCCGGCGATATTGATATGTACCCCGAATATACCGGCACCGGACTTCTGACAGTGCTGAAAGAACCGCTTGAAACGGATCCACAGACTGTTTATGAGATTGTAGCTGCAGGGTATCTCGAACAATTCGATTTCATATGGCTGGATCCGGCACCTATGAATAATACCCAGGCCCTGGCAGTACCCAGAACACTGGCAGAAGAGCGCGGCATGTTCACCATTTCCGATATGGTTGCCCAGGCGGAAGACCTGATCATGGTGGGGCCGGCGGAATTCCCTGAGCGCGAAGATGGTTTGCCCGGCTTGATGGAGAACTATGGGGAATTTACTCTCGAAGATTACAAGCCTGTAGAAAAGGGGCTCCGATACCAGGCTGTTCAGGACGGCCAGGCTGATGTTGTGGTAGCCTTCGGCACGGATGGAGAAATTGCGGCGTACGATCTTGTAGTACTTGAAGATGATGCCGGCATGTTTCCACCCTATCAGGTGGCACCTGTTATCCGGGCTGAACTGCTTGAAGCCGATCCGGCTATCGCCGATACCTTGAATGCAGTAACTGTGCTGCTTACCAATGAAACCATGCAGCGTCTGAATTATGAAGTGAGCGGCGAAGGGCGTGAGCCCGCCGAGGTAGCAGAGGAATTCCTTAGGGATAATGGGCTACTTGAGTAGGAACCAGGTTCAGTGTGAATGAAATAATTTTTAATCACGTATATAAAGAATATGACGGGGGAAGCGGCTGGGCAGTCGAAGATGTGTCGCTGAGAGTTCCTGCGCGCAGCCTGGTGGTTTTTCTGGGCCCATCAGGCTGCGGCAAGACGACTCTGTTGAAAATGGTTAACCGTCTTGTAGAGCCTACTCGCGGGGAAATCCTGATGGATGGAATGGATATCCGGGAGCAGAAGCCGACTGATCTGCGGCGCCGCATTGGATACAGTATCCAGCAGGTCGGATTGATGCCGCACATGACGGTGGAACGAAACATTGGCCTTGTGCCGCGTATGCTGGACTGGCCGGGAGTGCGTATCAGGAAACGGGTGCTCGAGTTAATGGCGTTGATGAATCTCGACCCTGATGTATACCTGGATCGCTACCCGGCGCAGCTTTCGGGCGGCCAACAACAGCGGGTCGGGATTGCGCGAGCATTGGCGGCAGACCCCGAGCTGCTCCTGATGGATGAGCCTTTCGGGGCGCTGGATGCCATCACTCGCCTTGAACTGCAGAATGAGATCTGTCGGCTTCAGACAAAGCTAAACAAGACAGTGCTGTTCGTTACCCACGATGTGGATGAAGCGCTGCGACTGGCCGACTATCTTGTCGTACTTCAGGAGGGCAGACTTATCCAGTTCGACCGGCCGATAAGGATCCTGCAGGAGCCCCGGAATGATTTTGTATGCAAGCTCCTGAACACAGATGACCGAATCCGCCAGCTTGGATTACTGGCTGTTACCCGGGTTATGATGAGTTTACCGGAGGAAATTCCGGAGGAACACGAGGTTGTCGATCACAGGGCGACAGTCCGCGAAGCGCTCAGTTTGCTGTTGGGCCCGAAAAACTGCGGGTTGGTTGTTAGCAGGGAAGGGAAAGCTGTTGGCTGGGTTACCCTTGAAGCTGTTCGCTCCGGCCCGAATGAGGGGGAAGCCTGATGGGTTACATCCTGTCGAATCCTGGATTGGTGGCGGAATACTTTGTGGAACATCTGTCGCTGGCTGTACTTGCACTGCTTATTGCCGGAGTTGTCGCCCTTCCGATGGCGTGGATTCTGTTTCAGAATCGGAAAGCAGCAAGCCTGGTGCTGGGCATTCTCGGGGTTCTATACACCATCCCCAGCATAGGCATGATCATTCTTTTGATCCCGGTTTTCGGTTTGAACAAGGGATCTGTCCTGGTTGCACTGGTTCTGTACAACCAGGTGCTGCTGGTGCGAAACACTTTGGCGGGGCTGGAGAGTGTGAGCCCGGCAGTACGTGAGGCTGCAGTGGGGATGGGAATGAGCCGGCTGCGCCTCGCCTGGGAGGTCGAACTGCCGCTGGCACTGCCGGTGATCCTTGCAGGTGTCCGAATTGCAGCAGTTGTATCCATCTCCATAGCAACGGTTGGTGCAAAATTCGGGTCAGGGGGATTGGGAGTACTTCTGTTCGAGGGAATTTCGCAGTCGCAGCCTGACAAACTCTGGGCGGGTACCATCATGATCACTCTTCTTGCCCTGGGGTTGTTCTTCGGATTAAAAATGCTCGAAGAACAGATCATATCTGATTCCCGGACAGTTATGGACCCAAAGACAGGATAACTTTCAACTTTCGAACCTCATTTCTGATATCTTGCTGAACATCCTGAAACTTGCTTAAGTAAGAATTCTGCTGGTTTAATTAGACAGGTTTTGTATCTGACAGGAGATATAAAAGATGGATATAACCGCACTAACATGCCCCGCATGCGGCGGTTTAATCGACTGGAAAAAGCAGGACAACCAGTTTCGCTGTCTTTACTGCGGCACGCTGCTGCGGATGGACTCTGTGCCGGATCAGAATTCAAAACCGGAAGTTGCAGAAATTAATCGTGCCAATCAGAACCTTGTAGAGAAGCTGCTCTCTCTGCATGTGACTCAGGGAGAAATTCGCGACCTCTGGCATGAGAGGAAAAGCTGGAAGCTGGAGAAACGATTTCGGAACCTGTGCAGGCAGGAAGAAGCACTTATCGAGGATATATTCAGGCTGCGGAATTCGCTTGGCCTGGAATCAGGAAGCCATACTGTCCGAATAAAACCTGTATACGAAAAAAGCGAGATCGATAATGGAAGGGGGATACTTTCTGCATTGGGCATGTTCCTTTTCGGCGGGATACTGGTGGTGCCCTTTATCTTGGTGGACCAGATTATTTCAGCGCTGTTTAAATCAATCGGATCCTTTGGTTTGTTTTCCATTCTGGGCTGGTTGGTGTATTTATGTGTGTGTGTGCTTTCATTTTCCTACTTCAGGCGAACAGAACATACGCTTTTCTCACTCGCCCACGATATCACCGGGTGGGTTCAAGAAATACTGAAACCAAAAACTACCTGAAACAGAAATGTTTGTGTATGAGGATCGGTCGTCACGTTTTTTCCAGTCAAGTGCAGGAGTAAGGGAATGGATACTGGCAGACAGTCGACAACACCACTTTCGAGGCCGGAGCTTCAGGATCTGCACCGGAAGGCAGCAGCAATCCGAAGACATTTGATAGAAATGTTGTACAGCGGTGGATCAGGGCATCCCGGTGGCTGTATGTCGGCAGTGGAAATCCTGACAGCCTTATATTTCAGGGAGATGAAGATTCGGCCGGATGAGCCGGAATGGCCGCTAAGGGATCGTTTTGTGCTGTCAAAAGGGCATGCCGCACCATTGTTGTATGCTGTCCTGGCAGAAGCAGGATTTTTTCCCCTTGATTGGCTGAAATCGTTTCAACAAAACGGGACCCGGCTGCAGAAACATCTCGACATGCACAAGATACCCGGGGCGGAGGTGTCTACAGGATCGCTGGCACAGGGATTGTCTGTGGCGGCTGGCATGGCACTCGCAGACAGGATCGACAAACTCGACCGTTATGTATATGTATTGATCGGTGATGGAGAGAGCCAGGAAGGGCAAATCTGGGAAGCGGCACTGTCTGCCGCGCAGTTCAAACTCGACCGCCTGATTGTGTTTCTCGATCAGAACAGGCTCCAGGTAGATGGCTGGGTGGATGAGATAAACAGCCTGGAGCCGCTTGCAGAGAAGTGGAAAGCCTTCCGGTGGCATGTTTCAGAAATCGACGGACATGATTTTCACCAGATTATTGCGGCACTGGAAGAAGCTCGTACTCAACGCGGGGCTCCACATCTCATTCTGGCGCATACAACCAAGGGCAAAGGGATTTCATTCATGGAGGACCGTTTCGAATGGCATTCTAAGGCGCTCTCCGAGGAGCAGTACTTCAATGCGCTGAGCGAATTGGATAAAGCGGAAACACGGATCGGAGCTGAATCATGACAGATCCAGCCGCTTATGAAGACAGGGTATATGGGCACACACTGGCCGAGATGGGGGAAAAGGTGCCTGAGCTGGTTGTTCTGGACAGCGACCTTCAGCGCGCTACAGAAGCCAATCTTTTTCAGGAAAAGTTTCCCGAGCGGTACTTCAATGTAGGTGTACAGGAGGCAAACATGGTCGGCATGGCTGCCGGCCTTGCACTGTCAGGAAAGAAAGTATTCTGTGGATCGTTTGCCTGCTTCATGAGCCAGCGCGTGCTCGATCAGGCTGCAATATCCGTTGCGTATTCACGTGCAAATGTCATACTGGCAGGGATAGAAGCGGGGTTGTCTTCAGGGCGGAACGGGGCTTCCCATCAGGCCATGCTGGATCTTGCGGTGTATAGAGCCCTGCCGAATATGAGTGTGTTTGTACCGGCTGATGCGGTTGAAACCAGGCAGGTTGTCGAATATTTGGCTCTGGAACATGATGGACCGGCGTATATGCGTGTACAGCGAAAGAAGGTTCCAGTTGTACTTGATAAGGACTATCGTTTCAGTTTTGGACATGCAGGGCTCCTTCGCCAGGGGAGGGATCTGACTATCATGGCATCCGGAATCATGGTGGCGCGTGCACTGGCAGCAGCGGAGAATCTGGCAGAGAACGGGATTCACGCACGCGTTTTGAATTTTTCAACCTATAAACCTCTGGATCGGGAAGCTGTACTCCAGGCAGCAGAAGATACGGGAGCCGTTGTTGTCGCGGAGAACCATAATGTCTTCGGCGGCCTCTACGGGGCTGTATGCGAAGTGCTGGCAGCAGCAAACCCGGTGCCTGTTAATTCTGTGGCAGTAGAAGATGTTTTTGGGGAGGTGGGGGATGAAGCCTATCTGGCGCAAAAGTTCGGTCTGACAGACACAGATATTGTATTTGCCGCACAGGATGTCCTTCTTCGAAAGAGGGCATCGAGGTAAGGTACTGGTAAGAAGGCCTGTTGTTGGTGAAAGGAAACAGAATAGCTCTTCATTAGAATCCCTTTGCCTGGAGGTTGATGTCAGAGACTGCTGCCGGAGGGTGAGGTCTTGAGGGATTATCTTCAGGCAAGAAAACTCAGAACAGGTTGAGAAGCAGCGTATGCAGTGCAGGCTCGAAACCTGGCAGCAGCAGCAAGAAAATCACTGCGGTGAGGATTCCCAGTACAAAACCGGCTGCCACATCAGATACGTAGTGAACAGAAAGCGCAATCCGAGAGAGACTTACCAGCGGAGCCCAGATCCATAATAAAACAGCCAACCAGGATGGCCCAAGGCTGATCGCCAGGGTTGCCAGAAGGAATGCGCGGGCAGCGTGCCCTGAAGGAAAGCTGTGTGGATCTGTGGAGCGGTAGAGGTTCCCCCATTCTCCCGGAGGCCGGCGGCGTTTAAACAAAAGTTTAAAAAATACTACTAACAACGCCAGGACGAAAACCACCAACCCCATGGTCCCGGCAAGCAGCTTCCATTCCGAATCTGCAAAGAGGTAGATCAGCAGGAGAGCCAGAAGACAGAACCAGGAATCTCCTGCGTGTGCAAAAAACACAGCTGCATGATACAGGGGAAAAGAGCGACTGCGCAGCTGCAGTGTCCGTGTAAGAGCGGCGTCTTTCTCCATAATTCGGCGCTGATTCAACGTTTTTCCCCCTTCATATCAGCACGCAAGATCTCGAGCTGGTGCGGTTTGTCCACATCCATGGCTATTTCAGCCCAGGGGCATTCAACAGCCACACCATAGATCTTCAGGCTGCGGCAGGCTCGTTTGACGGTCCTGTCTAGTGTGGCTGTGCGCGTAATAACACCGAAAAGCGTGTCGAGGCCGACAGTCAGCGCCTGGCGGACCGGGTTCTTTCGCTGGCTGATAAGAACATGCCATATCTCCCGATCGATCAGTTCGAGATCGGCCCGGACCGCGCCAAGATCACCGCCGCAGTAATCGCCGTCTCGCAACCGGAGATAGGTGCGGTTCGCAGCAGGAAAGCGCTTCTCCATGGTTTCTTTTCGCACTACGTTGTAGATCAGGTCCGCATTGTTTTTTGTCGAGTTTTCAACGACCCAATCTACCATCGAACCAGTAATACCGGGTATGTCTGAAGCAGCCATTAAAACATGTGTCTGGTCGGGGTTCACTTCAAGAGACTTGACCATTCCAGCCCGAATATTGGCCAGCATATCGTCCTGATCCGGCACGTGAAAGAGTGGTTTCGTACATCTTACTGCCTCCGGCTCAGTGAAGCCGACGAGTACAATGTGCTCTACGCGAGGTGAATGAATAAACGCATCAAGGACCCACTGCAGCATCGGTTTCCCGGCGATATCCAGCAAAGCCTTCGGCTTTCCCTGCGTGTATTCATAGAGCGGTTCGCCAGGTTTCGGAGTACCGCCGGCTGTAAGTATGGCATCCATTTCTGGCTACAACTCCTGAAGCTGGGGTTCCATACCGATCTGATCGACAAGCTCCTGTAATTCGTCGAAATAGGTTCCCGGGCTGCTGTAATCGACCGGCTCTTTCCGGCCGGTGGCAGCAAGCAGTGCTGCTTCCATCATGTTGGTGCCAAAGGATCGCCCGTCCAGCACAGGCGTGGTGGTGAGTACATACTTTACGCCGGCACTGCGAAACAGGTCGATATCGGCACGGGTTGTTGTATTGGTAACAATAATTCGACCGGAAAGATCGTCCGGCATATAGCGCGTGATGTAGTGGCAGTCCCCGGCGATGACTTTCGCCCACAGGAAATGCTCCTCTCCTTTGGGTTTTCTCTGCCCCTGGCTTTCACCAGTAGGGTATACCCAGTGAAACGGAACACGCCCGGCGATAGGCATAACCGCCGCGGCCATAATCTTTACGGCCTGCTCACTTCGCAGGATAAGCGGAATATCGAGGGAATAAACCAGGTCACCGAAGCGGCACTGGTATCCCTGCTCGACAAAACCATGTGCGAGTCCCCAGCGGTCGCTGGCTGTCATGATAAGGGCATTGCGTGGATTGATCTCATCTCCGAGGAGTGTATCAAGCCTGTTGGCAGCTCCCCGCTCAAGTGTGGTTTTTAAGCCCAGTCCATCCACAACCGGTGTCTGACGGACATTTTTTACAAGCATCTTCACCGAGTGCAAGCGGTACCAGCGTTTGTCAACCATGAGGCCCAGGTCTGTACCGCCGACACCAAAGGCATCCACTTTGCCGTCAAGGTCGGTGTACATTTGTGCAGCCTTTTCCATATCCCCATCTGTGCCGATACGCTCTATGCTGACCTGCTCGCCAAGCAGCTCTACCACAACGGCTTTATCTCGCTTGGATGAACCAATACTTATACTGACTGCACGTTTCATAATAGTACTCCCGGGTGATGAATTTGATGGACAAGTATACTCGATTGTGATGAATGTTCTCAGTCCGCAGAAGGCAAGAGAGCATGCCTGAATTTGATTGCATGAAGCGGAACAGGCCAGGATGTCTTCCAAAGGTCTGCCTGATAGGTTAACACACAAGTTTGTGCAGGGTTTCTCAATGCAGCGGGTTTGGAGCAGGTTGTATGATACCGGTTTATTTTTCTTGTTTGGCGTCGCTGAGATGCAGTTGGCGGTAGATGTTCTTGAATTCCTGCAGAATTCGCCGTTTATTCAAGCCCATCGATTTTAATGAATAGCGATGGCTGCTGCGATATTTCTGAGCTTTCACTGCCTCTTCCTGAAGCACAAGGGCATATTCAGGGCTGATATCCAGTCCGAACTGTTTGTAGATACGCTCAACAGTACCTTTCGGGTCGGCAACAAGATCTTTATATCGAATACGAATGTACTGATCCCGGGGAAGTTTTTTCAGATAGCGATGGGGGTAGAGATACCAGTGTTTGCTGTGTTCTATCACTGTGTCCTGCAGTGCATAATCTGTTTCGGGCTCGCCATAGGTATGGAGATGGTTGGAAAAGAGACTTATTGAGGAGGGAATTACCTGGAGTGGGTTGCGGACCAGGTTGATAAACTTTGCGTCCGGGAATTCCTTGTGGAGGGATTTTACTTTCGGGGAGTAGCTGGGATTTTTGGAAATGTATCTCTTTTGATTGTGGCTGAAAATGTGCTTTTTAAGGACTTCATGATAATAATGCATATCATTCTCTCTCACTTCGAGAGGGATCTGGTCGTCATAATATATATACTGCCTGACAAGATCAGGGAAGGGGAACAAGGCAAGCAGGTCGTAGGAGGAAAAGATATGGAATAAGACCTGGCCGTCTTCCTCCGGTTCATTCAAGCCGAACCTGTGCATGTAGGAGTATTCAGCCATGATGCGGTCGAATGCATCGAGCAGCCATTGTGCCGGATTTCCGATCGCGTAGTTCAGTTTCATCCCCCAGCGGATGATTTTTCGACCGATGATTGAAGGGGCAACATACATTTCCCAGCTTGTCAGGCTGGTGGCATCTCTGTCTTTTACCAGCAGGCGGTGGAGAAATGTTGTGCCGGAGCGGAAATTTCCGATGATAAAGATCGGCTGGTTAACTTCCTCAAACTGGTATTCCGGGTAAAAAAGATAATCAAGTAAATAGGCAATCCGAATGGTGAACTGCCACAGGGGGTAAAGGAAAAACAGGAGGACGAGGATCAGAAAACGCTTTGGTGTTAATCTTCCCGGTGTTCCCTTCGTTTTGAAGAAGGCATAATACATTGTTTGGAAATATAAACGGACGTTGGTTCTCATGGAAATTGTGCGGTCTCCATACTATTGTGTTGTTATTAATCTTACTTCATATCCGAACACAAAGAATATGTGCTGTTTATGAAGAATTCCCCGGGCAGCTCTGAAACCAGCTGGTGCAGTTCGAACATCAGTGTAGGATGGATGGGGATTTAGTGCAATCTGAAAGTCAGTGTGTACAAAGGAAAATCCTGATTTACCAAAAGAGAAAAAGTGTGCAGGGAGTTGTAACTGGATCATCGGGATGCCTGGATATCATCCAGGAAACTGAGCTGAATGGGATTGTTGAGTGATTCCGCAGATTGCCGGGGCTGTTTTCTTTGCTTCTGCAGATACCTGGTGAGGTTGTTGATGAAATGTTCCAGGTCTTTATCATTACGAATAGGTACTCCGGCGTTGGCTTTTACAAGGAAGTTGTTACCTGTTGAGTCACCGCTGACAGCCCTGTGTTTAGGATCCAGTACGGCCAGCGGTTTGCCCTGGCTTTTGGCAAATCTGACGGTATGCATGGCATGGCCGGAGAAAGATTCCTGGATCAGCAATACACCGTCGCTCAGAGCGCTGCGGATGCGGTCCCGCTCGATCAGCTGCCTCTTGTAAACGCGGGTGCCGTTGGGATGTTCACTGACCCAGCAGCCGCCTTTTTCCAGTATCTTCTCAGCCATCCTTGTGCTGGAGCGGGGATGTACATGGTCGAGGCCTGACCCCAGTACAACAACTGCAGGCATGGAAGCCTGGAGAGCTCCTCTATGGGCAGCAGTCTCACAACCTTTCGTAAGCCCGCTGACAAGATGCCAACCGCTTTCTGCAAGCTTCCGGGTATATGTTTCTGTGATCTCCAGTGCCTTCTCACCGGCACGCCGGCTTCCTGTTATACTGACGGTTCTTTTCCTATGCATTGCCGCCGGATCGCCGCGTACAAAAAGGACCACGGGAAAGTCAGCCAGGACATTCAGACGATCCGGGTAATGCTTTTCCCCGTAGCCGACAAGCTGAACGCCGGTTTTTTGGGCATGGTCCAGTATGGTTTCAGCCCTCTTCCTTGCATGATTCAACTGTGTTTCACCGGGCTTATAAAAGAGATGATTCAGAATATCAGATTGATCGTGAATCGGCTGGTGGTTGAAGTGGGCGCGGTCAAAGGTGTGCAGCAGCTGTTGAACTGTCCTTCGTCCAACACTGCTGAGCTCGAGCAAGGTCAGAAGGTTGAGATGATAGGTTGACATCCATTCTTCCCGGTTTTATCAATGTGCCTATAAGGCTTTCGCTTCCCTGCTGGGAAAAGGTGGGTAAAGTTGGGATCAGCAGGATAGCCGATTGATAAGAGCCAGTATGTATTGTTTAAAGTATATATCTGCTGTCAAACCGGAGAGGGGACATGTACGTAAAAGTAAGGAGAATTTCTAGACAGGAGAATACGGTTTAAGGATGAAACAGAAAGGGACAGAGCAGACTTGCCCTGCCCCTTCAGGTTATCGGGTTCTAATTCTTATGACTGGTGCTGCGGGATTTGTTGCTGTGGTAGTACTTTTTTCCATTGGATCTGCGATTCCTTGCTGACGATTTTTGCTGAGACCGTTTGCCATTTGTCCCTGGGAACTGCTTTTCCGGCACAAAGGTGCCGTAGTCAAAACCTTCCAGCCGGCGGCGATCGAGTTTGGTTTTGAGGACCTTCTCGATTTGGTACACCTGGGAGGCATCTTCCTGTATTGCAAATGTCAGAGCCTCGCCGGACTGTTCGGCACGACCGGTGCGTCCAATGCGGTGTGTGTATGCATCGACAGTATCGGGCATGTCATAATTGATTACATGCGAGATGTCCTGAACATCAATGCCCCGGGACGCAACATCTGTAGCCACCATAAAATCGGCTTTTCCGCGCTTAAAGTCATTGATGGATTGCTGGCGAGCATTTTGCGACATATTGCCCTGTAAAACGGTAGTGTTGAAACCTTTTCGTTCCATATCTCTTCCCAGATTACGGGCACGGTGTTTGGTTCGGGTAAAAATCAGGACGCGTCCAGTGCCAGTTTGATCAAGGAACTCAAATAATATCCTTTTCTTCTTTTCTCTGGGAACGGGATAGAGTGCGTGATTGACTGTTTTTGCCGGGGCGTTCATATCAATCTGCACCTCGGCCGGGTTCTTGAGGAAAGACTTGCTCAAATCACGAATATCATTTGGCATGGTTGCCGAAAAGAACAGCGTTTGTTTTCGCTGAGGTACCTTCTTTAGAATCCGGCGGATATCGGGAAGAAAGCCCATATCACACATGCGATCGGCTTCATCAAGAACAACGATTTCCACTCCTGATAGATCTATCGTGCCGCCGTTTATATGGTCGAGAAGACGCCCGGGGCAGGCGATCACAATTTCCACACCTCGCTTAAGACGGCCGATCTGTTTATTTTTGCTGACTCCTCCGTAAATGGAGGTGCTTCGGATCGGTGTAAACTTTCCAAGCGCGTGACTGTGTTCATAAATCTGTTCGGCAAGTTCGCGCGTCGGGGCGAGTATCAATGCCCTGGGATGGCGAAGCGCGCCGGTAGTAAGATGCTGCAGGATTGGAAGGATAAAAGCGGCGGTCTTTCCGGTGCCGGTCTGGGCCAATCCCATCAGGTCACGGCCGGCAAGCACATGAGGAATTGCCTTCTCTTGTATGGGTGTGGGGGTGGTATATCCGAATTGGTGCACAGCCTTTAGAAGGCGTGCATCGAGGTTAAACTGTTCAAAACTCACTGAGTTACTCCTGGCTCTGTTGAGCCAAGTCGCACCCTCAGCCCTCTATGATCAGCTCAAAGCTGATCCAATAAACAAAACCTGTTCTGTCCGGGTATCGATACCTAAATCGATACAAAAAATTTCAGCGGGCCTTTGCGGCCCGCCGATACGGACAGTGAAGTATAACAGATATTTGTTATTAATGTTGGAAAGTGTTATCTGAATTGTTTGTGAGAGTGTACAGGGGGAGACCATAGATGAGTTTCTTCTTGTAGGACCCGATCTTTACTATCTACAGAGCGGCCTTGCTTTTCCCGCGCCACCCGAGCCGGGTTTCCCTGGCGGAAGTTTTGTCTATACTGGGGTAGTTGGTTTTTATGATCGGCAGCAAATAAAGCACTCCTTCCAGCAGCAGGTGGAGGAGTCCGGCGGTTTCAGACGAATTCGAAAAGGAATTGTGATTGTATGGACCGAAAGACACTTTGGAATCGGGTTTTGATTTTATTACCGGCATTGCTTGGCATTCTTGGAGCGGGTGCTTTGGGCCTGGCTTTTCCACGTTATCCTGTATTGCACTTAAGTATAGATCTGGGCAGCCTCCTGATTGTGGTGGGTATTCTGGTTTCCGTACTGCTTATTGTAGTGCGCCTGGGTAATAACCGTTATGAAAAGGAGGCTCAGAAACTGATTTCAGATATACAGGATGAAAACAAACAGTTCCTCCTGCGTCTGGATCATGAATTAAAAAACCCGATTTCAACGATAAGAACAGGTGTCGCCCATCTGGAACAGGTATTTATTAGCGAAGGAGATACAGGTATCGGTGCACCCGCTGAAGAAATCCGGCAGACAGTTTCC
>Ga0272442_10001290_pt1 | contig 38415 bp, 34 predicted proteins | sample SSMForm2O_FD_200262 | JGI IMG/M metagenome (GOLD analysis project Ga0272442, IMG submission 200262) | Marine sediment archaeal communities from Little Sippewissett salt marsh, Falmouth, MA, United States - SSM-Form-2O | ecosystem: Environmental > Aquatic > Marine > Wetlands > Sediment ... | reverse complement strand
TTTTGTCGTCATCCTCCTCGTCGTCCGGGCCCGGCCCGCAGGAACAGGCCAGCACGGCGCACATGAAAAAAACAGTCGGGGTTTTCAGCGCTTTTTCCATCAACATGAATATGCCCTTTCTACATAATCACGTCGTACTTGTCGTAGACAAAAGACAGATCGCTCTTTATCTGTTCTTCGGTAAGACCGTACTTATCGAGCGAATATTTATGCTTGCTCTTGTAACCGGCCTGAATTTCGGCCTGTTTTTTGAGCTTGTCATCAAAATCCTCTGCAGGATCTATCTCCAGGAAGTCGACTAAATCTGTAACAACGGACTCGAGGTTTCTCATCATTTCCGGATACGTGACTATCCTCAGATTTTTCTCCGGAATTTCACTGGCCGAATGCACCTGATCGAATTTCTCGTACATGTAGCACGAGGCCCTGTACAGGTTGTTCAGATACTGTTTCAGCAGGTCGGGCGCCGTGCTTTCGAACATGTTGTACGCCTTTTCGAGAACGTTCGTTATCAGGCTGAGGCCGGAAGGAATCGTCTCGAGCGGATCCCTTACCATGTAAATGAATTTAGCGTCAGGATATCTTTCGAGAAGGGTTTTCGTTCTGAGGGTAAAGAGGCTGCTCTTGGCCACAAACCTCTCTTTGCTCTTGAAATACATGTTCCTCTTCCAGCATCCCTCCATGAACCTGTACAGCCGCTCCCGCTTTGATTCGCTCTCTTCGCTCTCGTGAAATATGGACCTGCTCAGCTGGCTGTCCCATTCGTCATCCCATGCGAAGAAATAGCACCAGGCAAAGCCGCCATCCATGTACTTGATGAATGCGGCCACGTCGTCGGTCTCGACGTCCTTCAGGCTTGTCTCGTGAGCGTCGGAGCCATGGTACTTTGCAGGTGAGACCGCCCCGAGCCTGTCGATCATGCCGCCGAATATCTTGTGCGCCGTTATTGCGGGAAAAAGCATCTCCCACATCTGAAACGCAGTCAGCCGATCGGTCTCGAGCAGGAAGCGGTGCATGAATGTGGTTCCGCTCCTCGGGTTTCCCAGAATGAAAACCGGCCTGTCTATGCCTACCTTTTTAAAACCCGGATAAAACACGTGATCCAGCCCGCGAGTGACCGAATCTATCGCGTGCTGAAGCTGCAGCAGGAAAAACGTGCCTATGGGCCTCAGCTTGAAGCCGAATGCTTTTGAGATATTGCCGTATACCTGAAGATAATTGCTCATTTTACACCATCCATTGTGCAGCCAGTGTTACCATGCTGAATCCTCCTGCCGCGCTGCCGAACAGGATTTTGTCTCCCTTTTCAAGTTGCCGCTCCTTTAACATATGATCAAAAACCACCCCGATGGTGGCGCTTGCGTTGTTTCCGTACAGGTGGTGCGTGTAAACTCCGCGTTCGAGGTCTATTCCGGTACCGCCAATTACATTCTTTGTTGCCGACTCGCTGGGCTGATGAAAGACCACGTGATCCACGTCGTCCGCTTCCCATCCCACGGACTCAAGAAAAACCTTGAGCTGCGGGATTATGCGCGTGTGCAGCTTCATAAGCTCGGTGGAGGAGGACGCGAACGTGCCGTGAATGGGAACCTGGCATAATTCCCAGTGCCCGGGCAGGGAGTAGGTGTTCGCCGCAATAAGCTCTGCGCTGCCGTCGGGCCAGGGTTTTCTGCCAAGCAGCACGGCCGTTGCCGCGTTTCCTATGGTCAGGCCGGCGGCCTTGAGATAAAGGTCCTTTGTATCCTGGATGTCGAAGCTCAAAAACTCTCGCGTAAGCTCCGCCGTGCACAGAAGGGCCGTCTTACAGTGATCGTACATGTTCATGTAGGCCGAGGCTATCTGTATGGCTTCGAGATGGCCCACGCAGGCGGTTGTAACGTCGAATGCGTGCGTCTTCTGTATTCCCAGTATCTGGGCCACTTCCATTGCAGTGGCCGGCTCGAAGTACTCGCGCGCGATTCCGCAGAAAATCACGAGATCTATTTCCTCCGCCCCCACGCCGTATCTTTCCATGCACTGCTGCGATGCATCGGCAGCATACTGCGCCACCCTTGATTTTGGATCAAAATCCAGGTAACGCACCTGCGTGTTGCAGATCTCGAGCACGCGCTTGATCGCTGACTCCACGGAATCCCATTTTTCGTCAGTACCTCTGTAATTCTCATGAACCTTTTTAATAATGTCGTCATTGGTATAACGCTGAGGGGGAAGCTTCACTCCCGGCCTGGACAAGTAAACGTGTGGAAAATCCGTCATTAATAATCTCCTCGTGTAAAAATCATGGTCTCAAGTCAGATAAGCAACAGTACAATGAGCGCTGTGAAATCAAGCAGAACATCTGAACTAATAAAAGTATTTCAAATTATTTTATAATGCAATAATTGCACTTCGGGTGCGTATAAGGGTTAAAACAGACAGTCAGAAGGCTGTGGTTCGTCATCCTCCACATTTTCAGCAAAATCCGGACCAATGTCGGGAGCATCTTTAAATCCGTCGTTAACGCTGCCCCGCATCGCCGTCTGCGTCACCATCCGCATCGCTGTCAGAGTCTGTGTCGGTATCTGTATCGGAGTCGCCCCCGGAATCAGAGTCTGCATCTGCGTCTGTATCTGTGCCGCCATCGGAACCGTTTTCATCAACAGCGTTCATGGACGCATCTTTTTCACTGCCGGAACCGTTGCTGCAGCCTGAAAGCAGGATGCTCACAATGAAGACGGCGAGGATTATTTTGAAAAGGCCATTACTCATCATACAGATCCCGTGTAATTAATATTTCTGTAAAAAGTGTACGCGCATGACGTTCAAGTCCTAAATAAATTAACATACATTTCCCGGCCACCGGTTTGGGAATTTCTATCGCGGGCTCCGGATTCGTATCTTGTGATCCGTAACAACAACAAAGCACCCTGACCACCGTTCCACATCCTCATCTTCAAACAGAGACGAAATTCTCTGAACCAGGGCATTGCGACCCGGCTGGCGGAGACGGACGAGAAGAATCCCGGAATGAGAACCCGGCGTAAAATAACGGATGTCAGAAAAGTCCATATCCTGCGTGATGAAAAAACGGCTCGCTGTCTGAGCCGCCTCCCAGACACTCGAATCATCCGCTCCTCCGATTCCTTCCTGCGGAACAGTGTCTGTCTCATGTCCGAGTCTTCGCAGCGAATCTGCAAGACGGAAGGGCAGATTCTCGTCCAGCTTGATTTTCATTTTACGCCGGGCATGGCCGGAAGAGGGAAATCTTCCTCTGCAGAAGCCGCGGCAAAGGCAATGACCGCACGGACTGCTTCATCCGTCAGCGTCGGGAAGTCATTTAGTATTTCTTCTATCGTAGCCCCCTCCGCAAGGCTGGCAAGAACAGTACGCACTGTTACCCGGGTCCCTCGAATTACGGGTTCTCCCCCGCAGATCTTTGGATCTTTTGTGAAAAATACCTGGTAATTCATCCTGACATCCTCCTGCGGTACAATAATATCATAACAGTTTTATCATGGATAATACAGCGCGCTCTTATACAGCTCTACCCTGTCTGTTTTGTTCATTCCCCCATCGGCATCTTCTGGAATCACGTGTCCGTCCGCATCCATGAATCCGTCTTCCACAAGGTCACACAGGATTATGGAATCACCCCATATTCCCCAGTTGTTGAAGGCATCCGTCTTCGTTGGCCTGCGAATCAGCGTAGGCAACGACATGGCCGTCAAATTCTGCCAGTCCCTGCATAATTACTGATTCTGGCGCGAGATACTGTATGGATCACCCCAGGACATCTTCCGTACGTCACACAACAAGATTCGAGTATTTCTTCTTATTCATTGAAAAAGCCTGTAACATGGTTTTTCTGGAACAGTGTCCGCAACATCACTGTTCAACTTGTAACGAAAAGGAGGCGTTTTTGATGTCACACCCCCCGGGCATAATTTTCATTCTGTTTTTCTTTACAGCCGCATCAAGTCTGGACGGCTGTTCCTCGGGCGATGGTTCTTCAGAAGATGCTGGCGGTGCCGATGTTTCCGTTAGCGGGGATGAGAGCGACGCTGGCGGTGATTCGCACAGCGACAGTGACACGGACACTGATACGGATACAGATACCGATTCTGATACTGATTCTGACAGCGACTCTGTCCCGGATATTGATTTCCACGTGTCCATAACCATGAGCCAGCAGATCCCGACAGTGGCCATTGTCGAGTGGTCCGCGGATATCGATTCCATCGACAGCGCGTACATTGATTTCGGCACAGATACCGGTTACGGGATGAAGGCGCCCGTGGATCTCGACGAGCCCGGTTACAGGACACTGCTTTTAGGAATGAAACCGTCCACAAAATACCACCTTCGCATAACGGCAATGTACGGCGATACTGAATACAGAAGCGCGGATTACACGACTGAAACCGGCCAGGTGCCAAACGGGCTCGTAAAAGTCAGCACAGAAACACTCGACGAAGATGCACTCGCAGGTGGTTTCATCGTGGCCTGCATTTTCAAGACCGGCGCAGCCGTAATACTGGACGCCGACGGTGAATATGTCTGGTGGTACGAGACGAACATCAACGACGTCAGCAGGGCGCGGATGTCGTGGGACGGCAGAGACATGCTAATACAGGCCGTCAATGTCAGGGGCGGCAAAGGCAGAATCATCAGGGTGAGCATGGATGGTGAGGAAGTAGACACTATCGGCCTGCCCGAGGCCCATCACGACTTTGCCGTGCTACCCGAAGGAACGATAACGTATATTTCATTTGACGGTGCCAGGTGCGACAACATCTTTGAATTGAACCCGGCTGGAGACAATAAACTTGTATACAGCGTAGCAGACTCGGTCACTATCCCTCCGAACACCTGCCATACAAACTCAATACATTACTGGCAGGACAAAGACGCCTACACCATATCCGTTCTCAACAACAACCTGTTTATTAAAATCGATCGCGCCTCCGGCTCCGTCGACTGGATTTTCGGAGGCGCTGAGAATGAGTTTGCAGGCGATGTCTCGTGGGAGAAACAGCACGGGCATCACCTTCTTGATGACGGCCTCTTATTTTTCAGCAACGGCCCGCCCGGAGGAGAGTCAAAGGCGCTTGAATATTCCCTCGATGAGGAAAGTATGGAAGCGCAGCTCGTCTGGAGCTATTCAAGCGGTAACAGCAGCAACACGCACGGAGACGTTCAGCGTCTTGAAAACGGAAACATCCTGGTTACTTTTTCGAACCAGGGCGAGATACACGAGGTAGATCCCGATGGAAATCTTGTCCGAAAGACATACTGGGGCATGGGCGGAGCCGTCTCCTACACAATGCACAGGCCGTCTCTTTACGGCCCTCCGCCCAAGAGATAATTCGTGTGCAGGTTAATGGAGGGATGAATATGAAAAGGAATCTTCTAGCACTTTTTCTTTTCGGCGCTTTTCTGAACACCGGCTGCAACGGGGAAGATGACATCAGTGATGAAGATGCGGGTGCCGTAGATGCCGATGGCGATGAGGATGCGGGATCCGACGGGCTGTGCGACGACGCCGTGGAGGAATCCGGGGATGAACTGATTGTCAGAATAACGGATGAACACAATTACGGATTCCAGAGCACGCTGGATGTAAGGGTCACGGATGTGGCAGCTTCCTCCGATCTGCTCTTCGACTGGAGTGAAGTGACCGGTAACCTGGTTGAACAGGAAATCGACCCCCTCGCCGACATCGACATGGTGGAGCTAATGCTGTGGAACCTGGGTGAACAGGAGCTTTTTGACAAACTGAACAACGATCAGCTCCTGATGAGCGACATGGAGGCCATTGCCATGGTCTACACCGAAAATGAAATCACGAGCGAGCATCTGCTTAATTTCACTTCCTTTGGAAACCCGCTGTCCGAAGAGGAGATCATGGGATTCTTTGATACCGACCTTTATGATCCGGCGGATCACTCGTATACGATCATGTGCGCCGAGGGCGAAGTGGTTGGTGAGGGAACCATCATGCTGGCGTCATTCCGCCTTGATCAGGACGAGACAAATACGGAGATAAGCATAAAGAGCGATTCGACCCTGCTTGAATACTCGGCCGACCTGGGATCGCTCGACAGGATTCGTGTTCCCGCGCAGACGGCCGGCATGATCATTGACTGGTCGGAGATAGAAAAAACCGCCATGGGCAACGATTTTGTAAAGAACGACATTACGGAAGCCATGATTGCACATTACGGTTCAATGACCATCGATGATCTGGAAGAGGATTTTCTTAACCTGGAATATATCGCGGATGAACTGTACATGGGCGAGGTTCTCGCGGGCAGCAGTATTGATCTGTCATCGCTTGAGAGCGAAAGCGGCGATGCATTTACCGGCATAACACCGGACGGGATATGGATCGTGGCCCTTTTCTGCACCTCCTGCGCCAATCCCGCCCCCTGGTTCCTCACGATCCTCGAAGTCTGCCCGTAGGAAGAACACGGCCTGCCCGGAGGCAGGCACCCTTCCTTCGCCACTGCTTCGGCCAGCAGGCTTCGGCGCGCAGGCCTTTTAAGATCCCTTCTAAATGTGCCCTGTACCCTCAGAGGGTACCTCTCACGCCAGCTCGTCCCTCCAGAGCCCGGTCAGAAAAGTCTTCCAGTGAACGGCGCGCATGTTTCCCTGCTTTGTCTCCATAGGATCCTGGCTTACCAGCAGGTAGTTTTCGAATATCTCTTCTTCCTTAATCGCATGAAGCCCCTTCCAGTCGCCTTTTGTCAGACGCCTCGTCGATTTTACCTCCACCGCGGTCTTCCTGCCTATGAGGAAATCTACCTCGTGGCCATGCGACGAACGCCAGCAGGTGAGCGGCAGCTTGATTCTGTGATAGCTGAGCCAGGCCCGGATTTCCATCCCGATGAATTGTTCGAAACTTTTACCGTAAAGGTCGGAGTTGCGATCCAGTGAGCGCGTACCGGCCAGTCGATGGGTGATTCCTGTATCGAAAAGGTAGAACTTCCCCGTTCGAATCGCCTTGCGCTTCTTCGATTCCCTGAAAGCGGGCAGAGTGAATCCCACCAGCGTATCCTCCATAAGGCTCACATACCCGGTAACAGTGGAAGGCGGGACCTGACAGTCACTTGCCAGCTTGGTGAAGTTTATCATCTCTCCGTTCGACAGCGCGATGGCCTTTAGAAACCTGGAAAACGGAGGCAGCTTTCTTATCAACCCCTCAGCCATTATCTCTTCGCGCAGATAGGTGTTTACATAGGCATCCAGCTCTTCTTCGGGATATTCGCTCAGATAGACAGCGGACATACCTCCGAAAAGAAGATATCTATCCAGATCGAATTCAGGCAGCTCCTGCCAGGTGAACGGAAACAGCCTGGCCTGCCATACCCGTCCGGCAAGCAGATTGGACTGTCCGCGCTTCAGCTTTCTGGCCGATGAGCCGGTGAGCAGAAAAGTCAGCCCGCGATTCTCTATTAATCGATGGACTTCGTTCAGAAGCTCGGGAATACGCTGAATTTCGTCGATTACGACAATCTTCTTTTTTCCCGCATCAATCAGCGATTCCAGATCGTACGGCGAAGCGGAAAGCCTCAGGAACAGACGGGAGTCCAGCAGGTCGATGACGGTTGCGTGGCCTGAAAGCTGCTGCCTGACCGCGGTCGATTTTCCGGTTGCCCTCGGCCCGAAAAGAAAAAAGGACTTCTTTTCAAGCATCCCCTGTAAATCGATTGTCCGGTCAAGTTCCATTTCACACCTCTATCGTGGATTATCCGGATAATCCACGATACAACTGCTGATTGGCCCTTGTCAACCTTGCACATCCAGCCACAAATGTGTCTGACACCCTGAAACAGCCTGATTTATCATGGGAAAATGGTTAATGACAATTATTCAACAGTGTACGAGTGAATTACCCGGCCTTCGAGGTTTATGAATTCAACCTTCACGCTTTCAGGCCCCACGGTGACTTTCGCATGCCCTGAATCCTCCATGTATTCGCCCTCGGGATATCCTGTTTCCAGCGTGGAGAATTTCCACGGAGCGCCCGCGCTGCCCGGAAGGGTGTAATGAATCCCGTCCACCGTCATGTCGTAAAAAACGTGATCGTGGCCGCAGAAAAATATCTGCACACCGTGCTGCTGCATAAGATCGTGCACAACCGCCTGCTCGCCCACGTAAGCGGCCCTTCCCCCTCCCCTTCCGTACGCCGAGTCGGCCTCGTTGCCGCCGTTTCCACCGACAGCGTGATGGATGAAAATGAATTTCCATTTCGAGCTGTCGTTTTGGAGCGTGTTCTCAAGCCACAGCAGCTGACGGTCACCCAGCGTCCAGTCTTCCAGGACGCCGGGAGCATCATAAAGGTAATGCCCGGTGGGTGTGTACGTCATTACATTCAGCACCACAAAAAGCGCATCCCCCCATTCGAATGCATAGTAGTCGCCGTATTCGCTTCCTCCCTGGGGATATGTTTCCGGTCCCGGCCCGGGCATGTACTTGATCCGCTGCGAACGGGAACGCTCGATTTCCTCCAGCGTAAAATCACCGTTTTCGCCGTCCCAGTTACCTATCACGGAAAAATGCGTGATCCGACCGAGCCATGAACCCATGATCCTTCTGTAATGCATGTACCCCGCGCCCGTCAGAGCCCTCTCAGGGGCCGGCTCATTGAATCCGAAGTCATGAAAATCCAGAATATCTCCAAGATGAATGACAAAGTCCGGCATGTCTTCTTCCATGTTGCCGACAACTTTCTGAAGCGTTTCTCCCGTTTCACCGGGATTATTTACATATATATGAGTGTCAGAGATGAGATCGAAACTGAATTGTCCGCCGGCGTTTATCGCGGTAACTATTTCTCCCGAGTACATGGACTCATGAGAACGTGCAGGCTTCTGAACGAGCTGATATTCATATACGGTGCCGGCTTCAAGACCCTTCAGCAGCCATACAATCACATCATGATCCCTGGCGGTGCCATCTTCAGCCTCTTTCCACGCTGAATCGCTCTCTTTTCGATAACGCAATAGAACTTCATCCGGATCGCCGCGCATGATTACGGCGTTAAGGCTGAAGCCGGAATCGCTTGTTCCAGAAACAAGCGGGGGACCGTCCAGTACCGCGGGCACGCTGTCAGCGCCGTCTTCAGCGGCATCCTGACCAGCATCGGCGCCGTCCTCTTTATCATTCCCGGATCCGTCGATGCCTGCATCAACCCCGGAATCCATACCGCCTGTATCCTGCGAGCCGTTTTCAGCACATGAAACAGCAAGAACAAAAAATACTATCCCGGCCTTTATTGCAGTACACATCAGGTTCGGGGGCAGAACACTCATGCATACTAATATACAGGCTTTGCGCATTGTCATGAAGAGTATTTGCCTCTTCCGGGGTTTAAGGGAACTGTTCTGTGCGAGAGCCCGAAGCAGGAAGAGTATGCGGCTCTTCTGAGGGATGCATTTGAAACGGCCATTGACTGAATACCGGATGCTGGATATCAGCCGGAAATTGCTGACTAGACGATTTTATGTATTGTATTACATTTAATATAACTAAGATAATGTACTCCGTAATATAAATGTTGACTTATTATATGTATTATATTACATTTTTAAGGCAGAGGGACAAATAATGGATCCGGAACTAATCGAGTTAAGCCAACTTTTCTTAAGGCAGTATTCCCGGCCGTTTGTCCGGTATTTTCTTAATGAACGCCCTCTGTCACACCGGATGAATGTGATTAAGGGTCAACGCGGGATTGGAAAGACAACGGCTGCCGTGCAGCATATTCTTTCGCGGTCAGGTAACGACATGCTATCGAGTAAAATCCTGTACGTCCCCTGTGACCATTTTAAACTACGCGGCCGGAGTCTCTACGACATCGCTGAAGAGTTTTATCTGTATGGCGGACAGATCGTGTGCTTCGACGAAGTGCACAAGTATCCGGACTGGTCTGGAGAACTGAAAAGCGCGCATGACACTTTCACTGCTCTGGAAATACTGGCCACGGGCAGCAGTGCACTTGAGATAGTCCGGGGAAGTCATGATCTGAGCCGTCGGGCCCTGGTCCACACCATGTATGGAATGTCATTTCGTGAGTTCATAGAAATGGACAAAGGCGTAGCGCTGAAAACCTGCTCTCTGTCGGACATTATCGACAAGCATGAGCGTCTGTCTTCCGGATACATTGAGACTCTCGCCGAATCCAATCTGAAGATTCTGCCGCTATTCGAGGAGTACCTGCGGCATGGATATTATCCATTCTTTATCGAGTCCCGGGATGAAGAAACTTTTTTCACACTTCTGGAGAGAAATGTGCATACTTCTATTGAAATCGATCTTGTCGCCGTCTCCCCTAATCTTACAGGAGAGAGTATCAGGCGAATCAAACAGCTTCTATCCTTCATTGCATCGGCTGTTCCCTTCATGCCTGATTATTCATCCCTCAAGCAGGCCGTAAACGTGTCAGATCAGAGAACCATCAGGAATTACCTTGAATTACTTCAGCGAGTTGGTGTTCTTCGTCTACTTCCCAGAACGGGAAGTGTGCATGAAAGCATGAAAAAGCCTGAGAAAATTTATCTGGACAACACCAGCCAGATGTTCGCCCTTGCCCCCGGAGCCAAAGCTGACGCTGGAACCTTGCGTGAAACATTCTTTGCAAGTCAGTTGGGGTTCAGTCACAGGCTTGGCGCACCGAAAAAGGGAGATTTTTTAATCGATGATGCACTTCTGTTTGAAATTGGGGGAAAAAGCAAAAAGTCCAGGCATATTGCCGGTCACGAAAACGTCTTTTACGCGCTGGACAGAATTGAGACAGGCTCTGGAAATCGAATACCCCTGTGGCTCTTCGGCTTCACCTACTGAAGCCTGCTTCTTCCGTCCATTTCGGGAACATCGATTTTCAATGCCCTTATCTTCCTGAACAATGTACTGGTGTGAATGCCGAGTTCTTCTGCCACGCGACGACGGTTGCCTCTATGCCTTCGAAGTGACTCGGTTATGAGCATTTCTTCCATGGCTTTCAGACTCATCCTTCCATCACGGTCGAACAACCTTCGCCTGTGTTTGTCGTAAACGTATCCGGGCAGATGCTCCAGCTGTATCGCGTCACCCTGGCAGAGCACAAAGGCATGCTCTATGATGTTTTTCAGTTCCCGCACATTACCGGCGTAATCATGCTCCATAAGCACCCCCAGAACATTGTGGGAAAAGCCGGTTACACTCTTCCCCTGCAGCCTGTTGAATTCGTCGATGAAGTGTTCGGCGAGCAGATGGATATCCTCACGCCTGTCATTCAGCCGCGGTATCTCGATATGTACTACGTGAAGACGATAGAAGAAGTCTTCACGAAAACTTCCTTCTTTCACCATTTCCGAAAGATTCCTGTTTGTCGCCGCTATGACCCTTGCGTTGGTTCGAACCGAAGTAACAGAACCCAGCGGTTCAAAAGTCCTTTCCTGAAGCACCCTTAAAAGCCTCACCTGCATTGCCTGGGAGATATTTCCCACCTCGTCCAGAAAAAGGCTGCCGCCGTGTGCGAGAGAAAACCGACCCGGCTTATCACGCCTTGCATCGGTAAATGCACCTGCCTTGTAGCCGAAGAGCTCTGACTCCAGGAGGGTATCCGGCAGAGCACCGCAGTTGACGGCCACGAATTTCCTTCCCCTCCTTGGAGACAGGTCATGGATCGCACGGGCGAAAAGTTCCTTTCCCGTGCCTGAATCCCCTTCGATAAGAACGTTGCTTTCACTGTCCGCTATCTGCGGCAGAATGTCAAACAGCTGAGTCATCGCCGGACCCTGGCCTATGATGTCCGCGTACGTGTGATGCTTTAAAAGTTTTCTTTTCAGCTCCTCTATCTGCCTGAGGTCCTGGAAAGTTTCCACGCCTCCTATAACTCTGTCTTTCTCATCCCTGAGTGCCGCTGATGAAATCTTGATTGGAATCCTTTTTCCTTTTTTGTCTACAATATACACCGTAGTATCCACACAGGGCTTTCCGGTAACCATGGTCTTCTTCAGTGCACAGGCGTTTTCGCATATGCTGGCCCTGAAAACCTCCCTGCACTGCTGTCCAATGGCATCCTCGCGCCTGATGCCAAGAATTTGTTCCGCCGCCCTGTTGATCGACTTGATGCGCCAGTTCAAATCAACGGTAAAAACACCCTCGTTTATGGAATCAAGAATCTCATCATGGCATGTTTCGGGTGCCGTGGTTCCTTTTGTATTAAGGGCCATTTTCATTTCGATAATACATAATTAGTAATGCAAATTGCAACTATAATGGCAATACAACATTGCATAACGCAATAATCAGAGAACTCCCACACAAGAGCACAACATTTAACCCATTGAAATCAATTCTTTATTTTTTCAATCCCGCATGGACCATCTCTTGCTTATTCCGGGGTGTATGATTGTGGCTGTAACAATAAACAACAACAGGATTTCTCCACTGTTCGATGTAGCAAACGAGCTTCTTCTGGTTTCTGAATCCGGTGACAGGGAAATTGATCGCCGTACTGTCAGGGTTGAAAAAACCGATGCGGTTTCCAGGGCAAAAACAATCAAGAAACTCGGGGTACATGTTCTGATCTGTGGTGCTATTTCCCGGTCCAGCGAGTCAATGCTGCTTTCTGCAGGAATACGCGTTATTCCCTGCACGTGCGGATCTGTCGAAGAAGTGCTCGAGTTATTTCTTTGCAGGCAGTTCACGGATCAGTCATTTCTGATGCCCGGCTGCTGCACGCGCCGGAACAGCTATCGAAATCGTTATCAGGAAATAAAGCCAGAACGGAAAAATCCGACAAGGAGGAGATAATGAAAACTCTGTTCGATGAATACCGGCTTGGAAATTTGAGTCTCGCAAACCGTTTTGTTTTTCCACCCGTCAAGCTCGGTTCAGGAAACAAGGACGGAACCGTATCCGGGAGACAGATTCAATTCTACAGAAAAATATCTGAAAATGGTCCGGCCATAGTAATACTGGAACCTGTCTCCGTAACCCCTGACGGAAAGGAACACCCTAAACAGCTGTGCATACATCTGCCCGGTAGTGCGGATGAGATAAAAAAAATATGCAATGTTGTTCATGAGCAGAACAGGCTCGTGTGTCTTCATCTTAATCATGCCGGCGCTGCGGCAACTTCCAAAGCGTCGGGCAGCAGGCCTTTTGCACCCTCGGTTATAACGTGTCCGAAAAGCGGAGACGAATCAGGTGAGCTGAGCACGGATCAGATACGGAAAATAATTGAAGGTTATGAAAATGCCGCTCAGAAAGCTGCAGAGGCGGGATGCGATTTAATTGAAGTCCAAGCAGGACATGGTTATCTGATTTCTCAATTCCTGAACAGGAAAATAAACGTGCGAAAGGACGAATACGGAGAGGACAGGCTCCTGTTCGCCAGGGGCGTTTTGTCAGCAGTGAAAAAGGGAGCGGGTGAAATCCCCTTCATCGTAAGAATTTCAGCTGATGAGATGTCTGATGAAGCTGGAATAAACAGAGAAGATATTCTGCCCTTGATGAAACTGGCCGAAGATTCAGGAGCTGTCTCTCTGCATGCGGGAATGGGGAATGCCTGTTTCTCCCCTCCCTGGTATTTCCATCACGGCAGCCTTCCCGAAAAACCACAGATCGAAGCACTGTCCTGGCTGCGCCGGAAAACTTCACTTCCCGTGATCGCGGCAGGCAGGATGGGGAGGAAAGAACGTATTCGGGATATCATGGACAATGAGCTTGCTGATTTAATAGCTATGGGCAGACCGTTGATTGCGGATCCTGATCTTATCGAAAAATGGCGGGCCGGCAGGGATGACACGGCGATCTACTGCGGCTACTGCCTTCAGGGCTGTCTGCACCGCATGCAGAGCGGTCAGTCTCTGGGATGCAACCTGAATCCCGAAACAGGTCTGCCCCCGATGGAAAAATCCGGACAGAAGCGCCGTGTTCTCGTAGTAGGCGGAGGGCCTTCGGGTATAAGCGCGGCCCTTTTCATCAGCCGTAGAGGTCACCATGTAACCCTGGTTGAAAAAAACGATTATCTCGGTGGGAATTTCAGCCTCGCATGGAAAGCTCCGGGTAAAAGTAGCATGAAAGACGGCCTTGACGGGCTTATACGAAGCATCGAGGAGTCTGATGCCGAAATCATGCTGAACACCGGTTACACGGAAGACATACTGGAAAAAGTCCGGCCTGACGTCCTGGTATGGGCCACCGGATCCCTGCCCGACAGGCCTGAAATACCCGGACTCGAAAAACAGAATGTCATTGCGGCCCCTGAATTCATAAAGGGGGAAAAAGAGGTCGCGGGACCAAGGATCCTCGTAATAGGTGCCGGAAGAACGGGTCTTGAGATAGCAGAAGGCCTTGGTGGAAAAAACTTCGAGGTCGTGGCCACGAAACGAACGGATCCCATAGGCGGCACAATGCCTGCAATAGAAAAAAAGCTGGCACTTAAGAGAATCGAAAAGCTTCCGGATGTGACTCTGATGCCCAGGACGACAATAAATTCTTTCAACAACGGTACAGTGCAGATTACGAAGGATGGATCAGGAATGTCCATTGAAGGCTTTCAGACAGTAATACTGGCTTCGGGAATGAAATCAGCACCCGGCCCGGATGAGAAAACCGCAGGGAAAGTACCCCGCGTAGAAATAATCGGGGACGCCGGCAGAGTCTCAGACATCTTTAACGCGGTGCAGGACGGATACTTTCTGGCCCGGAAATACTGATAACGCACATTACCTGAAATACAACAAATCAAGAAAGGAACCTGATATGAACTGCCCTGATTTTCTGTTTACCTCTGAATCTGTAACCGAAGGACACCCGGACAAAATGGCGGATCAAATCTCCGATGCAGTGCTGGATAACCTTATAGAACAGGACGCTCGCTGCCGGGTGGCCTGTGAAACACTGATAAAGACCGGGATGATAATTCTCTCCGGCGAGATCACTACGACGGGTTACTGTGATTTCGCAGGAGTTGCCCGCAAAGTTGTAAGAGACATCGGCTACAGAAATTCATCCATGGGTTTCGACTGGAGAACGTGTTCCGTAATACCGTCGATCTCACAGCAGTCACCCGACATAGACCGGGGCGTAAGCAGCGGAAAGGGCCTGTACAGGGAACAGGGAGCCGGGGATCAGGGAATGATGTTCGGCTACGCAACCGATGAAACAGAAGAATTCATGCCTCTGCCGATTTCTCTTGCCAACGGGATAACGAGGAGACTTTCCCAGGTAAGGCATGAAAAAATCCTCGACTCCCTGCTGCCGGACGGCAAGAGCCAGGTTACTGTCAGGTATAATAACAACAGGCCTGAATGCGTGGATACAGTCGTTGTCTCCGCTCAACATTCAGCTGATGCGAGTTACCGGGATCTGCGCGAAAGCATTATCGAGGAAGTAATCAAGCCCGTAATCCCGGAAAATCTACGTAAAAAGGGAATTACCTATCATGTAAATCCAACCGGTCGTTTTGTAATCGGAGGACCTGACGCCGATTGCGGTCTTACCGGAAGAAAAATCATCGTGGATACCTACGGTGGATGGTCCAGGCATGGAGGCGGCTGCTTTTCCGGAAAGGATCCCAGCAAGGTTGATCGAAGTGCAGCCTATGCAGCGAGACATATAGCAAAAAATATCGTAGCATCCGGACTTGCGCATAAGGCGGAAATACAGCTCGCTTATGTTATAGGATTTTCCGAACCTGTGTCTCTGACGGTGAACACCTATGGAACAGGCAGAATCGAAGATGAAAAACTGCCCGGAATCATACGCAGGCTTTTCCCTCTGAAACCTTCCGAAATAACGGAGTATTTTGATCTCATGCGTCCCATATACCGTGCCACCAGCGTGGGTGGACATTTCGGTCGTTCTGAACCCTCGTTTACGTGGGAAATTCTGGACAAAAAGGAAGCCTTAATGGAGAATGCCGGCGTGAGGTGATCCACTATGGGCGACATTGACAACCTTGCGAATGAACTGCAGGAACTCATAATTGAAAGGGCTCGGAATGTTTACTCCGAAACCGTGATTGATCACTGGCTTCATCCCCGTGGAGCCCGTCCGCTTGAAAACGCGGACGGTCATGCCCGGCATACGGGTCCCTGCGGGGACACCATGGAGATCTTCATCAAGGTTGAAGGAAACATAATACAGGATGCTGGCTTCACCACAGACGGCTGCATCACGTCCATAGTATGCGGGAGCATGGCGGTTCAGGAGGCCAGAGGGAAAAATGTTTCCAGCGCCATGGAAATCTCGCAGGATAAAATCCTTGAAAAGCTCGGCGGCCTCCCGGAAGAAAGCGAGCACTGTGCGCTTCTTGCCTCGGACACACTCCATAAAGCGGTAAACGATTACCTGTCCATGAAGAAAGAGCCCTGGAAAAAATTATACAGGTAGCCGTATAAACTTTCTGCGTCGTTTTCAGCCGAATATCTTTATTATGCTGTCTCTGGGCACGTACGAAATGGCAGCCACCTCGGAAGCCGGAAAACCCATGCAAAGGGCGAGAAGCTGGCTGTAGTCGAAAACGGGTATGCTGTAACCGCCGTTTGAATTCTTTATCTCGGTCTGCACCTTGTCCAAGTGCATCAGGCAGGTGATGCAGGATACGACGATAAAATCAGCCTGTGTTTCTTCAACAATCGCCTGGAATTTCTTATCCGCGAATTCCTCGGCCTGATGGCGGGAGTTGCGATGAAATCCTCCCGCACCGCCGCAGCATTCATACTCGAGGCTGAAATGATCAACCTCAGCTCCAAGCGCTTGAAGCAGGCTTCCCAGTGCCTGCGGCCTGGCCGATGATTCCTCGAAGCCCACGATTTCGCTCGGATACAGAGTATGACAAGGATACTGTACTACTCCGTGCTTCCCTTCGAGCGTCGTCTTCAAGGCACTCGATATCCTGTCCACACCGACTTCGCTGTAAAGCACGTCGCTTATGTGACGTACCTTTGCACGTCCTTCGTATGATTTCCCCGATTTTCCCAGCAGTGTATTGATCCTGTCCTTTTTTTCCGGATGTTCGTTCAGCATGTGAGAACCAGTGCGCAGGGAACTGTAGCATGAGCCGCACTCCACCATCAGATCCACACCGTTCGCCTCCCCGATGGAGAGGTTCCATGCATTTACAGCCAGCTGGGCGTCTTCGTCCAGTGATGGAAATGTCCCGAATGCAGGGCAGCATACGTACCCCGGCAGATCCTCCAGATCAACCCCGAGTTCAGGCATGGTAAGCCTTATGGCCCGCTCAACGTCCGGACGTATCGCAGGCATGTTGCACCCGAGAAAGAATCCATACTTCATTTTCTTATCCTTTGTACATGTAGGCGTTTTCATTGATGATATCCACACTCATGAGCATATCGCGAAAATCCTGAAGCATCTCGGGGAAATCGGGCAGTACGGGAATCTTATCCTTAAGACCCACCGACTCTCTCAATTCATCCGCATTGTCCACCGGCTGCGTGTATCCCCGTGAAAAAAGTTCTGTCGTTCCCATGGGAATCCTGGTTTCGTCGTTCCTGCACTGCCATCTTCGAATCGCGAGCCCTATCTCAAAAGGATGAACTCCCATGGGACACAGCTCTTCGCACTTGGAACAGGTGACGCACGTCCACGGAGAATCTTCCTCGAGAAGCTCATCCTCCAGGCCCAGGACGACCATTCTGACAAGATTTCTTATCAGGAGAGGCGGATCGGCATTCGATGCCGGACACGCCGAAATGCATGTGCCGCATGAAAAACAGTAACGTATATCGCCTGCTTCGCTTACCTCTTTCCAGAGGTCGTTGTTTGATTTATTAAGGTCAATCATTTAATTCCTCCAGGCCCTTCAGAGCATTTTATATCCTGCATTCGCTCAAATGAGCGTCGAGTGCGGTCATGATCTGTCTTTCGAGCCTTCCTGTAAAAGACGATGCGCTGGAAGGACATCCGGCAACGCATATGCCGCATCCCATGCACGCAAGTTCATCGACCACAATCCTGCCGGTGGATTCGTCCACACTTCTGGCATTGTACGGACACATTTCGATACAGAGTTCGCAGACCGAGCACAGAGCGTGCCTCACAGTGGAAACAAGTCTCGCGCTCGTGAGTTCTTTGTGCGACAGCACGGAAAGAGCCCTCTGCGCTGCTGCTTCGGCCATTACGAGAGCCTCCGGAATGGATCTCGGCGAATGCGCGAGTCCGCAAAGATAGATTCCCTCCCTCGGTGTTTCTACGGGTTTCCATTTGTAATCGAGTTCGCGGAAAAAACCGTACTCGTTCATTTCAAGTCCAAGCACTTTCGCCAGCTCATTGTTTTCATTCGGGGCGATTCCCGTGCTCAGCACGAGCATATCCGGCTGCACCTGAACCTCCTTGTTCAGAACCTCATCCATGAAACTGACTGTGAGCCTGCCATCATCAAGACTGACAGCGGGCTTGTGATCCATGCCGTATGTACTGAATATGACTCCCCTGGCACGGGCCTCGGAGTAGAATTTCTCCTTGAAACCATACGTCATCATGTCCCGGTACAGTACTATGATGCGGGCTGATGGATTTACATCCAGCACTTTCAACGCGTTCTTGATTGCAGCCGAGCAGCACAGGCGCGAGCAGTATTCGCGTTTTCCGGGCTCTCTCGATCCGACGCACTGTATCATAACGATGTTCTTCAGCCCGGCCGGATCAATATTTCCTTCTACCAGTCCAAGTTCCAGCTCTTCCTGCGTAATAATTATGTCCGACTTCCCGTAACCGTATTCTTCCGCAGGTGCTTCTTTTCCGCCCGTAGCCACGACGGTTACGGCATGATCCAGCTCCAGCGCATCTTCGCGGCCTTCAATGCGAACACGGCTTTTAAACCTGCCGACGGATCCTTTTGTCTCCACGACCTCGGCATTGGTGTAGACTTTAATTCCCGGTGCACTCCTGATCTCGTCTGCAAGTTTCGAGGATAAGAGGCGGGGGTAGATTCCTTCGAGGGTATAATGAAGCTTGAGGGCATGTCCCCCGAGATCCGCGCTTTTCTCGACCAGGATCACCTCAATTCCGTGCCTGGCTATTGCGAGTGCGGCCTGCATACCGCTCAGTCCTCCACCAATGACGAGGGCTCTCGGTTCTACGGGCACGGTTTTCGCGATAACGGGCTCCTTGGCGCATACTTCGTCCACCTTTGCAACCAGCTGTTTTTTTGCACTAATCTGAGAGTTCTCGGCGGTTTCGGTATGAAGCAGCCTGCGTATGTGTCCCCTGAGATCCACGACCTCAACCAGGGCAAGGTTGAAGCCCGCCTGCTGTGAAACTTCCTTAAGCTTCTTCTTGTAGACGTAAGGAAGACAGGCAGCGAAAATAACGCGGTTTGCATCAGATTTAGAAAGAAGATCGCGTACCTCATCGACGCCGCTCCGGCAGACTTCGTTGATCACGTGTACGTTTTCCACATTGTCGACACCGCGAAGGCTTTCGGCCAGGGCGTCGAAATCAATGCCGTGAGCTCCTTCACGCAGCGGCCAGCGGCAGATTACGATGTCGACCCTGGGAACTTCCCTTGAAACGTCTTTTTCCTTTGAGCTGGGAGGTTTTTCTTCCCACTCAAGCCCCTTGCTTTTCATGAACCTGGATGACTCCATGGCGGCTGCACTGCCCTGCAGAACGGTTTCGGAGATATCCTTGAGGCCCGTCATCGCACCGCATGCATAAATACCGGAAGCGTTCGTCTCAACGCCGTAACCGCCTTCCGTGGCGATAAAGCCCGCCGGGTTCAGGTCGAAACCGAAAATCTGTTTTAATTGACCGATCTCCGAAGGCGGGCTCTGGCCGGTGGCCAGGACTACGAGATCAAAGCTTTCCTCATGAGGCTGTCCATCCTCACCGAAATAGCGGATCACGGCGTCTCCGTTATCACCCTGATGCACAGAATGAGCCCTGCACCGGACAAGGCGGACGCCCTTTTCCTTTTCCGCCGCAACACGGTACTTGTAGTAATCCTTGCCGTATGTGCGCATGTCCATGTAGAAAATGGACACCTCGGTATCGGGACCGCCCAGCTGCTTGGCAAGCACAGCCTCCTTCAGTGCGAACATGCAGCACACGGCCGAGCAGTAGTCCCGTCCGGCCTTGCGGTTACGCGATCCAACACACTGAAGCCAGGCAATCTTCTTTGCCTGAGTGCCGTCGTGCGGCCTCATGATGCTTCCCGAGAATGCTCCACTCGCGCTTATGAGCCGTTCGAACTCAAGGCTTGTCACAACGTTGTGGGAACGGCCGTATGTATAGAAGTCGGGTTCGGTGTCAGGCTGGTAAAGTCCCGCTCCGGCGGCAAGAATCACACCTGCTACGGTCACTGTCTCTTCAGTGTCCTGCGCATCCAGGTTAATTGCGTTTACGGGGCATACCTTCACGCATTCGCCGCATTTATCACAGACCTTTTCGTCAATTACGTACAGGTTCGGCAGGTTGTGCGGTACCGGCCTGTAGATTGCCTTGCGCATGGTCAGCCCTTCATTGAATGTGTCTTCCATCTCGACCGGGCATACTTCCGCACAGTTTCCCTCGCCTATGCAGATATCGGTATCCACAAGCTTGGCTCTGTGCCGAAGGGTCACTTCGAAACTACCGGCTTCGCCTTCGCAGGAAACAACATCCGTATTGGGAAGGATGGTTATATTATCGTGATACAGCCCTTTTCTCATGCAGAACTGGGAGGCATACTCCCTGCCCACGAAAGGAAGCATTCTGCACATGCCGCAGTGATCCGTGGGAAACTGATAATCCAGCTTCGATAGAATTCCGCCGATGGCGGGAGAGCTTTCCGTCAGCAGTATCTGATATCCCGTCTCGGCGAGATCGAGTGCGGCCCTTATTCCGGCAACGCCTGCTCCGATTACGAGTACCCTGCCTGTTTCGCTGTCTGCATGCATTAAAACCTCACCTCACCTGTCAGTGCCTAGTCCGTAAGCGACTGGAATTCATCTTCTACGAATGTTGCAAGCGGCTGTTCCTCATCAGGATCCCTGCCGGGGGAATAGTCGAATACCGCCTGTGTGTTCTCGGCAACCACACTGAAAAGCTCATATACCGGCACGCCGTTGGGACATGCGGTGGTGCACTGCCCGCAGCCCACGCACAGGGTGCTCATGTGCGCCATGCGCGTAAGATGATAAAACAGCGTATCCGCCGGCATGGTAAGCTGGCCGTGCTTTTCGGCCCAGTTGAAGTACATCCTGCTTTCGTGGCTGAATGTGTCAGTCACGAAAACGCATTCCCTGCAGTAGCAGACAGGACACACTACCCTGCAGTTATAACAGTTGATGCAGTTCGATATTACCTGAGTAAGTCCCTTAATATCGCCTGCCCTGGAATGATATTCCTCATGAAGAGACTGCCTGAATTTCTTTCTCTCGCTCAGGAGATCATCAACCGCGCCCGCGCGTCCGGAAGCCTCATCGGTCTCTTTCAGTCCAATTCCTTCAGCAAGCTTTTCGCCTTCATCCGTAACAGCCTCTATTGCGATCTCTTTTTCAATGTCATGCCCCAGAACCTGCAGACGCAGATCGACTTTTTCAGCCACGGGATGAACACACGCCTTGCACGCCGTTACAAGGTCATAACCTCCCGTGGATGAATCCCATCCGCCCGCCGTCATCTTCTTCAGAAAATCGTGGCCCGTCTGATCACCTGAAGCGAACTTTTCGCTGTATTCCCTGTTGCCGAAGCGGCCGAGGCAGTCCATTCCTATCAGAATCACGTTTTCCAGCGAGGCCTGCTTGAGCTTTACGAGTTCTATGAAGGCCCGGACTTCACAGGGCCTCAAGAATGCCGCTGTCTTTCTTCCCGTTTTCGTCCGCGTCATTTTGGCAAGAAGCGTGGCCGAATTCACCGGGACCACGGGCGCAAACGGATCAACCGAATCCGTCCCGGATTTGTCCGATATTATTACCTGCTTGACCATATTGCCTGCGGGAATCCTGGACGGAACCATAACTGCCTGTACAGCATCCTTTTCAAGCATTCCCGCAACGAGATTCCCAATTGATTCATTCAGACCTTTTTCAATGCCTATTGAAAAACACCGCGCCATGTTATTCCTCCTTCAAACAATCCTGTTCAACCGGAACGGGCTCGGCCCCAGCTTGCCAAGATGCTGCGTCATCTGCTCAACTGTCTCCGCAAACATGTTTCCTTCACTGGCCGCAATCCATTTGAGCCAGAGCCTGTCTTCTCCTATACCGAACGTGTCCAGCATTTTTTTCAGCAATGCGACGCGTCTGCGTACCTTCATATTTCCATTTATGTAATGGCAGTCACCCGGCCAGCATCCGCCTATGAGAACCCCGTCGGCACCGCCGATAAACGACTTGATGACATACATGGGATCGACCATTCCGCTGCACATCATCCTGACGATGCGGACGTTCTGCGGATATTCCAGCCTGGATGTTCCGGCGAGATCCGCCGCAGTAAAGGTGCACCAGTTACAAAGAAAAGCTACTATTGTGGGTTCTGAATCATTCATGGCAACTCAGCTCCTGACTGTGGAAAGCAGACCGTCAATCTCTGCAAAGACCTGCGTGTACGAGAAATTTCTTATCCTTGCAGCACTGCTGGGACAGTATGCCGCACAGCTTCCGCAGCCCTTGCAGACCGCATCGTTCACGACGGAAATACCGTGCCTGTCGTCAAACTCTATGGCCGAGTATGGACACAGACCGATGCACACCTGACAACCAATGCATATGTCCGGATCAATATGCGAAATCATCGGGCTTACGGTGACTTCTCCCTTTGCGCTCAAGGATATTGCTTCGCTCGCCGCTCCCTTGGCCTGTGCAACACTGTCCGGAATGTCCTTGGGCGACTGACATGCACCGGCGACAAACACGCCTGACGTGGCGGTTGAAACCGGCTCGAGCTTCGGGTGCTCCTCAAGGAAGAAACCGCTGGCCTTGGTTCCGATACCGAAAACCCTTGCCACGTCCTGGGAATCGGACCTGGGCTCCATTGCAGTGCACAGGATGGCCATATCCACCGGCACCCGTATCACCGATCCGACCAGAGTATCCTCTGCGACCACTATGAGTTTCCCTGATTCTTCGGGCGACTCGGCCTGATCGGTTATCATTGCCGCCTTGCCCCTGATCATTCTCACTCCCTCGGACTGAATGCGCTTCATGAACTCCTCGTAACCGTCTCCAAAACAGCGCATATCGATGTAGAAATTGTAAATTTCGGTTTCTTCTCCGACCTTGTCCTTGATCAGGTGTGCGTACTTGAGTGCGTACATGCAGCATGTACGGGAACAGTATTCGTGATAGTTGTGATCCCTCGATCCGATACAGTGCAGGATTGCCGCACTCTGAGGTTCATTCGCAAACTTGAAGGCATCATCGGGATCACGCATGAGGATTTTGCCGCCCGTAGGCCCCGTAGCGTTGCTGAGGCGTTCGAATTCCAGGTTCGTAAAGACGTTGGGATACTTTCCATAACCGTATTCCTTCATCACGGAAGGATCCATGGCGTCAAAGCCCGTGGCTACAATTATGGAGCCCACATCGAGAGTCTTTACGGTGTCCTTCATGTCATAATCAATCGCCTCGGCCTTGCAGGCGGTGATGCACGTACGGCAGTCGCAGCATCCTCCGCATGTCAGGCACCTGGAAGCCTCTTTTACCGCCTCCTCAGCCGTAAGGGACTTTTCCACTTCGTCGAATGTTTTTACAGATGCCCCTGATGCGGGTATTTTCACACGGGGCTCACGCTTAATGCCCTCCGTGTCGACATCGTCCATCCTGGGAAGATCATTTTCAGATTTCAGTTCCTCAAAATCCCCTCCGGTCAGGTATACGTTCACCGCACGGGCCGCACGGCGGCCTGAAGCCGCCGCCTCAACTACGGTTCCTGGACCGTTTGTTCCGTCACCACAGCCGAACACGCCTTTACGACCTGTTTCGCATGTACAGCCGTCTGCCTTCAGCGTCCCCCAGCGCGTTGTCTCCATATCCTTTTCATCACAGAAAGGATCCGTGTCCGGCATCTGGCTGATAGCGGGTATCACCATGTCGACGGGAATATCAAACTCTGAACCCTCCACGGGCACGGGTCTCCGCCTTCCGCTCTCATCGGGCTCGCCGAGTTCCATCTTCAGGCATTTTATTGCTGTTACTTCTCCGTCTTCACCGACGATCTCTACCGGCGCGGACAGGAAATGAAACTTTATTCCCTCTTCATCGGCCTCTTCTATCTCTGAATCGATGGCCGGCATTTCGGCCCTGCTCCTGCGGTACACGACGGTAACCTGGTCTGCACCTGCACGAAGTGCGGTACGTGCCGAGTCCATGGCCGCGTTTCCACCACCGATAACGGCCACTTTCTTCCCCGTTTTCACATTGCCTTCGAGATTGATCTCACGCAGGTATTCCAGGCCCCCGATTACACCCTTCAGGTCCTCTCCAGGAATGTTGAGCTTCCTGCTCTTTGTTGTTCCTATCGCGAGAACCACGGAATCGAAACCTTCCTCGAAAAGCTTATCCATGGTCATTTCCGCACCGACCGGAGTATTCAGGCGCAACTCGACCCCGTGATCCAAAATCCACTGAATTTCGCGATCGAGCACGTCACGCGGCAGACGGAATGCAGGAATGCCCGTCCGCAAAAGCCCTCCGGCAACGGGAAGCTGTTCAAAAATGGTTACCCCGTAACCCTCGCGTGAGAGGTAATACGCGGCAAAGAGACCAGCAGGACCGGAACCCACGACAGCGACGCGCTTCCCGTTCGATTCAGGCTTTTCCGGCTCGGCCGGGCCGCCGTTTTCCATTTCCCAGTCTGCCAGGAATCTCTTTATCGCGCATATTGCAAGCGGCTCGTCGCAGTGCCCCCTCTGACATTGTGCCTCGCAGGGATGATGGCACACACGGCCGAGAACGCCGGGCATGGGATTTACATCGCGCACAATGTCGATGGCCTCGCGGAATCTTTCCTGTGCCACCAGATTGACGTAACCCTGCACACGAGTATCAAGAGGGCACGAATCCTGGCACATGGGGACTCCCCGTTTGTCTATTGCAAAGGTAATGGGCACGGCCTGGGGAAACGGACGATATACCGCCTTGCGCCTGAGCGTTCCCACATCCCACTCGTTCGGAAACGACACAGGGCACATGCTCGTGCACTCACCGCATCCCGTGCACTTGTCCGCGTCTATATACCTTGCTTTCTGTCTTACTCTCACCTTGAAATTGCCGATAAAGCCGGATACTTCTTCGACTTCGCTCAGCGATAAGAGCTCTATGTCGGGATGCTGTCCCACGGAAACCATCTTGGGCGTGCCGATACAGGCTGCACAGTCCAGAGTGGGGAAAGTCTTGTCGTACTGAAGCATGTGCCCACCTATGGTAGGCGTCTTCTCAACCAGATAGGCAGTGTACCCGGACGAAGCCACGTCGAGTGCAGCCTGCATGCCCGCGATTCCCCCTCCCACGATAAGGGTGTTCGTGTTTACGGGAAACGTCTGTGAAAACAGGTCTTCCTGATGCACAACCCTTAAAACGCCTGCCAAGGAAAGTTCCTTTGCCTTGAGGGTTGCTTCGTCCTCGTCCTTGTGCACCCAGGATACGTGCTCACGCACGCATACATGGTGAAAGGATCGATATGGATTCAATCCGGCCCTAGCGCATACCGCCCTGAAGGTGTTTTCGTGCATCCTGGGAGAACACGATGCCACTACCACGCGTGTAAGATCGTATTCGGCTACATCTTTTTCAATCAGCTCCTGCCCCGGATCCGAACACATGAAAAGATAATCCCTCGAAACGACAACGTCGTCCAAACCGCTGATGAATTCAGCGACCTCGGCACATCTGACTTTCGAGGCAATGTTTATTCCGCAGTGACAGATGTAAAAACCTATTCTTTCAGCCATGGTCAATCATCCTCTCCGGTTGACTCATAAAGAAGCTCGCAGATATCGCAGACCTCGATCTGATCCTCACAATCAAGAACCTTGATCGCGTCTTCCAGCATGGCTATGCAGTAGGGACATGCAGTTGCGATGGTTTCGGCTCCCGCGGCCTGCGCCTCCTTGATACGATGGATGGCGAATCTCTCATCCATGGGCACCTCACGCCACATTCCACCCCCACCTCCTCCACAGCACAGGGAACGATCACGATTCCTGGGCATTTCGATTAGCTCAAGTCCCGGGATGGCGGTGAGAACCGCCCTTGGTTCGTCATAAATGTTATTGTGACGACCCAGATAACACGGGTCATGATAGGTAACTTTCTTTTCGATCCTGCGCGAAGGTACGATCCGCCCCTCGTCTAAAAGCCGGCTCAGCAGCACAGCGTGATGAAGCACGTTTACTGATTCTGAAAATGCACCATATTCTTTTGTAAACGAATTCAGACAGTGCGGTGAAGCGACAATTACATTTTTAACGTTGTTTTCCTCGAAAAGTTCCGTATTCGCGGACTTGAGTTCTCCATAAGTATCATGTCCACCCATCTTCGAACCCTGATCCCCGCAGCAACTTTCTTTTTCCCCGAGGCTTCCGAATGACACCCCGGCACGATCGAGCAGGCCCACGAGCATGCGCGCAACGCGCCGGTTCCGTGCATCATATGCCTGTGTGCAGCAGGTGAAATAAAGCCAGTGAGTATCAGCCGAAAACTCCGGAATCTGCAATCCTTCCTGCCAGTCGGCCCTTTCACTTCGATGTCCCATCCATGGATTGCCGTCGCTGTGAAGGCAGCCCAGGGGCCCGCTGAAAGCAGAGGGAACAGAATCCATCTGCACCATCAGCGCTCTGGTGGAACGAATCACGTCTATAAGGTTCACGTTTCTGGGGCACCTGAGAACACAACTGTTGCATGTAACGCAGTTCCACAGATCATCTCCCTCGATACCTTCGAGCCCGAGGGAAACGTACTTGATCAGGTTCCTGGGACTGAACTCCTTTACCAGGTTCCACGGGCACACGGACGTGCATGTTCCGCACTGCATGCAGACGTTTAATGTTTCCCCGCCTATTTCCAGTATGGCATCCGTTGCTTCGATACATGGACTGATTGAGTTCATCACAACTTACCTCAACGCTTCTTTTAAAAACATTTGGTTATTAAATGTGTTCACGGGCATCTTCACCTCTGCATGCAACACGCCGTTGCTGCCAGAGGCATATGCAAGCTCCATACCGTTGCATCCCCTCAGGCAGAATGGCGTTGGTTAAGAAGATGTGCGGTTCTTTGCTGATCATTCTCAGGTTGGATATGAGAGAAAAAACAGGTAAAACGATTATAGTGATTGTTTTATGTCTATAGGTTTAATGCAGATTTGTTTTACTAAAAATGGTTGCAGGTGATGCAACATATATGTTGCCTGCATCATCCGAATGCAACAATTCGGCACGGTACTTATTCCCATGTTCTGTTTCCGGGGTGCATAGAGGTTAATTTATCTGTATTTATCCTGCCGGGCGAACTGTTCCTGCGTGTGGCACGATGCTTGCTTTTAGCTGAACCTGAAGGAATTTAATATGCTTTGTGCCGTACCAGTTCTCAGAAATCGAGTTGCACCCAGATGCAGTTTTGCGGACGGGCTCATACTCGTTACCGTCAGCCGTGGGCATCGCGTCAGAAACGAAAGACTGCAGGTTTCGATTTCGTCTCCATTTGATCTTCTGTCTCATATCAAAAGCTGCGCTGCGGATACCATCGTCTGCGGGGGCATAAACAGCAACCTCAGAGAAACCCTGATGGCAGAGGGAATCGACATTGTAGACAATGTTGCATGCTCAATAGATCAGCTGCTTATTGCCATGGATTCCGGATTGCTCCGGCCCGGCTACAGCGTTGCAGTTTCAACTGCCGAATCCGGCGGACAGAACACAAGCGGCGCACATCCTGCCGGAAAAAATGAGACTTCCGCAGGAGACAGAGAACCCCCACTGGAAATAGGGAAAATCGACTGCATTGAATGCACAAACAGGGTCTGCATCAGGGGGGAAAACTGTCTTGACCGTAACATTACGAAACCGGACGAACTGGGCGTGGAAGAGAGAAAAATTCTCGAAGTCTCCATGGACATCGCACTGGAAAAATCCCGAAGGCTCTGCCGCCTGGCGGAGCTGGTCTACTATGGCCTCGAAATGAATTACAGGAAGGTGGGCATAGCCTTCTGCGTTGATATGTGGGAGCCGACGGAAATACTCACTGATGTGCTTAGGAGATTCTTCGAAGTTACAACCGTCTGCTGCAAAGTCGGGGGTGTATCCGAATCCGATATGGTTCCGGGCACAAGCGCATGGACCGATGAAGACAAGGCACAGGTTTCGTGTAATCCCATCGGTCAGGCCCGTGTCCTGAACAGGACGGGAACAGACATGAACATTATCGTAGGTCTCTGCGTAGGTGCGGACTGTCTTTTTACAATGGAGAGCCGTGCACCGGTCACAACGCTCTTCGTCAAGGATAAATCGCTGGCCAACAATCCCATCGGTGCGCTTTATTCCGAATACTATCTGCGCGAAAGCGTCGCATCAGCCGCCGGCCGTGTACCGATGCAAAATCGTTCAGGATCTTTGACAGGTAGTTTATCAGGAATACCTGACACTAATAATGACAAAACAGGAGAAAACAAGCCATGACCATTCCATCAATTCGAGCCGTTGGATTCTGCGTAAACTATTCCAGACAGGGTGACCGGGCTTTTGAGCTGGCACTGGATATCGCTAGAAACAGGCAATTACAACTTAACATATTTCATTTTCTTTCGGATCCGTACGAGCCCGGAAAAAATGCTGCTTCCGATCTGCCGGATGACGAAGTATCACGCCTCAGTGTGGAAATGGAGCGGAAGATGAGGCTGTACTACGATGAGAAACTTGGCGATTATCTGGATGTCGGATTCCGCTTGTGTGAAGACAACGAGTGGACCGAGCTGCACCGCTGTCTGTGCAAAAAGGATTTTCAACTTCTTATTCTGGCCTGTCCTTCGGAAAATGCAGTCTTTGGCAACCGCTCGCTGAAAAATTTTGCCGAAGGATTCGTCTGCCCTGTAATACTGGTGGGACCCGAGTCCCGGAGTCAGCTCAGGCTTAACAAGCCTGCACTTTTGATGGACAATCTGATCGGTCTGAACCGCGAAGAATGCATACCCCTGGAATTCGATAAAAATAAACAGTTTGAACAGACAATTTGATTGTGCCTTATAATAGATCAGCAGATGTTGATGTTTAAGTTGTGAATAACGAGGGATAATAAATTGGATGAACATATTGCCGGAATAATCTTCGACAGCATCACTGACGGCGTTTTTACCGTGGATCACAGATGCATCATTACTTCCTTCAACAAGGCCGCGGAAAATATGACCGGGTTCACCGCCGAAGAAGCCATAGGAAAACACTGTTTCGATATTTTTCGCACAGAGGTCTGTCATAAACAGTGTGCCCTCAGGGATACACTGGCCAATCATGCCCCTGTGGAAAACGCGCGCGTTACCATAATTACACGTGAGGGATGTGAAGTTCCCATAAAACTCAGCACAACCATTCTGCGTGACGACAGGGGTGAAATCGTGGGAGCGGTTGAATTTTTCAGCGATCTGACCGAAGTAGAGCTTTTGCGCAACCGTCTCGATCAGGGCCGGGTGTTCGAAAACATAATAAGCTCCAGCTCAAGCATGCAGGATATCATACAGATGCTGCCGGATATCGCGGAATCGGAATGCAATGTTCTCATCACCGGCCCCAGTGGATCGGGCAAGGAGCTTATCGCCCAGGCAATCCACAGCTGCAGCCCGCGCAGATACGGTCCGTACATCAAGCTGAACTGCGCTGCCCTGCCGGCAACCCTTCTGGAATCCGAGTTGTTCGGTTACGTAAAAGGGGCATTTACGGATGCAAAACGCGACAAGCCCGGACACTTCTGCATGGCGAACGGCGGCACACTGCTTCTGGATGAAATCGGAGACATGGACGTATCTCTGCAGGTTAAACTGCTTCGCGTGCTCAATAACGGTGAGTACCAGCCACTGGGTTCCGACAGGACCATGCACGCGAATGTCAGAATCATAGCAACAACGAATTCAAACCTTCAGAAGGAAATACATAACGGTATTTTCCGCGAAGACCTGTATTTCCGTCTTAACGTTGTCAACATTGATCTGCCGCCTCTGAGAGAACGCGCCGAGGATATTCCACTGCTGGTGGAGCATTTTATCCGCAAGGTTGGCAAAAAAATACGAAAACCCGTAAACAGAATTTCTCCCGATGTACTTAGTTTCCTCAGGAAATACCCTTTCCCCGGTAATGTGAGAGAACTCGAAAATGTTATTGAGCACGCATTTGTAATGTGCCGTGGAGAAGAAATCAGGCCCGAGAACCTTCCCGCTTACATAATCGATCACGATCAGATCAGCAACGGATTTGTGAATGATTCCAGAAGCGAAAAGCAGGTTATCAGCGAAACCCTGCAGCGTAACCACGGCAATCGCTCACTAGCTGCAAAAGAACTCGGTATGCACCGGACAACGCTGTGGCGCAAATTGAAGGCTTACGATCTGTGTTGATAAAGCCTGCTGATTTCTGAAGCGATTCAACCGGCAGGTTCTTTATGACCTGTCCATGGCATGTATTACTGATTTTACCATCTGCGCCCGAACCCGCGCCCCATTCCTCTTCCGCACGGGCCCCGACCCCGGCCGGGACCTGGTCCTCTTCCTATTCCGGGAACACTGAACCAGTTACGCCATCTTTCTCGCTGATCCTCGCCTAGAAGATCCCAAACTTCAAGACGGAAGTCCAGCCATGCTTCCCATATGGCTTTCATAATCTTTTCCGTTTCGATGTAATTCGACATGATGGCCTTGCGATCGGGCCTGGCCTTTCCCCAGAGCCGGCGCATATCTTCCCTTCTGTCATCCAGGTCATCGTACAGATCGTTCAGATCGGCTACCGTGTCGTAACACATTTGCATTACAGTACTTTCCTGATCCCGTGTCAGATCCAGGTCCTCAACCATCAACCTGCACCAGCCGTAGCCGCGTCCCCGGCCGGAATAATAATCACTTCCCCTGCCATATCCGAAGCCTTGGGCCAAGGAAGTTAAAGGAAAAATCAAAACCGCAATGAAAATGATGTTTCTGGACAATTGCATTTTCATGTTTCACTCCTTTCAATTTATTATGATCAACATTTTAATATTTATGCAATAAATAATGCACTGAAACCAAACAGGAGGATTTTTTTGCTGTTCCGGGCAATTATGCGGTAAAATACCAGTCTACCCGGCAATGTCCGGGAAGGAGGTGTCCCATGATCAGGCTGCTGATGTTCAAAGCAGCATTTATTACATGCGTCATTCTGGCGTGCGTTTCGACGGCCACGGCTCAGAGCAAGAAAGAATGGAGAAAGACCGAGAAAAGCACGGTGGACCGCCTGAAGAACCTTGCGGGCAAGGAGTATCAGGGTGTTATACCGGGAAAGGGCAATACCCTTCCCAGGGTAGAGGAACTCCGAGGCAAGGAAGCAAACTGGGTCACATGGCCGGGATTTCAGCGCACGCCATCCGGGTCCAGAATCTTCATACAGAGCACGCATCCAATCGCCTACGAAAAATCTGAAGTAAAAAACAGGATTACTCTGCTGCTCAAGGACTGTCACGTGTTCCTGAGAAACAACCGTAATCCGCTTATTACCTCCCACTTCACCTTTACGCCCGTCAGCAGAGCCTATTTAAGGCAAAAAAAGGCAAGAGGTGAAAAAAAGGTTGAACTCGTAGTTGAACTCAGAGCGAAAGCCGTTCCCCAGATAAGCCAGTACACGGACAGTGACGGGTATAATTATACCTTCATAGATTTTCCCACTGGTAACTACGCTCCCCCTGAACCCAAAGAAGACACCTCCTTTTCCGAGGAGAACACAGGGTTTTCACCGGTTGCGCCGGCAGCCGGAAGCAGTGAGACATCCCCCGGTAATGACATCAAGGGTTTTGAATAAGTATGCATTGACCTTTTATGCATGAAGAATGATATATCTCCTTTATGCATCAGGATTTTTCAGAGCTTCTCGGATATGTGGCCGCCTCGGTAAATCATGAACTGAAAGTTTTTTTCGACAAATCAAAAAAACGTGCACAGAAAAAAGGCGCCGGGCGCGAACTCGTGGACGCCATAGCCGATCTTACCCTGAGAGGGGGCAAGAGACTCAGGCCCGCCCTTGGATATACGGCATACACCGCTGTCAAAAAGCCGGACGACAAAGAGGATCTGATCAGGGCGCTGATCAGTCTGGAGATTCTTCATACTTATCTGCTCGTACATGACGACATCATGGACGATTCCGATGTAAGGCGCGGAGGCCCATCGCTTCATATTTCCCTTGGCTCTGAGTTCGGAGACAGAGAAATGTCCAGATCCCTTGCAATTCTGGCCGGCGATCTCGGCAGCGCCTTCTGCCTCATGCCCCTGATCGAATCCGACCATCCGCCGGATCAGAAAATGGCCGCTGTCAGAGAATTTCTGAAATCCCATGAACTCGTCGTTCTCGGCCAGGAAATGGATCTTCGTGGGAAAGGACCGGCGGACAGGATCATGTACCTCAAAACCGCCAGTTACAGCACCGCAGGACCTGTGCGCACCGGGGCCGCCCTCGCAGGCGCATCGCCCGAAGTCCTTGACGGACTCGAATCATGGGCTGTTCCGGCAGGACTGGCCTTTCAGCTCAGGGACGACGTACTCGGGCTATTCGGCGAGGAGGAAAAAACCGGCAAACCCGCGGGTGACGATTTAATGGAAAAAAAGCGCACGTATCTGATCGAAGTATTTGAACAGCTTGCTTCACCCGGTCAGAAGGCTGCCGTTGATCGTGTTTATGGAAAAAGAACCGTGTCAAAAGAGGATCTTGATACAGCCCTTGATGCAATCAGGTCTTCGGGCGCGCTGAAAGAGGCCGAAGACAGAATAAGCGGGTACGTAAAGCAGTCCATAACCGCGCTTGAAAAGGTCTCAATCAGCGCAAACGGCAGAAAGCTTTTTTCACAGGCGTCTGAACTCCTCGGCTACAGAAATCTGTGAGGCATACCGGTTTTCCCATGTCCCGGAAAATGACATTAACAATTACGGCACCGGGAAAGATGATGCTGGCAGGCGAATACGCTGTTCTTTACGGCCATAGTGCGCTCGTCTGCGCCGTTGACAGGAGGGTGAGAGCCTTTTGTGACAGGCCGCATAAAAGCCCCGGCAGGCTGCTGAGTCTCGTTGTTGAAGAGGCACGGCAGCTTGGAAAACGCATTAATATAAACATCGGAAAGTTCATACCTGACATTGAAAGTGATCAACTTTTTTTCAATGGCCAAAAGCTCGGTCTAGGATCCAGCGCGGCCGTTGCCGTGGCCTGCACGGCAGCCGTTATCGCCCGTGCGGGAGTGGACCCGGCTGAACTTAAAGACGAAATAAGAAAGGCTGCTTTTCTCGCTCACAGAAAAGCTCAGGGCGGAAGCGGCAGCGGGGCCGACATCGCGGCATGCGCACTCGGAGGCGTGCTTGAATACGCGATCCCGGGAGGTGCTGATCCCTCGATAACGCGAATCGAGTGGCCGGCAGAACTGAAAACGGCCTTTGTCTGGACGAGATCAAGCGCTGTAACCGGCGAACTCATACTTCGGGTTGATAAATTCAAAAACAGGGACCCGTCTGCACACGTAAAAATCATGAAGCGTATCGGACATGCTTCCTCGAACATGATCAGGGCGATAAAGGACAGTAATATTAAAAACGTCCTGTCCGCGGTGACAGAGCAGCACGCAGCCTTCAGGGATCTCGGGATCATGGCCGGGGCTGAAATAGTCACACAGGATATTGAAGACATCACCGCTATGGCATGTGACAGTGGGGGAAGCGCCAAGCAGTCGGGTGCAGGGGGCGGGGACATGGCAGTGGCCTTTTTTGATTCCACAGATGCACTGGCCGGTTTCTCGAAAGCCGTGCATGAAAAAGGTTATGAATGCCTTGATATGTGCATCGATAAAGCGGGCGTGCGTATTGAGCGGGTCTGATATCTTCTATTGCCCTGAAGAAAATAAAATGCATTAATATTTTTAAGCGGGGACGCTCTTTTTTTCGAATAGCGCGAACACCACCCCGGGCGTTTGATATTCAGATTCTTCATTTTTTATGGACGTAAAAAGATTTTTCTTGAAGGTCGTATGCATTCAGAGTCCTGAATGATAAACCTTTGTTCTGAGGTGCAGCATGAATAAGAGATTCATTTACTTTGTCCTCGCTTTTATACTGTCCGGATGTGACGGCAGCGGCGCGGGGGAAGATGACGGTGGTGTGCAGGACGGTACTGTTCAGGACAGCAGCCATGCTGACGCAGGGGACGGAGACACGGACGCGGACACGGATACGGATACTGACAGTGACGGGGACAGCGACAGCGACGCAGGAGAAGACGCCTGCATGTACGACCCTGAAGACCGTATTGGATGGGTGAGAACATGGGGAGGGGAAAAGCTGGAAGAAGGGGACGCGGTTGCCGTGGGACCGGACGGCACTATCTTGGTGGCCGGAATTTTCCAGGGCGAAGTGGACTTTGACCCTGGTCCGGGACAAGATATTCACACTTCAACTTCCTCATACGAAACAGGCTACTCCGGATACGTGTCCGCGTTTACGAGCGAGGGCATATGGCAGTGGACCAGTACCATAAATGGGTCTGGCGTAGTAGATGCAACGGCGGTTGAGGTGATGCAGGACGGGTCAATAGTGGTAGGGGGGTCGTTCACAGAGACTGTGGATTTCGACCCCGGTTCCGGCAATCATGATATCGATGCAGAGGATGGTTACTACAGCTATGTTCTCAAACTGACCGGAGAGGGGGAATTCAAATGGGTTTATATTATTAAAGGAGAAGAGATTATTACATTATACGATTTAACGGTTTCCAATGAAGACAATGTTATTTTAACGGGCGATTATGATACTACAATCATATTCGAGTCTGATGGAGGCATGGAGGAACATACGGCCAAGGGAGGGGACGACTCGTATATTGCGAAGCTGGGGCCAGAGGGGGAGCTGTTATGGTCAAGAAGCATGGGAGGCGGGGGTATGGACGAGGCATGGGGCGTTGCAAGCGGGCCGGACGAGTGTGTGGTCGTGATCGGGGAGTTCGAGAGGGGGACCATGGACTTTGATCCCGGTCCCGGCGTGGACGAGCACACCGCAGACATCAACGACGTATACCTTATCAAGCTTGATTCTGACGGAAACTACGAGTGGGGACGCCATATACAGGGTCCCGGAATCGAGTTCGGCAGGGCCGTAGAAGTAGACGACGACGGCAACATCTACGCGGCCGTGGAGCACTCGAACCAGGTTGACTTCGACCCAGACACCGCTGGTTTTGAGGTGAAGTGTAGTGATTTTCATTGTTTCTCAATAGCCAAGTATAACGCAATAGGTTCTTTTCTATGGGCGGATACCATTAATTGTTCAGGACCCATTTTGGATGTGGAGAGATTGATATCAACAACAGACGGAATTGTTGCGGTTGGAAATTATGAGGAAGTCATAGATTTTGATCCCAGTCCTGGATTGGATGAACATAGCGCAATAGGTGATGGTAGATGGGACATGTATCTTGCAAAGTACTACGAAGATGGTTCATATGCGTGGGCCACAACTATTGGTCATCCAGCAATATGTAATTCTTTGTCGGCATCAAGCGATATAAGCGGGTCTTTTTATATAACAGGCTATTTTAAAAATAGCGTGGACTTTGATCCGTCGGGATGCACAGAAATCCATGAATCAACCAATGGGAGCGATGATACGTTTCTCCTGTTTCTCAATGAAACAGGAGGATATTACGATGGAAATGCAAGGTAATTACCTAAAGGGGAGGATAGAGCTATGAACAGATATCAATGTGCATTTATTGTTCTTTTTCTGATAATAATAGTTCCAATATCATCACATGGGCAGTCATACGAGGATTACTGTGACCAAACATTCCAGTCCGGGACCTACCCCGGCCTGAACGAATTCTGCCTGTACCTGGTGAGTTCTGGGCCGCTGGTTGACGTACAAGCGGGGTTGCCCGGGTACTCGCATCTGTTCATGAAGGACGAGTACGGCATATTTCACGACTACAGCATTTCGGGGTATCCGACGATCAATTTCATTCAGTTGATGGACAACCATGCAGCGGATCTGAAATCAGAGCACGACCTCCTTCCGGTGCCCGGCGCCACGACAGAGTAACAGGACATGAGAATGAATAAGAAATTCATTTGCTTTATTCTCGTTTTGATCCTGTCCGGATGCGACGGCAGCGGCGCGGGGGAAGAGGACGGCGGGGCTGACAGTGGCGACGCCGGGGATGCGGGCATTGACGGAAGCGCGGATGCCGATGCGGACAGCGATACAGATGGGGATGCGGATGCCGATGCGGACGCTGACGCCGGGGACGCGGCGCATCCTTCGGACGCGGGCGAGGATGCCTACTGTCCCTACGATGCAGCGGCACGGGTCGGATGGGTGAAGACATGGGGTGGGCCTGGGTTTGACGAAGGCACGGCCATTGCCGTGGGACCTGACGGAACGATCGTGGTGGCCGGGACCTTCCACGACACCGTGGACTTTGACCCGGGCTTGGGCGAGGACCTGCACACGGCAACCGGCGACTGGAGCGCGTTCATCTCCAAGTTCACCGAGGACGGGGAGCACATCTGGACCAGGACCATGGGGGGCGACTTCTGGGCTGCTCGACTTACAGTCGGCGGCGTAGCCGTGCTTTCGGATGGCTCTGTCGTGATGGGGGGAGATTCCTTGTGGGTCATCGATTTCGATCCCGGACCTGACGAAGAGAATCGTGGCGATGCAGGCAGTCAGAACCTATATGTGGTCAATCTGACGGACCAGGGAGATTTCAATTGGGTCTACACGGCCGAGTCGGTATCCAACATCGGATACAATCTGACCGCCGGCCAAGATGACAGCATCTATCTCCTGGCATGGTTCCAGGGGGAGATGGATTTCGATCCGGGCCCGGGCGAAGAGGTACGGACGGCGTCGAACTCGGATGTGGCGGTGGTGAAGCTCAATCCCGATGGGAGCTTGGCCTGGGTGCGGAACCTTGGTGGCGCGTACGACGACCAGGGGAGGGGCATCGCGGTGGGCGATGATGGTTCAGTGCTGGTCACGGGGTTATACGAATCGACCCTCTACTTCGAGCGCGGCCAGGCCGGGCAGACGGCCCTGGCCACGAGCAAGGGGGAAGGGGACATCTTCGTGGTGAAGCTGGATCCTGACGGAAATCCGGCATGGGTCAGAACCATCGGAGGGCTGTCCATCGACATCGGCGAGTCGGTGTGCGTGGATGAGGAAGGGAGCGTGTACGTGGGCGGCATGTTCGGCGACGTCGTGGACTTCGACCCCACGGACGCGGGGATAGACGAGCACACCAACCCGCCGGACAGCGTCTTCGTCAGCAAGTACACGGCGGACGGAGGGTACGAATGGACGAGGACGAATGGGAGTTCTAATTCAATATTCTTCGTGGATCTTATATGTGATCAAGAGGGAGTTCTCTATCTCGGCAAGTTTCACGGAGAGATGGATTTTGATCCGGGTCCTTCGTCCGACGTGCATATTGTCGAGGGAGCATACACATATCTAATCAAATATTGGGAGGATGGGGAATATCACTGGGGTACGGCTTTCGGTTCGAACTCCTCAATCGGCAGTACCTATCCTGAAACTTTCATCGAAGAGATGACAGGTGGGTACTTGGTTTTCGGACGTTTCGGAGACACCGTCGATTTTGACCCAACCATCTGCACGGATATTCGTACAGCCCAGGGCGATCCGCCATGGGACGCTTTTCTTTGGAGATGCGATGAAACGGGCAACTACTGGCCACAACTATAAAAAACCGGGAGGGGAACCATGAAAAAATCAATAGTTTTTCTTTACGTCGTGATTTCAATACTTCTGTCGAGTACCAATTCCCAAGCTCAATATACAGAGCAAAACTGTAATGTCTTCATAAACGAGGCCGGGCTATACGAATTCTGTAAATTCCTTGTGACAGGAGTGCATCCGTCGGGGGACAACACCAACGGCTACAGCAACCTGTACATGAAGGAGGACATGGGGGTGAACAAGCCGCTCCTGGAGATTCTTGACGATACGTCGGATGACATGATCGACAACTACGCTGCCGCCGGCTTCCTTCCGGTGCCGGGCACCACGACAGAGTAACAGGACATGAGAATGAATAAGAGATTCATTTACTTTGTCCTCGCTTTTATACTGTCCGGATGCGGCGGCAGCGGCGCGGGGGAAGATGACGGTGGTGTGCAGGACGGAACGGTTCAGGACGGCAATAAGGCCGATGCCGGGGACGCGGACACGGATGCGGACACGGACAGCGATTCAGACGCTGACGCCGAT
>Ga0272442_10001289_pt1 | contig 38418 bp, 35 predicted proteins | sample SSMForm2O_FD_200262 | JGI IMG/M metagenome (GOLD analysis project Ga0272442, IMG submission 200262) | Marine sediment archaeal communities from Little Sippewissett salt marsh, Falmouth, MA, United States - SSM-Form-2O | ecosystem: Environmental > Aquatic > Marine > Wetlands > Sediment ... | reverse complement strand
CTTGCTGTGGAGATGTGCAGGGCGCTCGGAAAAAGCGTAAGCGCGGTAATAAACCGCAGCGACCTGGGTGACCGGGGTGTTTATGAGTACCTCGAAAGAGAAGGAATCGAGACGCTGGCCACTGTGGTGTTTAATAAATCCATTGCCGAAGCATATGCGGCGGGAACTCTTGCATACGAAAACTGCCCTGAACTCGAGACCGCGCTTCAGTCTGTTGAAGACAGGATAATTAAATCAATGCCGGCCGGAAAGGAAAAGTCGTCGTGAAGCAGATCGTTGTACTCAGCGGCAAGGGGGGAACGGGAAAAACTTTCGTTTCCGCCTCCCTGTCAGCGCTCGCTGCCCCTGTAGTATCCGTCGACTGCGATGTGGATGCCGCCAACCTGGCCCTTGTTCTCGAAGGGAAAGATGTCCATACGGAGGACTTTTTTGCAGGTCAGACAGCCGTGATTGATGCTGACGCCTGTACGGGCTGCTCTGACTGCATCGACGAATGCGTATTTGATGCTCTGAGTCTTGACGAAAGCGGCACTGCGGTCGTGGATGAACACAAATGCGATGGATGCGGCGTATGTTCGCTCGTATGCGGCGAGGACGCAGTGAGCATGAAGGACAACCTTGCCGGCCGGTGGTTCGTACGCAGGACAAAAAGCGGTTACCTGGTTCATGCCGCACTCGGAATCGCACAGGATAATTCCGGCAAACTCGTTGCGCGAATAAGACAGGAAGCGGTCAATACAGCCGAAAATGAATCCGTGAACGCCATAATCATAGACGGACCGCCCGGCATCGGCTGTCCCGTACACGCATCCGTTACCGGTGCTGACCTCGTGCTCGCGGTTTCAGAACCCACGGTCAGCGGGATACACGATCTTAAAAGACTAATCGATCTGTGCAGTCATTTTGAAATCAAGTGCGCGGTCGTGATCAACAAGTTCGATCTTGATGTGAGCAGGAGCAGGCAGATTGAAGAGATGATCGAATCATCGGATCTGTTATCCTTTCTCGGTAAGCTCCCCTTCGACAGGCAGGTGCCGCTGAACATGGCTCTCGGAATTGACCCTCTCGAAATCAGCAGTTTTGGACCCCTCATGAAGAACATATGGAAAAAAACACTCGAGATGCTTAAATGAAAAAGAAGGACACATCATCCCTTATTAGATATGTGGTGCAGGCGGGTTTTTTCGCTTTCATAGCATTCGTGGCCATCAGGCATCAGATCGTAAGAGGAGGGCCCGGACGTTCTGCCACGGTACACGCGTACTGTCCGTTCGGAGCCATCGAATCGCTTTACACCAGGATAGTGCATGGTGAATTCCTCTGGAAGATACAGTATTCATCATTCGTGCTCCTTGCAGCCGTAATCGTAATCTCGCTGATCATGGGAAAGGGATTCTGCGGATGGATATGCCCTTTCGGGTCGCTCATGGAATGGCTCCGACTGCTGGGTAAAAAAACGCTGGGAATAAAAAAGAGCTTTATTCCCGATTCTGTTGAGAAAAAGATGCGATATCTCAAGTACGGCGTAATCTTTCTCATACTTGTTCCCACGTATTATACGGGACGGATGGTATTCGAGGACTACGATCCCTTTGTGGCCTTTTTCCATTTCGGAAGAAACATGTCCGGAGACCTTATGCCCGCGTATATCATTCTCGCAGTCGTGCTTGTGGCTTCTCTGTTTTCAAGTCGCTTCTGGTGCAGGTATTTCTGCCCGCTCGGGGCCTTGCTCGGCCTGTTAAATAAAATCAGCCTCTTTTCAATCAGGCGCGACAGCAAAACATGCAAAGAATGCTGGACATGCAGTAAAAAATGCCCGGTCGGGGTTATGCTGGATGAAGATAACGTCATCAAATCCGTGGAGTGCACGGCCTGCCTGGAATGCGTAAATGCCTGCACGCACGTCGGAACCCTTAAGGCGAAAAGCTGGAAATTCACACACAGCAGTCTGAGGTACGCGATATGCCTCATAGCCACCCTCTTTATCATAATCGGAGTGACAAAGGCCATTGGCATATGGCAGTCAACGGGCAGCAGCGGAGAGAGGGAGTACAGGGGTTACGGCAGGGGAGCCTATCACATCGAAGAAAAGGAGAGTAACTGACATGAGTGGAATAACGATAAACGAAGAACTCTGTGATGCATGCGGAAGCTGCGCTGAAATCTGCGCAACAGAAGCTATAACGATTGAGAAAGTTGCAAAGGTGGACGCTGACAAATGCATCGAGTGTGGCGCCTGCGTAACCGAATGCCCCCACGAAGCCATTACGCTTGAAATAGTTCCGTACACTCCGCTACAGAAAGAGCCTTCGCCACGGCCCGTTACCCGGACCTCCCCGCAGTATTCAGACCATCAGCGCTCATCATCTGCCATAGGCGGTTTTCTGAGTGCAATTGATACTTTTCAAAGAACGTTCCGGGAGATCAGGGGCAGGGGAAGAGGCGACTTTGGTGGAATGGGCGGCGGTAGCGGCCGCGGTATGGGCGGCGGTAGCGGCCGCGGTATGGGCGGCGGTAGTGGCAAAGGTATGGGCGGCGGTAGTGGCAAAGGTATGGGCGGCGGTAGTGGCAAAGGTATGGGCGGCGGTAGTGGCAAAGGTATGGGCGGCGGTAGCGGCCGCGGAATGGGTGGTGGCCGCGGAATGGGTGGTGGCCGCGGAATGGGTGGTGGCCGCGGAATGGGCGGCTCTTAATCCCCGGGTGGGTCGTACCTGCATTCTTTTTCTGCAATGCATTCGTCCAGTCTTGCCAGGTCCTCCAGGAATTTCTGCCTGTGTCGGCTGACGCTGGCCCCGTCTCCCAGTACCATGTCCAGCTGACGCGTATGAATGGTTAGATAACCCAGGATCTTGAGCCTTGATTCCATGAACTCCCGGTTGTAATCCCCGATCCTTGCACGAACTGAATCCTGTCTCAGTTTCACGCGGAAGTCGAGATCTTCCAGGACTGATGCCACGAGACCCGCCCTTGCAGTACGGCGGTCAAGGCTGGCCGCGCCTCCCTTGAACTGAAAGCTGATGTAATTTTCCTGAGTGACATCGCCCACGAGTGATTCGATTGTGGAGAAATGATACCCGAACCTCGACTGCAGGGTGCAGAAGTTTCTGGAGATCATGAAGTAGTTGCGGGATGCGTAAGCCGAGGGCATGGAAGGATTCAGGGCCGGATCGGTCGCAGATCCCATGAGCACCGAAAAGAAACCGCCCGCATCAACGGCAGGAGGTCCTTCCCATGGAATAGCCATCATTCCCGCCCATATCGCGCGCATCGGCACGGAAACGATGTTTTCCAGCCTTACTAATACATCGTCATCAGGAGGCTTTTCGAACCCATCGTCAAGGTCAATAATCCAGAACTGCGTGGGCCGGTCAGTGTACAGCCTTCTTGCCGCCTTTTCCGGAAAACTGTGCTGCTTTCCGAAAAGGAACATCTCGTGCACCGCCTTTTCATGGCAGAAACGCGTAATGTCATGGAAGGTGGAACAGTTGCGGGCACGGAAATCTGCAGATTCCGGGTCCAGCATTTTCAGGGGCGTTATCATGGCCGCAGCACCTTTGAGCGATTCATAAACCGGGCTGCCGGCAAGAAAGCTTTTCCGGGTTTTTTTTGTCTCAAGCACCGAATCAAGCCTTCCTTCGTAAACCAGCCCTGCATCGGCATCCACTGTCACTGCCTGTCCGGGGTTGAGCTTATCCAGCGCATATCTGACACCGAAAAGAGCCGGAGTCTGGAATTCCCTTGCCACGTTGGCCAGGTGCCCCACAATGCTGCCCTGTTCCGCTATCAGCGCGCTCGCCCTGTTCATGAGCAACGCCCAGTACGGTAGCGCCTGCCCGATAACGAGCACACCCCCGGCCGGAAAGTCCAGAGCATCATTCTCCCGGCGGGCGGTGAAAACGGCTCCTGACCCGCTTCCCGGACTTGCGGTCTGTCCTCCGGACACTATTATTCGATCCGCAAACTCATCAGGCTGAACATCCGCTTCCCGCGTCTCCGTATCCTGCTGCCTGAGCGGCCGGGTCTGAAGAAAAAACGTTTTCCCCTCCGGATCGATTACCCACTCCACGTCCTGCGGTTTGCCATAATGCTTCTCTATTTCGACAACATTGCGTGCAAGAGCAAGCGCCGCTTCATCACTCAGGGAAGCGGTGCGGCCTTTTTCTCCGGATATGGACATCGTACATATGCCCTCATCCTCGCAGTAGGTAAATTCCTGCTCCTTGTGCGGAATCTGCCTGTCGAGAATCCTGATCGGTTTATCACGCGATATCATGAAGACATCGGTTGCAACCGTCCCGTCGACCACGGGTTTCGGATGCCCCCACACCGAATGAATCATGATGTTCCTGTCACGGCGATCGAGAGGATTTCCCGAGTAGGCCACCCCGCCGCTGACGGCCTCAACCATTGGCATGCAGCCCACGCACATGGCGACATCATCATCCCTGATGCCCCTGTTCAGGCGGTACATCATGGCCTGGATCTGGTACTTGCTTGCAAGCACCTCCTTGTAGGCGGGTATGAGGTTCTCGCCCGAAACGTTGAAGACGGTGAGGTACTGACCGGCGAAAGACATGTCAGCCGTATCCTCTCCCTGGGCGCTCGACCGCATCGCCACAGCAACGTCCTGCCCGTGCTTCCGTTCCAGCTCCGCATATTGATCCCTGATGGCAGTCTCAAGCCTGCCGGGAAGCGGAGAGCCTACTATGAACTGCCTGATCCCCTGGCTCAGAGTGTAGATCTGTTCGATATCATCCAGGTCCACAGGCTGAATGAGTTCGTCTATCTGTTCCTGCAGGTTGTTGTATTCCATAAACGTATAATATGCTTCGGCCGTTATGGAAAAACCGTCCGGTATGCTTATGCCCAGACTGCTCCCGAGCTCCCCGAGATTCGCCATCTTGCTGCCCGTCTGCTCGGACATGGATGCGTCCAGTTCCCCGAGCGGTATAACCAGCGGAAAATCGCCAGACGCTCTTTCCCTCTGCATGAAGGGCCTTATTCCATTGTTGATTTCTTCAAATCTTTCAAAAAGACTAGAATACTTTCCGGGCGCGATGTGATCCATGTTCCTGATCATCTGGAGCACGTTTTCGGCCGCGGCATTACACCTGGAGCGTACAAAACCCATGCCGAAGGGCTCGTCACCCATCAGGGCCTCCTCTATCTGTGTCATTGCCTGAAGCGCCCTGCTGTTGGCTGTCAATAGTTTCGTGAAATGTTCATACCTGGTTCTGAATTCAGTGCGAAGCTCGATTACCTGTTCCTCTGAAAGAGCCCTGCTCTTTCCCGTGATCCTAAGCTTCCTTATCCAGTCGATGATTTTCATTTTCTTAACACCCGGATCACCATATTACCGATAATAAAGAAAAAAGCACCGGCGAAAAAACTGTTGTTTCGGCACGGTGTTCTGTGGTGACATCGGGCCCTGACTGAAAAAAGGTTTATTAATAGGGGAAACAGATTATCCAGTAAGGAGGAAAAAATGGGAATCGAGTGGGTACCAAGGGACAACGAGGTAAAGGATCACGGCCTTCAGGGCGAGCAGTTCTGGGGAGACTGGGACTCGGACCCGTGCACGGTTTATGAAAAAAAACCCGTAAGGGATAACGAGAGCCGCGAGATCAAAGGGCTTTATACAGCATGGATCACGCTTAACAACCCGAAGCAGTACAACTCCTACACCACCGAAATGGTAAAGGGCGTAATAGCGGGCTTCAACCGGGCATCGGGCGACAGGAGCGTGGTCGCTGCCGTGTTTACGGGAGCCGGAGACAGATCCTTCTGTACAGGCGGCAATACCAAGGAGTACTCGGAGTATTATTCAAGGCGTCCCAACGAATATGGCGAATACATGGATCTCTTCAACGGAATGGTGGACGCAATCCTGAACTGCAAAAAGCCAACCATATGCCGTGTCAACGGCATGCGCGTGGCAGGCGGCCAGGAGATAGGCATGGCGTGCGATCTCGCAGTTGCGAGTGATCTCGCAATATTCGGGCAGGCGGGCCCCAGGCACGGTTCCGCACCGGACGGCGGATCGAGCGATTTTCTGCCCTGGTTTCTGAGCATGGAGGACGCCATGTGGAACTGCATCTCATGCGAGATGTGGAGCGCGTACAAGATGAAGATGAAAAATCTTGTGTCAAAGGTCGTTCCCGTGCTGAAAACGGACGGCAAGTTCATAAGGAACCCGCTCGTAATTACGGACAGGTACATAGACGACGGTGAAATCGTCTACGGAGAATACGTAAGCGGCGAAGATGCGAAACAAGCCCGGCAGACGATGAAGGAAACCCCGACCGACTTTGAACTACTCGACAGAGAAGTCGAAAAAATGGTCTGGACCTTTACAAATCTGTTTCCGGGATGTCTTATTAAATCCGTTGACAGTGTCAGGGCCAAGAAAAAGTTCTTCTGGGATCAGATGAAGCTGCCGAACAGACACTGGCTTGCGGCCAACATGTCGGTGGAGGCGTTTCTGGGATTCGGGTCTTTCAATACCAAGAAAATCACGGGCCGCGACGTCATCGACTTCGTCAAGTATCGTCAGCTCGTTGCCGAAGGCGCCCTCATGGACGAAGATGTCTTCGAGCAGGTTCTGGGCAAACCCCTTAAATAATAACCGTATCGGTGTTACAGGGCTCCGCCTAGTGTAAGGTGGTAGCTGTGATTTCCCTTTTCCATGAACCCGTATGCATAGGAAAATTTGAGAAACTGGGTCTGATGGTATCCCACCGTAAAGGACAACAGGAGCTCGGCCCCCAGACCGGTGCGAAGGTCTTCGGGATCAAAACTGTCCCTTATGGCCGTACCGGTGTCAGTGAATATGCCTCCCTGAAGTCTTCTTATGTAAAGGGGAAGTGTTTCATACCCGGTATAGATGTCGACAATGGGGAACTGATACTCCACCTGCAGCACGTGATACTGATCGCCGTGCATCACGCCCGGCGGATAACCCCTGAGGCTACGTGCCCCCATACCCAGGTTGTTTATGATTGCATTAATTATGTCCATGTCAGCGTAGCCACCGATTGCGAATATGTCATCCCCTCCGGAATAACCTATTCCGCCTGAATATTTAAGCACAAGCACGTGGTGATTGAACCACGGTATGCCTATGAACTCGATCCAGGAGTAGCTTAAATCCAGGGCCCTGACCGCACTGCCCATGACGGGGTCGTCAAAATTAAAGGTGGCCCTTATGGTCCTGCCGGATTCAGGAGAAATCCCCAGGGCTGTACCCTGGGCACGGCCCAGGCTCCATGAAAAACGCACGCCGGATCTGAGACCGAAAGAAGGCAGATGCGGCCTGGGAGCGCTGGGGTCCGCTTCGACGTGGATAGGATCTCTCGGTCTTGGCGCCGAAAATTTATATCCAAGGGTAAAATTCTGTGGATAATGCAGTATCCTGTGCCTGAATGTAGTATTCGCCGTTACCGAATGTCTGATAAGCACGTATTCCTTTTCTTCTCCTGCTTCTTTGTATGTGCCCGTTCCCATGGATCTTGAGAAGCTTACTGATAGGTGTGGTCTTATCTTATGGTACTGGTACGCCAGTCCGCCGACTGCCTCGAATTCGGTAAGACCAAATAGAACGGAAGCACCGAAGATGTGATGGGAAACTATGTCACCAGCGGATACATTAAGCTTGAGGCCCGGTCCCAGAATGCCGGTTTTGTAATCAAGTTCCCACCGTCGCGGGAGCACGGTCGCAGCAGGATCATAGGGCCTGTCAACCATTGGAACGGGTGGGGGGTCGGGAAGAGGTTCGGGCTGCTCACGGGGCTGTTCACATTCGAGCCACGAAGAAGGATCAAAGCGCATTGTGTGTATGTCCCATCCTGTTGAGGAGTAGTGGCGGAATGCTATCTGTGTGCCTTCAGGTGATACAGCGGGATACTGTGCACCGTTCAGCACGTTGGTCACCTGCCACAGCTTCCGTTCCCTGAGGTCCCAGGCGTATATGTTAAAAATCCCGGTTCGATCCGAAGTAAAGAGCAGATAACGGCCCGATGGATCGTAGGAGGGCTTTGTATTCAGGCTCTTTTCCCTCAGGATGCAATCGAGACTCTCTTTCCCCCGGCTCATGCGGCAGATCGAATAGTACCCCCCGGGAGAGAAAATGGAATACGCCAGTTCCCGTCCGTCAGGACTCCAGGCGTATGAATCCACAATATGGCGACCGGGTGAGGCCACCATGAGGCTGATATTGCGCCCGTCTATGTCGGACATCATCAAATCGCCGGTCTCGCTGCGGATTCTCCTGAACAGAATGGATCTGCCGTCCTGAGAGACTTCGGGTTCAGCGGCCCGGAATCCGTACGTCAGGCGTGTGCTCTTACCCGTACGGGGGTCAAATCTAAAAAGATCATTGAACATGAAGTATGTCCTGTAGGGAGCCGTAGTGGAATAGTAAAAATATCTTCCGGCCGGGTCCGGGCTCAGATTGTATTCATTTTCCACGAACCGGAGTTTTTCAGTTTTTCCGCTTTTTCTGTCAACGCGCCACAGACCCCTGATTTCGTACCCGTCATTGAATGTGAAATAAATATATTTGCCATCCGCTGAATACCGTGGACGGGACGTATGCATGCCTTTGAAGGTAACGGGTGTGGATTGTGTAAGACCACGGTCACGCAGGCGCTGTGCCTGTTTTTCATATTTCTCCGTCAGGTCCCGTTTCCAGTCGTAATACAGATCCACAAAGGTATGACCCAGAACTCTTTTGGCGATCTTGTTCAGCCCGTAAGGCAGCAGTTCGCTTCCATACTCATGGGATATCTCGACGAGCTTATCGTGGCCGAAGCGCTCAGCGATATAGGACAGGAAAAATGCACCGTAAAGATAAGGCACATGGCCCTTGGGCCAGTAATTGATACCCGAAGACATCTGATCCAGCGAAAAGAAGGTATCCTCAAGTACGTTAGTACGGATATACATTTCGAATGTCGCGCCCCTGAGCCTTCCCGCGGACGAAAATTTCGTTTCGTTCAGTACGGCCATGCCTTCTATGAACCACGTGGGCTGGACCTGGTTTGGAAAATAGGTGGGTCCGAACACGGAGTTAATCACCCTGGAAACACCATCATGGGTCTGAAGATGAAGGATGTGAGTGTACTCATGCGTTATCAGTATGCGCAGATGATCGGCATAGTTGCCCAGGTTGTCAAAAGACCCCGGTGGCACCATGTGCAGTGTCATGCGCGCCCTCGGACGCACACTCGCGCTGCCGTTGGCGCTTTCAGTCGTGTCACGCAGCAGTACGTGCGTACGTTCGAGAGGTTCCCATCCCATGACGGGCACAAGGGTGTCGTGCACCTGTTCGCACATTTCCGCTACGCGCCTGGCAATGACTTCCGTGCCTTCATGGTAATAAATGTAAAAATGCTCGGTGGTGATGGTCCGGTAATCCACATACGGGATAGCGGCCGTGGCATAATGGCACACGAGACACACAGCGCACGCCAGTGCACAAAGCGGAAGGTGCCTGTTCATTCTCGTTCTGTGCTTCACGGCGATATCCTCGTGCATCAATGCAGTTATCACCTTATCCCGGCAATGCGTGTAACGGGGTTATTTTTTTTTAACCCGATCTGTGACTTCCGCTGAATCCTCCCGGGAACCGTCCTTTCGCAGAGCCTTAAGTCTGTCGTCGATACGTGCCTCTATTCCCCGCCTGGTCGGAAAATAATAACGCCGCCCTTCGAGCTCATCCGGAAGATATGTTTCGCCGGCAGCATGCCCTCCTTCTGAATGAGGGTATCTGTAACCATCCCCGTATCCCCACTTTTTCATGTGCTTCGTGGGGGCGTTTCTGAGCTTGAGCGGAACGCCCAGAGCGCCTTTTTCATTCACATCCTTCTGAGCGTTCATAAGCGCCATGTAGCTGGCATTTGACTTGGGCGCGCATGCCAGGTAGACGACCGCCTGGCTCATTATTATGCGTCCCTCGGGCAGCCCCACCCTGCGGAATGCCTCGTCAGCCGCGTTCGCCACCATCAAGGCGTGAGGATCCGCATTTCCAATATCTTCGCTTGCGAATATGAGCATGCGTCTCAGTATGAAAAGGGGATCCTCGCCCGCTTCCATCATGCGCACCATCCAGTATACCGCGGCATCCGGATCACTCCCCCGCATGCTCTTGATAAAGGCCGAGATTACATTGTAGTGTTCTTCTCCCGCCTTGTCGTAAAGTATCGTCCTCGTCTGCGAGGCCTCCTCGATAATGTCAGGCGTAATAACTGACGCTCCTGTTTCTTCCGCGTGCCTCGCAGCGAGATCGAGTATGTTGTAAAGTTGCCGGGCATCTCCCCTGGCAGCGGACACGACCGATTTTGCCGCTTCGTCGTCAATGGCGAGCCCCAGTGACCCGAGACCTTTTTTTTCGTCATCCAGAGCGCTGTACAACAGCTGCAGAAGATCCTCTTCGCCAAGCGGGTCGAGTGAAAAAACCCTGGATCTGGAAAGAAGCGGGGAGATAACGGCAAAGGACGGGTTTTCGGTCGTTGCCCCGAACAGTGTTATATCGCCCGCCTCGACGCTGGGCAGAAAGGCGTCCTGCTGTGCCTTGTTGAACCTGTGTATTTCGTCGACAAAGAGTATGGTGCGCTCCTTACCGGCAGCTTTAAGATCCTTTGCCTGACTGACTATGCGGCGCACGTCCTTGACACTTCCGAGCACGGCGCTGTAGGGCACGAACCTGGCCCGTGTCATTTCGGCAATCACCATGGCGATTGTAGTTTTTCCGCTTCCTGGCGGTCCCCACAGAATGATGGATGGAACGCGATCCTGCTCTATTGCGGTACAAAGTACCTTTCCGGGATCCAGAAGATGGCGCTGCCCTACCACGTCGGCCAGCGTCCTGGGACGCATTGTTTCGGCCAGCGGAGCCCTTGAACCTTCACACGCGACTCTTTTATCGCATAGATCCATAAGATCCTGTATTTACCATGGCCAGCTGAATACGCGCAACGAAAGAGAGAATGCACGCGACGATATATGCTATTTATTATTTCTGTGCTTCAAAGACGAACGACCGTCCAGGGATGGTAATTTTATACCCAAGCGGCGGGCCTTCCTGAAGAAGGTTGACTTATGCATTCCCAGTGAGCGGGCGGCAGCAAGCCGGTTGAAGTCATTCATTTTTAGTGCGTTCATCATTATTTTTTTCTCGCAGTCGTCCATGTTCTCTAATACTTCATTGTTCTTATTGGCTGGTGAATTCAAGTGCTCCGGCAGGTGAACAAGACCTATGAATGGTCCGGGACTGAGAACGAATCCGTGCTCGATGATATTTTCCAGCTCGCGCACATTGCCTGGAAAGGAATAGTTCATGAGAAGCCGCAGGGCTTCGGGTTCGATACCCTCTATGTACTTGTCATGCTGGTGAGTGAGATTGCAGATAAAGTGTCTTATCAGGATCGGGACATCCTCGATACGTTCACGCAGAGAAGGCACATCAACTTGTATAACATTAACACGGTAGTAGAGATCCCGTCGGAAGCAACCGTTCGCTATCATGGCCCTCAGATCTCTATTAGTGGCGGATACGATTCGGGCATTAGTTTTTTGAGTTATTGTTGAGCCCAGGGGCTCAAAAGTCTTTTCCTGCAGCACGCGAAGCAGCTTGGCCTGGATGGCCAGTGAAAGGTCTCCGATCTCATCAAGAAAAAGCGTACCGTCATTAGCTCTGGCAAATCGTCCCTGCATCGAACGCGTGGCCCCTGTGAAGGCGCCGCGCTCATGACCGAACAACTCTGATTCGATAAGCGTTTCCGGATAGTTAGCACAGTTAATTGCCTGGAACGGGCCATTGCTGCGTTTGCTTAGTTTATGGATTGCCTTGGCGATGAGTTCCTTGCCGGTTCCACTCTCGCCAAAGATCAGTACATGACTGCCACTTTCAGCAACTGTGGGCAGCATGGAAAGCACTCTTCGCATTCGGTCGTTCTTGGCAATTATGTCCTCGAAAGTGTAGTCCCGCTCGATATGCTTGCGCAGACTTTCGATCTGGCGAAGATCGCGGAAAGTTTCAGCACCGCCGATGATGTCTCCCTGTTTATTGTAAAAAAGGGCAGTCGAAATACTGACGGGAATAATCGATCCGTCCCGTGCCGTGATCTCCGCCGAGAGTCCAACAACAGGATTTCCGGTATCCATCGTATAACGCAGTGCGCAGGCATCCGGGCATATATTGGCCCTTAATATCTTATGACAGTGAGTGCCAAGAACCTCATCGCGCGTATGCCCTGTTATTTTTTCTGATGCGCGATTAAAACAGGTAATGCGCCAGTTATTGTCAACAGTAAAAACTCCGTCACTGATACTGGACAGAACTGCCTCGAAACGCTCCGGTGAAGGGGCAAAGGGCTCAAGCGAACCGCATAATTCATTTTTATTGTAGGGCATTGTATTTATTAAAGCATAGCGCCGGCAGATGCAAGCAGTCAAGACAGTCGCAGGTTCGCAACCCTCATGCCTGAATCAGTTATTATGATTGTTTCGGTCAGCGGCAGGAAGAGACGAATAATACCTTATCCGTTACGGTTTTATCCGATCATGAAAGGCGTCTGGAGTTATAATGTGCTTGGCATACAAAATGCTATATTTATGGAAGGCACGTAACCTTTCAGGGGGTGTTACTTGCCCCCTGAAAGGTTACGTCGGCATGAACGGTGGCGAGGAAATAGTCATGGAACCGGGGGAAAAGCCTTCTTATTCGAGCATCAGTGAAGAGCTATTCCAGAAAGGACTCAAGATGTGGCGTGACCATCGGCCGGAGGAAGCATACGAACACTTCGGACACTGCTTGTCCATTGACCCGGAAAATGCACCTGCATATTCCGCTCGGGCCGGATTAAGCCACTGGCTGGGAAGCTATTCAGAGGCCCTGGACGACATTTCCAAAGCAATTGCCCTCAGGCCCGATCATGCTGGATATCTGCACAACCGCGCCGTAATTCTCACATCACTCAGACGCGAAGCAGAAGCTATACGTGATTATGAATCGACACTGAGTATGGAGCCATGCAGCGCCGGCACGCTTAATAATCTGGCCTGGCTGCTGTCAACCGCCAGCGATCCCGGGATGCGCGACTGTCGCAGGGCCATAAGCTGTGCGATAAGAGCGGTGAATTCCTGCCGCAGCGGTTCATGGCTGGATACGCTGGCAACAGCTTATGCAGAGTGTGGGGAGTTTGATCGGGCGATTGAAATAGAGATGGAAGCTTATGCTATGTCAAAACCGCCGAACCAGGCCTTCAGGAAGCGGATTGAGCTTTACAGACGCAGGATAAAATATACTACCTGGCTTGAGAAAAATCATGACAGTGGCTGATTGGATACGGGACCGGAGGCTTAAAAATGCTACTCTATGCCCCCAATGAGTTCTATAAATGCGACTGTATCGACTATTCCATCCTTTGATTATAAAGGCGGGATTCACTCTTTATTTAAGGCGTTTTCTTTATTATTCGTGAATGATTTTTATATGGCACATATTCTGCAGAGAGGAAGAAATGCAATTTAGAAAAGAGATTCACTAGAAAGGAAATGTATTATGGATAATAATAATGGTAACAACATTCCTGATTATATAATGCATCAACCCGCAAGACCTCTGAAATATATAAAGGACAAGGATGGCAACGGATGGCTCTGTGACAAAGGGGTTGATCCAACGGGAGATTTGAAAAAGCAGGGATGCTGGCGCTGCGATGAAATGGCTTTCCCGACAGGCGGTAGATGATTCAACGGGCCAAGTTCACGTGAAAATTTACAGTTGAGAAATAACTAATATCTGGAAATACAAAAAGAAACTAAAATGCACCATCGGACACATTTATTAAAACTGAAAAAAAAATGGAAAATAGTCTGAACGGGTTTTTTCAATAGATACCTGTTTGAGAAAATTCAATTAAAGAATTGCAAATAAAAAACTCTAAGAAAGGAGAAATATAATGTGTAAAAAGATGGTGGTATTTTGCGGATCGGACGAGCCCCAGAAGGCTTTTCCCCCGTTCATGCTGGGAGCAGGCGCGATTGCCATGGACATGAAGCTGATGCTGTTCTTTACCATGAACGGACTTAACATTGTCCGCAAGGGTGGTGCGGAGAAGATCAAGCTTGAAGGCGCGCCCAAGCCGCTGACTGAATTCATCGACATCCTGCGTGAAGCCAAGGCCGAGCTGGTGGCATGCTCTGCGGCATTCCCCATAGTTGGCTGCAAGGAAGAGGATCTGATTGAAGGTGTTGAATGCGGTGGCGTGGCGACATTTGTAGATGAAGCCGAAGAGGCGGATATAGTTTTAACCTTTTGCTGAAAAACAGGTGAAAAAATGGCAACCCCTGAAGAACTGAAAGCAATAAACGCAGACACACAAATTGACGCACGCGGGACAGCCTGCCCCGGCCCGCTTCTGGAAGTAAAGAAAGGTATTACCACTGTGGAAGTAGGCCAGGTTATGGAGCTGCTTTCCTCTGATGCGAGCACCAATAAGGATGTTCCACGGTGGGCACAGAAGAAAGGCCATGACTACCTCGGGACCCTGGAGGATGCCGGTTTCTGGCGAATCTTTGTTAAAAGAGGAAAATGACCATGGAGAGTGTTGGCGGCCCTGCCGGAGAGGATTTCCGTCCCAGGATACTCGTATTCTCAACGGTTTCCATATCTGACATCGGCATAGATCTGGCTGGCAGTTCCCATATGCACTACCCGCCGAACGCTATATCCATACCACTTCCGTGCTCCAGCGGAGTCAAACCCGACTGGATCCTGTATGCGCTCAGGCACGGCTTTGACGGCGTGTTTGTAGCGGCCGATGGCACAGACTGCCCCTTTGTACCCGATTGCACGGACAAGACCGCAAAGCTCGTAGGTGAGGCGCAGAATCTGCTGAGAGAAAACAACATAAAGCCCGAACGCCTCAAGATGGCGGCCATTTGCTCGGTATGCGCCGAGTCTTTTCAGCGGCACATGAAAAGTTTCAGCGAGGCACTGAAAGCGCTTGGATCTTCAACGAAAGCAGGCTGACATGGATTATGACGTTCTGGTTGTAGGGGGTGGAACCGCGGGTATGGAATCGGCGCTCACGCTCGGTGATATGGGATACTCCGTGGTGCTTGCAGAGAAGGAAGCCACAATCGGCGGCAAGATGATCCTGCTGAGCAAGGTGTTTCCTACTCTGGACTGTGCCAGTTGTATTGCTACACCGAAAATGGCGTCCACGTTTCATCATCCACAGGTAAACACTCTTGCCTACACCGAAGTGGATAATATCAGCAAGACACCTCGTGGAACTTTCGAGGTAAAACTCAAGCGGAAGGCAACGTATATCAATTTTGACAAGTGTACGGGCTGCCAGAAATGTGAAATGGCATGCACTGTTGCCGTTCCGGATCAGTTCAATTTTGACATGGTGGCCCGCAGGGCCGTTTACATACCATTTCCTCAGGCTGTTCCTAAGAAGGCCGTCGTGGAAAGACACGGAACTTCTCCGTGCTCGCAGGCGTGCCCGGCCGGTGTGAAGGCCCACGGTTACGTTTCCCTCATCCGCAGTGGCCTGTTCGATGAGGCTCAGAATTTGATACTTGAGGCGGTCCCGTTCCCGGGCACTCTGGGAAGAGTCTGTTACGCTCCATGCGAGAGGGCGTGCACGCGGGGCGAGCTGGAGGGAACACTCCCCATCCGCAAGCTCAAGCGTTTTGCTGCTGATCATTACTACGAGAAGTATCCCGGGCCCGATCACGGACCCGCGGAGAAAAAATACAGCGAAAAGGTGGCCGTAATCGGATCCGGTCCGGCCGGTCTGACCGCCGCGTATCACCTGGCACGCCTAGGCTACCCGGTGACCGTATTTGAAGCCGAAGAGGAACCCGGCGGCATGCTGAGGCATATTCCGTCTTTCCGCCTGCCGCGTGAGGTGCTCAAGCGCGACATTGAAAACGTGACTGCACTGGGCGTGGAAATCCAGACAGGCGAACGTGTCGGGGACCCGGCCGAACTGAAGGAAAAGGGATTCGGGGCCGTCTTCATAGCCTGCGGCACCCCCCGGGATATAAAGCCTCAAATCGAAGGAATTGATCTGAAAGGCGTGCACGGAGCCATAGACTTTTTCAGGCTGGCGGATTCCAGTGCAAAACCCGACCTGTCCGGCAAATCCGTTCTGGTTTCCGGAGGGGGCCGATATGGAATAGCCATTGACTGCGCCCGTACGGCTCGTCGACTCGGGGCTTCCCAGGTATTTGTGCAGTTCCGCCGCAGCCGGAAAGAACTGTCCAGCGTTGAATGGGCCATTGAGGACGCTATCGAAGAAGGAATTACGATACAGTTTCTTAAAGCTCCTGTCAGGCTGACTCAAGCCAGTGGCGGGCGCATCAGCGCTGAGAGCCGGAACATTCAACAAGGAAATAGAGACGTAAGCGGACGAACACTGCCCGGTATACCGGAAGAGACCACGGATGCCATGGATGTGGACATGGTTATTACGGCAATTGGACAGGAAACGGATTCTGAAGACTTTGGAAAAGAATTAAAAATTACAGGGTCAAAAACGCTCATTGTCAATCCCCTTACTCTTGAAACCCGTCTACCAGGTGTCTTTGCCGGTGGTGACGCAGTATCCGGACCGAGTTCCGTGGTGGAGGCAATTGGTTCAGGCACCAGCGCTGCTCAATCCATTCACAGTTTCTTAAGAGGTAAAAACCGCAGTTCTGCCGAAGACATTGCAAGCCTGCCGGCAGTGGACAGACAGGCAGTGATCGAGCGACAGAGCGATTATACACCGGCACCGCCTGCTGAAAGAAGCAAGCGACCTGCCGCACAGCGCGTGGGGGACTTCAGCGAGGTTGAGACCGGTTTCAACGAAAAAACAGCCCGTGAAAGCGCCGCCCGCTGCATTGACTGCGGAGGGTGCTGCCAGTGCTTACAGTGCATCAGCGCCTGCCCGGCCGACGCCATAGACTTCGGCATGCGCGATGAGCAGCAAACCCTGGAGGTCGGCTCGGTAGTGGTTTCGACCGGATTTGATCTTTTTGATCCGGTCAACAAGGTCCAGTATGGCTACGATAGATTTCCTAACGTAATCACCGCCATGCAGATGGATCGACTGCTCTCACCAACCAGGCCGTACAACACCGTGCTCAGACCTTCAGACGGAAAGATACCTGACAACATAGCGTACATTCTCTGCACGGGATCGCGCGACTGCCAGGTGGACAATCCGCTGTGCTCAAGGGTTTGCTGCATGTATTCCGTCAAGCAGGCCCAGCTGATCATGGGAGCCCTGCCACTGGCGGACGTAACGATATACTTCATCGACGTGCGTGCATTCGGTAAGGGGTTCGAGGAGTTCTACAATCAGTCCAAGGCCATGGGAGTCGAGTTTGTAAAGGGCAAGGTAGGCCGCGTGGAAGCAGCGGACGACGGGAACCTGAATCTTCACTATGAGGATATCGCAGGTGGAGGAAAACTGTCCCGGGCAGAGCATGACCTGGTGGTTCTGTCGGTGGGTCTGCTACCCAACCAGGATGCCTTGTCACTTTTCTCTGGCGGCGAACTGACGCCGGATATGCATCATTATGTTAAAGAAATAGACGAGGATCACAGTCCGTCCCGCACCAGCATTGAGGGAGTATACGTAGCCGGTTCCTCTGCGGCGGCCATGGACATCCCGGACACTATCCTGCATTCCGGTGCGGCCGCGGCGCTGGCCGCTGCCCACGTCGAGAGGGTGAAGAAATGAGCGATAGGAGAATAGGCGTCTATATATGCTATTGCGGAGGCAACATCTCCGACTATGTGGACTGCGAGCATGTGCGGGACGCCATTGAAAACGAAGAGGGTGTCACAGTGGCCAAGACCACAATGTTCGCCTGCTCTGACGCGGCCCAGCAGGAGATGATCGATGACATCCAGCAACAGAAGCTGGATGCAATGGTGGTGGCATCCTGTTCGCCCACCTTACACCTGTTCACCTTCCGCGGTGTTGCCGAGCGTGCCGGTTTGAACCCGTACCTTTACATACAGGTCAACCTGCGGGAACAGTGCTCCTGGGCTCACACTGATGTTCCTGATCAGGCCACGGAAAAGGCCATTCACATGGTCAAGGCCGGGATAGCCAAGGCGCGGCTCACACAGCCACTGGAAAAAACGCGCATCGATACTGTTCCGCGGGCACTCGTGATCGGGGCAGGGATCGCGGGGCTTCGTGCGGCCCTGGCCCTTTCGGATCTGGGCATCAGTGTGTTCGTGGCGGAAAAGAGCGACAAAATCGGAGGATGGGTGGCTGAAATGGGCCGGATGTATCCCCATGACCGGCACGGAAACGATCTGATCGCGAATCTGATAAAAGAATCCGAAAAAAGGGAAAACGTTCAGATCTACAAGCAGGCGGAGCTTAAGGAAAAATCAGGAAGTGTTGGCGATTTCACTGTGAAGCTCGACGTAAAGGGTGAATCGGTTCCGTTGAATGTAGGTTCCATAATTGTTACCACGGGTTTCAATCCTTACCAGCCTGCGGATGGAGAGTACGGGTACGGAACCGATGGAGTGATGACGCTGCCCGAGTTCAAGCAGCTGCTCGATAAGAGCGACGGTGCGCTCGCCTACCAGGGCAAGGCGGTGGAAACCGTCAGCTATATCTACTGCGTCGGCAGCCGGGGTAGCTCACAGAAAGAGAAAAAGAACGATTACTGTTCGCGTTACTGCTGTAACGCAGCAATGCATGCTGCATCAGTGGCGAACGATCTGTCCCCTGATCTGCATCAGTTCCATCTATTCCGGGATATCCGAACCTATGGAAAATTCGAGCTTCTGTATCAGGAAGCCCGCAGTAAGGGCTCAATGTTCCTCAAATTTGATGCGGATGACCCTCCGCAGGTTGAGAAATCCAACGGGCGTTTCCTGGTACAGGTAAAGGATATACTGACCTATGGTGAGGAACTTGAAATAGAAAGCGACCTGATAGTCCTCGTAACCGGCATGGAGCCGCGGTTGAACCAGCCTTTGAATAATGTCCTCAAGCTCCCGATCGGGCTTGATGGATTCTTCAAGGAGATACACCCAAAGCTGAGGCCTGTTGAAACCGTCATAGACGGGGTCTTTATAGCGGGTGCAGCTCAGGCCCCCCGCAACTCGGCCGAGAGCGTGGCCTCTGCACTCGCGGCCACATCAAAAAGCGCAGCGCTGTTGAAGAAGGGCTATGTGGAGCTGGAGCCTCTGATTGCCGTGGTGGACACAGAGGCCTGCACCTGGTGCGATAAATGCGTTGAAACCTGTCCCTACACAGCTATTGAAAAGGTAAGCGCGGGAGACAAGGATGTCGCCGAGGTCAGCGCAGCACTGTGCAAGGGGTGCGGTTGCTGCGTGCCTGCGTGTCCGGAGGGAGCGCTCGGCGTCAAGGGATATACCGATCAACAGATAAAGGCCATGATTGACGCCATGGAGGATCGCAATGGATGACCGGGTAAGAGATCCCCGCGAGGTGATGAGGGACGAGATGATCATGCGCGACAAAGTGCTTGCCGCTTTGCAGGAAAGCCCGCTGACGGTCCCGGAGATAGCCGAGGCCATGGGTTATCCCGTGCACGAGGTAATGTACTGGGTAATGGCCGCAAGAAAATACGGTCTGGTGGAAGAAGTAAGTGATCCGGATGACGATTATTACCAGTATGCGCTGGTGGAAAATAAGTAGAGGAGAGATTCGATGGCCAAGGTAAACCCGGCCTTTATCGAGAAGGTAAGTGCGTCGGAGGAGTTCAACGCCACGGAGTGCATGAACTGCGGCGTCTGCAGCGCTGTATGTCCCATGGAGATTGAACTTCTGCCCAGAAAACTTTTCCGGTACGCGCTGCTGGGCCTTGAGGACAAGGTTCTGGAGCAGACACCCGTGATCTACCAGTGTCTGCTGTGCAAGATGTGCGAGGCAAACTGCACTGCCGATGTACGGATTGCTGATAACGTCAGATTTTTGCGCAGCTATATCAGTAAAGAGGTATTCAAGCTGTAGCTAAGGAGTAGTTTTATGTCTCTTCCCACACGCGATGTCATAGGTCTCATGGTTGATAATCTCATGAAGAGAAATACCGTGTTTCCAATTTCGCGAAAAAAAGCAACACAGTGGGCCAGGGATCTTGACATACCCGAAGGAGGCAGGACCGTAATCTATACTGGATACATGTACCAGCTTCTTCCATATATGATAGCGGCGGTAAAGAGAATGGAGATGATGGAAGGCTTCTCCACCAGCACCTGGTTTGGACGCCTTATCAATTTTATTATTCTTGTAATGATAAAGATGGGAAGGTTTTTCAACAGAATCATCAGTGTGTCCGGGCTAATTTCCATTCCTTCAAAAAAAGACGTAAAACATTATGGACAAATCATCAGGAATATTGCCCTGCTGCTGAAAAAGGCCGGTGTGGAGTTCGGCTATCTTTACAAGCAGGAACTCTATGCTGGGGCACTTGCACATGACGTTGGAGCGGACAGCGCCTTTGCCACACACGCCCGGCGAGTGTACCGGATGTTGAAAAAAAACGGGGTACGCTCCGTGATTACGATTGATCCGCATACTACAAATATGCTGAGGAGTGTTTATCCGAAAATCATCGAGGGCTATGACATAGAGGTAAAAAGCTATCTGGAGGTTCTTGCTGCAAGCGATATGAAGCCCGTCAGCAATGGTAATAAAAAAGTCACGGTTCACGATTCCTGCGTATATGCGAGATACGAGGGCGTGATAGAAGAACCGCGGGAATTATTGAGGCGTGGGGGATACAAGGTACAGGAGCCCAGGGACGCGGGATATCTGACGCACTGCTGCGGTGGCCCCATCGAATCGCTTTTCCCCGCCATGGCTCATAAAATCGGTCAGAAAAGGGTGCAGCAGTTCAGGGATGCAAATGGAGACGGCGTGGCCACCATGTGTCCGATATGCATGGCTACACTGCAGAAGGCATCCGAAGGAGATTTACAGATACAGGATTTGTCCGATTTTCTCTTAAAAGCCTATTGTAACGGGAATCAAGAGCCCGGTGGAGTTGTGAGCAATGACTGAAGTGAACATGAAGATAGACGGCCGGGATGTAAGGGCCGAGCAACGCTCGCCTCTGCTCGGGGCAATTCGCTCACTGGGAATTGAGGTGCCCACACTGTGTCATCTTGACGGGCTGGAGCCTTACGGTGTCTGCCGCATGTGCATAGTGGAAGTCAAGCGCGGCAAGCGCACGCGCCTTGTCACGTCCTGCAACTTTCCGTCCGAGGATGGTCTGGAGGTGTTTACGGACACCGAGCGTGTACGCCAGCACCGACGGATTATGGCCGAACTGCTGTTGGCCCGTTGCCCTGATGTACCCAGGGTTCAGGAACTTGCATCGTCTGTGGGAGTGGAAAAATCGCGCTTCAAAAACACTGAGCCGAGTGACTGCGTGCTGTGCGGTTTGTGTGTGCGCGTCTGCGATCAGATCGTAGGTGCATCCGCCCTCAGCTTTATCGACCGAGGAAACCTGAGGATTGTGGGAACCCCCTGGTCTGTGGATCCCGATGCATGCATTGCCTGCGGGGCCTGTGCCTATGTGTGTCCCACAGGTGCAATGCACATGGAGGAAACAACAACCGAGCGCTGGCGCAGGGAACTGGCATCGGACAAGCGCCTGTGCCGCTATGCGCGTATGGGGCTGATATCTTTCAAGATCTGTCCTAATGATTTCCGTTGCTCCGAGTGTGAGGTGGATCAGCGCCTGTTTGAGGAGATGGGCACACACCCCGTGCTTGCTCTGGCACCCGGGCTGAAGAAGCAGCCGAAACAGGTAGGGCAATTTACCGTTGTGGAAGATCGTTATTATTCGCCTGGGCACCTCTGGATTAAATTTACCAGTAACAATGCGCGCGTCGGCATGGATGACTTTGCCCAGAGATTGTTCGGATCAGTTGAAAAGGTGGTGCTGCACGCCCGTCCTGGAAGTACGATCAAGCCTGGAGATCCTGCGATAACCATGTCAAGGGGAATCCGTTCCATCACTCTGCGCTTTCCGGTTCATGGCAAGATAATTCACTGCAACCAGGGTGTATTGAAAGAACCGGGGCTGTTAAATGAAGACTGCTACGATCGGGGATGGCTTTACGTGATACAGCCACACGACTTTTCGGCCCAGGCCCGCCGCCTTGTCGATCGGGAGGATGTACAGTCGTGGATTGAAGATCAATCAAATAAACTGTCCGGCAGCTTGAAAGAAAAAAGTGTCGAGGACCTTATGGATGCTGACTTCGCCCGCATCAACAGGGAATTTTTCCCTGTTGAGACCGGAAGGATATAAGAAGGTATCGCGATGGAGACAAGTGAAGTAAAAGTTGATGAAATAATGGGCGCCTGGAATCGCGACAGGAGCTATTTGATAGAAATGCTCCAGGACGTACAGGAACACTATCGCCACATACCACAGCAGGTGGCAAAAAGGCTGTCCGAAGAACTGGACGTGCCCCTGAACCGCATTTTCCATATCGCCACGTTCTACAAAGGCTTTACACTGGAGCCACGCGGGAAATATCCAGTCTCGGTTTGTACTGGAACCGCATGCCACGTTAAGGGAGGGACGCGCATACTCGAAAACATCATGCGCGATCTGGGCCTGGAGCAGGAAGGCCAAACGACGAAGGATCTGCTGTTCAGTGTAGAATCAGTTCGTTGCCTTGGATGCTGCGGACTGGCACCTGTGGTTACCGTGAGTGGAGAGGTTTACGGTGACACATCCTCGGTGAAGGTAAGCAAGATCCTGAACCGTATGAGAAAATCGGAAAAAGCCCACTGAAACGATTTCGGGAGACAATCGATGCCCAGACTGAAAATAGAAGATCTCGAAAGGATCTCAGAACAGCAAAAAAAAGCCATGTCCCTTCGGGCAGGTGCCGGACGTGTAAAAATCACGGTGCATATGGGCACCTGCGGTATTTCGGCCGGAGCTCGCAAGATAATGTCACAAGTCATGAGTTGTGTAGAAAAGTCAGGTGCCAGCGACATCATCGTCACGACCTCGGGATGTGCGGGGTTCTGCAGCCGGGAGCCCATGATAACAGTGGAAATCATTGAGCAGGCTCCGGTAAAGTACGTGGACCTCGATGAGAAAAAGCTGAACCGTATTTTTGAAGAGCATGTAATGAAAGGAAACATCATCGAGGAATACGCTCTGGCAGTCGGAAGCGAGCGGGCGTTATGAGTGCCCTGGACAGCAAAGCTGAAATGGAACGTCGGCCCGGCGGTTACCGCATGCACCTGATGTTGTGCGCCGGAACCGGTTGTGTTTCCAGCGGATCCTATAAAATCAAGGAAGCACTGGAGCATGAGCTGGCCAGACACGATCTTACAAAGGAAGTGGCCGTTGTCATGACAGGCTGCAACGGCTTCTGTGCTCAGGGTCCTGTCATGGTCGTTATGCCCGACGAGATTTTTTACCAGCGTCTTTCCGTCAAAGACGTTCCCCATCTTGTCGAGGAGCACATGCTCAAGGGCCGTCCTGTCGAGAAGCTCATGTACACGCCGCCGGCGGAAAAAACCGTTGTTCCGAAAATGAGCGAGATCGGCTTTTTTGGAAAACAGCGCCTGCTGGCCCTGCGCAACCGTGGTCTCATCGATCCTGAGGTAATTGATGAGTATATTGCACGCGATGGTTACAAGGCCCTGGCCAGGGCGCTATCCAAGATGAAGCCTGAGGATGTCGTCAAAGAGATGACGGCTTCCGGGTTGCGCGGTCGCGGTGGCGGAGGTTTTCCCACAGGAGTCAAGTGGAAGACGTGCCGTGAAGCCCCGGGAAAGCCAAAGTACGTCGTCTGCAATGCTGATGAGGGTGATCCGGGCGCCTACATGGATCGCAGCATCATCGAGGGCGATCCCCACTCAGTGCTTGAAGGGATGGTCATAGCAGCATACGCAGTTGGTTCAAGCAAGGGCTACATATACATCCGCCATGAGTACCCTCTGGCCCTGGAACGTCTGGAAAAGGCCATTGAGGATGCACGGGAATACGGCCTTCTCGGCAAGAACATCTTCAACACGGGTTTTGATTTCGACGTCAGCATCCACCGGGGAGCCGGTGCCTTTGTCTGCGGTGAGTCAACCGCATTAATGGCCTCCATGGAGGGAAGGCCCGGCGAGCCGCGGGCAAAGTATATTCATACTGTCGAACACGGATTATGGGACCGTCCGACCAATTTGAATAACGTGGAAACTTACGCCAATGTACCCCTCATTATACTTCGCGGAGCCGAATGGTTCACTTCCATAGGAACCGGAGACGTTTCCGAGAACCCATGGGGAGGAAGCAAGGGAACCAAGGTTTTTTCCCTAGTGGGCAAGGTGCATAACACGGGCCTGGTGGAAGTCCCCATGGGTATAACTCTCAAGGAAATTGTATTTGACATCGGCGGCGGAATTCCCAAGGGAAAGAAGTTCAAGGCCGTACAGACCGGCGGACCGTCGGGCGGCGTTATCCCTGAAGATCTGCTCGACCTGCCGGTGGACTTCGATCAGCTGACCAAGGTCGGATCCATGATGGGGTCAGGCGGTATGATCGTAATGGATGAAACCGACTGCATGGTGGACATTGCAAGGTACTTCATTGATTTCCTTATCGGGGAGTCCTGCGGCAAGTGCCTGCCGTGCCGAGAAGGGCTTACGCAGATCAGCGCTCTGCTCAACGATATATGTAACGGAGAGGCAAAAGAAGACACAATCGAACTTTTAGAAGAACTGTCCAACACCGTAAAGGAATGCTCGTTGTGTGCGCTCGGAGGCTCAGCCCCCAACCCTGTACTGAGCACACTGCGCTATTTCAGAGATGAGTACGAGGCCCATGTGAGGGACAAAAAATGTCCCGCCGGTGTGTGCAAGGCCCTTATCACGTACTCCATTGATCCGGAAAAATGCACCGGTTGCATGATATGCAAGAAGAACTGCCCACAGAACGCCATTTTCGGTGAGAAAAAGAAAGCCCACACTATTCAGACCGACCTCTGTATCAAATGCGGCATCTGCAGGGATATGTGTACATACGATGCCGTCGTGGTACGATAGAGCAGGTTGCCCGGACAAATAACGCGACCTTAACAACGTAGGAAAACAGCGAAACTTCCGAGGAATGAGCTGGAAAAAAACAATCTGGTTCCGTTTGGCTGTCGGGTCCATTGCCATCACCCTTCTGGCCAATTCTGTACTGTCTCTGGTCATTCTGATGAGCATCAGCACAATGCTCTTCGAGGAGGTACAGACCCGCGTGCGTCTGGATCTGAATTCAGCCAGAAAAGTATATGATCGATCAATTGAAAACATCTGCCTCCTGATGCAGGCGACATCGGGCAGACGGTCGGTCCCGTCTCCAATAGAGAACTGGAACCGCAAGGATCTTCATATATTGATGCAGCACATCCGCAAGGCTGGAAAGCTTGATATGCTTTGCCTGCTGGATACGCAGGGGCATGTCATCTACCGTGAAAACAACCCGGAACAGAATGGGGACGACGTATCATATAATCCGATTATCGCGCGTGCGATAAAAGAAAAGAAGTGTGTACGGGGTACGGCCATTGTGCCATACGAAAAGCTGGGAAGAGAAGGCGGAGATTTATTGAAGCAGGCGTCCATTAAAACAGGGCCTGCGTCGGACAACGGATCTGAATCGAGGCAGCTTAATCGCAATGCCATGGTAATTGGGGCTGCGGTCGCCCTCGTGGACCTCAAAAGTGGAGGTAATTGTGTGGGTTTTCTCTACGGGGCCAGGATTCTTAACAGAAGCTACGAGGTGGTCGACGAAATAAGGGAAGAACTGTACCAGGACGAAACATACAAGGGGGTGGACACCGGGGCCGCAACCATCTTCCAGGACTATGTCCGTATTTCAACAAGCCTGAAAAATATAGGTGGCTCGCGTTCTATTGGTACACTTTTGAGCCCGGAGGTGTATGATAAGGTATTAAAAAGAAAAGAGATCTGGGCCGATCGGGCATTTGCGGTCAACAACTGGTACATAACGGCCTACGAACCTATCCTCGACCCCGATAATCGCGTTATCGGGGCCCTGGGGATTGGAGTTCTTGAGGCTCCCTTTGTTCGTACACGAAGACTTGCCCTTGGATCCTTTCTCGGTATTGTGGCATTTACAACACTCATCAGCCTGGTGCTTCTGACGTTCGTAACCCGATCGGTGTTGCGTCCCATCGGCCGCATCCTTGGTATGTCTGACCGGGTGGCGGCGGGAGACCTTTCGGCCCGGGTGAAAATCCGACCTCCGGGTGAGATGGGTCTGCTCTGCCGGGCTATCGATCAGATGGCTGACGCTGTTGTCGATAGAGAAAAAGCTCTGGAACAAACAGCGATGCGTCAGATCGGACAAAGCGAGAAGCTGGCCACGGTCGGGAGGATGGCGGCCGGCATCGCGCACGAAATCAATAATCCCCTGACAGGGCTGTTGACTTTTGAACACCTGCTCAAGGATGAGGAAGGACTCAGCATGAAAGGGCGTGAGTACCTCGACATTATGTATAAAGAGACATCACGGATGCGCGAGATCGTAATGGGGCTTCTGAATTTCGCCAGGGAGTCATCTCCGGAAATGGCTCCGCTGGACGTAAACGAGGTAATTGGCCAGTGGTTGACGCTTCTTCGCAGCCAGAAGGAGTTCGATGATATCGTAATTCAGGAGAAACTTGATCCTGATCTGCCCAGGGTGCTGGCAGACGAAAACCAGCTTCAGCAGGTGCTCGTCAATCTGTCTCTCAACGCCTGTGAGGCCATGACAAACGGTGGTACGCTGATCATTTGCACCAGGGCGAAAGATGAGAATGTAGTGATCTCGATTGAGGACACCGGCTGTGGCATTAGGCAGGAAGATCTGGAGATGATATTCGACCCGTTTTTCACAACCAAGCCGGTTGGAAAGGGAACGGGTCTGGGATTGAGCGTGAGCTACGGAATAATTAGGCAGCACGGCGGAATAATGAAGGTGAATAGCCAGGAGGGCAGGGGCACGACCTTCACAATTCTACTGCCCATGGTGTCCGGGTGACGGCTTGTGGTCGAGGCTGAAAACAAGTGCGAAAAGAGGTCTTAGCCATGCGTAAAAAAACAAGAATACTTGTCGTGGACGATGAACTATCCATACGCATTTCTCTGAGCGAACTGCTCAGACGCGATGGACACATGGTCGACGTGGCCGAAAACGCCGGGCCGGGCCTTGAAATGCTTAAAGCGCAGTCCTTTGACCTTCTGATCGTGGATATCAAGATGCCGGGCATGGACGGACTGGAAATGCTGAAACTGGTCAGAGAGGAAGACCCGGACGTACCCGTGGTCATGATGACGGCCTATGGCTCCATCGACTCGGCTGTGAAGGCAATGAAGCTCGGTGCTGTTGACTACGTTGTAAAGCCCTTTGATCCCATGGAAATCGGCATACTCATCAAGAGGATACTTGATGACCGCATCATGAAGCGGGAGTACGAGTTGCTCAAGCATCAGGTGAAGGCATGCGGAAGCTACGGTCCCATGATTGGACGATCGACCGGAATGCTGAAGCTTTTTGAACTTATTGAGGATGTATCAGCCACAGACTCGGTTTTGCTGATTTCCGGAGAAAGCGGAACAGGAAAGGAAGTACTGGCAAGAGCGATCCACGAAAAAAGCGACCGTTCAGACGGACTCTTCGTGGGCGTCAACTTCGGTGCCTTTACCGAATCTCTGCTTGAGAGCGAGTTGTTCGGGTACGAAAAAGGAGCCTTTACCGGGGCCGAAAGTGCCAAGCAGGGACTGCTCGAGTCCGCCGCAGGCGGAACTCTTTTCCTGGACGAAATAGGAGACGCGAGTCCCAAAATGCAGATAGACCTGCTACGGGTACTGCAGGAGCGGAAGTTCCGGCGTGTTGGGGGCGTCAGGGACGTTCAGGCGGATTTCCGCGTACTCGCTGCTACCAACCGTGACCTGGAACAGGCTGTTGCGAAGGGCGTCTTCCGTCAGGATCTTTACTACCGTCTGAACGTTGTTCAGATGCATATCCCTCCCCTGAGGGAGCGAAAAGAAGATATACAGGCTCTGGCAGAGCATTTTCTGGAAAAGCTCCGCGTGCGTCTGAACAAGAAAACAAAAGCGATTTCTCCTGAAGCCATGCAGCTTATGCTGAACCACGATTGGCCGGGCAATGTTCGGGAGCTTGAGAACGCCATTGAGCGGGCTCTGGTGGTGGGCAAAAGTAAACGCATCATGCCGGGGGATCTGCCCATGGCGCTGCATAAACCGGGCGGAATTCCAGCGGACGAAACTCTTGATTCATGGGAAAAGTGCTATATAGGCCAGAAGCTTGAGCAGTACGAGTGGAACATCAGCCGGACAGCTCAGGCGCTGAAGATAGACAGGGGAACACTGTACTCCAAGATCGAGAAATACGGGTTATCCAGGGAATGACTGAAAGGGGCCAAAGGCCGTGAACCACCGGATGGTGGACATAGTGCCTCTGGAGATCACGGACATGGAGCTATGCTCCAGACTGGCGGCAGAAATCTCTCGGACTTTTCCGCTCAGTTGCCGGGTCGTTGATACTGAAAACCTTCCGGTACAGGCCCTGGACAGACAAAGGGGACAGTATCACGCCACAAGTATTATCGAGCACCTTGCCTCCCCGGGTCGAAATGCCTTCCGGCTGCTCGGGGTCGTGTCCGTTGATATTTTCACGCCCATATTGCGCTATGTCTTCGGCGAGGCGATGTTTCCGGGAAAAGCCGCGGTGGTTTCAACATACCGCCTCGGCATTGCGTTGAAACAGGAAAAACCATCCAATGATCGGGACGTTTTTATAGACAGAGTAATCAAGGAAGGAATACACGAAATCGGCCACACATTCGGCCTTACGCACTGCAACGATCGAAACTGTGTCATGGCCGCATCGCTCGACATTAATCAGATCGATTCCAAGTCAACGCAGCTGTGCAGCTATTGCAGGTTCATGCTAGAAGACGATCTTAAATCCTGAAAAACCGGCGCAAAACCCTGGACCAGCGTACACCGGCAATGTCGGCCAGAGCGTCATTGGCAAGCGTGGCGCCGTCCGCGGCTGTGGCCATTTTCCCCTGAAACATCTCTCCCAGCTTCCGTGCCTCTTCCCTCTGCCAGTCAATGGCGTTTTGACCGGACATCAATCCTGACACGTTATCCTCAGAGACTTCAGGTCGCATGGTCAAAAGCCAGCCGTCTTCGTATGGTTGAGAAGGTAGAATATCGGGTGAATCCACAATCGACCGGTTGATGCTTTCTACTTCTCCATTCATCGGAGAAAATACATCCACCGACTCACCACCGCGGATCAGACGCAACGCTCTTTTTCCACGACGAAGGCGTTTTCCGGGCTTGGGCATCTTAACTGCGTCAATACGGCCGATTAGATGAGCCGCCAGATCGTCGAGTCCGATTCTAACAGCGCTCTCCCGTCCAGGTTTTACCCAGGCATGCCCGTGGCAGTAAAACCGATCGACAGGCATCTCACAACCCAGCAGGGCAGGATCCTTCTCAATATCTGGCACCTCTACGCATGAAAGTTCACTGAACTGATCACTCTCCCGGACCAGGTTATCCGCACCCAGACAGGCCAGAAATGAAACCGGATCCGCGCGCATGTCGCCCAGTCTTCTGAAGCGCGTCTGGAACGACCTGAGCACCGTACGCGAGAGCATCGTGCGCTCTTCTGGATCCATGGAAAAACCAGAAGCCACGATACCGGCCAGAATTGGCTGTGCACACGTCATGTCCACAGGGCCTTTTGCGTCCATACGCTGTATTTCTTCCATAAAAATCCTGCCTGCGGGAATCGCTCCATCGTCGGAAATCGCCCCAAGTGCACGGGCAATGATCACGGCTGCAGCAAGCTCGGGGATCGTAACGATGAGTCCGTTGTATACCTTTCCCATCATTCCATCGGCAAAACTGACGAGTGTAGCCGCGTGCTCGAGCGTGCCTGCTTCAAGTCCAGGGGGCCTGTGAGTGTAGGGTTGGATAGCGCGCTGAACAGTAAGAGCCATCTGAGCCATTATCAGTGAGGAATAACTCGAAGTTGCCATGGTAGCCTGCATCTCTCGGAGAACGCTGATGTCAAATGCCGAAATAACATCCAGAACAGCGAGTCCCTGAATGGCCCGGAAGGCACTCCAAAGATCCTCCCATCTGCGATCGCCAGAAACCGATTCAGACAGTCCGCAGGGAAGGAGGGCGTTCTCAAACATTGTCTCAGCAAATGCAGGAAGATCAAGGGAATCAAGACAGTCTAAAAACGAGGCCACTGCCACCATGGCGAATTGTTCCTCTGTCGTACTCAGGTCAAGGTCGTCTGGGGAAAGCACTTCCTCAGAGCCCAGCATACCGAGGTTTTTCAGTTCAAAAATCCGGCCTAAAAGGTCGGAGTGCAAACCGGTGCGTCGTGCCGTCTGCTGTATGAGCGAGGCGTTGGCACCCACGGACAGGCTCCCAATACCCATCAGGGTCAGCACCCTCTGCGCTGGCGCGTTAGTACGTGACCAGTTAGCCATGCATGGTCCAGCGAACGGACATGAGCTACCGGGCACCGCGCAGGCGTTGACTGAGCACCAGTCAAAATAATCCCGGCTGAAAAACTTTTTCTGACTGCGACCAGACACCTTGGCAAGGGAAATGTACACAGGGCATCCTTCGCAGTCATCCGGGCGGGACTCACAGGTCTGTGCGGAAACCGCACCTGTGGCTCGCCAGATACACGAGTCGCCCGTCTTCCTGCCCATTATGCCTTTATTCTCAAGGTTTGAAGTTTTCATGACTTTCTCCTTTCAGTTCCTGCTAAGTGGTAAGAGCAATCCCCGGGCCATCTGACATAAAAAAGTCTACAAATGCGTAACCATCCGGCTTTGTTTGTTTTTTTTTGCTTGCTCAACCGGGGTCGAAGGGCAACTGATCCGCTTTTGCATGCAGACTGTTGAATTTTACCTCAAACACGCTTTGGGGATTGTCGAAAAAACCAGCAATAGGAGTCACCGATTCCCGGTGCATCGTTGACAAGTTAAGTGGGTGAATGATTTCATATGCTTATATCAGGTGATCTAATTTCAAAGCCAGGGGAATATCAGGACAGGTGAATCGACATGACACTGAGAGAAGTAGCTGACTTATTGAATGCGGAAGTGATTTCAGGAAAAGACTACCTTGATGAGGATTTGGAATTCGCTGGTGCTTCGGACCTTATGAGCGACGTTCTTGCGTTCGGCCGGCCGGGGATTATCCTGCTGACTGGACTGTCAAATACACAGTCCGTACGAACTGCAGACATAATAGAAGCAAGAGCCATAGTTTACGTGCGTGGAAGAAAACCCAGTCAGGAAGGGATCGAACTGGCAGAGAAAAGCAGAATGCCGATATTGTCAACGGAATTCCTGATGTACAAGGCGTGTGGGCTTTTATACGGCAGGGGATTACGTGCAATTGGGGATTTGTAAAAAGATTTTATCATGAGTTCAAATCAAGATCTTTCACATGTGTTTCATATAAAAGGGGCGGATTTCGGTAAAGCCGGCTGTGTTTCGCTCGAGATCAAAGACATCCTTCACGATCTCGGTGTCGATCTGTCAATTGTCCGGCGCGCAGCAATTGCAGCCTACGAAGCGGAGATGAACGTGGTAATGTACGCGGACAAGGGTGAGATGATACTCAGGCTGAACCCTGATATAATCAGAATCACGATTGAAGACATGGGGCCGGGTATCAAGGACATTGAGCTGGCCATGCAGGAAGGTTACTCCACTGCTACGGATCAGATGAGGGAAATGGGATTTGGTGCCGGTATGGGTCTGCCGAATATCAAGAAGAATGCGGACCTGTTCAAATTGAAATCCAGGGTGGGCCAGGGGACTTCCTACGACATTGTCTTCCATCTGAACCCGAAGGAGCAGACATGAACCAGTATTATCATTCCATACGGATTGATACGGACAAGTGCGATGGCCGCATGAAATGCCTGCGGTCCTGTCCTACGCAGGCCATACGCATCAGAAAAGGGAAGGCCGTCATACTGGAAGAGAAATGCATCGCCTGCGGAGAATGCATAACGGCATGTCCTAATGACGCAATCGTTGCATTGACCGATCCCTTTGGTGAACTGAGCAAGTTCAAGCATACGGTGGCCATCCCATCCCCGGCCCTTTACGCACAGTTCGGAAGATCCATTCTGCCTGACAGGATTCTGGAAGGACTCAAGAAACTCGGATTTGACGACGCGTTTGATCTGGCCCTGACCTGCGGTGACACCAGCCTGGCAATCGAGCATTTCCTTGAGGAATACAAGGGTCCCAAACCCCTTATCTCAAACGCCTGCCCTTCGGTGGTTAGGCTTATACAGGTAAAGTACCCCCAGCTGGTCGATCACATCCTTCCCATAACCCTTCCCAAAAAGCTTGCGGCAAGGGATATCAAGAAAAACAAGTCAGAGGAACTCGGCCTCAAAATAGAGGACATCGGTACGTTCTATATCACCCCATGTCCAGTAAAGATGATTGCCATCAAGCATCCGTCTGTCGAGGGAGGATGCTACCTGGACGGCGCCATTTCCATTTCAGACATCTATGGTCCCCTGTTTTCCGCTCTTGAGAGCGTGGATCAGGGAAGCTACCGCAAGGGCCTGGAGAGCATCTGCATACTCGGCATCGGCTGGGCGGTCGCAGGCGGCATGCATCGTTCATTGAAGCTGGAGAACGTCCTGGATGTGTACGGGATACCGGAGATAATAAAAACTTTCGACGATATCGAGCGAGGCAAGTTGCGTAACATCGACCTGGTTGTGGCCTACTCCTGTCCTCAGGGATGCGTGGGGGGTTCGCTGACCGTAGAAAATCGCTACATTTCCTACAACAAGATCCTCAGGCTGCTTGAGACCCTGGAGCGTGAGAACATAGAAGCCTGCCGGGACAAGCGCGAGATCCGTGAGCGATACCAGCAGAAGCACTTTCACATGCCGCACAAGTACGAACCACGCCCTTCCATGGCACTTGACGAGGATCTCGGCAGGGCCATCAAGAAACGTAAAAAGAAAGAGGAGATTTACGACTCTCTGCCCAAGATCGACTGTGGAATCTGCGGCGCCCCGACATGTCTTGCCTTTGCAGAAGATGTAGTAAAGGGTGAAGCAGAGACATCAGACTGTATTTTCAACGTTCCGAGTAAGTTCAGGGAACTGACCGGAGAGTTGTCCAGAGAATTGTCCAGGCTTCTGGACGACTTCGGCACCATTGGTGAGGAATGGGAGGGCATGCAGAAGAAGCAGAAGACGGGTAAAAAGCCATGACCTTATGCGATATTATAGAAAAGCTGGAACTCAGCGTATTGACATCCAGAGTGTACGAAGACGCTGAGGTTACCGGAGGATACACCTGCGACCTGCTCAGCAATGTGATGGCCGGCGGAAGGCCGGGAAATGTCTGGATTACAATGCAGACGCACCAGAATGTACTGGCTGTGGCAGGGATAAAGGATCTGGCCGGCATCGTGATGGTGAACGGCCGGCAGCCCGACGAACAAACCATCATCAAGGCCGAAGATGAAAAAGTGACCATCCTGGGGACGGACGAGTCGGCCTTTGCCATCTCAGGGCGTCTGTATCAGCTGCTGGAAAAGCAGCAGTAGCCCGGGATGCTGAGGAGCTGCCGGGCTGATCTGCACATTCACACCTGTCTTTCTCCATGTGCTGACGTAACGATGTCGCCAAAGGCCATTTTGGCCAGGGCACATGCCATGGGCATAGGCGTCATCGGAATCTGCGATCATAACTCGGCGGAAAACGCTCCCGCCGCTGTGGAGGCTGCGCGCAGATACGGGTTGCGCGTACTTCCCGGCATGGAGGTAACATCCTCGGAGGAAGTACACATCCTGGCGCTGTTCGATGCGCTGGAGCCGGTTCTCAAGCTGCAGGAAAAGGTCTACGAAAACCTGCCGGGGGAAAATGACGAGGAAACATTCGGCATGCAGGTGATCGCCAATGCAGACGATGAGGTGCTGGGTTTCAATTCCAGGCTCCTGATCGGTGCCACGACACTGGGTGTTAATGAAATTGCAGACCTGACACTCTCCCTGGGTGGACTGGCCGTAGCCGCCCATATCGATCGGGAGAGCTTCAGCCTCATAGGTCAGCTGGGCTTCATACCCGACAACCTGTCCCTGGACGCGCTGGAGATATCGCCAGTTGTTACATATGACGAAGCCATGCGCACGTACGCCCCTTCGCTGCCTCTGATACAGTCATCCGACGCCCACAGGTTGGATGAAATCGGGCGGTGCAGCACTGTTTTTCTGATTAGGGATCCAGGCATCCAGGAAATCAAAATGGCCCTCAAGAGCGAGGGGGGCAGAAGGGTCGAACGCTAAATGGAAGATCTCTCTCTGCATCTACTTGACATCATGGAAAACTCTCTTGATGCGCGCGCGGGCAGGATCGAGGTGCGCATCGACGAGGATCCGGATGCAGACCTTCTTACACTCGAGATCCTGGACGATGGAAAGGGAATGGATGCCGAAACAGTAAAAAAGGTGACAGACCCGTTTTTTACCACGCGAAAAACCAGGCGCTTCGGACTGGGGCTTTCAATGCTGTCGGAGTCAGCAAAAGCGACGGGAGGAAAACTTGAGGTAGTATCAGCACCCGGAAAGGGTACCCGTGTCAGGGTCGTTTTCCGGCAGAGTCACATTGATATGAAGCCCTTCGGTGACATTGCGCAGACCTTGATTACGATAATCGCCGCCCACCCCCGAATCGAACTGCGCTATCATCACACTATCGGTGCACAGAGTTTCTGCTTTGACACCAGGGAAATAATGTCCGAATCAGGGGAACTGCCTATGGATTCACCTTTGATTCTGCGCAGAATCGAGGAACATATTCGCGAGAGTCTGGAAGAGCTGGAAGGAGTCAAAAAATGAAAAAAGTCCTGATAGTAGGCTGCGGGGCATACATGGACAGCGGATACGGATGTCCCGGAGAGTGGAGGTGTCTCAAAGCCGCCGCCCTCGGAGAGGGGGAATTCGACGAGCCTTCGACCGTGGTTTCATTCGTAAAGTGCGAATGCCCGGGCAGGAGCCTCGTACCCAATGTCGGCATGGCCATGAAATTGTCTCAAATGAAACCCGACGTTATTTATCTCAGTTCCTGCCTTGTAAATGCCAGGCCCGGATGCCCCTATGGGGATGCGGAACAGTTTGCAAAGATGCTGAATAACAAAACCGGCATTGACGTTGTACTGAAGACGCACGATTATCACTAGCCACGGTCGAAAGCCGGAAATACAACTGAAGCCCTTCGATCGTGAAAGGATGTACAATGAAGCTCACGGACCTGATGCCGGTTGAAGAATGGACAAAGTTACAGAAGGAGTTTCACGACAAAGGCGGGCTTTCCTCTGCCGTGTACGATGCCGATGGCAACCCTGAAACGGAGGCCGTATTTCCGTGCAACCGCCTGTGCCCCGGTATTAAAAAGATTCCGGATGCCGGACGTCAGATCTGTTCCCTGGCCCATCAGAACATGGCGGCCATTGCACGCCGCATTAGAAAGCCCGTAATCGAGGAATGCGATGCCGGCATGCTCAAAATCGTGGTGCCCGTATTCGTAGAAGACGAGTTCATCGGTGCCGTGGGCGGCTGTGGCCGCATCCTGCCCGACAGCGAGGTGGACGTTGAATACGTGGAAGAGGTATCAGGCATGAAGGCTGAGGATATCTCGAAAATGGCATCGGAGGTTAAGCCCATCACCCAGTCCGAGGCCGAAGAACTTGCACAGCATCTTGCGGAAAAAGTCAGGGACATCATCAAAAAGCTTGAGTCTGCTCAGTAACGCAATTTCTGATAATTTCATACTAAATTGGCCCTTTTGCTGATAATATCATACCAAATTAGCTTTCTTGCTATCAATTTATCAATAAATATGCCTTCTGGCTGATAATTTATCAGTTCCAGTTGCACGATCCAAACCTGTCCAGCAGGGACCATACGATCCCATCAGGATAAATTTAAATCATCTGGGATCTGCTCAAAATTGCCGTTTTTGTTGTATTCACGGGGTCGCGTGGATACGGGGAATCCTGGATTATTTTGCTCTTATGATCAGGAAGTAGGGCGGGTTATTGGGAGACGTAGATCTTTTTTACGGAATATACTCATACGCGCCCATGTCCGTCACTGTGCCGGGATCGCCTTTGTCAGGAATGTCGATTCTGGTATTTCCCTCGATGTCATAAACAGGTGCTTCAAGGTCATCATACGGGTCTTTAAGGTCGCTTCCGGTGTCTATGCACGGGGAGTTACTGGTTAATAAATATATACCTTTATCAATATCTTCAAATTCTGGAGAATTATCGATATTGCCTTTTCCTTCATAACCGCCCTGTATATTTGAGTAGGAAATTACAGGCTTATCATCATCGTAGGCCGGTTCATAAAAAATTGGTTCTTCTCCATTTTTCCATAAAATGCGTCATGACCCGCATCCTGTCCTGCATCTAAATTGCTACCCCCCTCACTACTTCCCGCATCAACGGATGAATCAGTGCCGCTGTCAGCTTCTTCTTCTCCGCTGCTGCTGCATGCGGACACAAGAAGACACAAGAAGATGCATATCCAGATTCTATGGTTCATGGTCTGTACTCTGATCTATTAGTGCAGAAAGAGTAGCATATTCTTGAAGAAAAAAAGCAGTTTCGTCTTTCTCAGTGCTATACTGCCCTTTGTGTAGCGCCCATAATACAAAAGGCCATCAAAACGATTGCGAATGAAAAAAGCACCCGCCTGGAAAAACAATTGCTGAAAATAATTTTTTTCATGGAATTATCTCCGCCTCGAATTGCGCGTTGTTCTCGGTCTTGAAGCCTTCCTTGAGCTTTATCTGTCCGCTGGCCTGAAATGACATTTTGTCCCTCCCGTAAGCGAGTGCTGATCGCGGATATCCATTATAGCACGATGCCTGGAATTAATGAGTTTTCAGATGAAGAGTCTCAGCAGTATAAACGGATTATTTAGAAAAGGCGCGGATTCTTTCATTCCGAATGTGCTCATGCTGCAATCAGCTGAACCCGGATTTTCTTCTGATTCTTCGTCATCGTCAGTGTCGTACGCGGCATCAACGTCACTGTCCGCATCTGCATCGGTGTCCGTATCAGAATCAGTGTCCGTATCAGAATCTGTGTCAATGTCAGCACCTGCATCAATGTCCAGGCATTCATCTCCAGTATCTTCAATATTAAGCGTTTCTGAATCATCATTCAGCAAATAATCAATATCAACAATGGTATATGTTGTTATACCCGGTGGTACGCACTCATCCAGTATTTCAAAAAGATATTCCGTGTAACATCCACCCATACTGGTAACACATTCAAATATTCCGTCTTCGTCGCAATCTTCACAATCATCCTGGTTAAGGCTACAGTATTTCTCGTTTATCGCGTATCCAACACAGAACTGTTCTGAATTCACCGAGTTCTCAGCAAGGAAATAATGTTCAATAAAAACATTCATCGAGCCGTTCTGGCTTATACGGTTCAGCCTGCATGTATATTCATCTGAAGAACACGCGTAGTTGCCTTCCAGGTCAAGCCCCAAAGTTATTACTACGTTCTGATCCTTCTGAACGAGAGAATAAATTTCTGGAGGCATGCCCATATCGGATGATGATTTATCTGGGAACAAAACTGCCATAGCGAAATATACTATAGCCACGCCTCTTTTTGCTGTTAATTTCATTTTATAAATCTCCTGATTTTAGAGGAATACTCATAGATCTTCCTCCATTTGCAGATACCGCCATCCAGACCGCCGTCATCAACATCTGCGCCTGCGTCTGAATCCGTGTCAGCATCAGCATCCGTTCCACTGTCAACGCCTGCATCAGCTTCAAGACACTCATCACCCGTGTCTTCAACAGTTATCTTCTTTGGTCCGCTCTGGTCATCGGCATTCAGTGCCGTAATGCTGTACGTAACTTCTCCCGGCCAGACACACTCATCTATGACTTCATAATAAAATTGAGTGGAACAATCGTAGTAACATTCAGGAATATCATCCCCATCACAATCATTACATTCAGAAGGATGTTCAAGACAGTATTCTTCTTCGCTGGGATACTTGCAGTATTCTCTGGAGCCCACGGCATCTTCTTTATTAAAAACCTTGTTTACGAGAATATCTTTGGCTAGCTCTCCCAACACTCGAGTAAGAGTGCAGGATTCATTATTATTCCAGCAATAACCATTAGCATGAAGATCAAGCGTTATCTTTACATCCTGCCCCTTCTGAACAAGTGACTTGATGAAAGGGGGATTTGGACTGTCGGCCAAAGATTTATCTGTCATAAAAGAAACAGCCAGTAAAATAATTGCAGATAAAA
>Ga0272442_10001287_pt1 | contig 38440 bp, 26 predicted proteins | sample SSMForm2O_FD_200262 | JGI IMG/M metagenome (GOLD analysis project Ga0272442, IMG submission 200262) | Marine sediment archaeal communities from Little Sippewissett salt marsh, Falmouth, MA, United States - SSM-Form-2O | ecosystem: Environmental > Aquatic > Marine > Wetlands > Sediment ... | reverse complement strand
ATAATCGCGGCCCCGCCCAAAACAGCCCAGGCGCTGATCAGGTCATAACCGTCTTTCTCTCCCGCAAGCATCGCCTTTAAGCCGCGTGCCTTGGATTCCTGACCGCTATCTTCGTCATCCTTTTCCGTGAAATATTTTTTAAGCGTGGCGCCTGGTTTGTCTGCGCTGCTCAAAGGCGATATGCCCATCAAAGCCGGCACAATCGGCACGATTGCCGGAACAAGCGGTGCCAGCGGCAATAAGGGTCCAAGGCCGGGCAGCAAAGCTCCGGCTGCGGAAAGAAGGCTGCCTAAAAGGCCGCCGGGGCTCTTCTGCCCCACTTGCCAGGTATAATGGGCAACGCCGTTCTCGTCCACTTCCACCTTGCCGAACTTCTTCCAGTCAACGCCCAGATGTTCCTTGTCCTTGTCGCCAAATACATTCAGTGAGATAAAAACCGGCTCCCCGTCTCTTTCCTGAATATATCCGCGCGACATGAGTCCGCCGTATATCAATCCGTCCAAGATCGGGAAGAGGGCGTTTTTACCGGTCGAATCTTCCGCGGTATACGAGGCCAAATAAAGGATGTTTTTGCCGTCTTTTTGATCCCGCTTGACGTCCTTCACATCCAGGCCTAACAAATCCCGATAAATCTTCAAGCCCAGGCCCGGGTCTTCGGCCTCATCGATAGCCAGATCGCCGAAATTGAATATGCCGCTAATCACAAATTCAAGTGCCAGCCGCATATTGGCCAGAATGCTGCCGCTGATATACATTTCGGGATGAATGAATCCTCCGGCCAGATAGGTGGAAAGGCTCTTGGAATAATAATTGGCCTGGGTATCATTAAGGGTATCAATAAATTTTGTAAGGACCTTGGCGTTAAGCTTTGTATTAGTCAGGGCATTAGTGTTGCCGGCGTCAATGGCCGCGGCCTGCTGCTGTTCGAGCATTTCTTCATATTTCTTTAAGCCGCTAACCGGACTAAAAATGGTTTCCAGGGGAGAATACGTGCCGGCCCAGCCCGAGCGTTTGGCCATCTCATCCGCATAGCGGCCGAATAAAACAACGCCGGGGGTTTGAAGGTTCCCGAAAGGATCGCGGATATCATCCCATCCAGCGCCGGTTGGAGCAGACCCCTGCACAGTCAGGATATCGGCCATAAACTTCTTAGCCGCTTCTGCTACGATCTGCGAAAAAAGCGAGCCGGTCACGCCGAACAAACCTTTGATATCTTCGCCGTCCTTAGCGCCTTCATCCATCAAATCACCTGCTAAGCCTGCGCCCAGGGCAGTGATGAAGAACGCGGCCGCGCGGAACCGCAGTTGCTGCAGATGATCCTTTTGATACCCCTTGCCTTTGTCCCTTTCCATATCATCGAATGCCATCGCAAAGCCGATCGACAGCGTGGCGCGCCTGAAAACCGACCAGATGTCCATTGGTTCAATTTCATAATACACGGCGTCACCTTTGGAATCGACACCTTTCCGGAACGTTCTTAACGTCTGGTCCTTGGGATCCCGAACCTTCCCTATTTCGCCCCGTGGGATATTTTTTTCATTCAATTTTAAGCGTTCAACGTCCTTTTCTTCGAGTGGTTTGGCGTCAATCTCCATTCCGTCATTCTGAAGATACTGATAGCCGAACTGGAATAACATCTGCCCCAGGTCCCCGATCGCCTGGGAGGCCAGGGTATCGGGCGCGAAATGTTTTTCGCTGACATCTTCGGCAAAGACCACTCTCAAATAAATCCCGAACATGCTACCCAAAAAGCGGGCGATCTGGAATTCGGTCAACTGCACAAGATCATTCAGATAGCTAGAAAATACATAATCTCCCTGCGCCTCCGGAGTATCCCCCGCCATCCGGGCTTCCTGTTCCCGCTCTTCCCTGCTGCGCAGTCCGAACATCTCACCGGTATCCGTGTGCAAATACCGGTCTACCAGCATGCTTGTGCCGGCCAGGGCCATATCTGCGCCGATCGCGGCAATGGTCCCGATAACAGCCTCCGTTATCATGCGCTCCACTGAGAGTTCTTCCGATTCTTCTTCGTCGTCGCCGCCTTGGTCTTCCAAACCCATATCCTCGGCCAAATTTTTGTAAATTTCCATCATAATATAGCCGCGGGCAGACCCTACGGCAAAACCTTTGGCAAAATCAAACGGTGCCTGTTTGAGCCAGTCCCCGAGCCAGTTGGACTGGCCTTGGCTGATAAAAGTACCGTAATGGGAATCTCTCGTAAAACTGGTGCTGAAAAAATCTTGGGCAGCCTGGGATGGTGTCCCGGTTGGGCCGGCCGGTGTGCCGCCGCCAAACAAGCCGTTCCACACATCGCTGACGCCTTTGACAAAGCCATTAATGATGGCATCAGCTGTCTGGACCAACCAGACCGCAACATCGATAACGCGTTGAACTGCCAGCTGCAGATAAGTAACCTCTTGCGCTCCATCTTTGGCGACCAGGCCGGCTCTTTCCAAAGCTGCATTGGCTATATCGCCCATTGTTTTGAAAAATTTTCCGATACCTGATAATATCGGTGTCTTAGGTTTAGCAGCTTCGACCGCAGCTTTTTGGGCTGTCTTTGTTGCCGTTTGTATGGCATTCTGAGTCGCAGTATAAAGGCTTTCCTTCAAAGCAGCCTGCAAAGCGGCGTTTTCTGCAATCGATGGAACCTGTTGGACAAAGTTCTGATATGCCATTTGAGAAGCGGTCTTAATAACTTCCGGCGAAGCGCCTTCAGCAGCCGCATTATTAAACACATCACCCATAGCATTCGCAATCTTATCAGCCCTGACTTGATCTGAAACCCCTTCGGACAACCCGCAGTCGGCCTGTTTCCCGGCATCAACGGCCTGATCAGCTAGTGCAGTCGCATCTTTCATTTCTTGTAAAGTATGATTAATCGAACTCCCGTACTTTGCCTCAAACAGACCGCCGGCCAACATGCTAAATCCGACCGTAATTCCCATATTAAAAATAAAGGCATCGTCTTCACCGATCCAATTTTTTATGACCGCAACCTGGGTCAGGGTTTTAGCCAGCTCGCTCAGTCCCATGCCGGCGATGCCGACCATAACGCTTTTAGCCGTGGCCGGGCCGAGCACAGATCCGACAAGCGGGATATCTTGTGTCAACGGGCCCAGAAAACTCTGTACCGCCAGAAACGCGAAGAACATGCCGACCGATATGCCGACATTGGTCCAAATCTCTGACTCGCTCATCAGGCCCGGCAGGTCGTCAGACCGGTCAACCCACTTATTACCCCAGACAAAGGCCATCTTCGCGTCCGAAACCGTTTCATACGAAATCCCGGCCTGTTTCTCAATAGCAGGCGCCAGCACAAAACCGTTGAGCTGTTCGATAAATTCGCGGCGCGGCAGAGATTTTTCTTCCCCGGTGTCATTAAAAATGACCTCTTTGTCTTCGACTTTTTTAACAAAAACAAAATGTTCATAATCAAAATTAACAATAAAAGGCGGCGTGAGCTTGAGAACATCTTCCGCAGCCATCTTGGCTGCCTTGACATCCAGGTCATAGGCCTGGATCACGCGATCCATGGCAAACATCGAGGTCTTGAGATACTCTTCCCCGGGCTGGACGATATCGCTCATCAGATCAACGGCCAAAGTGGTCAGAGATATCTCTTCGAGGGTCAAATCAATGCCATAGTGGGCTAAAAGGTCTTTGAGGGCATAGATACCGCAGTTAAAAGGATGGATGTCAGGCTGTTGAAGCCAGTCAATTATTTGCTGAATGTTTTTGTCATTGTATGAAATTTTCGAATTTATATCAATATTTCTCTTTTTATTAGTTTTATAAGTAGGAAGACGTAATTGAACCTGGGGTTTATCCTGATAGGCTACACGACCCAGTAGATTGCGGATGCTTTCGGCCAAGTGGTCTGAAATAATCTCTTTCTGTTTTTCTTCGGAATAGAAAGGATTAACGAACCGGATACCGCCATCACCCCACAGGACAGCCGGATTATAGTTAAAAGCCCAGCTTACCTGTTCCGGGAGAAATACCATAAGAATCACAAAGGCGATAATCCGGATCCAAGACTTGAAACGGCTTTTAAAATTGTCGGATTTTGAGGGGTAAGAGTTTAGAGTATGGATATATGCAGATAAAGCATCTTTATTGATATCTTTATCAGTATTTTGATTAAAATTTTTAATCTCAAAACTCACTCTAATCTCCTAATTGAGAAACCTAGAATCACCATAATCTTCTGAGTGGACATTTGCTTTGTCCAATCTGAAATAAGGGCTGTTAAAACCGGGATGAAAGTTGAATGGTTTATTTAAAAGGTATCTTTCTAATCAGGAAAGATACTAATGTGGTTTTAAATATTGGTGATCGTTCGACCTTAATGAGAGTATAGGCATTTTTAAAGCTGCGTGAGATTAAGCGATCGAATCTAAAAAAAAAGGCCTGCCACAGATCATTGGCAGACCTTATAATAACGAAAAAAATCTTAAATATTCTAAAAATTAATGCAAGATCCGTGGCTTATCCGCATTATTTCTAAGAACAGTGTTTTTTACATAATAAGTATAACATTTAATATAACTTAAGACAATATACGTAGAAATTTTTTTTGTTTATAAGTATATTATTTTCAATATATTTCGTTCTATTTAAAAAATTTTATACCATGAAGATACTACTTATCTTTTAATTTCAAAAAGTTATGAACAAAATTTTTTGGTTTGAAAAATTGGCAACGTTTTCTTCAACCTTGTTGGCAACTATTTATTTTCAAAATTGATGCAAGAATTTTATCGGTAAATTATCACTGTCCAGACTGGAAATCTTTGTTTGGACATTTTCAGACTGGACATTTCAGTCATCAGAATGGACAATTCCTGTTTCATTTTTATGCTTTGAGAATTTATCAAAATATTGATAAAACAAATGAATGCTTTTCGCGTAATAATGCAGTAAAATAATAATATTATTTACTATTTCTCAATCATTCATAAGATAATACCGATAAGGGCTGTTTCCGAAAGATATCTAATAAGCCCGCCTTATGATTGCAAAACTTGCGGCAATCAAATAGTGATGACAGATAAAAAGGATAGGAAACAGGAGGGCTAGGTTAACCTGTTAATCCTTTTATTTTATCGTCCTAATAATTGAGTTGCGGGGCTTTTCTCGATGAATTCGAGAAAGACAGGGCCGGCAACCAAGATGCCGACAACTGGGAAGATAAAGAAAAGCAAAGGAATCAATAATTTAAGGGGGGCTTTCATCGCCATCTGCTCACCGCGGCGAAACCGGGCCAGACGCATATCTTCGGATAGAATATTCAGGGCCTCTGAAATCGAGGTCCCCATCTTATCCGCCTGGATCAATGTCCGGGAAAAAGTCTGCATATCCTGTAATTCATATTTATTGGCCAAATCTTTTAACGCGTCGCGCCGGGTTTTCCCGACGTTGATTTCCTGTAAAAGCACGTTTAATTCATTAACCAGGACTGAAGGCGGGGATTTCTCGACCACCCATTTAAGGGCCAACATAAAGTCCAGCCCGGCATTGACGCACAAGCTCAACAAATCAATCGCATCCGGCAGTTCTTTGACTATGGCTGACTTGACTTTCTTAATCCGGCCCCGAGCCCACCACTCCGGAATCATATAACCGATCGAAATCCCCATAAGAATAACAAACGGGATCATGTCAGGGTTGACGATCGGCAGAAAAAGAACGATTGCGGTAATAATGCCGATTTCCTTCAAAAGAAAGAATTCTTCCGGCAGTAAACTGACGTGCGCCATGGCCAAATCCTTCTGAATCCGCTTCCGTAAAACCCCGGTGCAGAGTGGACGGTTCAGCATGGCCACGCCTCTGACGACTGTGCCGAGGATGCCGATCTGCTTCTTTTGAGCCGAAGATTCATACCCTAAGGTGCGCAGAGTCGGCCGGTGTTCCCAGTCAAGGGGAAACATGCCCAAAATGAGGCTAAATCCGGCTAAAAACCATATAATCAATATAAGAATAAGCATAATATTTAATATATTGTTAGTGAATTGGTTTCATTTCAAGGCTGCCATACCTTTCACGAAACGCTGATCTACTCTATTATTATACATCATCTGACATAACATCAATTCTATGGATCCCCGATCCCCGCCTGAGCGGGTCTGACAACCACTGCCGCCTGCCAAAATAATCCCTGTTGCACCTCTCCAGAGATGGCAACTTCTGCCCGTGTGTGGACACATGCCCAAAAGCCTGCGACTCTCGCCTCTTCTGTCCGTCTTAGTAATCCTTAAAGGTGCTGATCTTCCAGATCAAAATCGCGCCGATAATCTCTGATATAACGGCATAAATCAAAAGACTGCGCCCCACTTCCGACGAGAGCATATAATCGAAAAAATGAGGCTGAGTCGATGTGATAAAAATCGCGAAAACGATCGGCAGCATAGACATAACCACTCCCTGAATCTTGCCCTGGATCGTCAAAGTATCAATCTGGGACTTAATCCGTTTGTATTCACGAATAACGCTCACAATGCGCTGAAAGATTACCGGCAGATTACCGCCGGTCTCACGTGCCAGCAGGATGGCCGTGATCATCTGCTGCAGGGCCGGCGAGGGCATGCGGTAATACAGATGGTTCAGGGCCTCCTCGAGGGTAACCCCCATCTTATTCTCGCCCAGAACGGTCAGGAATTCCTGATTGATCGGATCCGGCATCTCTTCGACCACGGCCTCCATGGCCTGGATCAGGCTCAATCCACCCCGGAAGGAACTGGACATGATCATCAGCGCATCCACAAGCTGATCCTCAAACTTCCGGCGGTTTCTGGCGATCAGGGTCTTGATATAAATCCCGGGGAAGATAATCCCGCCAATAACACCCAAAACCACGCCAAAAAGCTTGATCTCTTCGGGGAACAAGACATACAGGATGCCGGCCATCACAAACGGCGCAAAAGTGTACAATTTAACGAGGGTTCTGATTCTTTGGCGGGAAACAACGCGGTCCAGGCGTGAAGAAATCTGCCGGTCCCGTTTTTGCTGCATAACGACTGACTGATTATAAATAACCGGGATAACGGCGTACCCGACCAGGGTCATGGTTACAAACACAAAAAAAAGCGGAAGAAAGGCCATATTTAAAAAGAATGGAAGTTTTTAGTGTCGATCTTCCTCTATGGGTATTTTTCGACAATCATAATAGCACCGCAGACAACGCTCGTTATATTCTCCCCAATCAGCGACGGGTATCGTGCAGTCGCACCGCTCCACCTCGATACACTGCCGGTCAATCCAGGCCATAATACGATTCTCTTTATCATGGCATGGCGGTGGATGATCGGGCTTGCAGTGGGTATAATCAAAGAAAAACTCGTACGTGCCGCCGCTCTCCCCCCGGACTCCGAAATCGCGCGGGTCAAACTGGCGGCCATGTCCGAACGAGTCGCCCGCGGCTTTCCAGGCCCCGGCAATTGCCCGGTAAATGTAGCGCTGAAAAACCAGAAAAGCCGACAGAACAAAAAGGATCACGGCTGCGTATTCCAAAGTGGAAACGGCTTTCTGCTTTCGAATCCATTTAAGCATGAATCACCTGACTTTTAAAGCCCTGTCTTGATTAATTATAAATCCGCGCGCTGGCATGCTAATGTGAATTCGGCTGACAAAAGGGGTGCCTGCCCTGGGGATGAACGATGATAAAAATCAAAGCCTGCTTCGCCGCGTTAAAATTCTTTCAGAAAAACGACCGCCGAGAAAGAAGCTTAACAAACGCGCCTCTGCCCTCAATTGAGCCCGGCGAGAAACGCCTTGTCACACTTGATAAAACGCATCTTGAAGCCTTTTTTACCGTAAAAGCCCTGACTAAAAGCGCGGCTCAAAGCCCCCCTCGTCCTGCGGAAAAAGCCCCCCTCGCCCGCGTCTTCTCCGCGGCTAAAATAATACTCCGCGCAGGTATCGGTCACAACGCCGTGTTCCAGCAATTGATGGACCCGGTTCCAGCATTGTCCATAATCAGGGGCAACGCCGGGAGTGCCCGGCACGCGATTGAGCATCATCGCATGCCCGAATTCCTTGCCTACAACGTCGATGTGATCTCCCCATGCCGAATTATCCCACCAGTCATATAATTTCAAAAGCGGGATCACAGTCATCTCATGATTGCACACGCCGTCAAAGATGCTGTCAGCCACACCCGAAAGTTCGTGTCCGCTTCTGGGGTGCGTAAAGCGCGGCTGCCAGATCTTTGTCCCGTCGGGAAAACGCGGGTTCTGGTAGGCGTCCGGATTCTGGTCATAACGGATAACGCGCGCCTTGACCTTGCCCTGGGTCTCGGCTAAATAATAACAGCGTTCCAGGGTGTGTTCCTCGGTTTCAACATAAGGCCAGCGAGTGGCTTCGCATTCGGCATTACAGCGTTCCGGGATGCGCGCCTCGACCTTGACGGCATGGACATAGCCAAGCCGGTTTTCACTCCCGTCGGGATTGATCGCCCGGGGCGGCCGGTCAACAGGGATCGGCTCATCCCGCCATACATAGATCGCGACCGAGGCCAGCTGCCGTTTTTCAGGATTGTGTTCCAGATGAGAGCGCGTCCAGATCAGCTGTTCGGCCGGGGCCAAGCCGGCAAGCTGCATCTCATCGTTGCCGAATACGCCGTTTAAAAGATCATTCTCGTCAATCGGGTCTTCGTCAGAATTTCGGTCACCGGGATTTCGATACCCGATCAGGAAATTGGTGAGCTGAAAATACGCGTCGTCCAGGGTCTTAAAGACATGTTTGGCCTCGTTGACGCGGTTCTGCAGGAACCACGCGCGGTATTTATATTTATCCACCTGGCCGTAGGCCCATTTCTCGCTGTTAATGAGGGCTTGCATAAAAATACTTTCCGGATCGCAATCATTAAGACCGTCATTTTGAATATAGCTAAGGATATCCTCAATTGCGCCTATGAATTCAGGATCTTCACAGCTTCCGTAGTTGGCAAGGTCAATCCGGCTGTCAATCTCTGCCAAGATCGCCTGCCGTTGTTCATAGGTAAGCGGCGGGTCGAGGAGGCCCAGGTCATCGGCCTGCAAGGTATCCAGTAAAGATTGTACGTCCAAATTCGCCGGATTAAAAAACAAATCTTCCGGCCAATAGCCGAATTCGTCATAAGGGCAAAAATTGAGCCCACCGCATAGGGTATTGCAATCATCCACCCAAGACTGGACCTCCGCAGGATCACTAGGCCGCCCTGAAACAAGAATTAACTGACAAGCCTCCCATTCCGGCCTATTAAAAGGCGGCTCAAACCCGGAATTTGGCCCCGTCGGGCGGCCGGCGCTTTCATCGGTTCTGTTCTCCCGGATTATACAAATACGCGAATCCAAAGCTCGCGGCAGATCCTTACATATCGCGAAATCTTTATAATCTCCACCGCTAAGTGCGTCCCGACCGCAGGCTAACCGGCAGGCCTGGAATTTCTGGGCATTGCCGACAGCCATCCCCGCTTCAGGAAGAACAACGGTCGGGGGATTCACTTCCGGGCATTTGGAGAATTCCATCTCATCCTTCACCTGCCAGTTCAGGCAGCCGATCACGTCTTCAACATCGTCTATGGTTGCGTTTCCATTGTCATCGCGGGTTGCCAGTTCATCCCCCGGGGCACACTCGTCACGTTCCTCCGGCGGAACGCACCAGACCAGGTCATCACCGGGCTCTCTGTGGGACCGGGTCAGCCATTCCTCGATCGGGTCTTTAAAATATTTAAGGGTCTCCTTCCATTGCCACAACATGCCTATGCGCTCTTTATTGGTATAACTGCCCGGGCAGTTATCCGCATTCTGGCATCCCGGCTCAATCCAATCCGCGGCCTCCACATACCAATCCTCTACGGTCTGACTCAGGCGCTTAAGCGGTATAAAAAGGACCTTTTCGGCCCAGTTGATAAATGCGTCCGACTGCTGGATGAAAAGGTCCAGCCGGTCTTCGGGAAAATGCTCCGGACTTAATACTTGGGCGTCCGCTATAACATTTTCGTTATTCACAAGGTCATCGGTTTCGCACGGGCAATCGAACTGACCGGCATCGTACAAAGGATCTCCCTCCACCTCTTCAGGGCGGACATCGCCAAAAAACTCTTGATCATGGCCGGTGATGCTGCATTGATGATACCCGCCGTTTTTAGGACAGCCGTTCAGATACGGATAGCCCTCCGGACCGGTTTCTTGGTCGCAATACCAGTCCAGCCCCCGGCGCCAGCCGCCTTCGGTCAATGCGCATGTTTCCTGATTTTCAAAAGGCTCCTCATTAAAAAACGGATATTGCTGGCCTGCGGGCCAGAGTGGGGTATACAGATCCGGCCTGCTCCCGCCAGCCGGCCGGGCATCGTATTTGGGAATATCCTTAACGCTGTCCGCCACGATCGTGGTGCCCTCTGCTTCAAATCTACCCGGATTTTCGCGATCCATGCACCAGTCTTCGTCCCTCGGGTCGGTAAAAACAGGCCCTAGATCCCCGACATTATCAGCCGGCCCGAAGGTCAACTGCATCCGGAAATCAGGATGAGTCAGCTCGTCGATCTGGTCCAGGTCTTCATAATGATCCACCGGACAATCTTGATAAAAAGGTGATTGCGATTGGTTTGTACGCACAAGATCGCACCAAAAACACTGATAATCGTCCTTTTGCTGCCAGGGGGGCTGGGGACGGCCGCCTGCATAATTAAAGCCGTAAGTCAATTTCTTCAATTCAATGCCCCAGTCCGCCATCTTGTAGAGGAAGGGAAAGATCCCGCGTTTCTGATCGGGAACAGCATTATAAATTACCGGCTCAACCGGCTGCCCGTCTTCTCCCGGGATCAAAGGCCGGTAAAAACCGCTTGTATCCCGGATCGTAAAAAGGCCCTGTTGGTGCTGGTTATCTCTGAAGGCCGGGTAGATGTCGCGAGCGCCACCGTATAAACGATCTACGTCATTTATATGAAAATTATGGTCCAATGATATTTGATACTGCTCATCTTGATCGCTTGCCCAGCCCCCGTATCTATGCCAATTAGGAGAGTATATATTGTTGAGCGCATTAAGACCGTTAAATCCGTATCGGACCAGATAATCGCGGTGGAAATCATCCGTGCCCAGGGCCTCACGGAAAGAAATAAGCGGAGTCTCACCGGGACCCGGGTCATTATTGATGGATTTCTCGCAAAACGGGTCAAAGACATACGGATAAACCGTGCTGCCGTCGCCGTGTTGCCCCTCGCCCGTATTTAAATAACTGCGCTGGGCGCAGGTTGTCGGATCGCCGCATCTCTCATTTTGATTAATCGCATAACAGCATGCCGGCGCCAGGCGCACGGGTTCGCCGTATAAAAAGATAAGCTCTTGAGTTTCATCCTCGACTTCAGGCGCTATTCCCCCATTACACACCAGAGGTTCATCGCGCGGCGCGCAATAATCATTCACCGGACAATCATCTCGTGTCATATCGCATTTGACCTTACATAAAATATCAGCCTTGCGATCCGGCAGAGGACACGGGACAAATTCAGGCAGGCAGCAGGGATCGCACCTGGCCGGGTACTGAAAATGATCGGAATTATTGGGGGGCCGATTAAACCTGCCGGGCGGCCCCGGACAGCAAATATGATTTCCATTCCATAAGTTAAGCCGCGCCCCGCATTCGAGCGAATCATACAATCCCCATTCCGGAGATCGGCAGGATGCCGGGATATCTGCTGGTTCAAAACCGAACCTTTTGCATTGGTTGTCGTCCACATAAAGCAGGGCGCACAGACATGCCGGAAAATCATATAGCTTCGGCGGCGGCGGGATGTCTTTAACCCGCTCCAGGTAATACCAGCCGAAGCGCGAAACATAATCCGGCGCACTGTGCATATAGTCCGGGGCGTCCGGACTGCCCCGTAGGTCGCCGAATTTACCGTCCCCGTCAATATCAATAATATCGGGCAACTCAACCTGATCACTCACCACATTTTTAAGGCCCGTTTGGATGCCCTGCTCCATAAACTGGTCCACAATCTCCAAATTTTCCCAGATAATCTCGCCCCAGGCCTTAGTAATAGCCGGCTGAACAACCGATACCTGAAGGGCAAACGAAACCGCCGAGGCCACGGCTGCTACGGTCGCGGCCGTAGCCACCATGGAGGCCGTGACAAGGCTGCCGCCGGCAATCGCATTGATCATGCCTGCAAAGGCCGGAGCAAGAATGATGATCACCACAAAGACCACCACCATGATTATGGCCTGAAAGGCGCTGGTCTTATCGCAGATTTCCTCTTTACCGCCAAGGACTTCCTGAAACACCTGTTCTCCGTAGCTGGCCATCAAAGACGCCAAACGCGCTGCCATAAGATTCGAGGCCTTGGTCACAAGGATCTTGGGGGCCGAGACCCGCCCCACATTCAAAGAAACCGCGTAAAAAATGAGCCCGATGGCAATAATAAAAATCAAAATGATCGCAACCTGTCCGCGGCAGGAAGACAGGGAAGAAAAGGCTCCGGTCCGGTTGCGTGAGCCGGATTTCCGGATTCCCGCTTTTCTTATTTTCGGCTGTCCCGTCTGGTCAGCCCGTCCCATTCTCCGATTAAGCCAGATAAACACGCTGAATCTCCTGCTTTTACGCGGATGGTTGACCGCTCAATGCCATCCTCTGTTTAATGTTCATACTCACTAAAGTTAAAGTCCTGCTCACCGTACACAAAATCACCGGGGATAAGGTCCCCGTACCCGTCTTCCTGAAAAAAGACCGGCGACAGCTGTTCGAGCGGGCACTGTCCGTCGTGTCCGCAATCATGCAGCAACATACGCTCATGCCTATCGATCTGTTTGACCTGATCCACTCCGCCCCAGATAAACACCTGGATCATGCCGATCATCAAAAGCACGGTCATAATCGTCCCGAAGGTAAACTCCAAAAAAGACTGCCCGGTGTCTCGCTTCAGACGCAGCGGCCGGCTTATCTTGTTTCTTTGCTTTCTTTTGTCGGTTTGTTTCATCTCTATAACTTTGCCCTTCCCCCTATCTTTGTCCTTCTTCCCCTCAGCAAGCCGGAAAAATCGAGATATGATTCCTTTAGGCGAGCCGTAAACCTTTCCGAGTGAGTTAAGCGCAGCGACCCGAACAAGGAAAGGTTTATGGCGAGCCTTCCTGACAGTCGAGATGTTTCCGGCAAGCCTTTAATCTCCTTTCAATACCCGCGTGATCCAGCGTTTACCGCGCAGGTCCTCGATGCGGCTGCGGATATAAAGCATTTTCGAATCTATGTCAAAACAGGTCTTCTCAACATAATTAGTCTGCCCCCAGCAGGAAGAAGTGGTCACATCTTTAGCAGTGCCCCCGGATCCGCAGGCCTCAACCGGGTTCCGCAGTGTTCTGGCGCCTTTGGCCATGCCATCCCACCTCACCACCTGCCCACCCGTTGTGCAAAAACGGCCGGTATTGTTGCTGAGCTGAAACAAACGGGTAATCACATCTATATGGTCATGCCGGGTTGCGTCACGGATAAACTGGCCGTCAGCCCCGTATAATTTACCTTCCTCGACCAGCATATACGTCCCTCCCAGCAGCCTCTGATCGCTGATGACCGGACCCTCGGTCTTCGACAAAATAAATACCCGGGTTTTTAGACCGGTATCATCCCGTCCGAAATCAACATCTCCTTCCTGATAATCGATATACCGAACCCAGCTAAGGGGGCCTGCTGCTGCATGAAGGGTGACTTTCAAAAAACCGTCTGATTTAGCGTCCTCATCCTCCATGTCGCTGGTTTCAAGGATATATTCCTCCTGCAAATCACCATCCAGATCAACCGAACGGTTGACACTATTGTCAATATCGACGCCGTTGATATTCGAATCCATAATGTGGGGCAGATTGAAACCGCTCAGATAGGTCCGGGCTTTAGTCAGGGCAGCGCGCATCCACTGCCAGTGAAAGACTTCGCGCAAATATTGACGTCCGTCTGCCAGGCCGCCTTCGGGCAATTCCACGTCAGGGACTATATTGCCATTATGATCGAGGTCAAAACGTTCTTCAATATTAACACGACTCGGGCAGGAAACTCTGTGTGCATCGCACCACTCCTCCCCGGCCGGCGGCGGCACGTTGTAAATCGCTTTGAAAACAACAACGCAGCCGTGACCCGCGACGCAATCAGGTGCCCAGCATGCAGGTGCGTTCATCGGGGAGGTGCAGTTATGCAAGGGCAGGTTGCCTTTCCTCCCTCCTTTGTAATAATGATAACTGATCTCTTTTGCACCCCGATCGTCAGGAAGATTTGCTTGCATATACCGGCCCGTGGTCAAAGGGAACCACTGACCGTTAACGATGAGGTCAAACATGGGCAGGTCATCTCTGTTGCCGTAATCCATTGACCAGAAAAGATTGTGCGACATGGTCCCGCTGCCCGAGGACATAAACGGAATCCGGTCATGCGTCCCCATGGCCTGGGCTGAATCAACCGATATCCGGTCCTCCACCAAGAGGACTGATGCGGTGTTGCGGGAGCCGGACGGGTGGCCGGTTTTCTTGGGCCGGTAATACCCGTGCGCGGTTTTGTACGATTCGGTCAGGGCGAGGCGCATGACGCGGAGCTGGGAATTCATGGTCTGCCCCTGATGAAGCCCGGTGCGCACGATCAGCCCGATCACGAAGATCAGGATCGCGCCGAAAATTGCCAGTTCCGTCGCTGACTGGGCCAAAATTTTGCGTTTTTTGCTGGAAGACTTTTTCGGCATGTGACTATGTAGCTTTCCTTATCATCAATGGCGATTGCAAACTATTATCTCAAAAATGCGGCCTAGTGAAACGGCCGCAATTTAATCGTCATCATCGGCCTGTGCCTGATAAACCGAACGCGAGCCGACCCGCATATGGCCGAACTGCGATTCACTGCCCGTGATTTCATCTTCCCGGTGGGTCCAGACGTGCCGCGCCCCGGCACTCTCTATCCAGATGTCAGAATCGGAGGTGGCCGTGACTATATGCGCCACCCGCGTATTCATATAAGCCGGATCATACTGTTCGCCGACCTCATCCACCGCAGCTTTCCAGCGTCCCTGAATCCCGCGCTTAACATAAGTGCTGATCGCCAATAGGGCTCCAATGATCACGACGATCAGCATCGTGAATTCGGAGACTGTTTGAGCTTTGTTACGAATGATCCGCAGCATTCTAACGTCTTTCCAGTTAATGTTTAACAAAAAATTTATTTATTATGGCCCGGGCTCCGCTGGTTTTTTGTAAAAACTTTTTTAACGCAAGACCGCTTGCCCTTTGGCTTATGATGCTTAGGCTGGCCTGATATTTATCCGGTCCCGACCACCCAGTATTTTTTATCCTCTAGCTATTGGGCTGGGTTATCGTCGTCTTCCCTATCGTCGTCATTTCCATGACCGCGATTATCGTCACCCTGCTTTTGTCCAGCTAATTCCGTGGACCTCGATATCCCCAGGTCCATTTTCTGGTAAACATACTTTTGGGTTTGCTTTCCCGGATAATAGATCGTATCCCCGAACCGGTCCTCCCGGGTCTGACGGGTCTGCTCATTGACCTGCATCTTAGATTCTTCCAGAAAACCTTTGGCTCTTCTCTGGTCAGACACGGCTTGAGCGCCGATCTGGTCAGCGGTTATTCTCACCATGGATTGCGTAAATCTTTTGACCATGGGCGACATAGCCGCAACCAGGGCGGTTACGATGCCGAACAAGGCCAGGTATTCAAGCAGCGTTTGTCCCCGGATTCTTTTTGAAAATAAAAAATGCATCTTCCCTCCTTGGATGTGATCTTTAGTCCGCGTATTCGGCCGGCAACTGGGTTCGCCTGGTCTTAAACAAACTCTGGTTGTCCGTCTCCGGCATATCATATTCAACGATGCCGTCCCGTCCGCCGGACAGAATGCGCGTTTCGACCTTTTTGGACATGTCCCTGGCGCTTCGGGATTCAAGGTAATACGGCTCATATTCCGACCAAAGACTGCCCTGGATATTATACTGCGCGTCAGCGTGAATAAGCCTGACTTCGCGCAAAGAATAATCCCGCGCCTGTTTGATCCTGGCCTGGACAGCGCGCTTAACCATGACTGCCATCGCGGCCACGCAGGCCACGACTAAAAATAAAGTCATGGAATGCTGAACGAAAAACGCCTGGCCGCGTCTATTATGAAAAAATCCGAGCATGCTTTTCTTCCTCCGGCAATCGTTTTGAATTCTCCAGGCAGGGAAATCTGCTTGAAAAAATCTTTCGGGGGTCCGCACTACAATGATAGGTGATCATTTATGAAGACCCTCAATATCTTGACCTATTATAAATAATACAATATAAACGAATAGTTAACAATTCTATCCCGGGAAAAACTGACCGGAACAACATTCTCTGATCCCCTTGCTGTCTCTTTTCCGCTCCTATCGGCGACGAGATATTCCGCGCATCGGCCGGCAAAAAAAACATGGCTTACCTAAGGATTCCCCCTAAATAAGCCATGCTTTTTTGCTCATCCATTATTTATTGCGATTGATTAGCCCCAGAATTCCTGTTCAAGGTTATAGATCTCCTGGTTGCTAATCACCTCAGTTGCTTCATCTTTAAGCAATAACGATTTGGACTGCCCGCGAACGAAGGTCTCATTCGTGCTTCCCGTGACCGTCGTAACGGTGCGGACGTTCATATTGCCGACGGAATACTGCTCGCCGATATCGTCGGTTGCGCTTCTCAGCCGGCCCTGGATACCTCTTTTGATGTATACCTGGATCGACAGAAGGGCGCCGATGACGATAATAATCAAGACAGCGTACTCGAGAGTACTCTGACCTTTTATTTTCCTTAAGAATTTAAACATTGATTTTCCCTCCTTAATCATTTATGTAAAATTCAGCTAAGTAGCAGAGATGATTATCCGCCCGTTCGGCCACCGCCGCCACCGCCGCCTTCAGGCTGCTCTTCATCAAAGCCTGCACCGCCGCCCCATACGCCAGGCTGATACAGCTGCTCCTGAAAGCCCTCTTCTTTACGGGTGCTGTCCGTATCCAATTCCCGGCGGACGGTTTCGTTGGTGTGGATATCAATGGTCGTATCGTTTCTGTCGACCTGGTACATCGACCGCAGGTAATACGGTTCATACTGGTTGACCGGTTGCTCCGTCTGATCCAGGCTACTCGTTTTGACAGCCAGGTAATCACTGGCAGCCTTGATACGCGCCTGGATAGCGCGCTGCGCATATGTCTGCATGGCAATGACTGCCGCGACGACCAACGCAATCAACAGCGCATACTCAGCGGTCTGCTGTGCTTTCTTATTCCTGATTAATTTTCTAAACATTTAAGTTACCTCCTCAATAATGTTTTTTGATTATTGTCTTGGTCCGGAATTAACCTCCAGCACGTGGGCTTACAGGTTCTGGTGCTTCGGCCGGAGTTGCTGGCTGGTCATACCTGGATTTCGCCAGTCGGTTAGCCATATCTTCCATGCCGTTAGTCCCGTAAACCAGGGTCCTGTTCAAGGACCGGCTGAATATACCCGTATTCGGCTGAAGGAAGATAATCAGCAGAGCAATAACACCGGTAACCAGGACAATGTACTCAATCGTGCTCTGTCCTGTTCTTTTTCTTAAAATTTTTAACATTATCTATTCCTCCTTAAAATTGTCACATTCGAATATTCACAGAATGAAATCTGTGGGTCAATCCGGAAAACCGTCCTGGATCACCTGCTGCGTCGCCTGAACGGAGCGAAATACGTAGGTACTCATTGCTATCATGGCAGCAGCAATCAAAGAAACGATGATGGCATATTCAATTATGTTCTGTCCATTTTTGTTGAGATTGGGGAGCCTCATCGTTTCTCCGTACCTCCCGTGCGGCAAGTGCTCCTTGCCCTTTTCCGGATCAAAAAGGGCATGTATTACCGGCCGTGGCTTATTTTCCGGCGGTATCCGCCTATTTACGGATAGAATCCCGTATACCGGGAATAATTCAAGATTATTTAAAAGAACAAAAAAACACCTCCGCCAACGGAGGTGTGACATATTTACAAGCAATGACAAAAGTTATGAGAATATTTTTTTATTCTATTCATGAATAGAAACCGTGGCGTTAATTTCTTTATATAAGAAATGCAGTTGAAGTATAACATATATAATAAAAAAAAGTCAAGAATATCCCAAAAGATAAAAAATAACTATTTTTTATGTTTCATGAATAATCGCCTGCCCTGGAAATCTTTTATCTTGCTCTCGTTCAGTACTTTGGCAGCTTTTTCAATCTCCCGGCTGAATTCGCTTTCACCTAAATTTAGACAAACTAACAAGGATTCTGCGTTCTTTTCAATATTACCAGGTAGGCCATAAATGCTTTTTATAGCATGACTTATATCAAATTCGCTCAAGGGTGGCTCAAAAAATCTATTTAAGCAATAGCGCGATAAAAGCCCTGATAATTTTGCTGTAATCTGAAATATATCCGCATTGTCACATTCGGCTAAATCGAATGTAAACGTTTTATTGCTGGAAGATGTTTTTTTAATATTTTGCCCTATGTCTAAGAAGAATCGATAAGTTTTTACCAAATGAATAAAATGTCCTTGCTCTAAATGCGGCCAACATTTTAGATAATTATTGAGAATATCCTCTGCCTTTGTATTAACTTCGTTCGTTAAAACCGCTAAAACCGGAGGGCTGTCTTTTGCCTCAAGGACGACATATCCTTCAAGCGGGAAACTTTTGTTTAACTCATTGATTTTAATATTCTTGTAAAAAAGCTCATTCGATAAATAATTTGAGCTAAGACGATGGGCTTTGCCTTCCCAGATTAACTTTTCAAAACCTGATTGCCAGGGCCAGATCCCGGCAATCCATGTTCTTCTGATATTAGGTAATTCATCAAAATTGATAATTTCACGTTCATTTTGATCAAAAATACCAACTTTCTGAATATTTCTTCCCGGGCTTTGGTTAAATGCCCATATTAATGGAAGAAAATGCTCAGAAAGTTCTAGCCCGTATTTATTATTTTCATTCGAAGTTTCGATTTGATTTCCATTCTGGCTTCCAACGCTACAAAAAACTGCAGAGTGGACATTTTCTATTATTGCTTCAACAACTGTTTGTATTGTTTGATTTAAAGAAGAATAATGTCCAGTCTGGACATTATTCTTATATGGCATTACGAACAAAGGATCTACAAGTATTTCTTCTTCATCTTCCAATATGATTTTAATATATGATATCTTTGTGAACAACGCCGGGAGCTCCAAAGATAAATCCAAGGCCAGACGTTTCGAGTCCGATATGCCATTGACTGTGTCATAAAGTATTTGTTTACCAATGCTTTCCTGAAGCCCATGCAGCAGCCAAAGTCCCTTTGATTTATACTGGACGAATTCATCAATTTGTTTGATGCCGTAAATGCTGGAATATAAAAGAATATCAGCAATGGTATCGATATCCGCCAAAGAATCTGCCTTTAATTGCCTTCGGATGAAATCGGCCAAAAGGGGACCTTCGCTTATTGACCACTCCGCTGCCTTGAGAAAAATCGCTCCAATGCCCATAATATCCCGCTCAGGCTCTATGATTATTTGCGTCGCAACAGGGACAGGGGCCGGCGGAGCAGGCAGGATCTTGTCTGAAGTTGCTTTTCGTTTAGAGTCCGACAAGAGGGGGCGGTCTTGCTTCCCTTCCGGAATAAAATGGATCTTCCGGTGATCGGGCAGCTTGAATTTTTGCTCGGAATCAATCGAATCTTCCGGCGGGCGGCCGACAGGATTACTTAAGCGGGAATTCTTTAATACTTTATTAATGGAGGATTTAGAAATCGTTAAATTATAATTCAATTTGACAATCCCGGCCAGTTGACGGCAGCTTACCTCAGGCCGGAGTTTTTTCTGCTGAAGAATAAAGGCTACAATCTCCGGAGTTAATTTGTAGACAACTCCCATGATTTTTTAGTATATCATAAGTAGAGTCATCAAAAAACGAATTAATGTCCAAAAAGACCCATTTATAAAAAATCGATCTGCCCTATCCTTGACTAAATACGACATCTTCCCAGTCGGGGACTGCCGCGCCCTGCCTTAATAAAAAGAACGCCGGAATTTATTTATTTTTTCCTTAAATCATGGTATATTTTCCCTATGCTTAAATGCCCCTATTGTTTTGAAGAAATTCAAGAGTCTGACCAATCATCCGGCATGCGCTGTCCGCATTGCAACCAATACATCATTGATGATCTGCTCAAGTCCGACTTTCCCAGTTTGGACAAAAAGAAATGTATCTTTTGCGGGGAAAAAATTTGCGCGGAAGCCAGGGTATGCAAATATTGTCATAAATGGCTGGACGAGATTAACCGAACCGTTGACGATTTGGATCTCGACGATCTATACGGAGATTAAACCTTCCTTGATCATCTTTTCGCATCCGCCCTTTTTCTTCCTTCCCTTTTTCCTAACGTGTTTTCGATGAGCGCTATTTTTCTATTGCTATCTGATCACCAATCTGCGTTCGGCTTTTTTCAATGGTACCCGGATATAGTTCGATCGCTTTGCTGGCCCGGAAAAAATACGGGCTCATCCGCCAAGGCTTGATCTGGCGGACCAGGCCGACGACCCGGTCATCCTTGTTGACAAAAACAACGTCGATCGGGAAGCGCATAAAAAACATGTGGATCTGCCGGCAAGCCGTGATAATCAGGGCTTCATCCGGAAGAATGGAGGAGCGGCTCAAGAGCCCAACCAGGCGGGAAACAACGGTGTCGGCGACTTTGGCTTCAGAAGCGATAACGGAATGGCGCGAGTAATTATGAATTCGCAATGGTTGATCGGGTGGGGATTATTTGGAAAACAGGCTTTTGTCAAGCTTCATCCCCATCCGCATAAAATCCTCAAAACAATGCGGGACATAACCGGTGGGGCGGAATTCGCCTATAACCTTGCCGTTTTCGTCGATCCCCTTCTGTTGAAACAAAAAAATATCTTTTAAGTTCAATTGGAAATCTTCGGTCATACCGAGGACCTCCGTGATCCCGGTGAGCTTCCGGCTGCCGTCGGAAAGGCGGGTAACATGGACAATAATGTTGATCGCCGTTGCGATCATCTCATTGATCGCCCGCACGGGCAGCTCAATGCCGCTCAAAAGAATCATGGAGCTCATGCGCACCAACACATCCCGGGTTGAATTCGCGTGAATCGTCGTCAGAGAGCCGTCATGGCCGGTATTCATGGCCTGCAGCATATCCAGCACCTCGGGCCCGCGGCATTCGCCGATGATAATCCGGTCCGGCCGCATGCGCAGGGAATTGATAAACAGATCGCGAATGGTCACGGCGCCGCGGCCTTCAACGTTAGGCGGACGGGACTCGAGCCGGCCCCAGTGGGTCTTTTTCAGCCGAAGTTCTGCCGCATCCTCAATAGTAATAATCCGCTCGTTGTCGGGGATAAACTGCGAGATGACGTTCAAAAGCGTAGTCTTGCCCGCCCCGGTCCCGCCCGAAACCACGATATTGCGCCGGGCCAAAACACAGGCCTCTAGAAAATCCCGCATCGGCTGAGATAAGGTATGATACTTGCGCAGCAGTTCATCTACCCCCAGCCGTTCCGCTCCGAACTTACGCACGGTGATCATCGGCCCGCTTAAGGACAATGGCGGGATAATAGCGTTAACGCGCGAGCCGTCTGATAAGCGCGCATCCACCATCGGCGTGGATTCGTCGATCCGCCGCCCGAGCGGGGCAATGATACGGTCGATGATAACCCGCATCTGTTGGTCCGAAACAAATTTGCGATTGGTGTATAAAAGCTTCCCGTGTTTCTCAATATAAATTTCGTCCTTGCTGTTCACCATAATATCCGTGACATCCGGATCGGCCAAAAATTCTTCCAGCGGACCGAGGCCCAGGGCTTCATCCACAATCTCCTTAATCAGGGCGCTGCGTTCTTCGTGCGACGATATCATCCCGCCTTTTTCTTCGACCAGCAGATTGCCGACGATCTTTTTGGCGGATTCCTTAAGCTCCTGCAGCCGGGCCGGATCGCCCAAGACCTCGGGCGTCAGCTCCTCCACATGCATACGCTCAATGAGTTTTTCGTGGATCTTTTTTTTCAGGGCGATCACCTCATCGACGATGCGGGCATGCGCCTCGCCGAGTTCCGACGGGATCGCACGGGGCGTGATCCCGAATTTAGCCCAAAAACTGCCGGGCTGCTCGAAACCCTCCCCGGTCCTTTCCCGGGCAATCTCCGGTGTCGGGACAAAAAAATCATGACTCTTAAGATCGTTGGCCAATTTATTAATCGCCTCGGTAATCTTGCTGCGCGGGCTGTCGATCACGCAGGGGATCCCGCGGTTCAACGCCATTCCCACCGTGCGCCCCTCCGAGGGCATACGCGCAAAAATCTCGCACGATAACGCGGTGCGGACCTCCTGCCAGGCCACGCCCCCGCGGCTTTCGGCCCGATTCAAGATCAGCTTGATCATCTTGAAAGGAAAATGCAGGCTCTGCAAAACCTCCAAACACCACTTGATCTGATAAACGGCCAAGACGTCCGGAGTGACAACCAGCAGGATCAGGTTGGAATGATCAAAAACGGAAAGCAATGTTTCGCTGAAGGCCTTTCCGGCATCGATAATGATGTAATCATAAATCTCGGCAGCTAAAGGAAAAAATAATTTGATATTCTCGGGAGTGATGTGCCCAACCTGTTTTAATTGAAGCACGGCCGGCAAGAAATCAAGGCCGCAGGAATGGGAAACAATGTACTTTTTTAAATTTTGAGACTCGCCGATCTTATCGATCTGCGAGAGGATATTCACCAAGGAAAAGCGCGGGACGAGGTTCAGCATGCGGGCCATGTCCTGGCCGGCCTGAAAATCCAAATCGATCAACAAGACGCGCTGCCCCGACAAGGCCAAAGCCGCGGCCGTGTTGACACTGATAAATGTCTTTCCGACACCGCCTTTATTGCTGAAAACAGTTATGGTCTTAACGCCCATCTCGATTCCTGATTAAATAAAGAGTAAACGGGGGATAGAGGCGCGTGCCAACGAGCTACCTCCAAATGATATTCTCAATAACTTCTTCCTGCGAGTAGATGATGGGAAGCGTTAACCGAATCTCTTCTAAAGCGATATTGCCCGGGAACGGGTCATACGGCGCCGCAAACTGCGCCGTATTCACGGCATCCGTATCGAAAATCGAATAACCCGAGGATTCTTCAACCGCCACATCCACCAGGCTCCCGTCGCTTAAGATATCCAGAGACAACGTGACAATCCCTTCCCATCCGCGCTCCTGAGCCTGGGGTGGAAACGTAATCGCGCGCGAAATCCTTTGCTGGACCGCCTGCGCATAGGCAGTTATCGTGCCGGAAAGATGCTCACCGTAGTGAATGTCCTCGCCGTAGGAAGGGCGCACGTTCTGTCTGAGACGGGCTTCGACATCGCGTCCGGAGCCGCGCGGCTGTCTTTCCATCATGGCCATGAGTTCTTCGTCCGTCAAATAGTCATCCCCCACGCCATAATCGTCATAAGCCATGTCTGTCTCTTCGTCAATCAATAAATACTGTGCGTTTTTATTCGCCGCCCGCCGACCCGCCTCGATGGCCTGTTCTTTCTTTTTATCATCCAGTATCTGAGTCCTCAAAGAAATGACAACCTCCTCCTCCCGGTTTGGAGACCAGCTCTTAGAGCGAAACAAAGCTCCCAGGATCGGGATTTCGCTTAAAAACGGGACCTTGGTGACTTGTTCGCCTTTGTTGCTCTTGATCAAGCCGGCCAAGACAATCGTCTGCCCGTCATCCAAAAGAAGCCGGGTATTCGCCGACCGGGTCGTGAAGGCTGTCGTATCACCGACGGCGTTGGAGGCATCGACGTCCCGGATCGAAACACTCAAATCCAAATTGATCTTGTCAGCCAGCAACTCCGGCGTAACCGTCAGATCAACCCCGTATGATGTATAATCTATGTCCTCGCTGACAGCCCCTTCGCTGACTGTCGTCGTGCGGATGGGGATCTCGCCGCCAACCAGAAAAGTGGCCGACTCACCAGAGGTAACAATGATGCTCGGCTTGGAAAGGACCCGCGCCTTGCCCTCGGCCAAGAGCATGTTGACAGTAGCCAAGATCGCCTCGGTCCGTTCAAAATCTCCGATCTTAAAGATGTTGTCATTAAAATCCGGCATGGTCTCCCGGAAAGGAAAATCCAGGGTGGCACCCCCCGTGCTCCACAATATTCCCATGGACTTCGAAAGCGTGGTCGTCAACTCGGTGATCTGAACATCGACCTGGATCAACTGCCCGGTCTCGGTTGTCAAATCAATAACACTTATAAGAAAAGGGTCTAATATCTTCGCATAAGTTTCTCTTTTGTCCTTGGGAACTTTGCCGGTGATGACCACTTTCTTTTCTTCCAGATTCTTGCGTAAGCTCAGACTTTTGATTTCGGCGGCCACCAACAAATTATTGATCCGGTCCACCACCTGATCCAGGTCCTCCATAAGAACATGCACATGGATCTTTCTTTTGCCGAACTCGTCCCAAATAAAAATCGGGGTTTCCCCTTCTCTCTGGGCAACGAGCAAGACCTGATTCCCTTCGACTCGCGCCAATTCAACGATTCCCGGCTGGGTCACGGCCAGGCGGGTCAGCGAATACACTTTTAATGTCATCACGTCGCCTTTAAACATAACGACCTTCTGGGTAGTTTGCGTATCAACGACATCCTGCAGCTGGGCATGGGCTTTTGCTGTGACACAACATATGCAGCTTGCCATCAAAAGAACAAAACATAATTTTAAACTTATGCGTAATCCGGGGATCTTCATTTTCATGGTCCAGCCTTGTTAACGGTTTGGGCTGAGAATTGATTTTACAATTGCCGGCCGCCCTGAAAGATTTCGATATATTCTCTTACTTCTTGTTTCGGGGGGAGCTGCATTTCCAGATCCGCCTGTTGCCCGGGAAGCATCAGGTCCGTACCCTGTTTTTCATAAACATATGCGGCCAGCTGTTCCCAGGTCGCGGCCTGGACAATCTCGGTGTCGGTTTCGGCCGGGGCGCGCAGGATCAACTGCATCTTGCCGTTACGTTCAACGAAGGACATCAGCCCGGCCTCTTCGGGTGTCAAGGCAATGGTAATATTCAGGGCGCGTGCCTGTTGGCGCTCGTACCCGCCGGGTGCCTGCAAATTCGTATCCACGGCCAAAATTTGAATGTTTTGAAATATAATCGACGAGACCTTCATTTTATCCAAGGTGACCGGATCCGGGATGTCCAGATGCCCGATGATATCTACATAATCGCCCGGGTTGACAAGCCCCCCGACGGCGGACAACGAATCGATCCTGACCGTGTAGGCCCTCCTCCCAACCGGAGTGCGCAGGGCCAGAGATGATTTGGGGATATCCGGGACATCGGAGGCCCGCGTCTCCTTGACTAAGACCTGGGTTTCTTGTTTCATGGCCGCCACGCGATTGATGTCTTTTTCCAAAGCGGTAATCTTGTCGAGCAAAGGTTTCAATTTTTTCTTTTCGTATTCTTTGGCGTATTCGGTTGTTGCGCGCTGGATGTTGGTCTCGATATGATTCCCGGTCAAGACCACGGCGATAAGGCCTAAGACGATGGCCAAAAGAAGGATGGCAATTTGTTTTTTGTTTTCAATATTCATTAAGCTTACTCCTCGAAAAATTGCTCATTACGATAAACCGGCGTCTTCTGCTCCAGGTCTTCCAAAATCTTCACAATGGCCTGTTGCTGGTTAAGCAATGTCAGCCCGGCAACGATCTCTTCTTTGACCGCTTCAAACGGCTGAATACGTTTGTCTTCCAGTTTATAAATATAGAAACCGTTAGGCCCGGAGATAACGCTGCTGACATCGCCGGTCTTCATGGTTAAAACCGTCTGTTGCTGTTGGGGAAAATCAAACTCGTTGATGTATCCTAAATCCCCGCCCTTGACTGCCGTGGTGCTTGTTGATTTCGTGCGGGCTGTGGCGGCAAAATCGGCTCCCTGTAAAATTTCAATCAATATCGCTTTAGCCGCATCTTCGGAAGCGACAACGATCTCGCGCAGGCGCCATTCGGTCAAATCAGCCTGATTTTCCTCATAATACTGACGAGCCTGCTCTTCGGTAGCGGATGGAGCATTCGCCACGATCTGGTCGGCCAGTTGGCGCACCAAAAGCGTGCGCTGGAATTCATCCACTGCCATTTTAATATCCGGATCCTTATCCAGCCCCCGCTTTTGGGCCTCCTGAACCATGAGTTCCTGCCGGATAAGCTCATCCAGAATAAATTTTTTATTTTCGGTCTCATTTATATCATAGTTATCGGGGATAATATCCTTAAGCGCCTGGAGCCTTTCCTGGAAATCGGACTTGGTAATGGACCACTGCCCCACCTGCGCTAATACGTCCTCAGACACATTCCCGACGTCGACCGTCGTCTTGGCAGAGGTTTCCTCCCGGGCCGTTGTCGTTGTTTTTTCCGTTACGACGGCAGGTTTCTTCTGGGCTGGTTTGAAATATTCGATCAACTTGCCAAGCTGTTCACATCCTGTTAATCCAATACATAGAAAAGTCAGTACTAAAAATAAGAAAAATTTACTTTTACCACACATTATTAATCTCCTTTTTTAATAGATATTTTTAGTATACCGTTCGACTTTTTAAAACACAAGCTCAAAACATAAATTTTTCAATATTTTTCAATTTTTGCGATTCTTTGGGGTCCTCCATCAATAATTTTTTCGTGTTAAATATCCTCAGGTACCGGGCAAGGAAATACTCCCCGTTCAAGAAAAACCCTGATCGAATGAACCGTTTGGCGAGCCTTGCGCTCAAGGGCCTCTGAGGTATTAAAAGCATTGTGCGGCGTAAAAATCACATTATCCCTGGCAAGTAAGTTCTTGAGGGTTTTTATTCTGGACGCCCGCGTCGGCCTGCCGCGCCTCAACGTTACCGCCAAGTCGCCCTCCTTTTCAAAAACATCCAGGCCGATACCGGCCAGGACCTTTTCATCCAGCAGACGTTTCAGCCCGGATAAAGGCGCGACCTCTCCCCGCCCGACGTTAACAAAAATCTGGCCTTTTCTGGCTTTCTTGCAGGTCTGATAATTAAACAGGTCCCGGGTAGGGTCCGTTAAAGGAAGAGCGCTAACCACAATGTGGGACCAAGCCAAGCCTTCGGTCAAAGGCACATACTCCAAGTTCGACAGGCGCGGATCGATATCCACGCCCCGGACCTTCATCCCGCATCCGCGGGCAAGGTTCACCACCTCGCTGCCGATCCTCCCGACCCCGACGACCAAAAAATTTTTATTCGCAAATTCCGTTCCGGTCAAATGGTCCCGGTCAAAACGCTTAAACTGATTGATCTGGCGCGGCAATTTTTTCAACAGGGCACAAACCAATGTGAAGGCGTGTTCCGCCACGGCGCGGGAGCAATACTCCGCTAAAAATCCGCAGGCTGCCCGGGAGTGGGTCTTTTTTCTAAAATCCAGGATGTGGTCGTAGCCCGTGCTGCGGGTTAAAATCCCTTGCAGCTTATGCGCCCATGCTTCCGGGACCTGCGACTGGGTCCGGATACTGATCAGAGGCGCAAACTTTCTCTTTTTTGCTTCCTGGATCGTGTTTTTGAAAAAAAATGGTTTTACGCGGGCCGGCAAACAGGCTTTTAAGGCCGCGGCCTCCTCGTCGAAAATTTCATAAAAAACAACCTCATTCATCAATCATCACCTTGGGGTTTCAAGAATTTTCTCTATGTTTAGCCGTTTCGGGCTTTTTTAAAAAAGAAATAAAGTGATGCGTGCGATTGAAATCCCGCAAGGCCGGCTGCCCACCTTCGGCCCAATCATGAATATCATAAGATTCATAGCCCTTGTCTTGTAAAACATCGAACAGGTCTGCCACGCGGGGGTCCAGGCTTCGGTGTAATTCGCAAATGATAATCGGAGTGTATTCATTCAAGATTCGAGGCATCCCCTTAAATACTTTTCTCTCCTGCCCCTCAACATCGATCTTGATCAAATGCGGGGGCTCGTGTTGGTTTTTATAAACAAAATCGTCCAAAGAAACGACCTTGACCGAGATGACATTGGCATGACGAGGGGCGGTCTCGTCGACCAGCCGTCCAGAAAAGGAACCGCCCCGTCTATCAAAATAAGCGACTCCGGATTCTTCCCCCGCGCATACGGGAAAAATCTCAAGATGATCCAATGCGTTAATCTCCTTTGTCCGGATTAAACATTTTAAGTTGTTTTGTTCCGGTTCAAAAGCATAAACCCGTCCTTTATCGCCAACAAGGCTTGCTAAGCATAATGAAAAAACGCCCGCATTTGCGCCCACATCATAAACAACCATGCCAGGCTGGACAATCGATTTCATAACCGCGCGAATCTCCGGCTCATATTGCACGATCTTTTTGGACGAAAGATAATGGCCGTGATAAATTGGGTTGACGCATAAGCGATAGTTCTCCGGAGACAAGACTTCGACATGTTTTTCTCCAGAGAGGGCTTGTATGATTTTTTGAAAAAGAGTAAATTCGACGACCCTGCGATAAAGGGCATAATTTCTCGCTCTCAAAAACTGACTGAAATAATGCATGCCATCATATATGAATCTCATGTTGACATAGGCCGCTTTGGGGTTCCCTGGTAGGATTCTTTAAATATAAGGGGCACCCATAGGATGCCCCTCAAGATTAAACGACCCCAGCGGGATTGCGCTCGTCGCTTCGCGATGTCGCGGAACCACCGGCTTTTCTAAAAAATTTCTTTGGTTGCCGGTGTTTTGAGCCCGCCCGCTTCGCGGTGCGGTGTTCATCCGTGAGGTCTTTGATTTTTGGGGGGCCAAATGGCCCCCCAAAAAACAAACGACCCCAGCGGGATTTGAACCCGCGCTGCAAGCTTGAAAAGCTTGTGTCCTAACCAGGCTAGACGATGGGGTCAATATATGCAAAATGTCGGATGCAAATGCCAAAATGGTAACAAAGGGATTTATTATAATCAAATTGACTTCACGGTCAAGGGAAAACCAGCCAGCTGTTAGCCTGCCCAGGGCGAGTTTCAGGCCTCACGCGTTACGACATTAGCCACCGAGCTGACCCGGTCGTCTTTATCCATGCTCAGCAGGCGTACGCCCTGGGTTCCGCGTCCGGTTTGCCGAACGTCTTTAACCGGACATCGTACCGCCATCCCCTTTTTCGTGATCGTCATAATCTCGTCATTCGGCGTGACCGCCAAAACACTGACCACATGCCCGTTCTTAGGCGTTACTTTCATGTTTATAATCCCCTTGCCCGCGCGCGACTGGATTCGGTATTCGTTAAAATCCGTCCGTTTGGCAAATCCCAATAAAGTGGCGGTCAACAGGCTGCGATCGCTTTTATCGATCTCGCCGGGGAAAACCTGCATGGAAACGACCTTGTCGTTTTTGGCCAATCGGATACCGCGCACGCCGCGTGCGTTGCGGCCCATCTCGCGGACCTGTTTCTCCGAAAACCTTAAGGCCTTGCCTTCTTTGGTAGCCAGCAGCACTTCGTATTTGCCGTTACTGATCGCGGTGCCGATCAGCTCATCGCTTTTATCCAACGATATCCCGACGATACCGGCCTTACGGGGATTGCTGAAAGCGGCCAGGCGAGTTTTTTTGACATTGCCCTGGGCCGTGCACATAATAACAAATCGATCTTCGGTAAATTCTTTTACGGCGAGGATTGAGCTGATGCTTTCGTCTTTGTCAAAAGACAGCAAATTGATAATCGCCTTGCCCTTGGCGCTTTTGGAGGCGATCGGAATCTCATAGGCCTTGAGCCAGCGCACCGTGCCCCGATTAGAGAAGATGAGCAGGTAGTCCTTGGACGATGCAACAAAAAGATGCTCGACGAAATCCTGGTCACGGGTGACCATCGCAGTCACTCCTTTACCGCCGCGTTTTTGTTTGCGGTAAGAACTGGCGGCCAACCGCTTAATATACCCGGCATTGCTGATCGTGATCACCATGTCCTCTTCGGCGATCAGATCCTCGACTTCAATCTCTTCGGCCTTGGCCGCGATCTCGGTCCGGCGTTCATCCCCGTACTTTTTAAGAATCGCCGCAAGTTCGGCCTTGATAATATCGTCGATCATTTTTTCAGAACCCAGGATCGCGCGGTAACGGTCAATGTCCTTTAACAGGGCCTTGTATTCCTCTTCGATCTTGCTGCGCTCCAGGGCAGTTAGGCGCTGCAGCTGCATCTCCAAAATGGCCTGGGCCTGGATCTCGGTCAATTTGAATTTCTTCATCAAATTCACCTTGGCCTCAGGCGCACTCTTAGAAGTACGAATCGTGCGGATGATCTCGTTAATCTGATCAATCGCGATCCGTAAGCCTTCGAGGATATGCGCCCGTTTCAGGGCCCGGTTCAGGTCGAACTGTGTGCGCCGGCGGATGATCACGCGCCGGTGCCCGATGAAATGCACCATCAGCTGGCGCAGGTTCATGATCCGGGGCGTGTTGTTCACCAAGGCCAGATTGATAACGCCAAAAGTGACTTCCATCTGGGTATGCTTGAACAAATAATTCAAAACGACCTGGGGCTGAACGTCCCGGCGCATCTCGATCACAATCCGAATGCCCTCCTTGTCAGACTCGTCGCGAATGTCGGTGATGCCGTCAACCTGTTTGTTCTGGACCAGATCGGCGATGGCCGTAATCAGGTTGGCCTTGTTGACCTGAAACGGCAGTTCGGTCACGATGATCGAATCCTTGCTGCCCTTTTGCCGCTCGATCTGGGCCCGGGCACGCAGGGCAATCTTGCCCCGGCCGGACGTATAGGCCGCCTTGATACCATCGCGCCCGCAAATGATTCCGCCCGTCGGAAAATCCGGCCCCTTGACATACCGCATCAGGTCTTTGGCTGTGGATTCAGGATGATCGATTAAAAAGATCAGCCCTTCGCAGATTTCGCGCAGATTATGCGGAGGCATGTTCGTGGCCATGCCGACCGCAATCCCGCTGGATCCGTTGATGAGCAAATTGGGAATCGCGGCCGGAAGGATCTCGGGTTCCTGCAGGGTTGCGTCGAAATTGGGTGTGAAATCAACCGTCTCTTTTTCGATGTCCGCCAAAAGCTCTTCGGCGATCGGGGCCAGACGTGCCTCGGTGTAGCGCATGGCCGCGGCGGCATCCCCATCCACGGATCCGAAATTCCCCTGTCCGTCGATCAACGGATAACGCATCGAAAAGTCCTGGGCCATACGGACCATCGTGTCGTATACCGCCATATCCCCGTGGGGATGGTATTTCCCCAAGACCTCCCCGACAATGCGGGCACTTTTCTTGTAAGGCTTATTGTGCTCCAGGTTCAGGTCCTTCATCGCATACAGAATCCGGCGGTGAACCGGCTTCAGCCCGTCGCGTACGTCCGGCAGTGCCCGGCCGACAATCACGCTCATGGAATACGATAAATACGACCGCTGCATTTCCTCTTCGATATAAACCGGAATGATCTTTTCTTGCATGGCTAAATTGTTCATGCGCGCTGGTCCCTTTTACTGGATATCAAATTTTTATTGATGTCTTTACCGTTTTGGTGAACACCCAGACGGTAAGGCACACATCAGGCTTGGCTTAAAGTGTAAGGTTTAAAGTTAATGCCTGTTTGTGCCTTGCTTTAAACTTTACGCTTTTCACTTTAAATGATTTCCTCCCAGCCAAAAGTCATTTTGTCCAAGCTATTTATCGACGAACGACTAAATATCCAAATCCTTCACATTGTGGGCATTGGTTTCAATGAATTCCCGGCGGGGGGCGACCTCGTCTCCCATTAACATGGAAAATGTCTTATCGACTTCGACCGCATCCTCCAAAGTCACCTTCAAAACCGTACGCCGGGATGGATCCATGGTCGTTTCCCACAATTGTGACGGGTTCATTTCCCCTAACCCCTTATATCGCTGTATATGCATCCCCTTTTGCGCCTGATTCCGGACAAAATCAAGAACCTCTTTCAGTGAGTAAAATTCCTTGCGGTCGTTTTCGGTCGTTAATTGAAATACTGGCTTAAGGGTTTCCTTTTTAGGCAAGGATTTTGTCTTTTTCCCTTTAGTTTTTCTTTTTTTCGGTCCAGCTTCATAAGTTATTGGCGCTTCTTTAGATAAATAATCGCTAATATCTAAGCCCATTTTAAGAAACTTGCTCTGAATCCCGGAGATATCTTCTGTTTCAAATATTTCCACATATTGGGCCTCTTCATCATCTTTAGTAAGCTTGGCAAGCTCTTTATCATCTTGAACTAAATGGGTTTCACGCCCCACCTTTGCCATATATTTGGGGTATTTTTTGGTCTTTGAGTTATAAAAGTTGATATATTTTTCAAAATTCACTCCACGTTTATGGATTATGTCAATCAAATACTCAAGTTCAGTCAATGACCCTAAAATATCCTTAAATTGCGCAGCTGTGTAGGTCTTTTTATCTTTTAGCGAAGTAAAGCTCAGCCCTTCGATTCCCAAATCCAAGATAAGCTCATTCATCTCTTCTTCAGTTTCAATATATTCTTCCCTTTTGCCCCGCTTTACTTTATATAAAGGCGGCTGGGCAATATAAACATAGCCGTTTTCGATCAAAGGCTGCATTTGCCGGTAAAACAAAGTCAACAAAAGCGTGCGGATATGCGAGCCGTCAACGTCAGCGTCACACATGATAATAACTTTGTGATAGCGGAGTTTCTCCAAATTGAACTCCTCCCCCACCCCGGTCCCCAAAGCTGTGATAATGGTGCGGATCTCTTCATTGCTTAAAATCTTATTTAACCGCGCCTTCTCCACGTTCAAGATCTTGCCTTTTAAAGGCAAAATCGCCTGAAAAGTCCGGTCACGGCCCTGCTTGGCCGAACCGCCGGCTGAATCGCCTTCCACCAGATATAATTCGCATAGCGCCGCATCCTTTTCCGAGCAATCCGCAAGCTTGCCCGGTAATCCTCCGCTCTCCAGGGCCCCTTTTCGCCGTGTCAGTTCGCGGGCCTTGCGGGCAGCCTCGCGTGCGCGTGAAGCCATAACGACCTTATTGACGATTTTGTTGGCAATCGGCGGATTTTCCTCAAAAAATGTGGACAAAGCCTCGAACGTAGCGGATGCGACAATGCCTTCAACTTCGGAATTGCCTAATTTTGTCTTAGTCTGGCCCTCAAACTGCGGATTAGGCAGTTTTATACTGATAACCGCTGTCAGGCCCTCGCGGGTATCGTCGCCGGCGATGGATATATCGCCTTTCAAGATCTTCTTGCCTTTGGCGTATTGGTTGATAGCCCGCGTCAAGGCCGAACGAAAACCGCTTAGGTGGGTCCCCCCTTCGGAGGTGTTGATATTATTAGCAAAGGTAAAGACGTTTTCGGTATAGCTGTCATTGTATTGAATAGCCGTTTCCAGGGCGACCTCATCGCGCTCTTTTTCAAAATACACAATCTTTTTATGCAGGACTTCTTTGCTGGTATTCAGATACTCCACAAAGGATTTAATGCCGCCTTTGAACTGAAAGACGTTCTCTTTGGGTTTAGCCCCACGGCTATCCAGCAGATGAATGATCAGGCCCCGGTTTAAAAACGCCAGCTCTCGCAGGCGTTTGGCCAAGATATCATAGGCAAAAACCGTTGACTGTTTAAATATGCTTTTGTCTGGTTTGAAGGTGACCTTGGTCCCGGATGATTTTGTCTTGCCGATGACCGTTAATTTGGAAACGGCTTTTCCCTTTTCATAGCGCTGATGATAGATCTTTCCGTCGCGTTTAATCTCAACTTCGAGCCATTCCGACAAGGCATTGACACAGCTTACTCCGACGCCATGAAGCCCGCCGGAGACCTTATAGGTGCGCCGGTCAAACTTGCCGCCGGCATGCAGGGTTGTCATGACGACTTCGACTGCGGGCTTCTTTTCGGTCTTATGCATGTCCACCGGTATGCCGCGGCCGTTGTCTGTGACTGTGATCGTGTCGTTTGCATTGATGCTGACTTCAATCCGGTCACAATATCCGGCCACAGCCTCGTCGATAGAATTATCAACCACTTCGTACACCAAATGATGCAAACCGCGGCTAAAGGTGTCGCCGATATACATGGCAGGCCGCATGCGAACCGCTGCGGTTCCCTCCAAAACTTGAATATTGGTTGCATCATAGGACCCCTTTGGCTTGGGGGCGACAGCTGCGGCGGGGCCCTGCTTTTCTTTTTCGCTAGCGGTTTTTTTCTTTTTTGCCTTCCTCATCCGTCAACCTTTCCTATTTTAAAAAAAATCCCTTGAATCCCGGGAAATGCTTCTTGAAATTTCTTAAGGTAAGTATCCCTTTTTAAATTCAGCTGATAAAGCCAGGCGGAAGAATCTACGTAAATTAATACCTGGCCGTCTTTCATGCCCACGAAGCGTGTATGTCGGCCGGCCTTTGACGGCTGTGTTTTTTTCCAAAATTCCTGCAGCCGGTCATAGCGTTGTGGGCCTTGGGCCGCAATCTTTTCAATAACACTGTTGATAATATCCTTGATATTATCCATCATTACAACAGCATCGGCAAGGCCAGATACAAATAATCTTTCATGCGAATCACCCCGGCTTTATCCGGCCCTAACAGTTCAAGCTCGATTTCTTCTGCGTCGATATTTTTCAGCACATCGATCAAAAAATGCGGATTAAAACCGACGATCAGCTCTTTGCCGCCGTATTGGATCGGGACCTCTTCCCGGGATTCACCAATATCCGGGGTGGTCTTTGATACCACGAGTTTGTTGGGAAAGACTTCTATCTTAATGGCCTGAAAATCCACTGTCGACAGTAAGTTGGCGCGCCGGATCGCACTCAATAAAAACTCCGTGTTGACCTTGATCTTTGGGGATACGGACTCGGGAATGACCTGGTGGTAATTGGGGAATTCCCCTTCGATGATCCTTGTCGCAATCATGGTGCCTTCGATATCAAACAAGACCTGATTCGTTCCGGTGATAAAGGCCACCGTTCCCTCTTCCTGAAGATTGCGGTAAATCTCCTGGACAGCTTTGATCGGAATGATCACCGACACATCATTTTTAACAGCGGTTTTAAGCTGTTTTTCAATCTTGGCCAAGCGTCGGCCGTCCGTTGCGACCAATCTGATGGTCCGTCCGGAAATTTCCATAAGGATGCCGTTGAGGACATATCGGGCTTCTTCATGGGAAACGGCGAATTGCGTCATCCGGATCATCTCCTGCAAAAGATCTTGATTGATTCGAACGACTTCCTTATCCTTGAATTCTGGAAATTTAGGAAATTCTTCCTTGGGAAGGCCGATCAATTTAAACCTGCATCGCAATCCTTCGATATCAATCTGGTTATTTTTGCGGGTATTAATCAGGATATCCCCAGGCGGCAATTCCCGGACAATATCGCTAAATCTTTTAGCCGGAATGGTTATGGCTCCTTCTTCAAGGATATCCACAGGTATTTCACAGGATATACCAATATCCAGATCGGTTGTATTCATTTTTAGCCCTTGCGAACGCGTTTCGATCAACATGTTCGAAAGTATTGGCAGAGTTGCTTTTGTGGAAACAACATTATGTACTACTTGAATCCCTTTTGAAAGATTATCTTTACTGGTTTTTACTTTCATGATAAAAAAGCCTCCATTCTAATCTATTATATTTATTTATCACAAATAGTAAACGTCATAATAAAGCTTGTGAATAAGTGGGATAACAATGTAAATGACGTGGAAATGGACTTTTAAAAAAATATCAACTGTGAAAACAATGTGTATATAACTGTGAATTTCATTTAATGCGTGTGATTATTTTTTCAAGTGTATTTTTTAACTTGTGATCCGTAAGAATGGTTTTTTCGATTTTTTTGCAGGAATGCAATACTGTTGTATGGTCTTTGCCGCCGAAAGCCCGGCCGATTTCTGGCAAAGATAAAGTGGTCATTTTGCGGGCCAAATACATAGCTACCTGTCTAGGCAGAATGAGGTTCTGGCTTCTTTTGCTGGCCTTGAGATCGGTGAGGGTAATTTGAAAAAAGTCCGCGACCGTTTTTTGAATCGTATTAATGTTAACCGACCGGCGGGTCTCCTGAACCATATCTTTTAATATGAGCTTGGCCATATCCAAGGAAACGGGCTTGTCTTCCAACAAAGAATACGCCACAACCCGGATGAGCGCGCCCTCTAATTCGCGGATATTCGTCATAATCTGTTCGGCGATATAATTGATAACATTATCAGGGACTTCTATCGGTTCGCGTTCGCTTTTTTTTCTGAGGATGGCCACCCGGGTCTCGAAATCCGGGGGCTGGATATCGGTGATCAGGCCCCAGGCAAACCGCGAACTGAGCCGTTCTTCGAGATTGGCGATCTCTTTGGGTGGGCGATCCGACGAGATAATGATCTGTTTGCGGTTATTGTGGAGCGTGTTAAAGGTGTGAAAAAATTCTTCCTGGGTTGATTCTTTACCGGCAATAAAGTGAATATCATCGATCAACAAGACGTCGATTTCACGGTATTTTTGACGAAAGCGGCTGGTTGAGCGGTGCTGGATGGCGTCAATCAGTTCATTGGTGAATTTTTCTGACGAGATATAGCAAGTCTTAATGTTGGGGTGGTTGTTTTTGATCTGCTGGGTTATGGCCTGGAGGAGATGCGTCTTTCCCAATCCGACCTGGCCGTATATAAAAAGCGGGTTGTAGGCCTTGGCCGGTGACTCGGCCACCGCCATGCAGGCTGCGTAAGCAAAACGATTTGAAGGTCCGACGACAAAGTTGTTAAACGAAAACCGGGCATTTAATTTTGCGGAGTCTTTGGTCGTATCGGTGACAAGCGCAGTGTTATCTTGCGGCGCCGCGGCCGCGGATGTTTGACTTGACGCATAATCATAGACATCGAATGCGAGTTTGACGGGTTCGTTGGCCAATGCGGATATTTTGTCTTCGATGAGAGAGGCGTAATGATCGACGATCCAATTTTTGAAAAATTCATCCGGGGTGTAGATGGCTAAGAGCCCCGGGGTTTTTTCCGCGACTTCCAGCGCCGAAAACCAGGTCTCGTAAGCGGCCGAGCCCACCTCTTCCTTAATTTGAGCTTGGATTTGATTCCAAAGGAGTAATAGGTTCATGGATAAACCAACTGTTGATAGGCGTGTGAAACGGTGTCAGAACGAGATTGTTGTTAACAAGGGAGGCGCTTTATAATTTATTGCAAAAAAATAAGTTATAACTTAAATTCAAACCAATTCACAGGTTTTCAACAGGTTTGTAAAGATCAGACAGACTCAACAAATGCTGAGAAAAATTTTAAAGGAAACAAGGCCGGATTGAAAAATATTTTATTTAAAAAATTTATAAAATCCGGGAAAAAGATGTTTTATTATATCAGACAAAAATTCTATTTCAACTCAATTTTATTTTTTGGGAGGCATAAAAGGAATCCAGGCAATAACGAAAAATTTTCACCAAATACATTTTGCGTCTCTTCCGCCGATTTTCGATACGTCTTTTTTCCCGACGAGAGAAGGCCAAAAGTGTTATTTTTCATTACGCGGAGATTCCCTTTGATGCGGAAAAGCCTTGACTAGCATAACCCCTATGTTATAATTCTGCAACTATGAAAAAGAAGTTAAAGACACCTTCTATTCTTAAAGGAAAACGGAAACACGGTTTCCGAAAACGCTCGTCAACATCTAAAGGACGCAATATCCTGAAAAGCCGACGCGCCAAGGGTCGTAAGAAGCTTTCGAAATAAACCGGCTGTGCCTATGACCCGCTTCTTTATTTTCCTGTTAAAAATATATCGATTCATCAAGGCAGCCTTGGGCCTGCCGGCTGTGTGCCGTTTTTATCCCTCCTGCTCAGCGTATGCTTGCCAAGCGCTTGCCAAATATGGCCTGTTCAAGGGGATTTGGTTAAGTTTACGACGAGTGATCAAATGTAACCCGCTATCTGCCGGCGGGTATGACCCGCTGGAATAAACATTATGGAAAAAAGATTATTGTTGGCATTCGTTTTGTCGTTTTTGGTTTTGGCAATCTGGGGTCGCCTTTTCCCTACGTCGCCCCCTATACCGCCCCCGGCGGTAGTCGCCGACGATGAAGAACCAGTTGAAATAAAATCGGCACCCCCTCCCCCTGCCCTTGCTCCGCAAACGGAGTTAGCGGCCATCGAAGAAGAAACTGTTTTAGAAACGGAAAAGCTTAAAATCATTTTAAGTAATATCGGCGGGCATATCAAATCTATTGAACTGGTTGAATATTCAGAAATTTTACCCGTAACCGGTATTGTAAGGATCCCAGGCTTTGAACAAAGCGCATTTTACCTGGATAATCGAACCGCAAGCACAGCACGATATATATATGACGGACTTGATGTAAGAATTATTAAGGAATACTTAATTAATCCACAAACATATTTGTTTGATATTTCTGTAAATTTGTATTATAAGGAAGAAATGTCCAGTCTGGACATTAATAAAATTAATTTATTCAGTTTGGACACCTCTAAACT
>Ga0272442_10001286_pt1 | contig 38448 bp, 29 predicted proteins | sample SSMForm2O_FD_200262 | JGI IMG/M metagenome (GOLD analysis project Ga0272442, IMG submission 200262) | Marine sediment archaeal communities from Little Sippewissett salt marsh, Falmouth, MA, United States - SSM-Form-2O | ecosystem: Environmental > Aquatic > Marine > Wetlands > Sediment ... | reverse complement strand
TCGCAACTACCGCAAAACAAATGGGTTACGAACTCAAACCCGTGGGTGCCGCCGCATGAAGTTTCTGGCTAGCGGTCGTATGGTTTGACTATCCGGGGGACATGTGTCAAGAACGCCCCGACTTCCGGCAACCCTATCACGGGGGGATTCGCCATGGCAAATGAAGACCGGCGCCTGGCCGCCATAATGTTTTCCGACATATGCGGATACAGCAAGGCCATGGGCGAAGACGAGCAGCGCGCGCTCTTCCTCGTCGAGACCCACAACAATACCATCCAGGCCGCGTCCGAGCAGCACGGCGGCAGGATCATCAAGAAAATGGGCGACGGGATCCTCGTGGAGTTCGCCAGTGCGGTGAACGCGGTCAAGTGCGCGCTGGAAGTCCAGCGCGCCATCGGCGAATTCAACCAGCGCGCCCCAGAGCCCGAGCAAATCCTTCTGCGGATCGGGATTCACCTGGGTGACGTAATTGTCGCCGGCGACGACATCCTGGGCGACGGCGTCAACGTGGCGTCCCGCATCGAGCCACTCGCCGAGCCGGGCGGCATCTGCATTTCGCGCGACATCTTCGACCTGGTCAAGAACAACATCGCTATCGAGGCGGTCCACCTCGGCGCGCACGAGCTCAAGAACATAAGCAAGCAGGTCAGCATCTACAAACTGCTCATCGACGCGGTCATGGACGAGGGCGAAGCAACCATCGTGCACGAACACGTGAAGCGCCGTGGCACCCGGCGCGCATCCCTTGCTGTCGGCATAGCGGCAGTAGCCGTGGCCCTGATCGCCGCGGTCACGTTCGCCGTGGCCTGGCCGAAAATCAGCGCGAGACGCGACTACGAGAAGCTGACCCGGCGTGCCCGGCAGCAGGCCGAGACGGGTCAGCTCGCGGAGGCAATCGCTACTCTCGAATCCTACCCCGCAGGCCACGTGGATACGCCATGGCAGGAGAAGATCGACGGTGCCCTCGCCAGGATCCGGCGCGACATGGCGACCAGGCGGCTCCGGGAACGGTGCGACGATTTCCTCACCGCTCTACGTGGGAAAGACAAGAACCTCGTTCACAGCTTCGTCGATCCCACCGCCATCGCCAGGCTCGGGGAACAGAACATCGGGTTCCGGATGGGATTGCTTTCGTTCGTCGTGAAACTCGCGGCGCTGTCGCCCAACGATCTCCGCATCGCGGATGTCAAGCTGTCCGACGACGGCACAACCGGCACGGTATCCGTGGAGATCTTCCGCAAGACGCAGGAGGACCCACGGGGATCCTGGCAGAAGGCACCGGTCTCGCGGTGGAAGCTGCTGAAGGACGAATGGTATGTACTGATCGACCCCAAGCAGCCTGTTCCGCCGCAGGGCGGCGGCATGAAACGTCCGCCACGCCAATTCGGCGGCAGGAAGCGGCCGATGGGACGGCCGAAGCCGCCGAGGTGACGATCCCCCCACCCGGGCCTTCTGGCCGGAAGGAAGAATGGCTGAATCAATACGAGCCTTCGTAGCGATTGAGCTCGACGACCGGGTGAGACGGCGGCTGGAAGAGGCCGTTTCTCCTCTCCGGCGGACGGGTGCGCACGTTTCGTGGGTCCCGCCGGACAATCTCCACCTCTCCCTGGCCTTTCTCGGAGACATATTCCAGGACACGGTGCAGCTCGCGAGCTCGGCCCTGGACGAGGCGGCGCGCGGTTCGGCCCCCTTTGTTTTCAACGTTTCAGGGCTGGGTACCTTCGGCAGCAGGAGATCGCCGCGCGTCATCTGGGCCGGTGTCCAGGAAAGCCGGGACCTCGCCGCGCTCTACGGACGGATGGCCGACCTGCTGCGGGCGCTGGACCTCGTGATCGATTCCCGACCTTTCAGGCCCCATATCACGCTGGGGCGCGTACGTTCCGGCCGGGGTCGTCCGGCCCTGCTGGATGCCCTCGCCGAAGCCGGCTCCCCCGGATTCGGCGAAGTCAGCGTCACCCGCGTGGTCCTAATGCGGAGCACGCTCACTCCAAGGCGCGCCGTCTACTCGATGCTCCACTCCGCGACCCTCCACGGTTAACCGTCTTAACCTGATCTATTCATCAACGTCTACTGCGAATGCACATCTCACGCCATATCAAAGACTTCTCGCCGGATGCCGATCTCGACGTGCCTTGGCACGCCTTCGTCCGGCATCCGGCGAGAAGCCCTTGATATGACGCAACCTGCACATTCTCGTTACGAAGTTGATGAATAGATCAGGTTAACTACTGGATTTCCAACCTGTGACTTGGTATAGTCCTCCCGCAATCCGTACACAAGAACCAGTTCGCGCCGGGACGGTCGGCACTCGACTTACAACACGCGGATAGTATGACAGGATCAGCAACAGCCGTTGCCTGCATAGCGGGCATTACGTTCTACGTCGCCTTCCATCATCTCCTGATGCATTTCAGGATGAGGAACTGGCGGGCGAGCCTCCCGTTTGCCCTGCTGTGCTGCTCAGTCGGTATCTACGACATCTATTGCGTCGGGCTCTACAACGCGTCCGGCCCTCTCGAGGGGGCGGTGTGGCAGAAACTGCAGTTCCTCGCGCTCGCCCTTGTCGGCATCTTTATCCTGAGATTCATTTCCGTATTCATTGAGCGCAAGTCACTGAAGATCGACGCGGCGTTCATGGCGTTCTGGGGGGCGACCATCCTGCTGGTCATCTTCGGACCGACCAGCTGGTTCGTCGGCGACACGCCGGCAGTGAAGCACATCGACGTGCTCGACCTCGGACAGGTCACCTACCAGGAGATGGAGTTCGGCTGGTTCTCCACCGTCAACGGTTTCGTCGGCTTCGCCGCGGTTATCTACATACTCCAGTCCCTGGTGGCCCACTACAGGCTCGGCAACGAACAGCACACGCTTCCCGTCCTCATCGGGGTCGCCTGCATGTCTATCGGGGTGGTCAACGACACCGCTGTAGGCCAGGGCCTCTACCCATTCATATACATAATAGAGTACGCCTACCTGTTCCTCATCCTGGGCATGGCATACTCGCTGGTCAGCGCCCATCTCGCTGCTCAGACCGAGCTCCATGAAAGCCAGGAGCGGCTCAAGCTCACGCAGTTCTCCGTGGACCACCTCACCGACCCGGTCTACTGGGCGGACGACACGGGCAAGTTCATATACGTGAACCGGGCTGCGTGCAAGTCACTCGGCTACACCCAGAAGGAACTGCTGGCCATGACCGTGCCCGACATAAGCCCGGACGTGCCGGCCGACGAGTGGGACAGGCAATGGAGTGTCCTCAAGGAGAAGCAAACGGCCACGGCCGAGTCGATGCTCCAGAAGAAGGACGGCACCCGGTTTCACGTCGAGATCACGGTCGACTACCTGAACTTCGCGGGACACGAGTACATGTGCGCGTCGGTGCGCGACATCACGGACCGCCGGAAAGTGGACGAGGCTCTTCGTTTCGAGCGAACACAGCTGCTCACGATCTTCGACGCGATCCCCGCCATCGTGGACGTGGTCGATCCCAACGACCACGAGATCCTCTACGCCAACAGGTACACCAAGGACCTGTTCGGCGCGGACATCGAGGGCAGGCCCTGTTACGAAGTGTTCCATCCCTTCGATCAACCGTGCAAGTTCTGCAACAACAAGGAGCTTCTCGAGGACAAGACCAAGGTCCCCAGCTGGGAATACCACAGCGAGGTGGTCCACCGCGATTTCATGACAACAAACGCCATAATACGGTGGCCCGACGGGCGCGACGTGAAGTTCGAACTCTCGATGGACATCACCGAGCGCAAGAAGGCGGAGGAGGAGCTGAAACGGCTGGCCGCGGCCGTCGACGAGGCGGCCGAGTCCATCATCGTCACCGACCCCGGAGGCGAGATAGTCTACGTGAACCCGGCATTCGAGAAAATGACCGGATACGCGGAGGACGAGATAGTGGGCGAGAAGCCCGGCATCCTGCAAAGCGGCAAGCACGACGAGGATTTCTACGCGGACCTCTGGAAGACGATATCATCGGGAGAGAGCTGGCGGGGCAGGTTCACGAATCGAAGGAAGGACGGGGCGCTCTTCGAGGAGGAAGCCGTGATCTCCCCCGTTCGCGACGAAACGGGCAAGACGGTCAACTACGTGGCCGTCAAACGCGACGTTACACAGGAGATGGAGCTGCAGAACCAGCTCAGGCATTCCCAGAAGATGGATGCGCTCGGGGAGCTTGCCGGCGGTGTCGCTCACGACTTCACCAACATGCTCGTGGTAATCCTCGGCCGCGCCCAGATTGCGAAGAGCAAGGTCGCATCGTCCTCGGACATTCACGATGATCTCGATGAAATAATCCAGGCCGGGAACAAGCTGTCAGTCCTTACGGGCGAGCTCCTGGCGTTCGCTCACAAGGCGCCGATTTCGCTGAAGAACGTGAATCTCAACAAGGCCATAAAGGGCGTCGAGGGACTTCTCAACAGGACGGTGGGAAAGAAAGTAGACTTGACCATCAACGCCACTGATGCGCCGCTGCTGGTCAACATAGATTCCGCCCAGATCGAGCAAGCGATAGTCCACTTCGCCATCAACGCTCGCGATGCCATGCCCGACGGCGGCAGACTCGTCATAGAGACATCCTGGCTCGAGCTGTCCGAGACCGAGGCCGTCCAGCTCCAGGACAAGACCGGCAGCAGCCAGGCGCAGGCCGGCAAATACGCCACGGTCAGCGTCAGCGACACCGGTGTCGGCATGAGCAAGGAGGTCGCCTCCCGCATCTTCGACCCGTTCTTCTCAACCAAGAGAGGAAAGCAGAGCGCAGGGCTCGGGATGTCCACCGCGTACGGCATCATCGCACAGCACGAGGGCTGCATTACGGTATACAGCCATCCGGGCCGCGGCACGACGCTCACCATTTTCCTGCCGCTCCTCGCCGCGCCCGCGGGCGAGGACGAACCGCCACCCACCAAAGGCAGCGGGCAGACAGTGCTTCTCGCCGATGACGACGGCGTGGCGCGCCGAACTCTCGTCAAGATACTGCAAGGCCTGCGGTACACCGTGCTCGAGGCCGAGTCCGGCACGCAGTGCCTCGAGCTTGCCCGGGAGCACGAAGGCGAAATCGATCTGCTGATCAGCGACTACGTGATGCCGGGGCTGCACGGCGTGCCCTTCATCGAGGAACTCAAGAAGCTCTGTCCCGACTTGAAGATGCTGTTCGCGTCCGGGTACCCACGATCGGTAATCGACGAGCTGCCGAAAGACCTGGTGGTCATACAGAAGCCGTTCACGATGCGCGAGGTGGCTTCGGCGATCACGATCGCGCTCGCCATGTAGCCGGAACGCCGGAACCTGCAATCAGGAGGCGGGTGTTCCCTCGTCCTCCTCGACTTCTATGCGGTCCGTCTTACTGTCGACGAGCTTCATGAGGTAGTCGGAGAGCTCCCGCTCGTACTCCACGCCGGAAGCGGGATGCGCGAATCTACGGTCAACGACCTTGAGGCTGTCCTCGCCCTCTTCCGCCTCGCGCGCGCTCGAGTACCTGTCGTCCGGGTCCGGGGCGATGAGCCTTCTAATGGTCCGCACCAGGTTCCTGTACTTCCTGACCCGCAACGGGAGGACATCGCTCAGGCGTTTGGGCAGCTTGATCTTGCTCTCCAGCAGCAGCTTCTCGTCCATCTCCTTGACGTCGATGGGCGGGGCTCCGACGAGCATCTCGATACCGATCAGGCCCAGACCGTACAGGTCCGATCTCGAGTCCATCAACTGACGGCGATGCGTCTCGGGTGCCATGTATAGCGGAGAGCCGAGCAGGAACGCCAGCTTCTCGCCCTGCACCACCGCGCGCCCGAAGTCAACGATCCTGACGGAGCCGAGCCTGTCGATCATTATGTTGGCCGGCTTGATGTCACAGTGGAGGAAGTGCAGCGAGTGCAGCCGCTCCAGGCCGCGCAGGACTCTCCTCATGATGTAGACAACCACGCCCGGCTGGAGACAAACGTTGTCGCCGTCAATCTTGAATATCGTGTTGGAGAAGCGCTTCCACTCTTCCTTCGTGCAGTTTTCACGGGCCACTTCCAGGTGCTCGTGACCGAGAAGCTGCCGAACGTCCATACCGTCGATGGCATCCATTTCGACGTAGCCGATCCCGTACGTTTCCTCGTAGGAATGCCGGGACACGTGGTGGGGACACTGCACCCCGTGCAGCTGAGATATCTGCGACGCTATCCGACCCATGTCCGTCCAGTACTCTTCCGGGCTCCTGTATATTCCGGGATCGAAGAGCTTAATGGCGTGCTTCGTTATGCAGCCGCGCGCGCCCTGCCGGTGGCTCAGAAAGACGGCTCCCTGCCTTCCGCGCCCCAGCTCACGCTGGAGCTGGTAGGCCACGGGGTAATGGATCGCGCCGGCCCTGATAATGGTGTTGTAGGTGTGGCGGAGCTCCGCGAGAGAAATCCCGGCGTCCCCGCCCGGCACCCGGGCGCTCCCTATCCGAACGGTCGACGCGGCGGAAGGCTCCATGTCGATCTTCTTTGTTGTTTCTCCAGGCGACATGGGCGTGCATACTATCTGACGCGTGAAGTATAGCAACAGAAAAAGGAGGATGCCATGGATCTTTTTGAGGCAGTTGCACAGAGACACAGCTACCGTGCCGGATTCCGGGACAACCCGGTCCCGCGCGAGGACCTGGTGAAGATCGTCCAGGCCGGTATCCAGGCCCCCTCGGGGTGCAACGCGCAGACAACGACTTTCGTGATCGTTGACGACCCCGCCGGCATCGCGGCGCTCGCGGACATCGTCGGGAAGCAGGTCGTCGCGGAGGCAAAGGCCGTCATCGTCTGCGTCGTCCACCACCGGCCCGTCTACCAGGACAAGTCGTTCGCTGTGGAGGACTGCTCGGCAGCGGTCGAGAACATGCTGCTCGCGATCACCGCGCTCGGCTACGCCACGGTATGGCTCGACGGCGTGCTCAGGGCGGAAAGTCGCGCCGCAAAGATCGCCGAGCTGCTCGGCGTGCCGGACGATCTCGAAGTCCGTATCGTCCTCCCGATCGGCGTGCCGGCAGAGAAGTGGCAACAGGCGAACAAGGCACCGTTTGAGCACCGGGCGTGGTTTGGCAGATACGGAGAGAGTGGGAAGTAGCCGGTCATTGGTCATTGGTCATTGGTCATTGGTCATTGGTCATTGGTCATTGGTTACTGGTCATTGGTCACTTCCGGAACTTGGGATTATTGCCGGCGATCACGATCGTGACTTCGCCCTTGGTGTTGCGCTCTTCGAACTTCTCCAGCAGCTCGGAGAGGAATCCCCGCGACACCCGCTCGAACTTCTTCGTCAGCTCGATGCAGACCGCCGCACGCCTGTCGCCCAGCGCCTCCAGGGCAACGGCCAGCAACTTGGCCACGCGCACGGGCGACTCGAAGAGGACCATGGTGTGCGGCATGTCCTTCTCCGCTTCGAGGAAGCGCGTCATCGCGCCCTTCTTCCGCGGGGGATAGCCCTTGAACGTGTAGCTGGATGTGGGCAGCCCTGAAAGGAGCAGCGCTACCGGAACAGCCGAGGGACCGGGAATCACCACATACTCGAGGCCCAGCTCCGCGACGGCACTGATCAAACGATATCCCGGATCGCTGATGCCGGGGTAGCCGCCGTCCGTGCAGAGGGCCACGTTCCTGCCCTGCGCCAACATGCCGAGGATACGTTCGCCCGTTCTCGCCTCGTTGCCCTCACGGTATGAAACGATCGTTCCCGGCCGGGGTATCTCGAACCGGGTCAGCAGCGCCCGTGTGCGCCTGGTGTCCTCGCACGCGAGCACGTCGATATCCCTGAGCGCCTGTTGCGCACGCGCGCTGAGATCGTCGAGGTTGCCGATAGGCGTTGCAACCACATAGAGTAGCCCCCGCGTATCTTTCGGCTTGGGCATATGTTCCGGCCTTCTTTCCGAGCCAACGGACGAAGGGAAAGTGTTCAGTGTTCAGTGCCAGAAATCATTATCCGCCATACCGCCGGAGGACCGGCGGCTCCATCCCGCATACGCCTGGAAACGCGCCTTCCGGGGCGTCAGCGGGGCGAACGACGGGAATCGAACCCGCGACCCTCAGGACCACAACCTGATGCTCTAACCGACTGAGCTACGTTCGCCATGCTGTGACGAGTGCGTACTTTATTGGTAGCGGGAGACATTATCAATAATAAAGCGGGCCGGTCCGACCCGAAAAGATCAAGTCATCAACGGCCGGGCGGGCGAATCCGGCACGGCCGCTCCCCACTTCCGTCTATAGGCGTTGGGTGTTGTGCCCACAATCCGCCTGAAATGCTTGATGAAATAGCTCTGGTCCTCGTACCCGACATCGTAGGCAATCTCCGTACAACTCCTGGGCGTCCGTTTAAGCAGTTCCTGGGCGTGGCGTATTCTGACCTGTTGGATTATCTGGAGCACGGTATTCCCGGTAAACTCCTTCACGAGATGGGCCATCCTGCACGTGCTCAGCCCCACATGTGCGGCAACGGTTTTCAGTGTGATTTTCTTCGCGAAGTTGTCGCTGATGAAATCCAGCGCGCTGTGGACCTTCACATTTGAACGGTTCACGCCGTGCAGGTAGATCCCGTCGATAAAATCGTCCAGCGCCGCCATCAGCGCACGTGACAGGTCGTCGAAATCCCGCGCAACGATTAACTGTTCGGTCCAACGGTGGTTCCGTTCCACGAGCGGTTCCATGAGCGGATTGTCTTCGATTGCAGCGCGCGTGAGACAACTCATCAGCTGCACCGCCCGCGCCCTGAGCACAACGAGCTTCGGCGACGACATGTAGATGGCGGCAAGCATCTCGTTGAGGATCCGCCGGGCCCCCTTACGGTCGCCTGCCCTGATGTTCGCGAGCAGTTTGCGCTCTTTCTCAAAAGCATAAAGCACGTTCATGCCGCACTTGCGCTGATCTTCTATCGCCTGTGAGAGTTGTTCCTGCTGCTGCGTCTTCAGCCGGTTCTCCGCCATCAACTCCGGCTGCCAGCCGCTGATCTGGTAGAACGTTTCCTGGAGAAACTCCGCGGCCTCGGAGACCCGGTCCTCCGCCCATGTCGGAAGCCGGTCCAGAAATGTCGTTGCGGTGCGACGCCGCATTCCCTGCGCGATCATATACTCCACCATCCTGCATCTGTCCCCGTTCGAGCTGCTGTCGACAATAACCTCGCCGCCGATCATACCCCCGTGGATGCGGCGCCTGTCCTCCAGCGCAATCACGTATGTCGCAACACCCGGCACGGCTTCGAACATGTAGGGCCGGCCGACATTGATACTTTCCTGCAGGGCGTAATTCCTCCTGCGCCGCGAATTCGCGAGACCCGCCAGGCTGTCCCCATTTCCCCGTACATTGCCGGCAATATCGATGAAACGAACCTTCACCGCGTATTCGTCGGAATATGCCTTCCCAACATCTTTCATCATTTTCTGCGACAGAATCGCCATACTCAATCCTCCCAAACCCCAGAGAATGACCATAATTAGGCAGTCTTTCAACCTCAAAGCAGCAAGATCGTCATATTTATCGAGCCATATGACCTATTCCTACGCGCGAGTTCCTGTTTAGATACGTGACGATATTGGGAACCACCACAAAGCCAAGGAGGAGTGTATGAGCGTGGTCAAGGAAATCGCCGACAACCTGATGAAGGGTAAGGCAAACGACGTGAAGGACCTGGTGCAGAAGGCTCTCGACGACGGCGAGGGGCCCGGCTCGATCCTCAACGACGGTCTGCTCGCGGGTATGAGCGTAATCGGCGAGCGGTTCAAGAACAACGAGGTATACGTGCCCGAGGTGCTCATTGCCGCGCGCGCGATGAAGGCCGGGATGGAGGTGCTCCAGCCCGAGCTGGCCTCGGCGGGTGTCGAACCGATCGGAACCGCGGTCGTGGGAACGGTCAAGGGCGACCTTCACGACATAGGTAAGAACCTGGTCTGCATGATGCTCGAAGGCGCCGGCTTCAATGTCGTCGACATCGGCATCGATGCTCCCCCTGAGAAGTTCGTCAGCGCGGCATCGGAAAACAGCGCCACCGTGGTGGGTGTCTCCGCCCTCCTCACAACGACCATGACCAACATGAAGGCCGTAGTGGACGCTATCGGCGCCTCGGACGTGGCCGGCAAGACCAAGGTCATGATCGGTGGCGCGCCTGTTACCCAGGCGTTCTGCGATGAGATCGGCGCCGACGGATATGCTCCGGACGCCGCCTCCGCGGCGGACCTGGCGAAGCAGCTGGCGGGGGTGTAAGGGTAGGTTTGCGGTGTCGGGTGTCGGGTGTCGGGAATTCCCGGACGCCTGGCACCCGGCACTTTTTTTGTGCTTTTTCTTCGTAAGCCCACCCACTAGCCTGATCTATTCATCAACTTCGTAACGAGAATGTGCAGGTTGCGTCATATCAAGGGCTTCTCGCCGGATGCCGGACGAAGGCGTGCCAGGGCACGTCGAGATCGGCATGCGGCGAGAAGTCCTTGAGATGGCGTGAGATGTGCATTCGCAGTAGATGTTGATGAATAGATCAGGCTAGTCTCAGGACTTTGTGATCAACCCGTAAGGAGACTTTCAATGGGCGTCAATGAATTCATAGCGGTTGGGGAAAATATTCACTGCACGAGGATCTACAAGGTTGGCGGCAAGTTCGTAAAGCCGATCGATGGTGAAGGCTATGTCATCGAGTACACCGCCGGCGACGAGGCGCGCAGCCTGCCGGTCCCGTCCGAGTTCATGGAGAACGCCGACTGGCAGGCGGGCAAGGTGAAGCACTGCGCCGTCGCGATATGGCTTGGGACCCGGGGCGCCGAGTCCGAGCAGGCGGCCGGGTCGGACTACATTGGGGCCCTGGCCATCAGGCAGGGGGCCGCCGGCGCGTCCTATCTCGATATCAACGTTGACGAGTTCAGCACCGATGTCGCGGAGCGCGTCGATCTCATGAAATGGACCGTTGAGACTGTGCAGGCGGCGGCCACCATCCCGGTGAGCGTCGACTCGTCGAACACCGACATCCTGAACGCGGGCCTCGAGGCGTGCGACAAGTCGCGCGGCCGACCGATGATCAATTCCGTTTCGCTGGAAAGGAAGGATGCGGTCGAGCTGGCAGCGTCATACGGCGCCGTCGTTATCGCGTCCGCCGCGGGCGAGAGCGACCTGCCGACCGATACCGAGGGCAGGCTCGCGAACCTCGATGCGCTTATGCCGCTGCTCCGCGACGCCGGGTTGGCGGACGAGGACATTCACATTGACCCGCTCGTATTCCCCATATCGACCGACGGACAGAACGGGCCGAGGTTTCTCGATGCCGTGAAAGCCATCCGCGAGAAGTACGGTACGGCGATCCACATCGTCGCAGGCCTGAGCAACGTGTCGTTCGGGATGCCGAACAGGAAGCTCATCAACCAGGTCTTCTCCCGTCTCGCCGTTGAAGCGGGCGCGGACGGCGGAATCGTCGACCCGCTGCAAATCAACGCCGGGATACTCAACTCCATGGACACGGAATCGGACGGATACAAGCTCGCGAAGGCCCTGCTAATGGGCGAAGACGAGTTCGGCATGAACTACATCACCGCCTCCCGGGAAGGGACGTTGTAGGACCGTAGTGAATAGTGAATGGCGAATAGTGGATGGAGGTACCCACTATGAGGATCGTGATCGTTGGTCCGGGCGCAATCGGGTGTCTCTTCACCGGGTTGCTCGTCAAGGCCGGCTGTGACGTCTCGCTGCTCGACAAGGATCCGCAGCGCGCCGCGGCCATCGCGGCCCGCGGCCTCCTCGTCGAGGACGCCGGGACGACAGACGCGCTGGCAATTGACATAAGCGCCGATCCGGCAAGTGTGCGCGGCCACGTAGACTGCGTCTGCGTCTGCGTGAAGGCCTACGACACGCTCTCGGCCGCCGGGCACGCGAGCACGCTGGTCTCGGAAGATACGCTGGTCGTTTCCCTCCAGAACGGGCTTGGCAACATCGAGCAGATCGAAACGGCCGTGGGCAGCGCCAACGTCGCGTGCGCGGTGACATCCCACGGCTCCACCGCCCTGGAGCCGGGCCACGTGCGGCACGCGGGAACGGGCCCTACCGCGGTCGCGCCGGCCGGCGCACCCGACACGCCCGGACTGTCTGAGTTCATGGAAACGTTGGACGGCGCCGGTATCGAGGTGGTCCCCCGCGATGATTGCCTCGGCATGCTCTGGAGCAAGGCGATCGTCAACGCCGCCATCAATCCACTCACCGCTCTGCACGGTGTCAGGAACGGGACCGTCATGGAACGGCCCGACCTGCACGACACGGCAATGGCCGCTGCGGCGGAAGCGGCACGGGTCGCCGCCGCGGCGGGTATTCGGCTACTTTTTGATTCTCCGGAGGCGGAGGTCGAGGCCGTGTGCACCAGGACCGCGGATAACATCTCGTCGATGCTGCAGGACGTGCGGATGCACCGCCGGACGGAGATCGACTCGATTACGGGCGCAATCGTTCAGACGGCCAAGGAGGTCGGCGTGGACGTACCGGTGAACGAGGAACTCCTGAAGAAGGTAGGAGCCATGTCTGGCGCGAACGGGTAACGCCCACGCCCCTTCCTGTCCCCTTCTGTCCCTTCCTATCCCCTGCTATTCCCTTCTTCAGAACACCAGGAACCCGAGTGCCGCCACGAAGCAGGCCACCACCAGTCCAAGCGCGCCCCATGCTCGGCAGGCGGCGTCGGACCTCAGCCCGAAATCCACGGCCTTCCGGAACAGGTGCGGACTGAGCACAAGGGCGACGCCCTTGATCACCATGATGTAAGCGATCACCACTACTACAAGCCGCCACGGCGACTCGTGCCAGCGTGCCACGGAGAGCAGCGGCGCGGGAATCAGCAGCATGAGCGCGCCGAGTGCGCGCGCCGCGAGCAGGTCTTCCATGAACTTGATTATCAGCACCAGCCCCACCGGAACCACTATCAGGAGGCCGGGCCGGAACTTCTCGAACTGACCAAGCGGTATGGTGTAGAACAGGTACTCCGTCCAGGCCAGTCCGACGAAGGTCAGCAGGCGTCCCGCCGGCTTGTTCCGCGGGAAGCCGGTAAGCCACGCTCGCATGCGGCCGGGCATGAGCAGCAGCAACACGTAGGGAACGGCGAGCACGCCGCCCATAATGATCGCCACCGTCGCCAGGTCCATCATTTCATTCACCCTTGTCCACATTCCGTATGGCACCGTACAACGTCTGCGCCATCGCTTTTTCCACTACAACGTCAACCATGTCGCCGCTCGCGAGACCGTTCTCCGGCCGGAACACGGCGATCTTGTTGGACCTCGTCCGTCCCGACCAGCGCGAGCTGTTCCTGAGACTCACCCCTTCTACCATTACCTCGACGGCGCTGCCCACCAGCGCGCCGTTCAGGGCCAGGCCGCGACGGTCCTGGTCCTCGAGCAGGACGTGGTTCCGGCGCATTTTCTCCTCCGCCGGCACGTCGTCCTCCCACTTGCTCGCGGGAGTTCCAGGCCGGGGAGAGTACTTGAATATGAAAGCGTTGTCGAATGCCATTTCCTCCATGAAACGGCGTGTTTCCCCGAACTCCTCCTCCGTTTCGGACGGGAATCCCACGATAATATCGGTGGTTATGCCCATACCCGGCATCGCCTGCCGCAACCTGGCCACGGCGGCCCGGTAATCGTCCGCAGTGTACCCACGCCGCATCATCTTCAGAATCCTGTCCGATCCCGACTGAACCGGCAGGTGAAGGTGTTCGCACACCTCCGGGACCTCCGCCATCGCGCGCACGAGCTCATCCGTGCAGCCGGAGGCGTGTCCCGACGTGAACCGCACCCTTTCGATCCCTTCCACGCCGGCTACGGCCTCCAGCAGCCGGGCCAGCGGTTCCGTGAACCCGTTCGGCGATGCGTGGCCCCCGCCCCACGCTTCGTTCGTCCTGCCGTACGACATCACGCTCTGGCCAAGCAGCGTTACTTCCCGGACACCTGCTTCCGCCAGCCCGGCAACTTCCGCCAGCACGCTTTCCGCCGAGCGACTGCGCTCTCGCCCCCTCACCGACGGCACCACGCAGTACGCACACCCGCGGTTGCAGCCGAACAGTATATTCACGAACGCCGAAGGCCGACCCGCGACGTGGCCCGTCAGTTCCTCGGCATGCTCCAGCAGTTCGCGATCCTCCTCCACTTCCACAACCGGCCCTCCGCCGGCGAGCACGCGATCGATCACGTCGCCAAGCCGGTGATGCCTCTCCGTTCCAATGGCGAAATCCAAGCCGGGAACCCTGTCGAGAATCCTTTCACCAAGCCGCTGCACCATGCAGCCCATCGCTCCCACCAGCCGTCCCGGTCGGTCCCTTTTCGTGGCAATCATCAGGCCCAGCTTTCCCAGCGCCTTGTTCTCGGCTTTCTCACGAACGCTGCAGGTATTGACGATAACAATATCCGCTTCCTTTTCGTCCCGGGCCGTCTCGTGCCCCTTGACCTCCAACATGGACACCACGGATTCCGTGTCGCGTTCGTTCATCTGGCAGCCGTAGGTTCTGACATGGATCTTCACCGGGGCTCCCTCAGCTTACGTTTCTCCACGCCATGTTTCTTCAACCCCAGCTTCTTGAGCAGGTCTGCCGAGAAGTTCTCGGGGTACCACTTCGGGTCGTCCCGCGTGCCCGTGAGGCGGAACTCGAAGAGCTTCGTTATCGGATAGGTCAGCGCCCGCAGCAGCTTCGCGACAATCGTGTGCTCCTTCATCAGCTTGAGCTGAGCATCGTAGTCGAGGCTTCCGTCTATGCCGCAGCTGCCATGTCCCTGCAGGCTCAGTATGTCGCCCTCGATCTTGATCTTCCTGGAGTGGATCCTGCCGTCGTTGATGGTCAGGTCCGCCTGCGCGTCGCTCTGCCGTAGCACGAAGTCCAGGCCGGGGATCACCTTGACCATCATGGACGACAGGCCTCCGAATATCGGCAGCATGAAGACACGTCCATCGTCCACCCCCACTTCCGCATAGCCGCGCGCGGTGCGGCCGTTTCCTTCGCCCGCGAAACCGGACAGTTTTCCCTCGACCCATAATTTGCCGCTGAAGTCCCGCTTCTCGCCCTTGATCACAGCGCCGGCGAACTCGCCGAAATCCACGTCAGCGGCCTTTCCTTCCAACTCGTACCAAACATGCTCCACCGTGCCGGTCGGCGTCTTGAGACGTGCCGAACCGCTGAAATCACCGCCGTACAGCCTGCCCCGTATGTCGGAGAAAATGTTGCTGATTCCCACTGTTCTCGACGTGAACGAGTATTTCTCGACGTTGACCGGCCCTATGCCCGTATCGCGGCCGTCAACCTGCAGCGTGAAGTCGTGCCCGGGCGGCTTCATCTTGAAGGTTGCCTTTCCCTTGGCATCCACCCGCACCGCCCCGTTGAACTCGAACAGCCGAACCGTGTTCGTGAGCGTGCCAACAAGACCGCAGGCGGCTTGTGGATGCAAAGACGACGTCGCATCGAACTCGATCGTCCTGCTCGCCGGATTGATCTTGAAGCTTCCTTTCGCCACACCTTCCTGCCGCACGATGAGCATGGGATCTACCGAGACCCAGGAGTTCGTTCCTCCCAGTTCGGCCTTCAGTCTTCCGTCGGCCCTCAGCATATCGACTCCCCTGAAGGTGCTGTTCTCCGTCCAGAACTTGCTGTCGATCGTGAACCTGCCGCCTCCGATACAATGCTTCTCGAAGCTGACCTCGCAGCGTGGTCCGCCCTCTCCGAATTCGAAATCGCGCACGATCCGTTCCGCCATTCCTATTCTCCATGCCTTGAAGATGGGCATGAGGAGGTGAAGATCGAATTCGCTCACGAATCGTCCGGTGAGCAGACACGTGTTCGCATCGAAGGCAAGCTCCCCACTGACGTGCCCGGCCATGGGACCGGTTCCTATGATACCGTCGATCTTATCGTACCGCGCGATGTCGCCGTAGGCGGACAGCCGGAACGAAACGCGGTCCACCGTCAACCCCTGGACCTTGAACCCCCTCAGCTCCACGAGCGTGTCCATCGGCACCGGCCGCCTCGGCACCTTCGGCCCGCCGGGACAGTGCAGCATCGGTGGACGGAACACTCCGCCGCTGACGGTGAGCTTCTCCATTCGCGACTTGTCGGTCAACAGCTCGACAATGCTCACGGTCGCCACCACGTGTTTCGCTTCTAGCGCGGCGGGCCCGACAACCCCTTTCCGAAACACCCTTACGTCCTTCATCGCGATCCCGTGGACGGGATCGAGCCTGATGGCGGAAGCGAAGACCGCGAAGTCGCCCCGGCTGATCCGGGTGAGCGTCTCGTCGCGAAGCCACGCCGGGAAGCCGAAGGTTACGAGGTAGAAGAGGGAGAACACGATCAGCGCGACGAGAAGGCCTACTGTCCTCCGCAGCGCCCTGCGCACCCGGCCCCGTGGGTGATCCGTAGTCTTGTGTTCCATAGCGCAGACTCTCTCCGAAGCGGAGCGCGCGGAGGCGTGGCCGGCCTCACCTCGCCGGCGGCTTCAGCAGTCTCCTGTCCCCGGGCTCGATCTTGATTCTACCCGATGGCCTGGATATATCTCTCATCAACTCGGCCACCACCTCGTTGCTGAGAACAAAGACAACATCCTGCCCCTGTACCATGGCGTGGACCCCGTCCGGCTTCGCCCGGGAACCCAGCATCAGGGACTTCTGGATGCCCTGCTCGCCCGCCAACCCAAGGGTCAGGACGGAGGTCGGACGGTCGAGTCCGTAGACGGCCAGGCTATCCGGGTTGTGGCTCTCTATCCGTAGGGCACGCATGTTGGCAAAGTGAAACAGGACATCCGCCACGACTTTCCGGTCGACGGTGTTGGTCGCCGGCACGAAGGGAACCCAGTCACCTGCCTCGCCGAGAACTATTTCCTGTTTCTCCCCGCCCTTGGTAAGCGATATCCGTTTCACGCTGGTCACCGGCACGGCGAGCATAGTGCGATCACGGTATACGAGCGGGTCCGTCAGGCGGGCGACCAGTCCGCGTACGGGGCCGGCCCGCAGCGTGCACACGGTCTCATCGTCATCCAGCTTAGCATAGACGGCCGTGTCCTTGGGGTTCATGGCCGCCACCAGGATACAGTTCCTGCGGCCCCTCTCCTTCTCAGCGGTCTCACCCGCTGCCGGCGCGCCCTTCGCCGGCGGATTCGCCAACAGCTGCATTGTATATGCCGGCGGAGCAAGACCGATTTCCGCCAGGTTCGTCTGCTTCCCGTGAAAGGCTTCGGCCCGCAGGGAAACCGCCGTGCGGATGGTCTGCATCACCACATGGTCGTCCGCCTTCCAACGGACGGGTTCGGATATCTGCCAGCCCACCGTCTCGTCCCAGTCCAAGACGAGCTTTCTGTCTCCTTCTTCAAGCCGCACGTGGTTCACCGCACCCGGCTCGACCGCGAACATCTTCCTGTCCCGGAGATCGTTCACCGTCACGGAGAACACGTCCAGGATGCTCTTGCTTACAGCGTATATGGATTCGACGTCCCGAAGCTTGGCGTAGACGAATTCCGCCTTGTCTTCCACGGACTTGCCCAGGATCAGCTCGCGACCGACCCTGTCGCGCGCCACCCACACGCCGATGCGTGCGGGTGCCTTGTCCGGAACGAGATCATACAGTTCTTCCTGGGCCCCCATGTCGGGAACGGGCTCCGCGCGCTCTTTCTCCCTCACGGGCATGTCCCAGATAAACTTGTCAACCTTGAGCGAGTAGAGCGATGCCAACATTCTGTCGACCCGCGCCTGTTCGGCTCGGGCAACCGTGGGCTGCTGGATGGTCCAGCCCTTCTCCGTCTGGGCGAGCTGTATGAAGCCGACACCGGGTCTCTGTATCTCCAGGCGGCGGGTCCTTGCCGCCTCGCCATGGATCATGGTCCGGTCCCTGAGGACGTCCAGCTTCGCGGGTATTATGTCCAGAACGCTACGCGACGTCGAAATAACTCCTTCGCCGTCCTGCAGCTTGACGTAGATGGACTCGCCCAGGGGCGCGTCCCGGCCCACCAACAGCTCCTTGCGGAAGATCATTCCCCGCAGCACAAAGCGCGCGCGCGGCGGTTCGAGGCCGTAGTCCTGGAGAGACAGGCTCCTGTTGGCCCGTTCCGAGGGCGTGATGATCTCGTCGCGCTGCAGCAGCTCGAGAACATTCAGGATGCGGCTCAGCTCGCCCACGTCCGCCCTTGCCCGCAACGGACGGTCTATGTACCACTCGCCCTGCCTCCTGGCACAGTCAACGCGGAACTCTCCGTACTCGACGGACAGGCTGGTGACATCCTCCGACACAATGCCGAGGACCTTCTGTCCGGTTCCGGCCGGCCCCACGAGCCGAGCCCGGTCTTCAACAAACCAGACGATAGCGCCCAGCACGCAGGCCACGACCAGGAGCCGAAATGTGGTCTTGAATTTCACTCACACACCTGCCCAACACACTCACACCCGTGCAGTAGACGCTTGGCGTCACTGCAGAGCTTCGCACTCTTCCCGCCTACCTCCGCCGCCTCACCCAGACCAGGCCGCCCAAGACGGCCACAGCCCCGGGTATTGCCAGCACGACCACGAGAAGGGCTTTTCTCTGTTGGCCGCTGTTCATGCCGAGCTCCAGGATGCTCGTCGGTTTCGGGCCGACTGCAATAAGCTCCTCGCGCTCGACCAGCCAGTTGAGCGCACACATGAAGAAGCTCTGGTTCCCATGTCCCCGTCGCAGCCAACCGTTGGACACGAACGACGAATCGCCCACCACCACCATGCAGGTCGGCTTCACGCCCAGCTCGATGTCGTCGGCCGACCCCCTTTCCACCACGACGGCCACCGGGACCGGTCCGCGGCGGTCCACCTTCGAATCGAACTTGGCCGGGCTCTCGTTAAGATCCATCTCGGCCCAGCCCTTCTCGGAGTTCGCAACAAGCACCGTGACTTTCGGCCTGTCCGAAGCATGGGGGCCGGTGATCGGCAGTATCGACCGTGGCATGTAGAAGGCCGTCTGTACGCCCCGCAACCCGCGCACCAGGTCATGGTTGCCGTAGTCCATAACCACGAGTTCCGTGCCCGTGTGCGTCTGGCTGGGATCGACCACCACGTCCTGCGAGAGTTGTATCCCCCACCGCATGAGCAGGCCTTCCAGCCCCGTCGTCGTGGCCGGATCCAACATCAACAGGACTCGCCCGTTGGTATCCAGGTACTTCGATATCACGTCCAACTCGAAGCGCGGGAGGGGCTTGTCCGGGCCCGCGATCACCAGCGCGGCGCAATCTTCCGGGACGCCCTGTTCCCGTGAAATGACCAGTTCCTTTACGTCCAGACAGTCGCGCCGGACAGTTTTCGCGATGTCCGAGTAGCCGGACTGCCTGCCATGATCCTCGATACTGTGTTCGCCGTGCCCGCACAGGAAGTACACAACGGGCTTCTTCTCCTGCACCAGGTTGAGAATCGCGGAAGAGAACGCGCGTTCCCCCCCAAACGCGGCACGCTGCTTCTCCGCGGTACCGTGCTGGGTGACAACCGCCTGGTACTCATCGATATCCTTGGCCTCCAGGCATATTCGGCGGCTGCCCGACACGAAAACAACGATGTTCCCTCTGGTTATGTCGTACTCGCGCGCAAGCCGTGCCGCCTCGTCCATGTCGCGGTCCGGGTCCACGATTCGGACCTTTAACGTCAGGTCCTCGTTCCGGAACGCCTCGTATTCATATTCCTCGAGCAGGTTGACCACGTCGTCGAAGAGCTCGTGACTCTTCTGGAAGAACGAAATGGCCTCGATATCCGCGTCCAGGCGGCCAAGCATCTTCTTGGTCTTGGGCGAGAGGGCGTAGTAGCGCCGGAAGCTCACGTCCCTCCGCCAGTAGTAGCGTCGTGCCAGGCTGTTGACAAATGCAAAGATCACCACGGCCAGCAACACGGAGACGGCAACGTTGACACCCGTAACCGTCTTGCGGCCACGGAACCGCCAGATGGCGCGTTTCACATTGTCCTTCTCTTCACTCACAACCAGAAATCTGCCTTTCCCTTCCCTCGACCCTTTCCAATCAAGCCTCCTGCGGCATAGCTGCAGGTCATCTCCAACGCCTCGATTCGAGCATGCGTACCGCCACGAAGAGCATCAGCACCGTTCCGGACAGGTAGAGGATAATCGGCCGCGTATCCACTATGCCCCGCGAGAAGTTGTACAGGTGGTGGTCCGACGAAATGTACTCGACCAGTGCCTCCCCCCCGCCGCAGGGCAGAACCTTTATCAACCAGCCCGCGAGGATCACCAGCCAGATGGCCGCGAAACAGCATATGGCGGCAATGATCTGGTTCCTCGTCGTGAGCGAAATGACCAAGCCGACCGACACGCACGCGCTTGAAACCAACAGCACCATGAGCCCGCCGGCCAGCATACAGCCGGTGTCTATCGTCCCGATAGTCGGGCTCATCCTCGCCAGGATGTACGCGCAGCCGACGACAGGCGCCGTAACCACCATGAAGAACGCGAGCGCCCCGGCGTACTTGCCGAGCACTACCGCCGATTCCGTCACCGGTGCGGTCATGAGTGTTTCTATGGTGCCGGCCCGTTTCTCCTCCGTGAACAGCCGCATCGAGATGACGGTGATGAGGACGGTTCCCCATATCATTATCGCCGAGTAGAGAAGCTCCGGCAGGGATGACTGAACTCCTTCGTGCCTGACCACGCCCGTCATGAACGTGCCGCCCGCCGCCCCGATGAACAGCACCATGGTCACGTATGCCACGGGTGACAGGAAACAGCCTGCCAGTTCCCTACGCCAGATTGTGAAAAAGTTTCTCATCCGTCGGCATCCCGCCGTTCACTACTCACCATCCACTCCGACCTCTGTCTCCTCTTCCTCTTCTTCTTCCTCTTCTTCTTCCTCCGCCTCGGCCACATCCCGCAGCACGCCCTTATGCGTCACCTCGACGAACACGTCCTCCAGGTTCTTTCTCTTTGATGTCAGTTCCCGCAACGTCCATTCGTTCTCGGCCACCATCCTGAAGACGTCCGCCCGGATGTCGCGATTTGATTCCGTTTCGCAGATGAACCGGTGCCAGCCGCCGGACGCCTCCCACGAAACCTTCTCCACCCCTGGCAAGTCCTCCAGCTTCGCCGCGATGTCATGTCTCGGACCCATGGCCTCCAGCGTTATCCGCGGGTTGCCGTGGATTAGCCCAAGCAGGTTGTCGGGAGTGTCGGATGCCACTATGCGGCCGCGGTTGACGATCAGAACGCGTTCGCAAACCGCCTCCACTTCCGGAAGTATGTGGCTCGACAGCAGTACCGTATGACGCTCCGCCAGGCCCCGTATCAGGTTCCTTATGTGCCTGATCTGGTTGGGGTCCAGGCCGATGGTGGGCTCGTCCAGTATGAGGACCTCGGGTTCGTGTATCAGGCTGTCGGCCAACCCCACCCTTTGCCGGTACCCTTTCGAAAGGTGGCCTATGATCTTATGTTCCGCGCCGATCAGGCCGCACTGGGTTGCCACCTCGTCGAACCGCCGCGTGAGCCGCTTACCCCTAACCCCTTTCAGCTTCGCCCTGTAGCGCAGGTACTCCTCCACCCGCATATCCGTGTAGAGGGGCACGTTTTCCGGCATGTAGCCGATCGTTCTCCGCACCGCCAGGGAATCCTGGAACGCGTCCATCCCGCCGATTTTGACCGTGCCGCCGGTAGGCGGCAGGAAACAGCTCAGAACGCGCATCATCGTTGTCTTGCCGGCACCATTCGGGCCCAGGAAACCCACGATTTCGCCCCGCTCGACGTGGAAGGACATGTCGTCGATGGCCACTGTGCGGCCAAAGCACTTGGTGAGATTATCTACCTGTATCATTACCATATTCCGGGGCCGGCGGGTAGTGTCACATTATGACCTTTCCCGCGTATCGTCAAGCGCTCTCACCAAAGCGCAGTCGGCACAGCCTGAACGGTCCGGAAGGCAGAAATCGTGGAAAACCTGAAGCAGGCCCTGCTGTCTCAGGCCCGACTCATACATTGCGGTGTTGTGGTCGTGCCCGAACAGCGCGAACGCGGTCCGTCTCAGGACGCTGTTATCCTGTTCCGGGGGCAGTCGTCGCAAGAGCGGCTCAACGGGCACTCCCGCGGCAGCGAGAAAAGGTATCACGACGTTCGAGAGGATGGCCGCTGCCCGCCTCTTCCCCACGACTGCGACATCGGACTCGGTTCGCCCGCTCGAGAGCCCCAGGTGTCTTCCCCAGAACCCGGAGCGACCGGCGTCGGTGAACATCTCGCCGGCCCGTTCGAACCACGTGCCGGGCGACCCCACATCCAGCTCGGCCAGCCGCTCGACCGGTGCCTTCCCGCCCGCGAAGAGCGCCGCGGCGGCGGCCAGCCTGCGCCGCGGATGGTTCTGCGGGCGCACGCCCGCCAGGCGCCAGGCGTCCGCCGGCAGCCGTTGCGATTCCCAGCGCGACTCCTGTCTCCACCAGCAATCCCACAGCCTCCTCACGAACCGCCGCGTTTCCTCGGGCCAGGACGCGGACGGCGACGACGGCAGGAGCCCGGCCACTCCAAGCAGCAGCGAGTAGCCGTGCTCCTTGTTTCCCTCCGCTTCTTCTCGAAGAACGTCGAACGGCAGGGCCCGTGCCAGCCTGCGGAACGCCCCGCGGTTGTGCTTGTAGCCCAGCGCGCACATCGTCTCCTCGTAGAACGCCTGGTCCTCGCCGCGCTCCCGGATACTCTCGACCATGCGCCCGGTTTTCAGGCGAAGCCGCTCCTCGCCCGCCGAGTCCAGCAACTCCTCGCGGAAGTCCTGCGATCGCTGCGCCAGCGCGCTTTCGCACGGCCGCGGGGTGGCCGGCAACGCCGCGTAAGGATACGAGGTGATGTCGATGTCGCCGAACCCAAACGACGGGTCGCTGCGAAGCGCGTCTCGCAACGGTATTTCCAGCGTACCCGCCGGCAGCGCACCATCAGGCAGGCGACCGGGGATATAGGTCACGTGCGCCACCACACCGGAGTAGCGCGGATCGGCACCGTGTTCATGCGAGGTCCAGTCGCCCGGCCGAACGTGGACTTCGACATCGCCCGTGATGTGCCGGCGTCCGGAACCCACCACCAGGACGGCGCCCAGGAAGTCCGGACCTGCCTCCAGGTTCCACTCGCCGGGCGAGCAAACAGTTACCTCCTCGCCCGCCGCAGAGACCAGCCGCGCCGGACGTATGGATTCGTCCGCCCACACGCATTGAAGGTGCCGTTCCCGGTACGGGAACGTCTCCCAGTCGGCGCCTCTCTCCCTTACACCCCCCGGCCACGGCACCGTTCCCAACTCCCGGTAGCGCGCTGCCCCCGGGAAAACACCATCGAGTTGGACCGATCCCACCGCTCCCATTCCGTCCTCCGGATTTACGCAAAACTATAGAATTGTTGTGTCCGGCTCAAGCGCGGACTTGATCTGGAGCGCCGTTTCGGAGACTATTTCGCCGTGACAGACGAACCCCACATTGTACCGCGCCGGCGCCACTGGTTCAAAGTGGGCGTCCTGCTGCTCGTTCTGAACGTCCCGTTCGGTTACGGCGGCGTTGCCGCCTGCACGGCCTTCGCGCTTGCCAGAAAACAGTCATGCTGGTGTTGGCTCCTTCTAGGAGGTGGCATGTATGGACTCTCCTGGCTCATGCTCGGGGTCGGCCTCCTTCTCACGGGCGCGGAGGGAATCGATTACATCAAGGGCCTGCGCGGGCGCCACATTCGCCGACGGCGCGAGAGGAAGGCGTCGGAAAGCGAATGATCGCCATCATCGACTACAGGGCCGGCAACCTGACCAGCGTGCGCCTGGCGTTTGAAACACTCGGCATCGATGCCGAAATCACCGACGAACCGGCCAGGGTGCGCGCGGCCGACCGCGTTGTCTTCCCCGGTGTCGGGGCCGCCGGCGCCTCCATGGCCGCTCTTAACAACCTCGAGATGGTTGATGCCATCCGGGACGTCGTGGGTCGCAATGTGCCTTTCCTCGGCATCTGCGTCGGGACCCAGGTCGCCTTCGAACGCTCCGAGGAGGACGACGGCGTCGAATGCATCGGCCTCCTGCCCGGAACCGTCAAGCTCTTCCGGCCTTCCGACAGGTTTGACAAGGTCCCCCAGATGGGCTGGAACGGCGTGACCCAGTGCGTGCCGCACCCCATCTTCGACGGGATAGAGGACAACAGCGAATTCTACTTCGTGCACAGCTACTACCCGGCGCCGGCCGACGAATCGTGCGTGCTGGGCCGCACGGACTATGCCGGCGTCTCGTTCGCCTCGGTCATCGGCAAGGGCAGCCTGGTGGCCACGCAGTTCCACCCGGAGAAATCGGGCCGCCTCGGCCTGCGGCTCCTCGATAATTTCTGTAAATGGGAACCGTGAGAATGTCATCCCGAGTAAAGCCGAGGAATCTCGCCCGGAGAGCGTTAAGAGCACAGTGCTTACCAAACGCATAATACCGTGTCTCGACATCCACGACCGGAAGGTCACCAAGGGCGTCAAGTTCCAGAACAACATCGTCCTCGGGGACCCGGTGGAGTTGGCATCCCGCTATTACGAGGAAGGCTGCGACGAGCTCGTCTTCTACGACATCACCGCCTCCGCCCACGATCGCCCCACGGATATCGAGATGGTGAGAGACGTCGCGCGGGCCGTCCGTATCCCGTTCGCGGTCGGCGGCGGAATCGCGTCGCTGGACGACATGTCGCGCATACTGCTCGCGGGCGCCGAGAAGGTGTCCGTCAACTCGCTGGCCGTCCGCAATCCCGCCATAATCGCCGAAGGCGCGAAGGCGCTCGGCTCGCAGTGCATCGTGCTGGGCATGGACCCCGTGGCCGTGAACAAGCCCGAATGCCCCAGCGGCTACGAGATAACTGTCCGTGGCTTCAGGGAGCATACCGGCCTGGATGCGCTTGAATGGGCAAAGAAGGCGGTTGATCTGGGCGCGGGCGAGATAGTGGTGAACTCCGTGGATGCCGATGGGACCAGGCAGGGCTTCGAGATCGACCTTACCCGCATGATCGCGGAGAATGTGCCTGTCCCGGTGGTCGCTTCGGGTGGAGGCGGCTGCGCGCAACACCTCGTTGACGTCTTCGAACAAGCCCACGCGGACGCCGCCATCATCGCCGGCATGATCCACACGGGCGAATTCACGATCCCGGACATCAAGCGGGAGCTGGCCGAGGCCGGCGTCCCGATTCGACAGAAGTGGTAACGTGATCCTGCAGAAATGTTGAGGACATACTAATATGGCCAAGTTCAAACTCATATTCGCGCTGGTATTGCTGGCCCTGGTAATCCTGGTCGTCTTCCAGAACCTGCAGCCCGTGGAAACGCGGCTGTTGTTCTGGACGATCAACATGCCCGCGGCCGCGTTCGCGGCCACGGCCATGCTCGTGGGCATCGCCATAGGCGTCCTGGCCGCGCTCGCGCTGTCGTTCCACGGTAAGTCCAAAGACGAATGATTCTCCTTGCATCCGAAGCGGTTTCCGATGAAGCTGGCTTGGATGCTGCTTGAGCGTGTAGACAGCCAACCGGGCAAGGGAACAACCGTTCGCGTGATCCTGCCTCTCGCAGACTAGCCCTGAAATAAGCGAGGATTCCTGCTGCAAGCGCAAATACACCCGAATCTGCAGGACTTTCTCGACTTCACCATTTCACGAGTATCTCGCTACAAGGCGGCTGGAGATGGCGTGAGATGTGCATTCGCAGTAGACTTTGATGAATATGTCCGGTCAGGCCCACACCTTCTCCGGGGTCATGACGGCGGGCAGGATGTTGTTGGTGAAAACGGTTTCCCAGCTGTATTTCGATACGACCTTCTTCCAGTGCCGCGTGCGCGGACACCCCTTCATCGCCTCAACGATGCCATCCGCCACTTCGTCGGCATTCCCCTTCTCGAGGTCGAAGTAGATCGCATCATCCCCTGCCAGTTCCCGCAGGGCGGGAATATCGCTTATCGCCACGACCAGGCCCGAGAGCCCCGCCTCAAGCACCGGCAGGCCAAAGCCCTCGCTCTGGCTGGGGAAAAGCAGAACGTCGGACATGCGGTAGAGTGCGCGAATCTCTTCGTTCGACACCCTGCCGTTGAAGCGTTCACCCAGGAAGATGACCTCGTTGAGAATGCCGAGCCGGCGGCGCTGGTCCTGCAGCTCCCTGTAGTATTTCATCGTTTCCGGGTTGTAGACGTCCGGCGCGCCGGTTATCAGCCACCTGAGCGAAACGCCCCGCTTCTTCAGCTCGCCGACCACCTCCATGCCCGCCGCGAGGTTCTTTCGTCGAAGGATGCGGGTTGGCGTCATCACCACGATATCCGTCGTCGACAGTGACTCAGCGTGGTACAACTCCCTCAACCTTTCCGGCAGGTCCCATTGCAGCGGGACATCTATGCCGTCGGGGATAACCGGCAACTGGGAGGCGGGCAGGCCGAGGACCTCCTCCGTCTCCTGCTGTCTCTGCGCCGAGATAACGCAATACCGGCACCCGTCCAGCGGCTTCGACATCAGGTCCCACGGGTACTTGCGGATCTGGTGTTTCTCGTAGTCGGGGTTGCAGAACGTGAGATCGTGCGTCCAGCCGATGAAGTTGATGCCATCGGTGTCCGCCATGATGTTCGCGAGCGCCGCGGTCAGCACGAGGTTAAAGTGCATGGTCAGCACGTTGTGCATCATGCAAACGTCGACGTCCCGCAGTTCCCGGCGCAGTTCCCGCTCCACATAGGCGACCACGTTGTCGAACGTGGGAGGAACTTCGCCGCGTCCGATCGATTCCAGTATCGGCGCGACCTTCTCGCCGCCGGCCGACAGGTTCGGCAGCACAACGCTCGGAACCCCGGGCCAGACATCCTCGCCCTTGCCAACGATGAGCTTGGTGTCGAAGCCTGCCTTCGCGAACTCGCGGGCGTGCGCCTCGATTATGAACTCCACGCCGCCTATGACCGGGGGGCACGAGTAGTGCAGGATGGCAATCTTGGGCTTCGCCATTATCCGAGCTTCTCTATCAGGTAGCCGCGCCTGGCGTGGAACACCTCGGCCTGTGCCAGTATCTCCTTCTCCGCTTCCTCGGAGCTCATCTCCCAGGTCTTGTTCATGAAGGAGAGCGCCCTGCCGAAGTACAGCCCCTTCAGGGACTCCACCAGCGCGAGGCGGTCGCTCGACGTCTTGAACGCCGCGATCATGTCGTAGACCGTCGTAACCCACTGTTCGGCGGTGATATCGATCGTGTCACCGGCGAACATCTTGGCCAGGTCCGCGTAGAGATCGGGCGAAAGGCTTTTCTCCAGTTCGCCCTGACAGGCCGTGAAGGTGTCCCTGGCCTGCTTCTCGATCGCGCTTCTGTCGATCGTCAGATCCTGTGGGGGATCCATCTTCTTAAGGCCGAACAGCTCCGGCTCCTCGATCTTCCCCGCATCCTTCCACTTCGCATAGTTCCTGATAACCGTCAGGAACGCGGTGCTGACCACCTGTATGAACATCGGGCCGAGCTTCGGCGCGCTGGGCTTGTGGATCTTGGCGCCCAGGCCGGTGTTGCACGTCCTGAACCCGCCCAGCACCGCGTTCATCGTCATAAATATGTCGATCCCGTACTCTTCCGTCGTGCGGTGCCACGGCTGGCAGATCAGGTGCTGCGCGAACTTGCCGGACAGGGCGAAGTCGCCGCCGATCGGCTGGCGGATGTTCTTGCAGAACAGGCCGTACACGATCGGGAAGCAGATGTTGTTGGTGATCGTGCCGTCGTACTTGTGCCGGGAGTAGATCGGATTCACGAAGTCGTGCCCGTCGTCAACCGGGTCAACAAAATACTTGATCCATTCCGGCGTGATGCTGAGCAGGTCCGCGTCAACGCAAACCAGCACCTTCGCGCCGAGCTCCATCACCTTCCGGAACATGTTCTCGAAATTGTAACCCTTGCCCGGCGTGTCGGGCGGAGTGGTGATATAGATCTTCGGGACCTCGGTCTCCGTACCGAGGAACGCCTTTTCGGTACCGTCGGGCGAATGGTTGTCGCAGTTGACGATGACCGACTTCCTGTCGCCGTAGTACTTCTTCAGCCCAAGGCTCGCCTGCTCCGCCGGGAACGCAATGTTGTCGGCTTCATTGTAGGACGCCAGCCCAACAACTATATCTGCCTCTGTCACACCACACGGATTTTCTTCTCTCTCGAACATAACAACTCCCCTCTTCTATGCCTCAAGTTCTTCGCTCTGGATCTCGGCCAGAACCAGGAAGACAGTCGCCAGATCAGGATTCCGGAGCTGACACCCGAAACCTGACACCTGAAACCCTTCCTACATAAGCCTCATAGCAATCAGTCTTCCAACCTGTTCCGCGCAATCCGTCAACATGTCGGGACCACGCCCGGGCAGATCTTCCTCGGGCATCGACTCCTGCAGGGCCGAGAAATACGACTCGATACCGATCGTGCGCACCTTCGCAACGCCCGGGCCCAGGGACCCGGCGATCGCGATGATCGGGATGCGGAGCTTCCGCGCGATCCGCGCAACGCCCGCGGGGGTCTTGCCAAACACCGTCTGACCGTCCATTCGGCCCTCGCCCGCTATCACGAGGTCGCACCCCTTCATCCGGCGCTCCAGGCCCACGCTGTCGATCACGATGTCCACGCCGGGCCGCAGCTTTCCCCCAAGAAACGCCATGAGCCCGGCGCCCAGGCCCCCTGCCGCACCTGAACCGGGCACGTTGAGGATATCGACCTTCAGGTCTCTCTTGATGACCTTCGCCATGTGCCGGAGATTCGCGTCGAGCTGCTTGACCATCGTCGGCGTTGCGCCCTTCTGCGGCGAATAGACCCGGGCCGCGCCCCTCGGACCGCAGAGCGGGTTGTCCACATCGCAGGCGACTTCCACTTTGACACGCGTCACGCGCGGATCCAGGCCGCTCATGTCGATCCGGGCAAGCCGATTGAGAACGCCGCCGCCTTCCGGCAGGCTCTTTCCCTTCGCATCCAGGAAACGAACGCCGAGCGCGCGTGCCATGCCGGTGCCGCCGTCGTTCGTGGCGCTGCCGCCTATCCCCACGAGGACCTTCTTCACATCCGATTTCAGGGCGCTCTTGATGAGCTCACCCGTGCCACGTGTCGTGGTTTTCATCGGGTTCCGTTCCCGCGACTTGAGCAGGGCCAGCCCGCTCGCCGCAGCCATCTCGATCACCGCCGTCTTACGGTCACCCGTGATCCCGAACGAGGACTTGATCTTCCTTCCCAGCGGGTCCGCCACGGTCCGCTTCATTATCCGCCCGCCGGTCGATTCCACAATCGCCCGCACGGTCCCCTCCCCGCCGTCGGCCATCGGTATTTTCCTTGCCGAGATGCCCTTCAGCGCCTTCTTTAACCCGCGCTCTATGCAGGTGGCAGCCTCCAATGCCGTCAGGCTTCCCTTGAATGAATCCGGCGCTATGGCTATCTTAAGTGTTTTCTTTCTCATGCGTGGACTGTATACCAATGCTGACGAGATATGGCAAGCCGTAAGCGTTGGAGTGAGAGACTGCGATAGGACCGTACTCGTCCTTCGTCCTCGAAAAGATCGGACGGGCAGTGGGTTACGAGGACGAGAACGAAGGACGAGGACGACCTGGGAAACAAGTTGAAGGAGAAATACATGGCAAACGGAAAGTCCGAATGGATCGATTCACTGATGGGGCAGATGAGCCTCGAGCACAGGGTCGGGCAGATGGTCGTCTTCGGGATGAACGGCACGGTCGTTACCCCGGACATGATCGAGCTCATAACGAAATACCACGTGGGCGGCGTGCGGGTGAGCCAGAAGGCCCGTCTCACCACCCTTGCCACGCTCCACAGCTACGCCCGGCCCGGCGACGAACATACCGATATGACCATGAAGTCGGTCTTCCCGCCCGCCGGTCTCAGCAAGGACTACTCCTTCTCCAACCATCCGCCCGTGCTCACCATAGGCCGGTATACCGAGTTCCTGAACACCCTCCGCAAAGCGTCCATGGAACGGGAGCTGGGCATCCCGGTCCATTTCGCGATCGACCAGGAAGGGAACGGGACCGACGACCTTCTCGGCGGCGCGCGCCTGTTCCCCCACCCCATGGGTATCGCGGGCGCCGGCGACCTCGACCTCGCCTACCGCATCGGGCTTTGCGTGGGCAAGCAGATCCACGCTGCGGGCATAAACATCGTGCAGATGGTCATAGACGTCAACACCAACCCCGGGAACCCGGAGGTCGGTCCGCGCTCGTTCGGGGATAAGGTCGAGAATGTATGCGAATACGCCGAGAAGTTCTTCAGCGGCCTGAAGGAGGCGGGGATGACGGTCACCGGCAAGCATTTTGCCGGACGCGGTGAATCAACGTCGGACGCCCACTGGAGCCTGCCGACGGTCGAGCTCAACAAGCAGGAGCTGCTCGACAACCACGTGGCGCCGTTTGTCAGGATGATGGAGCTCGACCTGCTCCCCGCCATAATGGTGTCTCACAGTATCTACCCGGCTCTTGGCGACTCGGAAATGCCCGCATCGCTCTCGCGCCCCGTGCTGACCGACTTCCTGCGCGGCGAGCTCGGCTACAACGGCGTCGTAATAACCGACAACATGATGATGGGCGGCATTATCCTCAAATACGAGATGGTCGACGCCATAGTCATGGCACTCAAGGCCGGCTGCGACCTCATCCTCTGCCGGGACGAAAGCCCGATCCGTCAGCACATACTCAAGCGCATCACCGAGGCGATCACGAGCGGCGATCTGCCCGAAAAGGAAGTCGACGAAAAGGTACAGCGCATCCTGTCCATGCGCTGGGATATGGGCCTGGCGGAGCCCGAGCGGTGCGTATCGGATCCCGCGGCCGCCGACGCCGCGATCGCCGACCCCGTGGTCATCGACACCGCGCGCGAGACCGCGGAGAAATCGGTCCTGCTCCTGCGGGATAACGACGGACTCCTGCCGCTATCGCCCGACAAGAAGGTTCTACTCGTGGAGCAGACATTCGTTACCCAGGTCGCGAGCAACAACGACTACAGTCGGCCCGGCCTGCTCTGGGAGGAGATGTGCCGTGTCTCCCCCAACGTCGGCACCGTGGAGATATCCGACCTGCCGGGCGAGGACGAGGTGGCACGAGTCAGGCGGCGTCTCGCCGAGGACGACTTCGACGTTATCGTCACAACCAACTACTTCCACTACAAGGTCGGCGGATCGATTTCGGGGTTGGTAAAGGAGTTCATCGCCACGGGCAAGCCGGTGATCGTGCTGGCCAACAATCCGTTCAAGTTCTGTATCGAGGACGATTTCGGCACGGTCATAATCTCCTACCAGCCGGCCGGACGCGAACACATGCGTGTCGTTGCGGAGACGATATACGGCCGCCATAGGCCGACGGCGGTCTTGCCGGTAACGCTGTAGACACCACCAATAGAGGAAATCAGGGATGGCCAAATCGACTTTCCGGCATGCCCGGCTTCCACGAACTCAGCGTCAAGTGTATCTTCGGAAAAACAACCGCAACTCTATATCGTAGTCTGTGCGGAAACATCACCATTCTGGAGCACGAATATGGCAATCAATCTCCCTGAACCGGCACCTAACTGGCACGTAGTCGAGGACTCCTTTGACGTCGCCACGAACCGACACTACGAGTCCATCTTCGCGCTCGGCACCGGGTACCTCACCACCAGGGCCAGCATCGAGGAGGGCTTCACCGACGACGACCAGTCCGGCGAGTACGACTGGTTCCCCGGCAACACCACGCTCATGTCGGTGCCCGTCACCAAGAGCAAGTGGGGCACCTACATGCACGTTCTCGCCGCGAAGCATCCCTTCCGTCGCATGGGGCTGGTGAACCTCCCCTACTACCTCGGACTGGAGCCGTGCATCGACGGCGAAGCACTCAACATGGAGGATTCGGAAGTGACCGACTACCGCAGGTTACTCGACCTGCGCACGGCCACGCTCTACCGGACCCTCAATTGGCGCACGGCATCCGGCAAAACGGTGGGCGTGCGCTTCACCAGATTCATGGATCCGACGCAACGCTTCGTCTGCGTGCAGCAGTGCGAGCTCGAGATGCTCGCCGGCGGCTCGGACATCGAGATAACCAGCTTCATCGATAATGATGTCCGGACCAACGGCTATGACAAGTTCGAGACGCACCAGGTCGGACACGACCTCCGCGGGATGATCTATTCGGACATAACGACCAACATCGGGAACCGGGTTGTCACCGCAAGCGTCATCTCGATGGACCGCGAGGTGCGGTTCGAGACCGACGAAAGCGACAGGCGGATATGGACATGGGCGTCAACCAGGCTCGATGAAGGCGAACGTCTGGTCGTCACCAAGATATCCGCCGTCGTATCGGACGCATACTACAAGCAGGACCGGCTCATCGAAACGGCCGCGGATATGCTGTCGTCACACAAATCGCAACCGGTCGAGGAGCTCCACAACCGCCACGCCAAGGAATGGGAACGGCGCTGGAACCTGTATGACGTGGAGATCGAGGCCGGCGACGAGGACGGCTACAGCAGCCAGCTTGCGATTCGACAGGCCGTCTACCACCTCCTGCGCGCCAAGGCTGAAGACGAAGACCGCAACCTCGTGTGCCCCAAGGGAATGGCCGGAGAGCTTTACTACGGCGCCGCGTTCTGGGACATGGAGATATTCATCAACCCCTTCTTCCTGTACACGAACCCCGCCGCGGGAAAGAACACGGCGTCATACAGGTTTCGGAACCTGCCGCAAGCCCGCGAGCTGGCCAAGAGCTATGGGTACAACGGCGCGAGGTATCCGTGGATGTCCGCGCCCGACGGGCACGGCGTCACGACCATGTGGCACTATGCCGACCACCAGATCCACATCACCGCCGACGTTATCATCGGGCTGTGGCACTACTTCAAGATCACCGATGATACCGATTTTCTCTTCGACTGCGGTGCGGAAATGATCGTCGAAACGGCGCGCTACTGGCGGGAGCGCACGGACACGATCGAGGGCCGCCCCGGCTACCACATCTACGGCGTCATGGGCCCCGACGAATACAAGCCCCTCACCAACAACAACGCCTATACAAACTACACCGCCGCGTTCAACCTGCGTCTCGCCGGCACGGTGGTCGACATGATGAAGGAACAGGCTCCCGACAAACTCGACGCGCTGCGAGCGAAAACCGGGCTCACGGACGACGAACTCGCCGCTTTCGCGAAGGTCGCCGACGGGCTGGTCGTTCCCGTGGACGAGGAGCGCAACATCGTGTGGCAGTGCGACGGGTTCGACACCGCATTCGCCGAGATAGATATCGACGCAGCCTGGAGGGACAAGACGGTCCTCTTCGGCAAGTACCTCTCGCAGGAGAAGCTGTTCCGGTACAAGACCATGAAGCAGTCCGACGTCGTTGCGCTGATGTCCGTCTTCCCAAAAGCGTTCAACGACGAGCAGAAGAAGGCTTCTTTCGACTACTACAAGAAGTACAACATCCACGATTCCTCCAACTCGATGTGTCACCACATGATCGTGGCGGCCAATATCGGCCGGCCGGAGGAGGCCTACGAGTCGTGGCTGCGGTCACTCGACATCGACTTCGGGGAACAGCCGCGCTCGTCGGACGGTGTCCACTGCGCAAACGTCGGCGGAATGTGGCAGGAGGTGGTCTTCGGATTTGCCGGCCTCCTCAACGCGCTGTCGTCGGACGTGATGAGTTTCCGCCCCTGCATGCCTGAGCAGATAAGCCGGATCGCCTTCAAGATCACCTGGAAAGGCGCCCGGGTCGCCGTGACGGTCACTCAGTCGGAACTGCAGATCGAGAACCTGTCCGACCGGGAGATTGCGTTCGAGCTGTGCGGGAAAGAGCACACTGCCGCTGCAGGCGAGACAGTGACGGGCGCACTGCTCTGAGAACAGGTCGGGACTCTCAGGCATGAATGCCTGAGGTACCCGAATTCGGTACCGCAGCCATTCCCGGCTGCGAGTTCCGGCAGCGTCACGCTCCCATAGCTCTCCGAGCGTTCCGATGCCAGCGCTCCAGGTTGTCGACGGGTATGTACCAGAACAGCGGGTGAACAACCTCGGCGTATGTTCTCGCGTCCATCTCGGCCAGCGCCTCGATCTGAAGCAGGTGAGCCACCTCCTCGATCCACGGCGCGGGTTCCACGGGATCCCACGCGCCCTTGTTCATCGGGCATACCTCCTGGCAGACATCGCAGCCGTAGATCCATTTCCCCATCTTCGACCAGAGCTCTTCGGGGACGGGCTCGGGTGACCCGTACGTCAGGTGCGCGATGCAGTGGTCCCAGCGCATCTTGAACGGCTCCGACAGCGCTTTCGTTGGACACGCCTCCACGCATGCGCGGCACCCATCCGGGCAACCCGGCTCCAGCACTGGTTCGTCCGGCGGCAGCTCGGCATCGACCAGCCACGTCTCGACGGTTATCCACGAGCCGCGCTCGGAGTAGGCGAAGCAGTTGCGGCCGAACCGGGTAACACCCGCCCTCGCGCCGGCCCAGCGATCGGGCACGCCCCCGCGCCGCGTACGGAACCCCAGCTCACGAAGGCCCGCAGTCATCCTGCGCGGCATTTCATATTCCGGGCACGCCTTCGCGCGCCTGTCGAACAGGTAATGCCGTCCGATATGCCCCGTCAGACCGTCGGGGATCCGGAACTTGCCGTACCAGTTGACGCAGGCGACGATCGAATTGGCCCACGGATTCTTCGCGCGTGGGTCCACTCGTCTCAACAGCCACGAGTACAGGTCGGCTGCCTCCGGGAACCGCGCCATGCGGTCCTTGATCTCGCGCTCGAACTCCGGAAACGGATCGGCGGTCGTGACCCCGCAGGCGATGTAGCCGGCGCCAAGCGCCAGGTCTTTGATCTGCTGGACCAGATCGGCAGTCACTCGGCGGCCTTTTTCTCCGGCTTCAGGAATATCGTTGCCACGTTGGGCGTGTCGAGATACTTCCTCGCGATCTTCCTGATGTCTTCCTTCGTTAACTCGTTCACCCAGCCTTCGAACCCGTTCACGGTGACCTTCGGATCGTCGCCGTGCCATTGCCACGAGTCCATGAGCGACATCCAGAAGCCGTTCTTCTCACGGTTCACGCGCCACTCCTGCAGCATGATCTGCTTGGCCTTGGTCAGGTAGATATCGTCGACCAGCTCTTTCTGCAAGTCTGCCACGTCTTTCTCGACCACGCCCAGCAGCTCGTCCACCTTGTCGGGCGCGCAACCGAAACTGATCCTCGACTCGCAGTACGAGTATGGGTAGTGCCCGTACACCGGGTAAACAGCCGTGTAGTATGTGCCCCCTATCGTTTCGCGCAATTTCTCGCGCAGACGGATGCGAAGGATATGCAGCATGGCAGTGATACGCACTTTCTCTTTCGCGGACCACTTGAACGGCACCTGGTAGACGCGGTAGGCCCTGGCCTTCGGATCCTGCCCCTTCTTGACCGTTACCTCGACCTTCCCCTTTGGCGGGCGGACGCCGACATCCTTCCACTTCTTAACTTCTTCCGAGCCCGGCAGGGATGCGAGGTACTTGCATACCAGCTTTTCCGTTTCCGTGAAGTCCAGGTTGCCGACGAACATGAAGACGTAGCCGGTGGCCGATTCCGTAAGCTTGCGGTAGACGGCGAGCGACCTTTCCATATCCATCCCGTCCACCATTTCCGGCGTCCACGGCTTGTGCCTCGGATGCTTGCTCACCAGCGTCCATTTCACCGCGTCCCAGAAGGCCGTTTCCGGCTTGGCCAGCCGGTGCTCCACCCATGTGCGCATCCGGTTGCGATACGCCGCGTAGGCATCCGGGTCACGGCGCGGAGCCGTGAACCCCAGGTGGACCAGCTTCATCATGGTTTCGAGATCCTTCGGCCGGCACCCGCCGCTCAAACCCGCCCGCAGCTCACTGATGTACGGCCGCGCGTAGACCGTCTTCCCCGCGAGCTTCTTTTTGAGTTGGAGCTTGGAGAAGTCACCGAACCCGCATTCCGATACTATCGACGCCGCCGTCGAAGCGGCAATAAAGTCCTTGTCAGGTACCAGCGAGTGCCCGCCGGGCTTGAAGGCGGATACCCGGATCTCGTCCTTCTTGAAGTCCGTCGCCTTCAGCAGCACCTGCACGCCGTTCGAAAGCCGCCACACCGTGATGCCCAGCCCGGGCAGACTGTCGCGCTTCGTTATCGAGCCCGGCTTCAAGTCCCTGGCCAGCAGCGGCCTGTCGGATACCGCGTCCACGTACGGCTCGATTTCCGCCTTCTCGGCCTTGACGAATGTAGCCTGCACCATGGCCCTGTCGGGCATCTTCACGCCTTCCTTCTCGGGCCCGCTCACGAGCACCACCCTGTTATCCGTCCTAAACAACTCCTTCGCGCGTTCGCTCACCTCGGACACGGATATCCGGGGAAGCAGGTACCGGTGCAGCTTGATACCCGCCTCGATGCCCGGGTCCACGTTGTCGAGCAGGAAGTTCTGCGTGTAGCGTCCCGCATAGACGACCGACTCGGTTGTAAGCCTTTCCCGGAATGCACGCTCCACGCTTTTCATCCGTTCCGCCTTCATTCGTTCCAGCTCGGACTTCGTGAACCCGAAACGCCTGACACGCTCGCCCTCCACCAGGATCGATTCCAGCCCGTCCAGGAACCCGGTGTCCTTGACGGTCGCTCCCAGCGTCACCAGCCGTTTCGTACGGACATACGACGCCGAGGACGCGTGCGCTCCCAGGAACGGCGCGTCCGCGCGTTGCCTGATCTCCTCGAGACGCTGGTTGAGCATGCCGAACGCCAGGGAGTCCACCAGCTTAGCCCGGTAGTCGGCAACCGTTCTGTGGGGCTGTACCGGGCCCTTGTAGTAGACGGACACGGACGAGCTGGTCGCTTCCTTGTCACCGGCGATACTTATGAGCGTAGTCGGATGGTCCGGCACTTCGAACGTGGTTTTCGTCCTGTCCACCGGCTCGGCTTCCACGCCGCCGAAATGGGTACGAATGCTTTCCAGCAGGTTGTCCGCGTCAACGTCCCCGACGGCTATCACCGCCATCATGTTGGGCCGGTACCACTCCTGGTAGAAATCGCGGACGCGCTGCGGCTTGAAAGTGTCGAGGACCTTCTTCTTGCCGATCGGCAGCCTGTCGGCATACTTCGACCCCTTGAACAGGACCGGGAAATGCTTGTCGCGGAGCCGCTGGCCGGCGCCGCGGCCAAGCCGCCATTCCTCGATGACTACGCCGCGTTCCTGGTTGATTTCCTCGTCTTCGTTCTTGATGCCGAACGCCCAGTCGCTGAGTATCTTGAAGCCCGTATCCACGGCGCCTTCCTTGTCCACGGGCACCTGCAGCATGTAGACCGTTTTGTCGAAACTCGTGTAGGCGTTCAGCCCCGGCCCGAACCGCATACCGATCGATTCCATGTAGTTGACCAGTTCCTGCTTGTCGAAACGCTTTGTGCCGTTGAAAGCCATGTGCTCCAGGAGATGGGCCAGCCCTTGCTGGTCGTCCTCCTCGAGCACCGAACCGACACGTACCACGAGACGCAACGCGAGCCGGTTCTTCGGCTTGGCGTTCCGGCGTACGTAATACGTGAGCCCGTTCTTCAGCTTCCCGGTACGGGCCCGCGGATCGAAGCGCAGCGCCTGGTCCTTCTCGTCGCATCCACAGAGAAAGCCGAGCAACAGGCCCGGCAGCAAGCTCTTCAACAACAGTCTTTTCATTCTGAATCCTCCAGTTCCTCCCCCCTGTCTAGACCATCGCACGGGAACAGACAAGCCCAATCGCCGGGCACAAGCGGGACCCTGAATATCCCAATACCCAACAAGGAATGTCCAATGTCCAAGTGGTGCACGCGTCCCACCCGTCCTTTAGCGGCTTAATCAGAAAGAGCTGCGATGAAAAACAAGATGATTTGGGCATGATCGGACACGGTCAGCAGTGAAGGTGACAGGTCGAAGGTGCAGGTGCAGCGGAAGCCGGAGTCATTATTGAGAGCGTGAGAGTATCTTACCTTCACTTTCACCTGGCACTTTCACCGGCGGCCGGTCTTCTTCGGTTGTGGCCACCGGCCGCCTTGTGTCCTTTCCGTTTCCCCGCCCACCACAGCCGGACCTTCGCCTCGCCATTTGCTCCGAAGTCGTTTGACGTTCAGCGACCGCAGAGACCAGCCTGATCATCAACTTCGTAACGAGAATGTGCAGGTTGCGTCATATCAAGGGCTTCTCGCCGGATGCCGGACGAAGGCGTGCCAAGGCACGTCGAGATCGGCATGAGGAGAGAAGTCCTTGATATGGCGTGAGATGTGCATTCGCAGTAGACGTTAAGGAACGGATTCCCAACTCGCGTTCCGGCTCCCACACGCCATGCGGACCGGCAAATGCAGCATTCTCGAAATGGATCAGGGCGCCCCCACTGTCACCGACAGATGGGAAGAGACATTGACTACTGGATTCAAGATTCGCACACTGCGGATACAGGCTTCTGTCAAAAGTTCGATGAAAACGGATGAGACGGGGAACGGACGACGATGACGGGCGACGATTACGGAAGACGAGGGTCTGGCGGGCCCGATCGTGAGCCGTAATCGTCGCGCGTAATC
>Ga0272442_10001285_pt1 | contig 38470 bp, 32 predicted proteins | sample SSMForm2O_FD_200262 | JGI IMG/M metagenome (GOLD analysis project Ga0272442, IMG submission 200262) | Marine sediment archaeal communities from Little Sippewissett salt marsh, Falmouth, MA, United States - SSM-Form-2O | ecosystem: Environmental > Aquatic > Marine > Wetlands > Sediment ... | reverse complement strand
TATTCCACCGGCACATCATACTGCCTTGCAACCCTTCTTACCAATTCGGCGATGGACAGTCCCTTCTCCATGCGGCTACTCAATCGCCGGTCATGGCGTAACTGTTGAACAAAATTGCTGCTTCCAAGCACACGTGGGTCAAAGGTAATCTCTTCGTCAGAATCGGCTTGGCTTACAGTAGTGTTACATTTCCCACCACCGACAAGTTCCGGTCTACGTCCTTGAGAGACACCATCCAAAACAAATTGTCTATATTTTTCACGTGCAGGTGACTTGCGGCGGCCGAAATACAACAACACTTCATCACATTCCTGCCCCGGCAATGTTCTGCTGCCCATTATGACTGCATGCCCACTCCAGCGATATTCATCAAGTAAATCAATACGCTTCACCAAGCCGGCGCGCAGCGGGTTCAAGTGTATATACCTCACGAGTTCCAGAAGGTAGGGATCTTTCTCGCACACTATTGATTTATATCGATTTTGAAACAGATGACCGGCGCGCATGTGGCGTCGATTATAATGCACTGCATATCCGGTCAGAAGGCGTCTCATAAACTGACCCAGACGTACACGCTGCGGACGAAGCAACAAATGGAAATGATTGGTCATGAGAGACCACGCAAGACACTGCGTTTGGGTCTCTGTAAGGAGCATTGAAAAACGATTAATAAACCATTCCCGGTCAGTATCATCTCCAAATATTCGACGGCGCTCTATTCCGCGCACTATTACATGCTGCAGCAATCCTTCGCTGTCAAGACGCGCTATCCTAGGCATGAGATATCTTCTAGCATGAAGAACCTGTTTTATTCAACTTTTTAACAACGTCCCTAACGTCCTTCTTTAACAAAAAAAGCCCGGGCACCGGGCCCGGGCTTGCATACACAGCAAAAAATCTATGTCCGGCGTATCAGATGCCGGCTTTTTCCTTCAGGATATCAGCCTTGTCGGTTTTTTCCCAGGTGAATCCGTCCTCCTCGCGGCCGAAATGGCCGTAGGCCGAAGTCGCGGCATACACCGGGCGCAGCAGGTTGAGCTGCTTGATGATCTCGGCAGGCCTGAAATCAAACACCTCGTTCATAATGGCGGCGATCTTGTCCGGAGCGATAACGCCGGTGCCGAACGTATTGACCATCACGGAAACGGGATGGGCAACGCCGATGGCGTAGGCAAGCTGCACCTCGCAATGGGTCGCAAGGCCGGCGGCAACGATATTCTTGGCAGCATAGCGCGCCATGTAGCAGGCAGAACGATCGACCTTGGAAGGGTCCTTGCCTGAAAATGCGCCGCCCCCGTGCCGTCCCATGCCGCCGTAGGTGTCGGCGATGATCTTGCGCCCGGTAAGTCCGCAGTCGCCCTGAGGCCCACCGACCACAAAACGGCCGGTGGCATTGATGTAGAATTTCGTATTTTCGTCCATCATCTCCGCGGGAATTACTTTCTTGATAATCTCCTCGACAATCCCTTCCTTCAGGTCCTTGTCCTTCACGTGCGGCGTGTGCTGGGTGGCGATAACAACCGCGTCGACAAGCACGGGCTTGCTGTCCACATACTGGATGGAGACCTGTGATTTGCCGTCGGGCCGCAGGAAATCAAGCAGGCCTTCCTTGCGGACGAACGCCAGACGGCGGGTCAGGCCGTGCGCAAATTGGATCGGCATGGGCATCAGCTCCGGGGTCTCATTGCAGGCATAGCCGAACATCAGGCCCTGGTCGCCGGCGCCCTGCTCATGGCCCGCATGTTCATCGACACCCATGGCGATATCGGGCGACTGCTTGTCGATCGAGGTCAGCACTGAGCATGTTTCCCAGTCAAAACCCATGGCTGCATCGGTGTACCCGATCTCCTTGATGGCGTTGCGCACGATGTCGGGCATATCGACATAGCAATCCGTGGTGATCTCACCGGCGATCAGCGCAAGGCCGGTCGTCACCATTGTTTCGCAGGCGACACGGCACTTTTTATCCTGGGCAATGATGGCATCAAGGATGGAATCGGAAATACGGTCAGCGACCTTGTCCGGATGGCCTTCGGTAATCGATTCTGAAGTAAACAAATAATCCGTCATAGACATCGCATAGATCCTTTCGCGAGCGGGTTGTAAAAAATAATTACATATCAACACCTTATATGCCAGAGTGGCCCTGTTGTCAAACCAAAAAAACACCGGCCGGCAGGCCCTGTAATGGACCGGCACTGCACTGCGCAGCTGAGCGCGGCCCGGTGCGCTGGCCTGCGGCCTTTATGGAACGCCAACTTTATGATATAGTTTTGAAGTACTAAGGCCGAAAAACCTCATATACTGCCGTGCTCGCAGCCGCGCCGCCGCAGGCGGCGTCCGGAGACAACAGGTACTGAAAATGGAACGGGAACTGATCGACATCGGCCTTGAAGCCGTCCGGCGCGGGGCCGCTATATTGAAAGACTCCTACGGCCAGGCCACCGGAATCACCTACAAGGGCAAACTCGACCTTGTAACCGATGCCGACCGCCGCGCTGAAGATACCGTCGTGTCCTTCCTTCAGCACAAAACAGCGGAATGCGGCATTCTGGCTGAAGAACGTACCGAGATCGCGAGCCGAAGCCATGAGCGATGGATCCTTGACCCGCTTGACGGAACCACGAATTTCGCCCACGGGTATCCTTTTTTTTGTGTTTCCCTGGCCCTGGAGCGCAAGGGCAGGATCGTCTGGGGTGCCGTGCTCGATCCGATGCGCGATGAGCTCTTCAGCGCATCCCGCGCTCAGGGCGCAACCTGTAACGGATCTTCTGTGCGCGTTTCAGATACCGACAGGCTGGACCGGGCCATGCTGTGCACGGGCTTTCCCTATGACGTGCACGACAGTGATATCGACAATCTTGACAACTTCACACGCATTATAAAAAAAGCCCGGGCCGTGCGCCGCGACGGTGCGGCCGCGCTTGACCTGTGCTATGTGGCAATGGGCCGCTTCGACGGCTTCTGGGAAATGAAGCTCAAGCCCTGGGACATTGCCGCGGGAGCGCTGATCGTGGCCGAAGCGGGAGGACGCGTAAGCGGCTTTGACGGCAGTGACCTGTGCCTCGACTCGGGTGCTGTGCTGGCAACCAACGGCCTTCTGCACGACGGCCTGTGCGGCATCCTTGCATCAGGGCGGGGTTGAACCATGATATACGCACGCGCAGCCGTATTCTTTCTCTGCATTCTGACGGCCTGTGGTTCTTCGGCCATGGCAGGCATCTATAAATATACCGACAAGCGGGGCGTTATACATTTTACAGACATGCCGAACGACCCCCGCTGCCGCCCCGTTTTTCCTGAAAGGCGGCACCTGTATAACGAACGCAAATACGACCACATCATCCGTATGCTGTGCCGCGAATATGAGCTCGAATTCGCGCTGGTCAAGGCGATCATCAAGGCTGAATCGGCATTTAACCCGCGTGCCGTTTCACGCAAGGGAGCTCAGGGACTCATGCAGCTCATGCCCAAAACATGCCGTGAGCTCAGTGTACACGATCCCTTCGACCCCTTCGACAACCTGCAGGGCGGGGTACGCTACCTGCGCCGGATGCTCGACACGTTCGGCGGAAATGTTTCACTTGCCGTCGCAGCCTATAATGCCGGCCCCACTGCGGTCCAGACCGCCAATGCCGTTCCGCCGTTTCCGGAAACACGCACCTACGTCCGGCGAGTCCTGCAGTACCACCGCGAGTATCTGAGCATGCGCTGAGCAAGAAAGGAGTGCAGCAGAACGTGACAACCCGTGATGTACTGATCAAACAGCTGCCCGGCAGCGAAGACCTGCCCCTGCCGCGCTACATGACCCCCCACGCCGCGGGCATGGACCTGTATGCCGCGGTATCCGATGATATGACCCTTGCGCCCGGGGAACGTGCGCTGGTTCCGTCAGGAATAGCCATCGCGCTGCCCGAAGGCAGCGAGGCGCAGATCCGGCCGCGCAGCGGGCTTGCCATAAAGCACGGCATAACCCTGCTGAACGCACCCGGCACGATCGATGCCGATTACCGGGGAGAGATCAAAATCATTATGGCCAACCTCGGGCAGGAACCGTTCACCATCCGGCGCGGCGAGCGCATCGCGCAGATGGTTGTTGCGCCGGTGCTGAGCGCCCGCCTGCAGGCTGTTGCAGAACTGCCGGAAACCGGACGGGGCAGCGGCGGCTTCGGACATACCGGCCGCTAGAGCACCCTGCCCGGCCGTTCACTCCACGACCGTTATCGCCTTATGGGCGATGGCCCAGACATCGGGCTTAAAATAACGCAGCAGACGATCAATGCCGCGGGCGGTTTCCCGTCGCCCGGTTTTTATCGCCCGAATCGGGCCCTGCTCCACTTCCTGCGGGGGAAACACCTCAAGCGGAAAGCGTGTGGCGATAACGGTGATCTCCTCAACTGCGGGATCAGACGCCTTGAACACCAGGGTGCTCCCCTCGGAGGGTATCCGCACCTCGTTCCCTGCGCGGACGAGCATGTCGGCCTGGTCCCGGTTCGGGAACAGGATATAGCCGCCCGCTGTCGGACTGGAATAGATCAGCGTAACAAAACAGTCACGGTCGGTTTTTACGAAAAAAGCGATCTCGTCGCCGGGCCTGAACGTGTCATCCTTGCTGCTGGTGCGCAGGCCGATCGTAATGCTTTGGGCGGGATTTCTGATCTCGGCAAAACTGCCGACAGATGACGTAACCGGCGGCAACGGGCTGTCATCGGTACCGATGTACTGCTTCGAATCCTGCAAACCGCAGACCCATCCCCGCACCCCGGACGAAGTCTCAATGCTGAACCAACAGGTTGTCCGGTCATTGCCGTAGGACTCATCATTAATAGCAAAGGCATCACCCGGCTGCAGGTTCGCTGTAATTGTGCTGCTGCGTTTGGCTGACGAACGCACCTGCAGCGCTTCAAGGGCCCGGTAGCGGGCGGAAACATAGGTCCGCTCAGCGAGCATCTGCGCACTGGCATTGAAGCGTTTGAGCATCTCGTGCGCCTTTGCACGGTTCGGGGCATAGCGGTCGAACTGGTACACAAGAAAACAGGCCTCCATGATCTCGCGGCCGGGCTTCAGCCGCGTGCGCTCGATGATGCCGGCAAATGCTTTAAGGGCGGCCTCGCGTACCATGGGGCTGCGGTCCTTCTCGAGCACAAGATACAGGGCGCTGAAAACTTCCCGGCCGCGGTAGCGTCCGAGCCCGGATGCCGCACGGGCACGCAGGCGCGCGTCATCGCAGGCATGCATGATCTCGATAACGTCGGCAAACACCAGATCACCGCACTGCTCATCCTCAAGCATCCAGTCAAGCCGCTTGGGGGCACACGGATCGTCTGCGGCCTGTGCTGCCGGCCCCAAAGCAAAAAAACCCACTGCACTTATGATCAACACCACTGCGGCGCGCATGCAATAATTCATAGCAACACCTTCCCTTCCAGTAATAAAAAAACATCGGGTGCTTATAGCATGTTCCATGAACCACGGCAACACCATCCCGCAGGAGCCTATACAAGCTCTGAAACAGCTTGTACAATGCCGGGGTTTTTTGTATTGTCGTTGTCGGATCGAAGCACCTGTGCGGCGCTTCGTTTTCACTACACCAGACATGCGTATTCGCCCATGTACATGCATCACACAAACGGCGCCGAGGATATGCGGTTCGGGTTCGGCAAAAACTGGCAGCAGTTTTTGCAGCATATCACACACGAGCGCATAGCCGAAGCTGAACGATCCCTGCGCGACATGCTGGCCTGCGACAGCCTCCAGGAAAAAAGCTTTCTTGATATCGGCTGCGGCAGCGGCCTTTTCAGCCTTGCCGCTGCCCGGCTGGGCGCCCGTGTCGTTTCTTTCGACTACGATGCATATTCCGTTGCCTGCGCCGAAGAACTCAGGCGGAAATTCCGCCCCGACGACAGCAGCTGGATCATCCGCCAGGGCTCGGTACTGGATATCGACTTCATGCAGTCACTCGGCACGTTCGACGTGGTGTACTCATGGGGAGTGCTGCACCACACGGGCGACATGTGGCAGGCACTTGACAATGCCTGCCGCACGTTAACACATAAAAGCCGCCTGTTCATCGCCCTGTACAACGACCAGGGCCTGCGCTCACATGTCTGGAAAGCCGTTAAACGGCTGTACTGCTCGTCAGCTGCCGGCCGCATAGCGGTTGTGGCGACCTGCATCCCCCTGCTTACTGCAGCCGCGGCAACGCTCGATACCATCAGGGGCACCAGTCCGCTGAGACGCTACCGTGACTACGCGCGCACAAACCGCGGCATGTCGGTCTGGTATGACTGGCTCGACTGGCTGGGCGGCTATCCCTTCGAGGTCGCACGGCCCGAGGCCGTTATAGCCTTCTGCGAAAAAAAAGGCCTGGCCCTGCAAAAACTGAAAACGACAAACAGCTGGGGCAACAACGAATTTGTCCTTGCGATGGCCGACAGCGTACCCGCACAATAATCGCCGGGGCATACTGGCGCATCACGCCTGCCACACGGGCCGGCACACTGTGCCCACCCATACATACACCGGAACAAAAAAAACGGCATAGCTTCTACAGCCTGCCGCGCCCCCTGAAGGCCCTTACACTGTTTGCCAGAAAGCGTGCCGCAATGAAAAAACTGATTATCATAAACGGTATGGCGGGCGCGCTGAATCGGGTCTGGTTATGTGTCAAAAAAGCGTACAAAAACAGCATGAGCATCGGGAGCAGACAAAAAAGCATAAGTTCACGATTTTTTTTAACCACCCCGTAGCAACAAAGTGCCACAAATGCAGCATAGCTCAGGGCATTGAGCAACGTAAAAACACCGCCACCGTAAAAGCACCATATTCCGCGCCAGGCAAAAGGAACCGTCATCAGCACGTGCCTGATCGGCTGCCCTGCTATCATCCGCACGGACTGAATCTTTAAAAAATTATCTGCTGCCTGCAGAGGATACGGATGTCCTTCCTCTCTGAACCGCACGGCCATTCTCACTCTGTCAGCCCGTGCGCGCCGGTACAATGTTATCGCACATTCAGGTTTGCCGGCAGCTTCAGCCTGACGGTCCCGCAGAGCAAAGCTTGACGTACTCAGACGATTCAACCGCACGGCACGCCCCCCCTCTTCATACTCGCGTTCACCGATATCAAGAAAGGTGTTTTTTACGATCCTTGTATATACGCCCGGCCCCCACAGATAAAATGCCGCGAGAATTTCATACGGGTCCATCTGGTTTTTCAACGCTCTATAATAAAGCACCATACCTCCCCTGCTGGAAATTGCAGCACTGTCGAAATTCACCTTGTTCCGCAACACCCATGGTCCGGCAGTGCATACGAAACCGAGCATGAAAAAAGCCAGGCAGGCCGGTTGCAATCGCGACGACCTCATGGCACGGGCCAGGAAAAAATAAATAAGCAGTCCCATTGCTATACCTACTGCTATATACAGGAACAGGGCCTTGGTAAGCGTTAAAAAACCCAGCAGTATGCCGGCTGCCAGAAACAGCAGGGGCTTTTGCCTGCGGGAGCAAGAGATGAAAACGATAGCTGTCCAGAGCATCAACGCCGCTGTTGGAATTTCCGTAAGCAGACAGTCCATGTACGCGGGGTTCCTCAGGAAGCATGCATATACCAGCAGGACGACAAGGAACGCACACAGTCTATTCCTGATCACCTGCACGCACAAAACACCGGACCCCACAAGCACGAAAAACGCCCAGAAGATATTGACCCGTTTTATCAGGCGGGCGCAGGCACCTTTTTCAAAATCCAGGTCGGTGAGATGATGCGCACGCGACGTGTAATACAACAGCAACAACGACGTCACAAAGGGCGGCAGGGGCTCCCTGTAATGATTGAGCGACGGTTGTTGTGCCGTTCCCGGATTTGTTGAAAACACGCCCCACGTACATATGTTGTAGGCGGCATGCAGGTTCTGCCTGGAGTCCTTTAAGATGGGCTTTTCCGTCACAACCGCGTCCAGCGACCAGCACAGCGCCACGACAACAAGCAGCAGCACTATACCGAACATGGTCGTGCGTATTCTTTCTGGACCGGACATCACAAAAACCCCCGTGGGCCTGCGGATACAAACGGCGCTCTTGCTACGATGCCGCCAGTCCGCGGTACAGCTCCATATACTGTTCGGCAACAATGTCGATTGCGTACGTGTCTTCAATCGTTTGCCGGGCGTTTGTACCGAGTCTGCGGGCAAGCGCCTCATCAGAAACAATTCTCTGCAGCGCATCGCGCAGCTGTGCGGCACTGTCTGCTTCAACCAGCAGGCCGTTTTCGCCGTCACGGATCACGTCGGGCGCCGCCCCGGTCCGGCTTGCAACGACAGGCAGCCCCGCGGCCATGGCCTCCAGGATGACGTTCGACATGCCTTCCGACAGGGAAGGCTGCGCAAAAATGCAGGTGTTGTCAAAAAAACGCTCGACCGCATCGGCTTCGCCGTGAAAAACAACCCCGTCCCGGCATGCCAGTTCTTCGGCCCGTGCGGCCAGACTGTTTCTTTCCGGACCGTCGCCGACAATATCAAGGCGCAACCGGGGAAAATCCCTGCGCAGCTGCGCGAACGCATCGATAACTATTTCAATACCCTTGCCCGCTATAAGCCTGCCGACATAAACGATCCTGCTGCGTGAATCCGCATAACCTTCCCGTGGCCTGAAACGCCGGGCATCAACACCGTTGGGTATCAACACGACCTGTTCCCGCGAGAACCCCTGTTGCAGGGCCTCGCGTGCGGAAACCGTGGATGTGGCCACCAGCCTGTCGGCGCGGCGCAACAGCCTCAAGAATGCGCCGGCGCAGACAACCCGCGCAAGTGCAGCGAAATCACTCGTCGTGCCGGAACCGGCAAGTTTAATAACCGTCTTTTTTTTAAACATACGGCCCATAATAACCGCCACGGACGAATGAAACCCCTGCAGAATGTGGCAATGGATGACATCGTAGCGTTTACGGTGCATAACCATAAAAACAAAACTGAAAAAAATGTAGCACAACGAAAACAGCATGCGTACATCAAGGGTTTTTATGAAACGGTATACCGGAACGCCGCGGATACTCTCACGAGAAGCCAGGCCCTTGAAAAAGCGTGTCAGGACAAACACATCGAGACCTCTTCGCCGCAACGCCTCACTCAGCAGCAATGCCTGGTTTTCAGCACCGGCCCGAAACGGATAAAAATACGACAGCACCATCAAAACACGAAGTCGTGTATCAGAATGCGCGTTTTTCATGCCGCCGTCCCCCTGTCACTGAATCGTGCCGTCCTGGTGCACGGTCCCAAGCAATTCATGGTAAAGACCACGGTACCTGGCGGCAACCTTTTCAATGGTATACTCTAACGCTATGAGTGCCCGCGCTTCACGTCCGATACGTTCAGCCGATGCTTCGTCGGAAAGGAGGCGGGCGATCGCCGCATGCATCTGGTCCGCGCTGCCGGAATCGACCAGCAGGCCGTTCACGCCGTCCTGAATAATATCCTCGGCCGCCCCGGTACGCGTGGCAACCACGGGCAGGCCGGCTGCCATTGCCTCCAGAATAATATTTGACATGCCCTCCGCCAGCGAAGGCTGAACAAGGATACATGCTCTGTCGAAACACCGTTCAATGTCCGGTACCGTACCGTGAAATCTGACGCTGGCGGCAAGGCCCAGCATATGCGCCTTGTTCCTGAGACTCTCGTGCAGCGGACCGCTGCCGAATATGTCAAGCACCAAATCAGTGTGCACACATTTCAAGGACGAAAAAGCATCGATCAGGACATCAAGCCTTTTCTCCTCGGCAAGTCTTCCCGCGTACAGTATTCTTCTCGGCGCCGCCGGACACCTGTGCGCAGGCGTAAAGCGTTCAGCATCCACGCCGTTGGGGATAACGACGATAGTGGTATCGGAGAAGCCGTCCGCGCGGGCCTCGTCAACAGAACGGCGGCACAAAGCAACTACCCGATCGGCATGCCTGAGAAATCCAAGTATGCGTGTGCCGAGCAAAGAAGCCTTCAGCACCGTGAAGTCACTCAGCGCGCCGGTGTTGGCCACCTTGATGATGACCTTTTTCCCGAACAGATATTTCATGCACACAGCTGCCGGGCTGTGAAGCCCCTGCAAAATATGGCAATGAATAATGTCAAAGTTCCTGCAATGTGCGACAAGATAGAACAGGCACGATAAAAAATAGGTTACCCCGAAGAGCTTGCCCCGTTCAAGAACCCTGATTGACCTGCTGACCTGAACACCGCACACATTCTCCCTGTCAGGCAGTCCCTGCACCCGTCGCGTCAGCACCGCGACATCGACCCCCTGTCGCACGAGTGCCCGGCACAGCAGCAGCGCCTGATTTTCCGCGCCGCCTAGAGCGGGATAAAACTGTGCTATGATCATCAACACCCTGGGCCTGGACATGTCAGCCGCCTTTGTTGGTATCCTGCCGGACACTACGCCTGTATGTAAACCTCAGTACCGTCTGCAGCGCACACACCAGGCTTATGACCATGAACGGTATGGCGGGAGCATTGAACCGCGGCAGGTTGTTGGTCAAAAACGCATTGCCCGCCACCAGCAGCATGGGGATCGCGGCAAACGCCATAATGTCCCCTCGCCTCCTGCAGGCACCATACAGGCATACGATACAAAACGATCCGTACGCGGCAGCGCCCAGCACGGTCAGAGCACCCCCGCCATAAAAACACCACATGCCCCGCCAGGCAAGCGCCGGTGTTGCGAGAAGGTGCCGGAGCGGCTTCCGTACGATCATAGCCGCGGCTTCCCCACGCAGGTACGCATCGGCTGCACCGGCAGGGTGCCGGTATCCCGCCCGCTTCGCATCATCCTGGGCCTTTTTCCTCTGGGCGCGCGCGATCGCAAAAAATGACAGCGCATCTTCAGGCCGCCCATCTTTCCATGCCCGGATATCATCCTGAAAAAAATCCGCATCAGGGGCACAGTTCAACCGCGCCGCCCTGCCGCCCCGCCCATAGTCCGCGCGGTTCACATCAAGAAACGTAGTGCGCACGAACCACCGATACGCGCCGGGGCCCCAGCAGTGAAGCGAGGCGCGGTACTCGAAAGGATCCATCTGGTTTATCAACGCCCGTGTATAAAGTGCCAGTCCTCCGCGGCCCGATATGTGCAATGTTCCGCATTGGACCGCATTGCGCACCAGCCACGGGCCGACCGTGGCCACAAGCCCGATGCACAGCAGCACAACCCCCTTCAGGGCTTTCCTGGCGGCCACCGGCCGCAGGCGCACAAGCAAAAGGAGCGCCGCAACCGGAAGGGTCAGCATCAGGACATACCAGAACAGCGCCTTGGTAAGGGCCAGAATCCCCAGCGAACAGCCGGTAGCAAGCGCCATAAGCACCCCGCCACGTTTGACATATACCCTGAGGCACAGTGCCGCAACAAGCATGCATGCAGAAGCCGGAACCTCGGTATAGAGTCCGTCAATGCTTTCCGGCGAGCGTAGATAACAGCAGTACAGCAGCACCAGTACGGCTATCGTCCAGATGCTGCTGCGGGTGATCATGCCGGAAAGCACCGCGGTCGCACTCAGCACGATAGCGGCCCACACAATATTGACCCTTTTGACAGCTGCATCGTTGAAGCCGTGCTCATAGCAATCCCCGTGCAGACAGAACCTTTCTGTGCCAAGCAGCGCCATATAGGCAGCCGTAACATACGGAGGGAAGGGTTCGCGGTAATTGTCGGGCGCGGGCGCCTGTGCCGGGGCGGCTCCTTTTGAAAAAACACCCCAGGTATATATATTATATGCAGCCTGGAGGTTTTGCCGGGCATCGCCCCTGATAGGTTCGTCCGTAATGCGGCCATTCAGCAGGACGCACAGCACCATGACCGTGCAGGCGGCAAGCAGGAATTCAGGACCGCTGCGAATCACCCGCGACATATGAGCCTTTTACGCATGGACATCAATCGATTATCTCCCTGCGGCACTGTCCTCAAACCTGAAGCATGCGAGGCTGTCTGCTGCCACCGCAGGCTCCATCATTTTAAAAACCGGACGGGAATACACCGCATCGGCATTGAAAACGAGGGGATTGTTCCACAGCCTGACAATTGCATCGGCCAGGTCCTTCTCTGAATTGTTCTCGACCAGCAGTCCCGTAACACGGTCCTGCACCAGCTCGTCTATGCTTGAGTCCAGCGTACCGATAACAGGCCGCTCCAGAAGCAGGCTTTCAATAACGGTATTGGGCAGGTTATCCACCCGTGACGGCAGAACCGCCGCAACCGACGTGCGTATGACCGCGTAGAGCACCTCTTTTTTCAGGGGCCCGGTGAGGTGGATGCGCGCGGCATGCCCGGCGAACAATTCCCTGCATTCCCTGCGCACGGCATCATCCGCCCATGTCCCGCACCAGACCATCTCAAATCCGGGCACCTGCTCCCAGACACGGCGCAGCGCACGCGCAAGGACAACGGAACCCTTCCTGGCCGCAAAGCTGCCGAAATGGACCATGAACCTCGCGGGCAGCTTACAGGGGATCTCCCGGGCGGGGTCCGTATCAATAAACGCCGGCGGGCGCAGCACGTCAGTTTGTATGCCCCATTGCTCCGTGCATTCACGGGCAAGAAACCTGCTGGGTGCATACACCCTGTCGGCCCGGCCGGCCGCCATGCGCTCCATACTGCTCATGGCGCTGAAGCCGGGCCCTTGCCTGCCGTCAGCCTCAAACCACAGGTCGCGCTTTGAACTCAGCCGCATCAGGTGCGGCCGGCCCCTTTTTTTCCGTATCAGCAGGCCGCAGCCCGCGCAATTGGTACTCTGCACGAAGGCGAAGTCAACCTGCCGCTCACGTGCATGGAATGCCCGGCTCAAATGCCATGCATGATTAACGTATCCCGCGGGCCCGGACCATACCTCCCTGAACAGCCGGACAAGCAGCCAGTTGAGCGCCTTGCGCATACCCCTGTCGGCAGTTGTGACTTTAACCGTGTGCACCGTCACCCCGTTGATCACGCTCGTCCCGGCTGAGGACCGTGAGGTAACGAACACCTCGGGCGTGTGGCCGGCGTCGCACAGCGCGCGTGTTATCCGGCGCATATAGGTTCCAAGGCCGCCAGCCGTGCTGCCTTCGGTTGCGAATTCACTCGTTATAAAGGCGATACGCATGGTGCTCACTGTTCAGGCGTGCCGGTCGCACGGAAAAGGCCGGATGCGATGCCGCGCAGCGCCGACTGCAGGCGCTCAAGGGACCCGGCATTATCAACGGTTACTACAGGAATACGCCGGGCCTTCAAACCGGCGGCAGCCAGGCTCAGGCACACTTCAAAATTACTATCGAGCTCCCTGCGCCGCTTGTCACCGGCGTTTTTCAGGCGTGTCGGGCATCCCCGTTCCGCCAGCCGTTTCCTGCGGCTTTCGGCCGGTGCTTCGACGCAGATAACAGCGCTTGGTGCCGGCACATGGCCGATATAGTCCTGCAGCCGTGCGCTGTCCGGGCTGCCTTCGACATAACCGAACACGGAAAGCGCCCGGCTGCAAAACCCCTCGTCAAGCACCAGTATCTCGTCACGATGCAGGTTTTCCGCTGCCAGCTGATACCAGGTATACAGCCGGATTAGCCACTTGACAAGCAGAGCGCTGTCCTGAAATGTTTCCGGGTGCCGCAGTATGGCACCGAGCGCTTCCCGCATACCCCCGTGCACGGACAGAAACCTGTTGAGCGGCTCATACGCAAAACGGGGCTGCCTGTAGACATCATAAAGCCAGCGCCTGCCGCGTTCATAGGAGCAAAATCTGATCGGATACCGCAGATCATGCCAGCGGGACTGCCGCTTGAGTGCTGCATACAAAGCTTCCTCATCCTGCAGGACGTTATGGCCGGATCGTTTCAGATAGCGGCACAGCTCCCGGGCCGCTGTGGTTTTGCCGGCACCCGGCAGGCCGAGAAACTCGATATATGCTTTCACAGCAACTCCCAGACGCGTGTTTGTACCGCCTGCAGGACCAATGCATATGATTCTTCCGCATCAACGGTAAAGACGGTATCAGAAGCCGCGATGCTGTTGACCGCATCGGCTTTTTCGCGCAGCAGGGCCATGGACGCATACGCCTTTCTGGCACAAAGCGCATCCGCTCCGGCCTTGAGAACGATCAGCCGGTCAGGCATGCCGATCCTGGTGTACAAAAAACGCTCAAGCCGGTGCAACAGTGTGCCCCGCGGGTTTTTCTGCAGCCGCGGACCGTCCATGGGTTCCGACATGGAATCAAAATGCTGCAGGGGAAAGCGTTCGCCGATAACAACGAAACCCTTGCGGCAATATGCCTGCGCGCGGCGGCTGAGCGCGAACCGATGCCAGGCAACATATACCCACAGCAGCGACTGTAGGAACCGTACGCATGACTCCAGAAAACGTGCGGCGGGCTTGAACCTGAGTCGGATGCAGCGTGCAGTAAGCATATCGGCACCCTGCCCTGCTTTCGTGAGCGCTGCATACAGCCACGCCGATTTGGGTATGCCGAAATACAGGGTCCTGGTCTCAAGCTTCCAGCCAAGCCATGCCGCAAGGTCGCATGCCAGGGTTGTCTTGCCAGAACCGTCGGCTCCGACCAGCGCGAAGAAGACACCCCGCTCCCGGAGTGTCTTCTTCCGTCCCGTCCTGAAAAGGAAATTTCTCACAGACCCTGCTGCCCGCCCGGCGTGCACCCGCAGGACCGGCCGCAGGGCATACCGCTTCAAACAGCCGGCCATCTTCAGCTTGAACCTCAAAAGGCAGGCCGGCGTTATCCGCCCCGCACGATAGCGGTCCAAAAACCCGATAAGCAGCGGGGCGTCAAAAGGAAGCCCCGAGGCCTGCAGGCAGGCAGGCAGGTCATCACGGTTCGTGCGCTCCAGCAGCCAGTCGAATTCAGCGCGCACAGCGCCCGGCAACAATCCGTATGCCGGCCGCATACAGGCCTTAAGCAGGTCCCGGTACCGGACTTTCAACGCCGTGCGCACCGTCAGCACGATCAACTCCCGTGCATGCGCTGCTATCCTGAGATCATGCAGCCGGCCGCAGCCGGTTAAAAGCCATTCCTCCAGCGGGAGGTGATAATTCTTCGGATTCATGCCGACAACGATACTGAAATGCAGATGAATATGCGCCAGGGCGCCGGTCTCTGCGTCGAAGGCCAGCCAGTCCTCGATGCCGGGGCAACGCGACATCGGCTGCGGCACGACCTGCCTGCAGCCGAACTCCTGCAACAGACGCCTGCACGGCCCGGCCTGCGCGGCGGCAACCAAAACATCAAGATCGGTTGTGCCGGCCAGCGCCGCATCGAGATGCTGGTTGCTTTTCCAATGGCAATAGCGCACGTCGCGGGCGTCAAACGCGGCAAACAGCCTCCTGATCATTGAAGAGGCGTCCCTCACAGCACTGCCTCCACAAACGCACGGTAGTTTTCCGCCCGCTTCTGCCATGAAAACTGCTGCGCGTCGCAACGGGCCTGTCCGGCCATCCCGGCCGCAGCGCCGGGGTTGTCAAGCACCCATTGCACCCCGTCCGCCAGCGCGCGGGCACTGTCGGGCGGCACCAGAACGGCATTGCGGCCATGGGCAAGAATCTCGCGCACGACCGGAAAGTCGGACGCAATGATCGGCCTGCCCGCGGCCAGGTAATCGAATATCTTCATGGACGACGTATAGGCGATTGCATGCCCGCTGCTTGCACTCGTGTTCGGCATCAGCAGCATATCGGAAGCCGACAGATAACGCGGAACCTGCGTGGCGGGAACATACCCGGTCAGGTGCACGTTCGTAAGCTGTTTTTCCTGCGCGGCGCAACGATACCGCTCCACCTCTTCGGGGCTGCCGCCGACGATGAGAAAACAGACATCGCTGAAGCGTTCCGCACAGCAGAGTATGTTCTCAATACCCCTGCCGGGATACAGGCTGCCGCTGAAGCAGGCGATCGTTGCCGGGCAGGGAAGCCCCAGCAGGCGCCTGAGCTCGTCCGCGGGCGGCGCACCCGCGTAGAGGTGCACCGGCACGCCGTTGGGCAGTACCGCTATGCGGCTCTCCGGAACCCCTGCGGCGATGAAGGCGGCCCGGCCCGCCTGCGTTGTTGTAACGATCGCGGCCCGGCAGCGCGGCTTATTCATGCGCTCGACAAAGCGGGCGAGACTGCCGCTGCCGCTGACCTTGAGAAAATTGTGGCACTCGAACACGCACGGCATGCGCAAACGCGCAGCCATCAGCGCCAGCTCGATCTGCCGGACATTGACGAGCTGCTTCCCGGACACCGCAGCATACAGCAGGGCCAGGAAGGCATAGCCGTTTCGTTTCAGGTCCGGGCCGAACCGATCAAAGGGGCTGGGCAGATAGCGGATCGGAAACCGTTCCGCAAGGCCGTAGAAATCCCAGATGGTGCCGTTGTGGTTCAATGCCGCAAGTTCGGATGCCTGGCCCCTTGGAATGACCAGCTCGATACCGGCCCCCTGCCCGGCAAGCGCCGCACACATATTCATAACGCACACGGCGTCAGCCTTGCGCGAAGGGATCGAGCCCGTCAAGGTCATATATGCGATATTATCGATGGTTCTTTTTTTCATTCTTTTCCCAGTACGCACGGTATTGATTCAGCCTGATGCGCCAGCCCAGCAGCGCCATAAGGTTGGCGACCGCCGCTACGGTTCTGGTCAGCTCGGCGGCAAAGCGGCTGAACCCGCGCAGCAGGCTGAACGGCAGCATGAACATGCCGCGCATGATTTGTTTCAGCAGCCCCCGGAACAGCACTGATTTCTGCGCCGGCGACAGATCGGCATAGCCCGGCTTGAGGTTGCTTTTCCTGAATCTGTTTACAAGCAGATAGCGCAGGTTCATCCGCTCGCTGGCGAGCACCTCATAGGCCCGGGCATCACCGGCACCGATGATGACGGCCCCCCGCTTTGCCGCCCGGGAAAAAAAATCGGCATCCGAGCCGCCTGCCAGCCCGAAACGCTCGTCAAACCACAGCCCCCACTGCCCGACCAGTTTGTGAACATCGAACAGCACATTGCCGGTTGCGGCGCTGGCCAGCCGCTCGCCGCTTGGCCGCTGTGCGTTGCGGAAAAATCTACCTTCAACGATCCAGCGCGGCGTTGCGGGCGGATACACGGTTTCGACATACCCGGCCGCGACATCGGCGCCAGAGCGGGCATAGTGGTCCCACAAAGTAACCAGCCAGCGCGCATCCACATACTCATCATCGTCGATGAACGCCAGTTCAGTGACGCCGAGTTCCATGGCCTGCCGCAAGACGCGGTTCCGGACGCTGGGTATGCCGCGCCTGGGCTCGACCGTATAGACCGCGGGGATATCGCTCATCTTGACGAACGCAGCAACGATCGGCCGCGCGGACTGGTCAGGATCATTGTCAGCCACAATAATGCTCAGCCGGATGCCATGCGGACGCTCCATGTCCGTCAGGCTCTGCAGACACCGCCTTAACTGCACGGGGCGCCGAAATGTACACACGCCTATTGCGATTTTTTTTTCGTCCATAGCCTGAACACTGCAGCTGTACACCGCACCGCGCGCCTCCGGGCACGCGGCTGCGAATCCTGACACGGCCACACGCACTGGCAACCGCCTGTGACGCAACAGCGGCGCCCGAAACAAAACGAACGGCAATCAAAAAACCTGCGGCCGCATGGTTTCAAACCGCCCGGCGCACACGCGAGAAGTACGCCTGCACTATACCGTCCCCCCCGGTATTTCCATACTACGTATCAGCGCACATATCAATCGCGCTGTTCAGAAACCGCAGCAGACGCTGCCGCGCCTCCGGACGCGGGACGGAGCTCATACCACCGGGGCACTCCAATATCCAGGGGGACCACGTTGAATTGATGCAGAATATCCCGGGTAAATACCTCGGGATCAAAATCCCTCATCAAACGTATTCTCCTCACGCTGCCCCGGATGACGCGGCGGTCGACGAATACGCGCCCGCCGCGGCCTTGTGCCGCGCACAATTCTGCTGCAAGAACGTCAAGCAGTTTCTGCGTAAAGGTCCCGCTGCCGGACGCCCGGGTCGCCGTGCGTGCAATCTGTCCATTAAAGGACAGGACATGTGCGGTGTTGAGATACAGAAGGCTATACTGCCGCATTTCATTGTCGGCAGCTACAACGGTATCCCGTGGCCTGACTTCATCGACACACTGGGCGACGTACCGCCTGATCTGATTGGGACTTCTAGCGCGGTGATACTGATCGAATGCCGAGAACATACTGAGTATAATGACACATATGATCGGCATGCTGACAGCTCTATCCATCAGCACATGACGTGCACACGGCACGCGGGAATGCGCCACAGCCGCAATGCACACAGTCAGGGGTAGCAAAGCGAAAATCCAGAATTCCGCATTCGGCGCAAACCACCACAATGAAAATCCGCCCTGAACTGCACACCATATCAGGCTGGCGGCAATGAGATGCCTGTTCTCACGGGCATGGCGGCGGTCACGCACAAGTGCCACGGCGACGAACAAAGCGATAAGGAGCGCACTGTACATTCCCCACGCTGCTCCCAGCGCATCGAGCATGCCTGTACCACCCTGTCTGAACGTATCACAGGAGATCGTCCCCTTACCCCAGAACCCCATGTGTGCGTAGGAGGTCATCCATTGCCAGCACTCGACAGCAGTGCTGCAATGCTGAAGACGGCACACCGCCAGGTACACCGCGCCGACCGCGGCCAGCGGCAGCGCGATGATGAAGGCACATCGGCGCAGGCGATGCATGCCGGCTTCCAGGAATTCATGCGCAGCCAGGAACACACCGAAAAAAATCGCGCTCTGATGAAACAGCATGGCCCCGAACCACCCGGCTGCGGCAAGGGCGGCCCCCCAGGGGCTGGATCGCCCAAGGACCGCCCCCAAAACAGCAGCAGCAAGGAAAAGGGTGGTTACGGTATATACCTCAACCTGTGAACTGTATTCAAGAATGCCTCCGCTCAGCGCAAACACCATGGCATACAGGGCAGCCGCCCATGCGGGTGCACCGATACTGCGCACCACGAACCAGACGACCATGACGGTAGCCAGTGTTATGAATATATTGGCGTATTGCAGCGCTGCGACGATGGTTTCAACCCGCGCCCCGTCCAGAAGCACGGCGACACAGCGCATAAGGGGGTTATACAGCACATGATGCGGATGCAGGAGCTCTTCACCGGTAACCGCACTGCGGATGTAGGCAACGGAGTCTTGTGTCAGGTGTTCTGACAGGCAAAAAAAATATACCGCCCCCGCAACTGCGAGCACGGCCGAAAGAGACATTGCTGCACGGATGCCTCCCGCCAAACGTCGCTGAGGTGCTCTCGAAGGTGTTCCCTGAAATTCCGCTCTCGGGCTCATGTACGCAGGTTCTCACGTGTATGTCGGCGGGTATGTATACGAGGATTTCACGAAGCAGCCTTTGCCGGCATGGCCGGCCATGGCTGCAGGGGCCCCGCGCATCATGTATCGATTAATCCGTTCAGTATGCCGATATGCCTGTCCATCGAAAAATTGTTGCGAATATGCTCCCGGGCGTTCTGTCCGAGGGCCGTCGCGCACGGCGTATCGTCCAGCAGCCGGATCATATGCTCGGCCATCCCGGCAACATCATGCTCCTCAACCAGCAGGCCCGTTTCCCCGTTGATAACAACATCGGAAATGCCGGCATGCGCCGTCGCGACAACCGGCAGCCCTGCGGCGCCTGCCTCGAGCACGGCGACCGGTGTGCCCTCCATGTCGCCGTCATCGGCAGTGATTGAATGTTGCACGAATCCGCGCGCACGCTCATACAGGCTCTGCAGGGCGGCCGGCTCGACATGTCCCAAGAAGATAACGCTGTTGTCGCAGGCATGATAACGCACGAGGTTTTTGCAGGAATTCAGCAACGGCCCCTCCCCGGCAAAATACAGCTTCGCGGCGGGATGGTGCTTTAACACGTTGACAAACGCGAGTATCGTGTAATAGGGTGCCTTTTTGTTGACAAACCGGCCTGCGGCGACAAACGCCTTGTCGCCGTAGCAGGGCTGGACCTTGAAAAAACTGTCATCGGGGCCGTAGGGTGCATAGGTTATTTTTCCGCGCTCGGCCCCGAGCGCGACCAGCCGTTCAACCATCGTCCGCGACACGGCCACTATGGACTGGGCATACTCGAACATACGGGCATAGGGCTCCCGGTAGCGCTCTACAACTGTGCGCACCGATATATCATAGCCATGAAAGTTCACTATCAGCGGCAGGCCGGTTTTCCTGCAGACAGGCAGGACAGCGGCCCCGGTCGGACCGTACTCGGCATAGACCTTTTCAACCCGGTTGCGCCTGAACGAGCCTGCCAGCATATCCTCCTGAAGCGTTGTTTCCCGCCGCAGGCCGATCGCGTTCAGCATCTTCCTGACAACCGCGTCACTGCGCCTTGGGTTCAGCGGTCCTGCGGACTCCAGGAAATGCGGCAGCGCGGAGCCGTAATAATATTTCACATCCGCGCGCAGCAGGGCTTTATGCGCCTGGATGAATGTCTCGCTTCCGGCCTCCCTGTTGGGTGATATGAGGGCAATGGTTTTCATGGCTTATTTCCTGACAATGCCGTAGAGACCCGGCATCATGGTGCGCTCCCTGAACTGCTCCGGCCTGACATCCATGCTGAGCAGCAGCCGCACGACGGGCCACAGCACGATTGAAAACAGCGTTCGTATCTTTTTTGACCCCGGCCTGCGCCGCACCCATAATCCCAGCATCTGCGCCAGCGCGGCGTTCCAGCCGCCGGTCGGATGTATCGCGACACGGCTGAACTGCGCCCGATGAAAAATCGTTTCCAGCGCAAACGGCGTGTAGCGGTACTCATCATGAGGGGCTTCGTGCAGGGGCCAGACATACGGAACCGTAAAAAAGATCAATCCGCCGGGTTTTAAAACCCTGCGGATCTCGATCAGCGCATGCCCCGGGTCATGAATATGCTCAAAGACCTCTGTTGCAAGCACCACGTCGAAATGGCCGTCAGAAAACGGTATGACGGTGCCGTCCCAAACGGCATCGGGGACACTGGTATCATAATCCAGTGCGGTTTCGATATCCAGACCGATGTACTCGGTTACCCGGGAATGTTGGAGTATATACTGCCTGTACGGCATTTTGCCGCAGCCGTAATCCAGCAGCCGTCCAGAAAACAGCGAAAGGTTTTCCCGGAGCGCGGCCGCGATCGCCCTGCGATGTATATAGGTATCCAGATTTTTTATGGTACACGGAACGTGGATATAGTTATCCATTGAACAAAGCCCGCATGCGTTGAAGCAACCCGGTTTTGGCACCTGCGGCCCGGCGGTTCGAAGCTGCCGGCGGCATGTCATCGGCGCCGGAGGGCAGGCGAACGCCGTACTTCTCCAGAGTCCGCCTGTACGTTTCCAGAAAAGGTGCGAGCAGCGCGTCATCACCCTTTATGATGCCTTTGATCGTGCTGTGCGTAAAGTGTATGAAAACGATCGGGGCTTTGCCGTTGATCAGCACTGACCCGGCTTTGTGCACCCGTTCGCATTCGATACGGTTCCAGTTTGCCACATTACAGCCACGGTGCCTGATGATCTTCACGTTTTCAAAATATATCGGCAGCAGGTTCAGATGCGTCTGGTCTACGAATTGTCCCCGGCCCGCGTTTTTTTCACAAACATACAGGCAGGCCATAGCCCACCAGTCCAGGGCGCTGACGCCATGCCTGGTAGTACCGATAAACCCTCCATTGTACAAGCCGGACGTATAAAGGGTAAAAAAATTCGTGTGGTCGATATGAGGATCGCAGGTGCGCCAGTGCGGGGTCAGGATGACATCGCTGGTGCCGAGTTCATCGAACAGAAACGCATAGTCATTGAAAAAAAAGATATCATTATCAACATAAATGATTCGTTCGCTCACCGTGTGTTCCAACAAATATTTTAAAAAAACCGGTTTCATGGACCACCTGAAAGCATCCATGGATACGGCCTGGTATTTGTCGCGGATTTTCCTCCCCAGGCCCTCTGCACAAAGATCATCACTACCGTACAGGAGCATACCGGGAGGAGCGGGTATATTCTCAATGCTGACGGATGGTGCGTCGCTGATAAAAACACTCAAGACGACCTCTGGATTGAAACGCGCAAGCGAATCATACAGTGCACGCACATACGGCAGATAATCCAGCGTACTGATTGTACAAAAACTTGCAGCATTCATCGCGTTTATGTCCCGTATGCTACGTTTGTTCCCGTCAACGCCGTCCGTATGTACCCTACATAGTGACGGTAGAGGTCGACATCCTTTGCATACGTATACAGAGGGGGGGACGGATTGGAACCGGGCCAGATGACTGTGCGCCCGGCAAGCGCTTCGCCGATTTTGTCCCTGAAATCAGTTCCCGCACAGAGGCCGGAATGATCATACCTGAAAAAAACATTCTCCCATAACTCCTGTGAATGGTATGGGGAAAGAAGTGAAAAACCGGTAAAATTTTTATGCACCTGGTGGGAGTTGCCCTGCCATGCAGCTCCGCGGGAAAACTGTGTTTTGTAAAAATGGTCAATACTGCCCCGATGATAATTTCTACTGAAGACCAACAGGGTATTGCCCATGGTGCCCGCCCAAAAAAAACATTTTCCGCCGACCGCATGTCCGATTTTTTTCAATGTCGGCAGCCATCGCATATGCCTGGGATTCGAGAACAGGTCGCCTGCAACAATTTTGTTGCTCAAATCAGTCTCTGTTTCTTCGTTCCTGCCGTCGTGTTCATACAGTCGGTTTACCGCAACATTATTGTCAGTAAGCCATTGTCTTACCAGGGGCATATTCGGCTCAGAAGAAAATACATTCCATCGTTCATTGTTAATTTTGTCTGCCAGCAGGATTAACAGGCTGTCTTTCCCTCCGGCAAGAACAACATGGGTATAGTCTGGAAACTCTTTTTCGATAGCATTGATATGCTTACGCACATAATATGCCGTCTTTTCGATAAAAGCACTGTCGCTGATAAAATCCCCCCCGGGGATTGATGCACATGTATTGGCATCAAACGTGACAGCCTCAAAGGGTTTCACCTTAAAAACCTCTGTATCAATTGTCTCGCAGGTATCGTACCAGTCGCGCACAGTACGCTTGCTTTGTAGAAAGCCCCCGAACAACCTGCCCAGCGGCAGGAATGTTTTCCTGCCCCCCGCGTCCCGGAGCGACCAGCGCGCAGGCTTGAACTTCCTGTTATGGCGAAACACGCCTTTATGCTTTATCAGGCGTATGACAGAAGTAGACACATACAGCCCGGAATCCTTTTTATAATAAAAACAGGGATATATACCCGCACCTTCGTCAACAAACTCATCGGCAGCCACCACATCATCAGAACATAGTCCCGTATACATATCCAGGCTTGTAATCCTTGTATATCGTTTCATACCCGAAGCTCCCTCGATACCGCTATGGCAACGGACCGCATCACGCGGTCATCATCGCGCAAGGATCTCCCTATATACATCCAGCAATGCAGTGTATGCATTCTCACCGAACTTACTGTCTATAGCATCATAGGCCCTTTCACCCATAAGCACCTTTTCATCTTCGCTCATACTGACTACCTTTTTAAGCTTTTCAAAAAGCTGTTTGGGGTCGTCTCTGTCTATCAAAAAACCATTCAGGCCATCCTGGATGATCTCATCAAAACTGGCGCCGCGTGTTCCTACAACTATTTTTTTCAGGGACATCGCCTCTAGACACATATTGGGAATATTATCGACCCTCGACGGCAAAACCACGGCAATCGCATGTTCGACCACAGGGAACAGTTCTTCATGTGGCAAAACGCCTAAATACATGACCCTGCCGGCATAGGGGCCTGCCTTCCTGCGGACAGTGTCCATCATTTTAGTGTTATGAAACTTATGGTTCATGCCTGCAAAGGCAAAAAACAAGTCATCGTCCAGCTTAAAAATATCTTCCAGGGCTTCTGCTATCGCATCGATCCCTTTATGGGGTGACAGCTGCCCCGCGAAAAGGAAATATTTTTTATTTTTCAAACTGCACCTGTACACCCTGGCATGATCGGTAGGTGCTGATTTTTTCTCGAAGAACGTAGGCACAACCGCTACTTTCTTGTGCAATGTTTTTTCAAACTCCGCTGCCAGCAGACTGGATGGCGCAATAATAGTCGACAGGCCCTTCATCGCCAGCTTTTCCATAAAATAGTCAACCCTGTACGTAAAAGAATATATGCCCTGAGCTGTTTTCCACAAATAGGTGCTGTTGGATATTCTCACAAGGGCCTTAATGTTTTTCGGCCTGAAAAGGGCCAGCGCCGCAAGAGACGGATACTGTATAAGGTCGATTTTTTTCGCGGCATTGATCCGTTTGATCCGCTTATTGATCCGCCATGCCGTAGATAAACGTGTATACACCAAGCTCACAACAGAACTGCCGATAATGTTCGCGCGGCGCATCCTGTTTACTATCCTGTAGCAAAAAGTATGCACGCTCACCCTGTGAACCGTAAAGCCGTCGCAGTCTGCTGTTTCCTCCCTGTCAGAGGCCACAACGATATGAACATCATGGCCGTCGTCTTTTAATTTTTTCGCGAGCTTGTGCAGATAGTTCGATAACCCGCCACAATAATTGTTTTCGGTTACGAACTCGGTTGTAGGGAAAACTATCCTCATACTCTCACCTTCCGCCAAGCGACCATACGCTCACGACGCCCACTGTCGGTGCATGCTCCTGCTCACGTACAACGCCCTGTCGTCAGGTTACACGCGGGAGTTTTTCAAATCAAGCAGGGCGCCCATTTTCAAATCCCACTCCCGGGGTAAAAACGGCTCTACTCCGCCGCCATGGAAAAAGGTCAACTCGCCGAGTATGAGTTCGGTTGGACCGGGATGGTAGAAGTCTACGCGCATATGGGCAAAATCGGCAGAAAGACTCTCGGCGATAGCGAGCATGTCCGCAAGCAGGCACGGTTTATCTACCGCCCCCCCGTAGAGCGGATAGAGCGTCGTGAAATCCTGCTTCTGCCACGCGGTATCATAAAAACATCGCGTGTGATGCGTGTGCCGATCAACATCAACCTGTATGAAATGCGCCCTGCCGTTAAAGCAGAAGACCTTATAGTCCAGCAGGCCTCCCTGCTCATCCTCCAGGTATTTCTCAGCGATGATGCAGGGAACAATATTTTTATACGGCCATTCAGCACATGATGCGGAATCGTAATAATAATTTTTCTTTAAAAGGTCGACCAGAGGCTTTACGGACTTTTCATCGAAGGCGTTTTTATCACGCACAATACTCACGGCACTGCTCCAGTGGTTCGGTTTCAAAACAAATTGCAGGGGAAGCGCATCCCAGTGCTCCCTGATATCGTTCAGGCTGTGATAGACGCCGTACACGGTATTGGCATACCTGCCATACCCCTTTTCGTTCAGATAGTCCCGCACGCGGTATTTGTCGGCCATAATGGCCATTTCCGGTTTCCTGCAATGAATTTTAAGCCATTGCAATTTTTCGTTGAACGTTTCAGGCGCATCAAAGTTCAGTTCATACCCGAGCCGTTCCTTGAAGAACGCCGGCAATTTCCAGCTGTCATATTCTTTTAAAAACTCAGGATCACTTCTGTCGAGATACTCCATTACGAAGCGAATCTTTGCGGTATCAGAAAGCGGTTTGAGCTGCGACTGCACAGAGCGCAGTTTCTCCCGAAGGGACCGTACATCAACCGTCTGCAGGCCCGCGAGTTCGGGAAACAACGTATAGAAAATTTTATGTATTGCTCTTTGTATGTTTTTTTTCATGCCTGGAGCACTCTGTTTTTCACAACGGTAATTTCACCGATCGACTCTATGGCGTAGTGCCCGTATAACGACATCAGCCTGTGAGCGACGGTTGCATTGTCTTCAATAATATAGACGAATTCATCCGCAAGAAACGGCATACAAGACTCCAGGGTCGCAATAACGGGTTGATCGTAATGCACGCCGTCATCAATGACGACATCGAACCTGTCGCCCCGCAGAAGGCCTTCCAACAGGGCGCGATTATCTTTATATTGATCGAATTCATAAAGTTCCACATTATTATTTTTAAAGGCTCCCCGCCTGCGCAAATCGTCCATGTTCGCATGGATATGGCTTAAGTCGATATCAAACCCCAAAACCCGGGCGTCATCAAACAGTTCCGCCCATATGGCAAGTCCGGTGCCCTTCAGGATACCGACCTCGGCCAGTACTACTTTCCTGTGGTGCGCACGCACGAACGGACGCAGGCAGCTCTCGAACACCTGACCGTAATCATGCTCCAGCCTGCTCATCCTGTCGCCGCCGACCATGCCCCCCGTGCGCAGTTCCTGCTGTGTACGCGGATCACTGTCGCTGACTTTTTTCCTCTCTACTTCCCGTATGGTACCGCCGTATTTGAATTCCATCACTTCGAACCACTCTTTTGTACCCCGCTCAGGCATGTCATGCCTGAGCCTGAGGTCCAGATACTCGGCATACAAATCCTCGAAGAGCCGGCGCTGTGCTGCAAGGCGCGCGATACGGTCGTTCAGCGTGCGGTTCCTTTCCTCAAGGTCGGCACATTTTTTGCGCAGACCGGCGTAAAAAGGCAGCATGCTCGCTAGGTTGGCTTTAAATGGTATTTTCACGCCCGCCCCCCGGCCGCTGCCGTATCAAAGACCACTCATCTTCAGCCAGGACGATCCCGCGCTCATAATGCCTGCCGGACGTCACCCAGAAAGAGACATCGGTAAAGCCGTGTTCGAACACCTCGCCCGTTTTTCCGTTTCTGATTGCATAATTCAGGAAATACACTCCCGGCCCCAGATGATGCTCTTTAAATGTAACCGTCGCCCTGTATGTTCCCGGCTCGATATCGTTAAAAGAATACATGCCCGAATCATTGCTTTTGACCCACAAACAATCGGTGCTTTTTTTCTCGTCCTGCACGGAAAGGGCGAAATAGACCTCTTCACACGGCTCGTGCACGGTAAAATCAATATATATGATCAGCTCATCACCGACCTCTACACCCTGAATCTTGTTCCCGCTTGTATTCAGCAGGCCGAGATCCCGGGAGACAATCCGGCTGCCGTCCGCATCAAGCTTCCTGAACAGCCCCTCCTGCCCGCGGTCTTTATGTGCCTTCGCCCTGATCTTCTTGCTCATATTCTCATAACGTATAATCCCTGCAGGCGCATCACCGTCGTACATAATGCTTCCATGGTCCAGCAGTATCACCCGGTCGCACAATACCCGTATCTGATCGAGGTTGTGGCTGATAAAAACAAGGGATTGCCCCGTTGCGCGCAACTCATGCATCCTGCGCATCGCTTTGTTGCGAAATGCCAGATCACCCACGCTCAACACTTCATCGACAAGCAGGATATCCGGCTGGCAGTGGATTGAAATCGCAAATCCAAGCCTGACGCGCATGCCGCTCGAATATGTGCTGATCGGGGCATCGAGGAAATCTCCGATATCGGCGAATTCAATAATGTCCTGCAGCTGCGCGTCTATCTCCGAACGGCGCATGCCGAGAATGGTGCCGTTGAGGTATATATTTTCCAGACCGGTCATGTGGGGATGAAAACCGGCGCCGACGGCTATAAGCGCGCCTATGCGGCCCTGAAATGCAATACGGCCCTTGTCGGGAGGGAATATACCGCTGATGAGCCGAAGCAGCGTTGACTTGCCCGAACCGTTGATGCCGATTATTCCCAGGGCTTCACCCCTGTGAAGCTCAAAACTGACATCCTGAAGCGCCCAAAATTCATTTTTTCTCAGGCAATCCGTTGCGTAGGCTACGCCCAGCATGCTGCGGACGGAATCGACCGCACCGTAATACATGCTGTACTTGAGTGTGCGGCAGAACTTTTTATAGAGGTTGTCCACCCGCAGGACAACGTCGTTGTCAAGTCCCGCATACGAGGATACAAGGTTCGTGCTCATCGCTCAATCATATGACCGTTAAGGGTTACACTCTCATGCCGGCAGCATGCACAGCAAACGGACGAGACGCTGCAAAGCTTTGTGCCGCCTAGATCATCTTCTCGATCACCTTTTCTTCGGCCAGGTAAAACCAGCGCATGGACAACAGCAAAAACAACACGGCCGCCAGGCCCAATGCGATGAACGCGGCGATCTGGTCCGATCGCCCGAACACGATCAGGTCACGGGCGCAGCCGTGCAGATAGGTCATGGGGTTGACCTCAAGAATCGTCCTCACGATCCCGGTTCTGTCCCGGGCAGTATACACAACGGGGGTTAAAAACATCAGGAACCCCAGCAGGTACCCGAGCGCTTTTTCAATGTCCATTGCGACCACCGTCACGATCGAAGCGGTCAACCCTATGGCCGCTGCAAAAACGAGCATGGGCAGCACCAGCAATGGCGTTGCGTAATACAGCAGGGGCAGGTGCACCCTGAAGCACACAAGCAGCACGGTTATAAAAACAAAGCTTATCAGAAAATTGACATATGCCTGCAGCAGTTCCTTGACCAGCATGCTGTGGTGCGGATAGTGGACCTGGTCGATAAAGCCCTGGCCGGCCTTTAACGTACGCGAAGCCGCGATAACGCTGTTGGTAAAAAAGCCCCACAGCATCGTACTGATCAGCACAAATGCAGGATAGGGAAAATCCATATCCCCCGGGTTGAGTACCCCGGCTGCGTTCATGAATACCCAGGAAGCAAATCCGATCAGCGGAGCCAGCACGATCCAGCCGAAGCCCAGAAACGACTTTTTATACTGCATGAAAAAATCCCGCCTGAACAGCTGCCAGACAAGCTCCCGGCAACGAATGGCATCGGCGACCATGACACACGCTACCGCGAGCAGCCCGGCCCGGCGTCGCTGGCACGGCTCGTAGACGGTTATATCGAAACGCATGCGGACTTCCTTCCTTTCACAACGGCGCTGGACGGCGCTGCCAGTATATGGCCTTTTCCATAACGGTCAGGGGAACCGTCCGAAAACCGTGCAGCTCCGGGCGATGAATGCTGCAGGCATCCTTATGCCAGAAAAAAACCCAGGGCGCCCGGTCGACAATCAGCCGCTCGCACTGCGCATAAAGCTCCTCGCGCCTGCTGTGGTCCTGCGTGCCCACAGCCTGCTCGATAAGCCGGTCGAAACGCCCGTCGACATAACGGCTGCGGTTGCCGCCCGCACCCAGGTTGGCGGAATGAAACAGCGGATAAAGGAAATTCTCCGCGTCCGGGTAATCAGCCCACCAGGACAACCAGAACGCATCAGCCTCGCCGTCGGCAACCGCGGCCAGAAACGTGCTCCATTCAAGCTGAACGATGGAAACCCTGATACCGGCCGCCTGCAAATACGCCTGCATGGCCTGGCACATGTCCAGGTTTTCACTGTCCGCGGTCTGGTAGATGCGCATGGAAAAACCCTCTGGATAACCTGCTTCGGCAAGCAGCATACGCGCGCGCCGGGGGTCATAGGTATAGCCCTGCGGTGCCGGCCCGCAACGCAAAAGCGGCGGCACGGGGCCGGCGGCCGGTTCGCCCCGGCCGTCAAGGATCGCTTCAAGCATCGCCTGCCGGTCCACGGCGAAGTTCAGGGCCTGGCGGACGCGCTCGTCGGAGAAGGGCGCGCGGCTGCAATTGAGCCCCAGATAATAGGTGTTGAGGCCGGGGGCCTGCTGCACGCATCCGCGCCACGCCGGGTCGCCGGTATAGCGCGCATACTCCGAGGACATGATATCCGGCAACACGTCCAGGGACCCTTTTTCAAAGGCTACCATCGCCGTAAAATCCTCCGGAATAATCCGGTAGCAGATACCGCTGCTCAAGGCTTCCGGCCCCCGCCAGTGCGGGTTTTTCCTGAGCCGGACATGCTGGTTATGCCGCCACTCCTCAAGCATGAACGGGCCGCTGCCGCCGGCCCGTCGCCCGAACTCCTCACCCAGACGCTCGACCTCCTCGCGCGGCACCACATAGGCCGTCGTCAGGCCCAGCATGCTCAGGAACGGGGCGAAAGGCTCAGCCAGTTCGATCTCGAGCGTGCCGGGAGCGCGGGCACTGAGACCCGCCACCCGCGCCGCGCGGCCCTGCATGAAATCGGCCGCACCGCGTATGCGGGACAGCACCCAGGTACGCGGAGAGCGGGTCTGCGGCGCCAGGACACGCTCAAAGGAATATATAATATCATCGGCCGTCACCGCGCGGCCGTTAAAAAAAAACGCGTCATCCCGCAGGGTGAAGCGGTACGTGCGGCCGTCGTCCGACAGCGTCCAGCAGCGCGCAAGATCGCCGCACGGACGCAGCCGGCTGTCAAATGTAACCAGCCCGTTGAACAGCTTTGCCGCAATGCGCGCACTGTCGAGGTCCACGATGCGTGCCGGGTCAAGCGTGGCCGGATTCTTCTTCAATCGCACGTACACCCAGCCGGGGTCGCGCTCCACGGGCGCGACGCACCCCAGCGCCCAGAAAAAAGCCGCGCTGCACACAAGTGCCGCAACGGCCTTTTTAAAAAACTCCCGTGCAATCGCAGCGTCCATACAATGCACACATCCCCGGGTCAGGCGAGCTGACGCCTGATCCACTCAATGATCACGTCGTGAATATAGCCGATTTCTTCATCGTTCAGCTGCCTGCCCTGCTCAATGCGATGCCACGTGCTCAGGCAGCGGCGGCAGCAGGTCGCGCTGGCATGCTGGGCGACAAACACGGGGTGCCCGCGAAACGGGGTCTGGCGGCCGTCATTCGGTATGACGGCCGGTGCCAGCCGGGTGCGGATAAAATCAAATGCATGGGCGCTGACAGCCTCAAGGCCCCTGTCGGCGATATAGGCACGTTCCCGGGGCGACAGGCGAAACCGCGACCGAAACCGGGACGCGCGCAGTTTTTTAAAAATAGCGTTCATGTCCGCATGCGCGTACAGGCCGTCCACCGCCCTTATGAACGCAGCCGGGCCGCGACTGCCTTATAGAAACGCACGAGCGCCTGCCATATACGCCTGAAAAGACCGGGGTTGCGCAGTTTCTCGAGCCGCTCGCGGGCAGTGGCAAGCTCCAGGGCCGTAAAATCGAGGCGGTGCAGGTTTTCCTCCAGCTCAAGCTCGAGCATGCCAAGCTCGTCGGATGCATCCACGACCCGCACCTCGATCGTGTCCCAGCCCAGACGCCGGGCCGACTCCAGACGCCGGTGACCTGCGATAAGCTCATAGTCTCTGTTGACCGTCAGGGGATGCATGAGGCCGCGCGCATCCAGGCTCTCCATAAGGGCCTGCAGATCGCCCAGCCGGGTACGCACCCTTTTTTTTACCCTGATCCTGTCAATCGCTATTTCCATGGCATTACCCCGGCATGCCGCATTGCTGCAGTGCAGACATCGCAGGCACCGAGCTTTTCCTCCGATGCCACCTGTTTGTATCAACTCCTGCGCGGCAAGTCAAGGTACCTCCGCCCTGCGCCTGCGGTCAATGGGGTATCTCGGGCGAAACGACGACCCGGTCGAGATGTGACTCGCGGATAGAATCGGGAATGGCGGTATTGCGAAGAAAAATCGTATTGCCGCGCCGGATCAGCAGCGTGTTCATTGCGGCATTATCAAGATAGAAGGTATACCGCCGGCACTCCTGTTGGCAAGGGAATATCCCTATCAAGCCCTTTTTGTCGGGCTGGTCAGCATTGGCCACAAGACAGAACCTGGTGGTGGTCACGTACGCGAAGGGGATATAGAGCGACAAATGCAGCTTCCGGCTGACGCCGCTGAGGTCAAGGCCCTGCAAAGGGTTGTCCAGCTCCGCACGCTGAATGCCGTTTTCGTCAAGAAAACGCTGGTAGCGGGGAACGTCAAGGTTGGTGCTGCGGTAATGTTCGATCGCGGCCCGGGGAAGCGTGTCCAAAAATTTCATAATGCGCGGGCCGCGCTTGATCTTCGTAAGCAGACGGCCCATCACCGGCACGAGTTCGGGATACCCGGATTTCAGCAGACGAAAAACGCCCCAGTCATTGAAGACCACTTCCATGCCGGGCGCAAGCAGCTCAAGCAGTCCGGCGACACGCGCAAGGCCCTCCTCGGTCACATAGGGGGTTACCAGCGTGAACGAACGTCCGGCTTCACTGACCTGCTCCATCACCCGGGTCAAATCGCGCTTTCCCGGCAGAAGGCGCTCACAGAACTCATCCCCGAAATACACCCGGCAATACGTGTCCGCCAGATAATGCAGCTTTTCCGCCTGGTTTATAAAAAGCGCGTATTCACGCTCCATGCCCTGCGCCTCTCCACAACCAATAGTTCAACCGCGCCCGCGGCATCCTGATCCGGGCCGCAACACCTCCGGGTATAATAGGCGCTCTGCGGCAGGCGGGTCAAGCCCAAAATAATTATAAATAAGTTGCCTGGCATGGTTATCTGTGTTACGCATGAAACTGTTGAGGACGCACAGAACGAAAGCAAGCACCATGCCCGAAAACCGGCACATCATGCGTAGCGTATGGGCTGTACTGCTCAGCATCTTTATCATGGGAGGCCTGTACGCAGCCGCCCTGAGCAAATCGCCCGCACCGCTTGCTCCTGACACGCTATCTGCCGCAAACCTCACCCCCCTGCCCGAACACACGGTTGCCCACAAAGAGATCATGCAGCACCTGCAGCGCGAACACCTGCGCGCTGTTGCCTGCGACGATGCCCTTGCGGCCAAGCTGCTGGACAACTACCTTGAGGATCTTGACCCTGCGCGCAGCTTTCTTCTGCAGTCCGACATTGACGACTTTACCGTATATCGAACAACATTGGACGAAGCCCTGCTCAGTGCCGATCTTGGCCCGGCATTCGGCATATTCAACCGTTTCCAGCAGCGCCGGCTGCTGCGCCTCGAGGCGATTATCCTGCGCCTCGGGGCCGGTATCGGCGACATGGATTTTACCCTCGATGAGGTCGTTGATACCGAACGCACGGACGCTGCCTGGGGCGTGGACATCACAGAGCTCGACCGGCTGTGGGAAAAACGCCTGAAACTGGGTGTGCTGAACCTGCTGCTTGCCGGCAAAGAACCCCAGGAGGCGCGTGAGCTGCTGATCAAACGCTTCCGCAACCAGGTGCGGCTCATGCAACAAATCAACAGCGAGGACGTTTTCCAGCTGTACATGAATTCCCTGACCGGCTGCTACGATCCGCACACGCAGTATTTTTCCCCGCGCACGTCAGAAAACTTCAACATCAGCATGCGCCTTTCCCTTGAAGGCATCGGCGCTGTACTGACCAGCGATGATGAATACACCAAGGTCATCCGCCTCCTACCGGGTGGACCGGCGGACAAGTCAAAACTGCTCAAACCGGCCGACCGCATTGTCGGTGTCGGACAGGGACCGGACGGCGAGATGCAGGATGTCGTCGGCTGGCGGCTGGACGATGTCGTTGACCTGATCCGCGGGCCCAAAGGTTCCGTCGTGCGGCTTGACGTGCTGCCCGCCGGCGTTGAGGACCTCCACAAAACAAAAAAAATCTCCATCGAGCGCAGCACGGTTAAGCTCGAGGATCAGGCCGCCCGCAAACGCGTGCTCACGGTTGAGCGGGAAGGGCACCCCTACAGGATCGGCATTATTGAACTGCCGACATTCTACCGTGATTTCCAGGCCCTGCTGGCTGACGATCCGACATACAAAAGCACGGCAAAAGATGTTGAACGCCTGCTCAGGGAATGTGCCGCCGACAATATTGACGGACTTATTCTCGACTTGCGCGATAATGGCGGCGGTTCCCTGCAGGAAGCGGTCGATCTAACCGGAAAATTCATTCGCTACGGCCCGGTTGTACAGGTCCGCGCATCGCACAAACCAATCGAAGTGCAGAGCGACAGCGATCACCGCACCAGCTATAACGGCCCCCTGCTGGTGATGGTAAACCGTCTCAGCGCATCGGCCTCGGAAATTGTTGCCGGTGCCATGCAGGATTACGGACGCGCGATCGTTTTCGGCTCCCAGACGTTCGGCAAGGGCACGGTCCAGTCGCTCATTCCCCTTGCGCACGGGCAGCTGAAAGAAACGTTGGCCGCCTACTACCGCGTTACCGGCGAGGGCACGCAGTATCGCGGCATCATCCCCGATATCACCTATCCGTGCCTGTACGACCCGGCCGAAACAGGTGAAAGCGCGCTTCCAGACGCCCTGCCCTGGGACACCATCGACAGGATCTGGTTTCCTCACTACAGCGACATTGGCCCGCTGAAATCGCGGCTTCACCAGTTACACGACCGTCGCATGCTTAATGATCCCGACTATCACTATCTGATGGAGCTCTCTGAACACCTGCGCGCGCTCAGTTCCCGAACACGCATTTCACTTTCACGGGCGCAACGCGAACGCGAACAGGCCGAAGACGAACGGTTCAGGCTTTCCTTGGAAAACCGGCTGCGCGCGGCAAAAAACCTGCCGCTGTTTGCAACCTATGCCGATCTTGAACAAGAGCAGCCAACCGACAACGCCACCGATCCCCCCGACCCCATGCTGGACGAAGCGGCAGCCGTGCTGATCGATTGTATAGGCCTGCAAAAGCAGGCCCGGCATACTGAAGGGCCGGTGTCCCTGCAGGGACCCGGACCGGCACCGGAGCTGCGTCATCCCGCGGCGGCATTACAGGCGATTCTTCCCGGCCGGCCGGACTGCGCGTTTAGATAACCGTTTCACGATCAGGCAGATGCGGTATGAAAAATCACCGCGACACCACACAATCTACAGCACGGAACGCCCGGCCTGCTGAATCGGCCACAGGCTATGCGTCCTCCGGGGTCGGTGCCAACGAACGTATCCTGATGCCCAACTGCGTCCTGGAGCGCTGCGAGCTGATCCAGAATCTCAATAGCATCGTCTTATTGCTCGATAACAACCACGACATCCTGTTCATCAACCGGTTCGGTCTTTCGTTTTTCGGCTATGCGGATAATGAACTGATCGGACGCAATGTCGTCGGCACGATCGTGCCTGCGACCGACAGTACCGGACGCGACCTGGCGGCAATGATCGCCGATCTCGGCGTGCATCCGGAGGACTACACCAGCAATGAGAATGAAAACATGTGCCGCGACGGCAGCCGCGTGTGGATCGCATGGTCGAACCGCGCCGTGCGCGATGAAAACGGCGCTCTGCGGCATATCCTGTGCGTCGGCAACGATATTACGGAACGCAAGGCCCGCGAGATCAACTACAGAGCACTGCTCGACAATGTGCCGCAACGCATCTATTTCAAGGACCTCAACTCGGTATATCTTTCCTGCAACAGCCGGTATGCAGCCGACCTGGGCATCGCCCCCGTGGACATAGCCGGCCATACCGACCATGATCTTTTTCCCGAACACCTCGCGAACAAATACAAGGACGATGATGAACGCGTCATCCGCTCGAACTGCATTGAAAATATCGAAGAACCCTACCCGCTCAACGGAAAGATCATATCGATCAACACCATAAAAACCCCTTTGCGCAACGACAACGGAAACGTAATCGGTATTCTGGGCGTTTTCTGGGATATAACCGGGCAAAAACAAATCGAAAAAGAGAAACGCTCGATCGAGCAGGCGCTTGAAAAAAATACGGCGTTCATATCGATCAAAAACGAAATCAGCGCTTTGCTGCTGAGCAGCCGCGAACTCAGCGAAATCCTCCATATGATCCTGATCGGGGTCACGGCCAACAGGGCGCTGGGGTTCAACCGCGCCTTCCTGTTCCTCCTGAACGAAAAAACACGACAGCTTGAGGGCCGCGTGGCGACCGGGCCGCTGACCCGCGAAGAAGCCCACACAACCTGGGCCCGGCTGGCCATGCAGGACCACTCTATGGCTGAGCTGTTCTACCTGCGCAAGGCTGAGATGGCCCTGGGTGACGAACCGATACAGCTGATGGTGCGCCAGATAACAATTCCACTGAGCGACCCTGAGAGCATTTTCTCCCAGTTGGTCAACCGGCAGAGATCATTCAACATCCAGGCGGGCGCCCATCCGGCCATGGATGATTATTCCGATTTGATCGAACATTTGGGTACTGATTCTTTTGCGCTTGTCCCGCTGACGGCACGCGACACCACCCTGGGCATGCTCGTGGCAGACAATTTGATAACCGGCAAAATCATCACGGACGAGGATGTAGAGGTGCTGCACGATTTTGCCAACCTGGCATCTCTGGCAATCGCCAATTCGCGCCTATACGGGCAGCTGCAGGTGAACTATGAAGAATTAAGCCGCACAAACCGTGAACTCGCCGAGAGCCAGGAAAAACTGGTGCGCTATGAACGTCTTTCCGCTATCGGCGCGGTTGCAGCCCAGGTCGCTCATGATATTCGCAACCCGCTTACCGCCATCGGCGGTTTTGCACGGCGGGCCCTCAAGCAAAGCGGGGAAACGCCACCCCATCAAAACTACCTGGGAATCATCGTGCATGAAGTCGACCGCATGGAGCGCATCTTAAGCGATCTGTTGTGCTTTTCGAAACCCCCTGAAATCGTCAAGATGCCCGCAGATATAAACGTCATCATGCAAAGCGCGGTAACTGTCTACCTCGATGAAATTGAAAAACGGGGGATACTCTATACTGAAAACCTCGATCACGACCTGCCCGATATTCCGGTTGACACGGCCCACATGCAACGTGTATTCGACAACCTTGTACGAAACGCCCTCGATGCCATCCAGGACGCCGCGCCGGGCGCGCGCCTGACCGTTACAAGCGGCCATGACGGTGCCACTGCCTATGTTTCGGTCTGCGATACGGGCCCGGGCATCAGTTCCGGTGATGCCGATAAAATTTTCGATCCGTTTTTCACGAGCAAGGCCAGCGGCTCTGGCCTGGGCCTGACGCTTGCCGCGCAGGTTGTGACAGCCCACGGCGGAACCATCACCTGGCATGACCAGGAACCCAGCGGAACCTGCTTCGTCATCACCCTGCCGCCCACAATGTGACGCGCTTTCCCCTTCGCTGCGGCAAGCAGACGGAGCATTTTCCTTTTTCACAAGAAAAATACGGGCCCCGTTCGTGGTGAGCTTGTCGAACCATGAACGGACTTGTCATCCAAGAAATTATCCGTTCGCCCTTCGACAGGCTCAGGACGAACGGACGGTGGTATCTGCAGGCCACACTATAGAAAAAAACTCTACCTGGCTGTTCAAAAATGCCCGGATGCAAGGCGTGCGAAAAACTTCTTCCTTCATCGGGATCGAAATCGAAAAATCAAGCCACCGGGGAAAATGACGATTGCGATACCGATAGCGATAGCGACGTATTTGAAAACTTGCAGGGGCCCGTCCTCCGCAGTAGCCCGCTACGGAGGATGAACATTTTTCAACAGCCAACTAAGCGCGGATTTTTCCCAACAGCCATGCCATGGTGCTTCCAAGCACCCGCATGGTCTGCATACCTTCCTCGTCGGCGCTCACCTCACCCGGCGCGCGGCCGATTCCCACATTCCAGTAACTTGAACCCGGCACGATCATCTGATTGATCAGGAAAAAATGATTCAGGGTGTCGAACGTGTGGATCGAGCCTGCCCTGCGCACCGCAACCACGGCTGCGCCGGCCTTGCGGGCCAAAAGGTTGCCGTTCTGGCGGGCCACGAATCCGGCCCGGTCGATCAGGGCCTTCATCTCGGCCGTGACATCGGTAAAATACACCGGTGAGCCGAGTATCACGCCGTCGGCCGCGAACATCTTTTCAAGGCACTCATTAAGGCAATCTCCCTCGATAACGCAGCGTGAATCTTTCTTCTCACCGCACTGCATACAGCCCGTGCATCCGCGCAGCTGCCTGCCGCCGATATGGACCAGTTCAGTTTCAATGCCTTCCTTCTCAAGTTCGGCGAACACCTGTTTGATAAGCAGCGAGGTGTTGCCGTCTTTGCGGGGGCTGCCGTTAAATGCAACTACTTTCATCGATACTCTCCTTCTGATGATTGTTTAGCCGACATATGCTATGATTGAAAAAATTGTACGGCACGCACATGAACCCGTCAAGGAGCAAATACTATCGAATGCGGCAAGGACACACAGCACTGAACCTGAAGCACCCTGCCGCACTGTGCTGTACGGCCGTGCTGGCTGCTGTGCTGTGCGCCGGCACGGCAGCGGCATCTGCCCACAAAGCCCTGACTGACAACGAAATCAACGCACTTGTTGCAACCTGCGCGGACACGGGCTTTGAGCGCGCTTTCCTGCAGGCGATTTTCAGGGACCAGCGGGTACGTTACGTGCCGAAGCTTGTCCGGCTGCTTGTCATCCCGCCGGACTTCAGCGCCAACTATACCCGCTTTACCGCCCCGGCCGAAATCAGACGCGCCCGCGCGTTTGCGCGTTTGTGGCGCACGCGCCTGGGCAGGGCCGAAGGCACCTACGGGGTTGACAGGGGTGTAATCGTTGCCATTCTGCTGGTCGAAACAGGATTCGGCAACAACCTCGGCCGCAGCCCTGTGCTCTCGGTCTTTGCCAGCCTGATACTCGAAAACACCCTGCACCGGCAAGCCTTTTCTGAAAAGCTCGCAGGGAATCCCCTCAAGGACCATTACCT